>ERZ778511.109-NODE-109-length-79752-cov-8.473682_pt1 | contig 79752 bp, 65 predicted proteins | sample MGYA00510347_ERZ778511 | MGnify/ENA primary metagenome ERZ778511 (study PRJEB29527, sample SAMN07138967) | mouse gut metagenome | material: feces | host: mouse | place: China:Nanjing | collected 2016-01-25 ...
AATATGGCCGAAATCTATTAAAATATACCTCAAAAACACAGAAAAAGCGGGACTTTTGATAAGGAAGTCCCGCTTAGCTATTACAAAGATACAACATTTTGGGGCAGAAAGCAAGAAATGTTAAAATGAGGCGAAGACCCCAAAAACGCCCTTACTTTAATGTTGCTTCGCCTATTTTTGGAAAGATTTTCTCCGGCAAACCTAATTTACATCCAATGACCATGCGTTACGCCATACAAAGCGGTTTCCCACTTCATATTTTATTTGTATCTTTGCCTGCGTTAAAAATTACAGAAAATGAGATTTGCACAAAGAATGCTGCTTTTCGCCGTAATCTGGTTACTGGCGATGACACCGGCTCCGGGAGCCGAGCCGCATTCCGGCACAAAGGACACCCTGGAAGTGAGTCTGCTGACTTGTGCGCCGGGCAGCAATGTGTACGAACTCTACGGACACACGGCCTTGCGCGTGAGAAACACCGTCTCCGGTGAGGATATGGTGTTCAACTACGGCATATTCGACTTCCGGACACCTCATTTTGCATGGCGTTTCATGATGGGACGGACCGACTACATATTAGGAGCCGTTCCCTTCAGTCATTTTGTTCTCTCTTATATGAAAGAGGGACGCAGTGTGGAGGCGCAAGTGCTCAATCTTACCCCCGACGAATGCACACGTCTGTCAACATCGCTTGCTGAAACATTCCGAAAAGTATGCAACGAGGGATGGACCTACCGCTACAACTTTCTATACGACAACTGCACTACACGCGCCATTGATGAAATCACGCGCGCTGTAAAAGGACAGGTGAAATGGCCGTCTGCAGAGCGCGGAAAAACATTCAGGGGCATCATTAACGAACATGCCGCCGAAGCCTCACCTTGGTATCGCTTTGGGCAGGATCTTATTCTGGGCGCGGAGACCGATGCTCCCATAGGTCTGCGCGGACAAATGTTCGCACCTCTTTATGCCGCCCGCTTCGCCGACAGCGCCAGCATCATAACCCCCGACGGGCAAATCCGCCCTTTGGTAAAAAGCAAAACGATGGTGGCAGAATTCGCCACACACGCTGAAATCCGCTTTCCCCTCTCGCCGATGGCGGCCTGCTGCCTATTACTGCTGCTGACAATAGCGGTGTGTACGGGCGAATGGCACAAAGGCAAAATACGCCATTGGTTTGACAACCTGCTACTGCTGCTTATGGGGAGTACCGGCTGTATTGTGGCGTTATTGTTCTTCCTTTCTGAGCATCCGGCAGTAGGAAGCAACGCACTCATTCTCCTTATCAATCCCCTGCCATTAGTTTATATCCCCTGGAAGATCTGGCGCGAGCGTCACCACCGCGAAACTTACTTCACACAGATTATCGCAGTACTCCTGTGTCTGTTCTGCGCCTCCCGTTTGTTTATTTTTCAAAAATTTCCGGCTGAAATATACGTATTGGCACTATGTTTGCTGGTAAGAGTTATTAGCGAAACGCTATTTAAAAAAACATCACAACTTCATTATCATAAATAAAACTCCGAACGTGTCTCAACACAACCATACACCACAGCCTCATCCTGCCATCAACGGCGGTGACCTGCGCACACGTTGCCTGCTGCTATCTCTGCTGGCGGCTATGTCGGTGCTGAGTCCTAGCGAGGCCAAAGCCCAGACAGAGAACGGCAACGGCATGCCCAAACTCGTGGTGAATATACTGGTAGACCAATTGCGCTCCGACTATCTAGAGGCTTTTATGCCTCTTTACGGAGAAGATGGCTTCAAACGTCTCATGCGTGAAGGGCGCATATATTCACAAACGGACTATCCTTCCTCACACACAGACATTGCCTCAGCAGCCGCAACAGTGGCTACCGGCAGCGCACCGTCACGCCACGGCATCATAAGCAGTCAGTGGCTCGACCGCAAGACATTGCGCCCGACATTCTGCGTAGACGATGCCACTTATGAAGGTACCGGCACAACTACAGACAAGTCGTCGCCGGCCAACTTAAGCACATCTACCGTAAGCGACGAACTGAAAATGGCCACCGACGGGCAAGCACTAGTTTATGCCATCGCCCCCATGCGCGAAGCTGCCATCCTCTCCGGCGGTCATGCCGCCGATGCGGCCATCTGGATAGATGACCAAAACGGCGGCTGGTGCTCTTCGTCTTATTACGGGAGCCTGCCGGCATGGGTGGACATGTGCAATACTGGAAGCGCCATGAGTTCAAAACTGAAAGGACTGACATGGATGCCTTCTTCGGAACAGGTGGGTACTTTCAGCTACTTCCTCACCGGAGGAGCCAAAGAACCTTTTACTCATAAATTCAAAGGAGACGACCGCTACACAGACTTCAAAACCAGTGGACTGGTCAACGTAGAGGTGGCCAACACAGCCATTGCCTGCCTCGAAAACACACCGATAGGAGCCGACAATATCACAGACCTGCTTGCGGTAACATTTTATGCCGGCAGTTACGAACACCGGCCGGCAAGCATTGCACCAATGGAGATACAGGACACGTATGTACGCCTTGACAAAGCTCTGGCTGACCTCATATCCGCCGTAGGCCGTAAAATCGGTGTACAAAACGCGCTCTTCGTCCTCACATCAACAGGCTACACAGACGAGGAAAACCACGACTTCAGGAAATTCCGTATCCCTACAGGAACATTCGACATGCGCCGCGCATCGGCCCTGCTCAACATGTATCTCGTAGCCGTATACGGACACGGGAATTTTGTAGAGGCCTGCTACGGAACACATTTTTATTTGAATCACCGTCTCATTGAAGAAAAACAACTCAATCTGGCCAATGTGCTGGACCGCACACAGGATTTTCTGTTACAACTGAGCGGAGTGAAGGATGTATATACATCAAACCGGCTGATGCTGGGAGCATGGACATCAGGACTCAACCGTATCAGGGCTGGTTACAATCCTCGTTGTTCAGGCGATGTGATGGTAGAAGTTATGCCGGGCTGGCGCCATGTCAATGAAGATACACGCGAAGACCGTCTGGTACGCGACTCCTACATCCCCTACCCTATTATTTTCTTCGGACATACCATTCAGGGTGAAAAAATCGAAACACCCGTAACCGTAGACCGCATAGCCCCCACACTGTCAAAGGCCATGCGCATACGCGCCCCCAATGCCTGCGGCGTTGCCCCACTGTTCTGATTTGTCAAAACAATACATTTTTATAAATTACCACAACCGCAACACAACGGCATTATTCCTAACAAAAAAAATAAAAACATAATCAATGAATATCAATTCCATTCTAAGCAAATTGTTGGGCGGCAACAAAACCAGCCGCGACAGGAAACTCATCCAACCCCTAGTTGACGAGGTTCTGGCAGCATATCCTGCCATCTGCGAACTCTCCCACGATGAACTGCGCGCTAAAACCAAAGAACTGCAAGAGACCGTACAACACTCGGCCGATGACCTCAAAGAAAAAATTACAACTCTCAAAGCCAAAATAGAGGATACACCTATCGAAGACCGTGTGTTTATTTTCAACCAAATAGACAAGTTGGAAAAGGAAGTGCTCGACCGCTACGAAGAAGCGCTCGATAAAGTACGGCCGATAGCCTTTGCTGTCGTAAAAGATACGGCACGCCGTTTCACTGAAAACGCAGAAATTGAAGTGACGGCTACAGATTTTGACCGCGAATTAGCCGCCACACACGACTTTGTACGCATCGAAGGCGAAAAAGCTGTTTATCAGAACCACTGGCTAGCCGGAGGTAATGACATGCAATGGGGAATGATACATTATGATGTACAACTCTTCGGCGGAACGGTACTGCATCAAGGGAAAATAGCGGAAATGGCTACTGGTGAGGGTAAAACCCTAGTAGCCACATTACCTGTCTACCTCAATGCACTCACCGGCAATGGTGTACACGTAGTAACAGTGAACGATTATCTAGCCAAACGCGACTCTGAATGGATGGGGCCACTCTATATGTTCCACGGTCTGAGTGTTGATTGCATCGACAAACATCAGCCAAACTCGGAAGCACGACGCCGTGCCTATCAAGCTGACATCACTTTCGGTACGAACAACGAATTCGGCTTTGACTATCTGCGCGACAACATGGCCATGAATCCGAAAGACCTCGTGCAACGTCGCCACAATTATGCCATTGTCGATGAAGTGGACTCGGTATTGATTGATGATGCGCGTACTCCTCTTATCATATCCGGCCCTATACCCAAAGGTGACGACCAGCTCTTTGAACAATATCAACCACTCGTAGAACGACTTGTTGAGGTGCAACGTAAGCTCGCTACACAATACTTGGCAGAAGCTAAGCAGCTCATCAGTTCAGGTGATAAGAAAAAAGAGGAAGAAGGATTTTTGCAACTCTTCCGCAGCCATAAAGCTCTCCCCAAGAACAATCCGCTTATCAAGTATCTTTCAGAGCAGGGCATCAAGGCCGGCATGCTGAAAACTGAGGCGATTTATATGGAAAACAACAACCGCCGTATGCCAGAGGCCACCGAACCGCTTTACTTTGTGGTGGATGAGAAACTGCACTCATGCGATCTTACGGACAAAGGTAACATTTGGCTGGCGGAACAAGTGAAAGACGACCAACTCTTCGTACTTCCCGACATCACCAGTGAACTTTCAGCTCTTGAAGCAGATAAAAGCCTCAACGATGAAGAACGCCTGCAACGTAAAGATGCCCTTTTGGCCGACTATTCCATCAAAAGTGAACGCGTACACACCATACTGCAACTACTGAAAGCCTACACGATGTTCCGCATCAACGAGGAATACGTTGTTATGGACGGACAGGTGAAAATTGTTGACGAACAAACAGGCCGCATCATGGAAGGACGCCGTTGGAGCGACGGATTGCATCAGGCAGTGGAGGCAAAAGAACATGTAAAGGTTGAAGCAGCCACACAAACCTTTGCCACGATCACACTCCAGAATTACTTCCGCATGTACCACAAGCTATCCGGTATGACGGGTACAGCTATTACTGAGGCCGGTGAATTCTGGAACATCTATAAGCTCGATGTCGTTGAAATTCCGACAAACCGCCCCGTATTGCGCAAGGACATGAACGACCGCGTATATAAGACCAAACGCGAAAAATACGCTGCCGTCATCACCGAAATAGAAAAGATGCGCAACGAAGGACGCCCTGTGCTCGTTGGTACGACAAGCGTTGATGTCAGCGAACTGCTGAGTCGCATGCTCCAGCTCCGGCATATTCCTCATAATGTACTCAACGCCAAGCTTCACCAGAAAGAAGCGGACATCGTAGCTCAGGCTGGCCGAAGCACTATGGGTAAGATTACGGTTACGGATGCAGACGGAAATAAGCACGAGCAAGAGCGTTTGCTTGGTGCCGTAACTATTGCCACGAACATGGCCGGCCGCGGTACAGACATCAAATTGACCGATGAGGTAAAAGCTGCCGGTGGTTTGGCCATTATCGGCACGGAACGCCACGAAAGCCGCCGTGTAGACCGTCAGTTACGCGGTCGTGCCGGCCGTCAGGGAGACCCCGGTTCCAGTGTTTTCTTTGTTTCGCTTGAAGACAATCTCATGCGTCTTTTTGCCTCAGAGCGCATAGCTAAAGTAATGGACCGTCTCGGCTTTAAAGATGGCGACATGATTGAGGCCAAAATGGTTAATAACAGCATCGAGCGCGCCCAAAAGAAGGTGGAGGAAAACAACTTCGGTATTCGCAAGCGGCTTTTGGAATACGATGATGTCATGAACAAGCAGCGCACCGTCATTTACGAAAAACGCCGCCATGCCCTCATGGGAGAACGCATAGGCATGGATATTTCCAACATGATATGGGACCGTGTCATCAACATCCTTGACAACAATGATTTTGAAGACATCAAGACGCGCTTCCTTGAAGTGATGGCCATGGAGTGTCCTTTCACGGAAGAACAGTATAATGGTACGAAACGCGATCAGTTGGACGAAATGGCATTCCAGGCTGCTATGGAAAACTTCCGTCGCAAAAACGAACGTTTGGCTGAAGTGGCCATGCCCGTCATCACGAAAGTATATGAAGAGCAAGGACATATGTTTGAAAACATTCTTGTTCCCATCACCGACGGACGTCTCGTCTACAACATTCGTACAAACTTGAAAGAGGCGTATGAAACTGGCAGTAAAGCAGTCGTGCGTGACTTTGAAAAAGCGATACTCCTTCATAACATTGATGACGCCTGGAAAGAAAATCTGCGCGAACTTGATGAATTGAAGAAATCAGTACAAAACGCTTCTTACGAGCAAAAAGATCCACTGCTCATTTTCAAATTGGAAAGCGCCGAATTATTCACTAAAATGGTGGATAAAATCAACAACTCCACGGTATCGACCCTCATGCGGGGCCAAATTCCCGTACAAGCTCCGGAACAAGTGCAGGAAGCCGCTCCGGAGGAAGAACATCCTCAGCAAAGACTTACGGAAACGCATGAAGACGTCAACGACAACAGTTCAGCCGAGGCGGCCCGACGGGACACACGTGAGCAATCACAGCAACCCATCGTAAAAGACAAAATGCCCGGCCGTAACGATCTTTGCCCTTGCGGCAGTGGTAAGAAATTTAAAAATTGCCACGGTAAAGGACTGGCTTAAAAAGCATTTTCAATGAAATAAAATCCGGATACGAAATCGGCTGACTATATTGGCCTTCGCATCCGGATTTTATTTACAGATAAAGCTAATCCATTTTTCTGCCATTCCTTCCCAATTGGCATTTGCATCGAGTTCATAATCCCAGCAACATCATAGTTCCAACCATGAACAACATATACATCATCAAGTGCCATGCTTCAACTACATTTCTTGCTGCTTTCAGGCTAAGAGACCATGTCGCCAATACGGATGCACATATTGTGCCAAAATAAAAAATCATCATCAAAAGAGGACTGGGAAGCTAATGCTGCCTTTAACATATTTAACCTTCCGTTACATTTCAAAGTGTTAAAATATAGGTTGTAAGCAATGGATTTTGAAAAGTCCGTATCGGAACTTTAACTTGAATACTTGGAATTTGAATTCCAAGTAATGCTTTTGGAGTCTTTAATAATGCTTTTAGGGTTGGGACAATCGCTGGGAAATAGGCAAAAAGCGGGGATTTCACAGTGAAATCCCCGCTTGGCTGTTACAAAGATACAATATTTTTCTTCGAAAAGCAAATAGTGTTAAAATATCGGATGAATATATTCTGTCTTATGGAAAAGAGGTATTCACCGGCGAAAGACGATTTTGAAAGCAGTTTCCGATTGTGTCCCACCTTAGTGCCAAAGTGAACCTCGCTAAACTCGGTGAAATAACGCTACGAGGTAAGTTTTTTGAGTAATTGGGAGCAGAAGAAGAGGGATGTCATACTTGAAATGACATCCCTCCTGATCACGTGGAGTTTATTTGAAAACCAATCCCATTATCTGCTATAACAGAGTATCGGCGGCTACTTCTTCATCGAAATTATCTCCGTAGTCTACGCTCTCGATTGTAGAGTTCGTTCCCTGATTGGCGTATTGGGAAATGTCGAACGAATTGCCGTCACCGCTGCAAATGCCGAAACTAACCGTATTGTTTAAGAAAATAACGATGCCGTAGCGGTCTTTTCCTGTGCCGACTATGATGGCATTATCGTTGCTTTTCAGTTCCTTGCCCAGCGCTTTGAACTTTTTGACCATGGCTTTGTAAAGGTCTTTTCCCTTGCCGTTGAGTTTGCCATAGCTAGTGTTGAACGCACCGCTGATGGCGTAGGCTTTGGCGGTGGTGGAGAATTTGTAGCCCGTTGTTTCCTCGTGTGAGAAGGTATAGCCGTAGTAATTCTCCTGAACTGTGCGTGTAAGGCGTTCGCCCAAATAACTGTCAAAAGTAACCGTTAAATTGGCAGTGGCCACTTTGAAGTCCTTGCTCCACGAAAGACTGCTGGTATAAGTGTAATTTTCTGCATTCTTTGATGTCGTGGTATCGATTGTGGCTACATATTTTACCGCTGTTTCCGCTGGTACGTTGAGTTTCAAGCCGTCAATACCATCGGTCTGAATGTTGAGACCGTTGACAATGGCTTCGAAATCAACGTAGTCACTTTCTACGTAGTTGCCAGCAGATGAAATGGAAATGTCGTAAATATCGGCATTCTTATCCAATTTCAGAAATTCGCCTTTCTTGTCAATGAACTGATATTCGTTATCGTCGGTCTGAACGATGGTGTAATCCCCTGAGCCGAGGAAATACGGGATTCCCAGATTCATAAAATTCTCTTTGCCGACCTGTTCTCCCTCAAGGTTGATGAAACGATATCTGTCGTCTTTGTCCTTATCTCTGTCGCAGGCTACCAGAAGGTCCTCGTCCATGAAATACAGGAAGTCCCATTTGGCGCGGATAACAGTTTCTCCATCAAAAGTCTTTACGCCGTATTTCTCTCCGTCGTAATATATGAAATGTTTATTGAAGACTTGAGTAATATGCTTGGTCTTGGAGCTGGGTTTGACAATCCAATCGCCTTTTTCGTTGATGATACCGTAACGCTCTTCGCCGTCTTTTTTCTCAGCGGCAATGGCCAATCCGTTATGAAATTCGTAGAGCGAAGAATATTTCTTACCATCGAGTTCTGCAATGATTTTGCCATTAGTGTTCATGACGGAATATTTTATCTTTTCCGTTTCATCGGCCTTGTAGGCTGCCTCATACTTCTTGTTGATGCCGATGACTTTACCGTCTGTTGCGGCGCTCAGCGAAACAAACTGTGCGTCAATCACCACATCACCTTTCGTGTTGACCATACCGTAGTAACCGTCTATGGTTTCGTAGATGGCCAGACCTTCGTTGAAATTTCTCATTGACACAACCGTTTTGTTGTTGAGTTTGGCCATTTCCTTCACCACATTGCCGTCGCGGTCGATGAGCGTGATGGCTTTTCCTTTTTCAACAGCCGGAGTGACGTCTTCATAAAAGTCACAAACGCTTTTCCATGCCTTGTCGCCTACCTGTTCCGGCTTTTCGCTAACGGCATACATTTCATATTCTCCATTCTTATTGGTAACGAAATAGCGTCCGTTGAAAACCATGGACGGTGTCCTTTCAAATTCATCTTCGAAAAGTATTTTTCCGTCAGTGGATATAAGTCCCCATTTGTCGTTCTTGTCGGATTTGAAGGCTAGAGCTTCAATTTTTTCTTCGATTCTGTTGCCTGAACTACATGCCGACAACAGAATGCCGGCCAGTAATAGCCATAAAAAATTAGTCTTTCTCATAGATGAATTTTTATGAATTATGTAATTGGTTAATTCTTGGTTTTCATTTTAATGCTTACTCTCTTTTCTTTTTGCTATGGATGTAGGTTTGAGATATTTTTCATTTCTTTTTGCAAATATATTGTTTTCTTTTCTAACAGATGTATTTTTTAATGAGTAATTTCATAAAGCGGATTAATGATGATATGTCCGTTCATTTTGGAGCTGATGAATTTTGGAGCGGAATATCAGAAAAAGGAATGCAGATAGCAGGATATGGATAATAAAAAGAAAACCTGTAAACAATCGTTCACAGGTTTCAATTCTCTCTTGTTCGCACTAGGCGGACTCAAGCTGGAGGGACAAATCCCTCATCTGTTCATGCGTTTGCAGAGTCAGCAACTACAGAATCAGCAACTACGCTGTCAGCGTTTACAGAGTCAGTAGCAGGAGCCTCAACGCTCATGCTATCAGCAACAGAATCGCTGTCATTAGCAGCACCGTTAGCGTTGTTACCACCGCAAGAAGCGAAAGAAATAGCAGCCATAGCTACGAACATGAAAACTAACTTTTTCATTTTTGTTGTAAAGTTTTTAGTTAAACAATCAATTGCTTTATTAAAACGGTGCAAAGGTACGGACTTTTTACATATCACCAAGTATTTGTTCGCTTTTTTTTATGTGAAGAGTTAATTTTTAACATAGTTTTTTGCTGTTACGTTGAGATGGAGACAATTCTAAAAAAGTTTTTGTCTTTTTCTGAAAATCCTCAAAAAGTCGTAACTTTGTCTGCACTAAAGGCCATCTGTTTGAGTTTTTTTGATTTTCAAATACTTATATAAGTTATGAAAGACCATTTGGAGATAAAGTTAATTCAGATAGTAGGGCTTGTGAATGTTTTTATTGCTGGAGTTTTAATTTCCACTATGTTTGTGTTTGTATGAATAATGATAATCCTATATATAATATGTGTGCGGCTTATGTCACGTTGGGGTGCAAATTAAACTTTGCTGAAACTTCATCGCTGCGTGATACATTGATGCGACAGGGCGTGCGACCGGCAGAGAAAGGGGAGCGGGCCGATATTTGCGTTGTGAATACTTGCTCTGTAACAGATGTGGCCGATCATAAATGTCGGCAGGCCATTCATCGTCTGACACGGGAACATCCGGGAGCCTTTGTAGTGGTGATGGGTTGTTATGCACAGCTGAAACCTGAAGAAATTGCCGCTTTTGAAGGTGTGGATCTTGTTCTAGGTATGGAACAAAAGGGCGAGGTTGTGCGTTATATCCGTGAACGTATGGCCCAGAAGAAGACTTTATCGGAAGATGCCTGTCACGAGGCTATCGCTGTCCCTACGCATGAAATTACGACTTTTGTTCCTTCGTGCTCCTGTGGCGATCGCACGCGGTATTTTTTGAAGGTACAGGATGGTTGTAATTATTATTGTACTTATTGTACCATCCCTATAGCCCGTGGCCGTTCGCGCAATGGCAGTATAGGATTACTTGTGGAGCAAGCTGAGGCTGTGGCACGCGCCGGAGGGAAGGAAATAGTGATTACCGGTGTGAATATCGGCGATTTCGGCCGTTCCACCGGAGAGACTTTCTTCGATTTGGTGAAAGCGCTTGATGGCGTTGAAGGAATAGAGCGTTATCGCATATCGAGCATAGAGCCCAACTTGCTGACAGATGAAATCATTGCGTATTGTGCTTCTTCGAGGGCTTTTATGCCTCATTTTCATATTCCTCTTCAGAGTGGTTCCGATGATGTGCTGCGTCTTATGCACCGCCGGTATGACACCACTTTGTTTGCCGAAAAAATAACCAAGATAAGACAGGCGATGCCTGATGCTTTTATCGGTGTGGATGTCATTGTAGGTACGCGTGGTGAAACTGCTGTTTTTTTTGAGGATGCTTTCCGTTTTATTGAGGGATTGGATATAGCGCAGTTACACGTTTTCAGTTATTCAGAACGTCCCGGAACAAAAGCTTTGGAGATTCCTCATGTTGTGTCGCCACAGGATAAGCATATCCGCAGCCAGCGTCTTATTGCGCTTTCCGAAGAAAAACGTAAGGCTTTTTATCGTCAACACATCGGCACGGTGAGACCTGTTCTTTGGGAACATTCTAAGAAGGGAGGCATGCTTCATGGCTTTACTGATAATTATATTCGGGTGGAATTGAATGCCGGATGTTTGGCGGAAGATAATAGCCTGCAATATGTTCAGTTAGGAGATTTTACAGCGAGCGGTGAGAGCCTTTTAGGAACACCTGTAGAGGATAAGAACAAATGAATTAGAATATGAAGAGGAAAAAAATCGCTGTAGTTATTCTCAATTGGAATGGCGAGGACATGATGAAGCAGTTTTTGCCGTCTGTCATCGCTGGGAGTGATGAGGATGCTGAGATTATTGTTGCAGATAATGGATCGACAGATCAGTCGTGTGCAATGCTTGAAAGAAATTTTCCGGAAGTGAGACTTATTAGACTCTCTGAAAATTATGGATTTGCAGAGGGATATAACCGGGCGTTGGAACAAGTAGATGCAGAATATTATTTATTGCTTAATTCTGACGTAGAAGTGGAAAAAGGCTGGTTGAAGCCTTTGATGCAATATATGGATGAGCATTCGGAAACAGCTGCTTGCCAGCCCAAATTGCTGAGTTTTGTTGAGCGCGACAGCTTTGAATACGCCGGTGCTGCAGGTGGTTTCATGGACCGCTATGGTTATCCCTTTTGTCGTGGTCGCATTTTTGGTGATGTGGAAAAAGACAAAGGACAGTATGATAATGTTACTTCGGTTTTTTGGGCTACTGGGGCCGCTTTGATGGTACGTAGTTCGGACTGGCATGCAACTGGTGGTTTTGACCGCCGTTTTTTTGCTCATCAGGAGGAAATAGATTTTTGTTGGCGGTTACGGTCACGTGGACGCGATATCGTTTGTGTTCCTCAAAGCAGGGTCTGGCATGTTGGTGGTGCTTCGCTTGAGCAAGGTAATCCTCGGAAGACTTTTCTGAATTTTCGTAACAATCTGTTGATGCTTTACAAGAATTTACCTGAAAAGCGTTTGCGATTTACTTTGCGACTGCGTTTTTGGCTTGACTATTTGGCTGCTATTCAGTTTCTTATGAAAGGTGACATCGGTAATGCCGCAGCCATTCGCCGTGCACGTAAGGCTTTTAAAGAACTGCGCCCTCAATTTATTGCAGACCGGGAACAGAACATGCAACAGGCGAAGGTGACGGAGGTACCTGAACTGGTTTCTTATTCCCTCTTGGTGGCTTATTATTTAAAAGGAAAAAAACGTTTTAGTCAATTGTAATTTATATGGCCGCACTTTATTTGATTCCTGTAACTTTAGGTGATACGCCTGTTGATAAGGTCTTGCCACCTTATAATAAGGAAGTGATATTGGGTATCCGACATTTTATCGTGGAGGAAGTGCGCACGGCACGTCGTTTTCTTAAACAGGTGGAACGCTCTATAGATATAGATGTCTTAGCGTTTTATCCCATGGGGAAGCATGCGGATGCGGCGCTTTTCTCGCGTTATCTTGAACCGCTTCGTCATGGCGAAGACATCGGGGTGATTAGTGAGGCCGGTTGTCCTGCTGTGGCTGATCCTGGTGCCGATGTTGTGTCCATAGCCCAACGTGAAGGACTTAAGGTGGTGCCGCTCGTAGGGCCTTCTTCTATCTTGCTTTCAGTTATGGCATCGGGATTCAACGGACAGAGTTTTGCCTTTCATGGCTATTTGCCCATTGATGCCGCAGCACGCATTAAGAGATTGAAACTATTGGAAACCAGGGCAATGAGTGAAGATCAGACCCAATTGTTCATTGAGACGCCTTATCGTAACGCCAAGCTGTTTGCCGATATATGTTCGACATGTGCTGCGAAAACCCGCTTGTGTGTAGCGGCAGGACTTACTACGGAGAAGGAATTCGTACGCACTATGACCATTAAGGAATGGAAGCAAGGGGGATTGCCCGATTTAGGGAAAATTCCGGCCATATTCCTGATTTATAAATAGGCAGAAAAATTACCCTGCATGCCATTAAAATGGCATATCTCACTTTTAACATAATTTGCTTTTCGATACATTTTTTGCTATCTTTGTAATAGCCAAGCGGGACTTTCTATTTGGAAGTCCCGCTTTTTCAGTGTCTTTGAGGTGTATTTTAATGGATTTCGGCCATATTTTTCTTGAAAATTCCCCGTATTGCAATTCAAATTCCAAGTATTCGTGTTAAAATTTCGATACGGACTTTAACAACGACAGTACTTACAACCTATTTTTTGTAAGTTCAAAAAGTAACAGATAGTTAAAAATGTTAATTTTTCAGACCGTTTTTCATGCTCTCTCCCAACTGTCGGCTTACATTTTCTACAGAAAAAGAAGGAGTAAGCCGAACGCTGTTAGTATCTTTGCAACCCAGAGGTTAGCAGCCTCACTGAAAACAGTGTTGATATGTGGCGTTTTTTCTTAATCTTACTTTTAAATTTCAGTCTGTTATCTGCCGCTGCCGGACAACAGGACAAAGACAGTCAGCCGCAACGTCCGAAAGTGGCCCTAGTGCTCAGCGGTGGCGGTGTGAAAGGAGCCGCACACGTAGGTCTCCTCAAAGCTGTCGAAGAAGCCGGTTTGCCGGTCGACCTCGTTGTGGGCACCAGTATGGGAGCCATCGTCGGGGGACTGTATGCCATGGGCTACTCACCCGAACAGCTCGATTCACTTTTCCGCTCTCAAGACTGGAGGTTCATTCTCAGCGACAAGGCCGAACGCAGCAACCTGTCCATCGGTGAACGCGAAAAATCCGGCCGCTATTTGCTGTCAGTGCCTTTCTCCCGTTCAGGAAAATCAGATATCGGCGGTTTCCTGCGCGGACAGAATCTGAAAAATCTCCTGACACGCCTCACGGTTGGCTATCATGATTCCATTTCCTACGACCGCTTGCCGATACCCTTTGCCTGTGTGGCTACCAATCTCTCCAACGGACAGGAAATCGTTTTCCGCAGTGGTGTGCCGGCTATGTCCATCCGCGCCAGCATGTCTATTCCGGGGGTATTCACACCGGTAAAATATGGCGGGATGACACTTGTAGACGGCGGACTGGTCAACAACTTTCCCGTAGACGTGGCGCGGGCTTTAGGAGCAGACATAGTTATAGGATCCATGGTGCAGAAAGCCTTTAATGACACCACACAATTTTCATCTGTCCCCAACATACTGGAACAGGTCATCAGTATTTCCTGCCGTAACAAATACGAGGAAAATATCCGGCTGGCCGACTTGGCCATGAGAATGCCCGTAACCGACTTTTCGACCATGGACTTCAGCACAGCCTCCATCGATACCATTCTGAAACGCGGTTATGAAACGGCCTGCCAATACCGCGCATCCCTCGACAGTTTGCGCCACCTCACCATGGGCACCGACAGCCTGGTACCGGCTTTTAACGGGCAACAACGTCTGATTTTGGCGGGAAGCAGTCCCGCTCTTTCCATACGCCGCGTGTTTTTCGACGGCATGCCACGCCACGAAGCTGTAGCCGTGGCGCGTGCCTGCCATCTGGGAGAGGACGACTCCCTGTCATTCACACAGATAGAAGAGGCTCTGAGACTCTTGCGCGACAAATTCCTTTACGCCGATGCCGGCTATTCGCTCACAGAAATTGGAAATGACTATGACCTTCACTTCCAGACTTCCGAAAAAAGTGTCAGCAAAGTAGGCATCGGCGCACGGTTTGACACAGAAGAGATGGCCGCCGTGCTGCTGGGAGCAGACTTTACCTTCAACACCAAAACACCCTCACAAATAGGGTTTGCGGGAAAACTAGGCGAACAGTACTACGTACGGCTCAACTATTCGGTGGAACCGGCCTTCTACCGTCAATTCGGAGTGGCCTATGAATTCAGCAACCACGACTTCAATGTGAACCGCCAAGGTCAGCGGGCCTACAACCTCTGCTACCGGCAGCACACAGCGGAAATAGCGTGTTCGAACCTGCGCATCCGAAACCTCGGAGGAGAATTGGGGGTACGCACAGATTATTTTGATTTCGACAAACCCACATCAGGAGACGCCGAACTGGCGACTCTCAAATCATGCTTTTACTTTTCAGCATACATCCGTCTGAAATATAATTCACAGGATGCTGGATATTACCCCACACGAGGTTCAAACTTTCAGGCAGACCTGGCTTACACCACCGATGACCTGTCATATCTGCGTCGCCCACATGGTTTCACCACACTCAGTGCCTCATGGGAGGGAATCGTCACACTGCACAAACGATGGGCCTTATTGCCCCGCCTGGCCGGCCGCATGGTGTGGGGACAGGACATCCCCCTACTCTTCCGGACGGCTTACGGCGGAAATCTGTCGGGCCGCTATCTGACACAGCAGATAGCCTTTACCGGAGTGTCAAACCCGGAATTCGCACAAGACGTATTTCTGACAGCCGCAGCCAATCTGCGCTATAATATAGCAGGCCGCCACTTTGCCACCGCCTTATTCAACTTGGCAGCCGAAACGTCCAAACTGGAAGATATCCACCGAGCCAGACACTTCTACGGCATAGGACTTAAATACGGCTACAACAGCAAGTTCGGCCCAATAGAAGCCACATTCAGCTATTCCGACAACACGAAAAAACTACTCTTCCACCTGGGAGTCGGATATTATTTCTAATTCTTCCTTCCGCTCCGACTATCATTGGCGGGCATGCTCCATGTAGGTGGCTATATCCTTGTCCCCACGTCCGGAAAGCGTCATCACTACGACATCATCCGGCCGGAACTTCAACCGGTGCAGCGCTCCCAAAGCATGTGCAGACTCTAAGGCGGGCAAGATGCCGTCCAAGCGATTGAGTTCATAAGCAGCGTCAAGAGCTTCGTCATCGGTTATGGGCAGAGCCTGTGCCCGGCCGGAGCGGACAAGATGTGCGTGGAGCGGACCTATTCCAGGATAATCCAAACCGGCTGAGATGGAATAAGGTTCTACGGCCTCGCCACGTTCATCCTGTATGACAAGAGAACGCGCTCCATGCAGTACCCCGTCGGTGCCTATGGTCAACGTTGCGGCAGTCATCCCCGTATCAACGCCTTTTCCGCCGGCCTCAGCCAATATTATTTTCACCTCTTCATTATCAAGATAATGGAATATCGTTCCGGCCGCATTCGAACCGCCGCCTATACAAGCCACCAGATAATCGGGAGTTTCACGCCCTTCCTTTTCGAGCAACTGACGTCGGATTTCCTCGCTAATGACGCTTTGCATCCGCGCCACGAGGTCGGGATAAGGGTGCGGCCCTACAGCTGAACCGATGAGGTAATAAGTCTCTTCAGGATGCTGACACCAGTCGTTCAGAGCTTCATCACAGGCATTTGTCAGCGTACCGCCGCCTTTTGCCACAGCCACTACATTTGCCCCGAGCAGACGCATTTTTTCCACATTAGGGCGTTGGCGTTCCACATCAACAGCTCCCATGTACACCGTACACGACATGTTCATGAGCGCACACACCGTTGCAGCCGCCACTCCATGTTGTCCGGCACCCGTTTCAGCCACTACACGCCGCTTGCCCATGTGCCGCGCCAGCAATATCTGTCCGATAGCATTGTTTATCTTATGTGCGCCAGTAAAATTCAGGTCCTCACGCTTCAGATAAATTTTGCAGCCATGCACTTTACTCAATGCCTTTGAAAGGTAAAGAGGAGTGGGGCGCCCTACGTAATCACGCAAAAGGCTGTCGTATTCTTTACGGAAATTCTCACTGGAAATAATTTCCCGGTAACATTTGCGCAATTCCTCCACACGAGGCTGTAAAACTTCAGGAATGCTGGCACCGCCATACGCTCCAAAGAAACCAGCCTCATTAACTTCATACTTACTCATAATCTTTTTATTTATATTGTTTTTATTTGTTTATTCCGTCATATTACGGCGGCGTTTCCGTCCGCGTTACCACCGCCATACAAAAAATCCGGCGGTCTGTCGCAAGTAAGACAGACCGCCGAAATATTTTTAATAATTACTATGGCTCTCGAATAGGTACGATGACTGACTTACGACTTTGAAAGTAGTAAGTGACGCCACCAATACATATTACAGTTAAGATATTTCATTATATGATACCGTTAATTGTTTCTGCTTGCAAATGTATAGGATATTTTTATCCTGACCAAACATTCTGGTGTTTTTTATAGCCTTGAAATGATATTTTTCTTTTTCCGGTCCTAAATCTTCTCCTTATGTCCGGCCATAGCCCAACATTTCAGCACCTTTTATTTTCGACAGAAGAACATTATATCCTTTGCAAATCTAAACAAGGGGTATTTAAACGGACTGACCGCCTTTACCTCTCACACATCCAATACTTAAATGGTCCTCAAAATCCACGACAACAGAAATATAAAAACAGCCCCAAAAGCACAAGATATCCCCATTATCCTCTCAAAAGAGAAATTTCATCTGAAAAAAAAGTTTTAATATTTTGCCTTTCGCCCGTCATACACTAAATTTGCAGTTTATTTGCAGGCTTAAACCCAACAAAAACAAAAAACTGTTATACAGAAAGCCGCAAACAAGCACTACGACATGAACCTGACAGTAGACATAGGCAACACACGGACTAAAATAGCCGTCTTTAACGGAGAACAATTCGTGTGTGAAGAAAAATTCGAGGAAGCGGCTCCACAGCACCTGCTGGATATGGTAGCGCTATATTCCCCTGACAAGCTAGCCTATTGCTCCGTAGGATCCGGACAACCTGCTTTCGAAACAGCTTTGCAAGAACTGTCCTGCCCCGTTCTGCATGTGACCGGCGAGACTCCAGCACCGGTCACAGTGCACTACCGCACACCGCACACACTCGGTGCCGACCGTCTGGCAGCCGTAGTAGGAGCCATAACGCTTCAGCCGGAAACAGACCTACTGGTCATTGACGCCGGAACATGCATCACTTACGACCTCGTAGACGCGGCAGGCAACTATCTAGGGGGCAACATATCGCCTGGCGTAGAGATGCGTTTGGAGGCTCTCCATACGCGCACGGCACGCCTGCCCCGCACCGAAGCTGACGGTGAAACACCGGATTTGGGATACGACACCGAAACAGCCATACGCGCAGGTGTGGTACGTGGCATCGGCTATGAATTACAAGGTTGCATACGACACTGGCAAAAACGCTATCCCACCTTACGGATCTTCCTTACAGGAGGCAACAGGTATGCTTTCAGTAACGCTGTGCGGCAGAATATACTTACCGACAGTCATCTCGTGGCACGCGGACTGAACCACCTGCTTGAAATGCTACCCTGAAAATGAAACAGAAATATCTACACATTATTTATATAAAAGGGCGCATATCCCTACCCATATTTGGAAAACCTAAAAAGAACAACAGATGACAATCCCGAACAGCAAAAAACATATTACCGCCGGCAGCTACAGCAAGCAATGGTTTATGGCCAGCATGATAGCTCTGGCCGGCACGGTGGCGGCAACCACAGTCAAAGCCCAGACCAATGGCAGTAACTCTCCTTATTCACGCTACGGCTTCGGCCTACTCAGCGACCGGGCCCAAGGCTTCAACAAAGGAATGTCGGGCTTGGCATACGGTATGCGCGGCGGCAGCGAACTCAACACCAAAAACCCAGCGTCATACTCTTCCATCGATTCACTCTCGTTCATCTTCGATGCCGGCTTTTCTCTTCAAAATGCCAACCTTGAACAACGCGGTCAGAAAGTAAACGCACACAATTCGTCCTACGACTACCTGTCGATGGGTTTCCGGGCATCAAACAATATGGGTATTTCCATCGGCATCATGCCCTTCAGTACCATCGGCTATAACATCAGCCAAAGCGAAACGCTGAAAGATAATGTAGAAATAACCCAAACCAACACCTACAGCGGCGATGGCGGACTGCACGAAGTATACGCCGGACTGGGCTGGAAACCGCTGAAGTTCGCTTCTGTAGGCGCCAATATCGGCTATCTATGGGGCGACATGACCCACACCGTACTGGCTTCGTTCAGCGAAAACACCATAGCCTCCCGCCGGCGACAATACACCGCTGATGTCCGCACCTACAAAGCCGACTTTGGCCTTCAATTTGAAGGACGTCTAAACACGAAAAACTCATTTGTGATCGGCTTGACTTACGGACTGGGGCACGACATCAATTCAGACAGCCACTACTATGATCAAAAAATAGAAAACAACACCGCAATCGGCGACACTCTCGTAGCAACCAATGCTTACCAGTTGCCACACACTTTCGGCGCAGGCCTGACATGGATGTACGCCCAAAAGTTGCGTATCGGTCTGGATTACACATTCCAAAAATGGAGCGATGTAAAATCACCCACACTCATCAACACCGGAAACATCGGCGGACAATCCTATGAGGCCCGCACCGGCAACTTCACCGACCTGCACAAAATAACCATGGGCTGCGAATACATTCCAAATGCAGAAGGCCTGCGCAGACGCGACCACATTCGCTACCGTGCCGGTTTTTCTTACACCACCCCCTATACACTGGTAAACGGGACAGACGGCCCCAAGAACTTCCTGGTCAGCGTAGGTGTAGGACTCCCTATTGCCAACATCCACAACAACCGCTCCATATTGAACATTTCAGCTCAATATGAACGCGTGAAACCTAAAGCAGCCGGTATGATTACAGAAAACTACTTGCGCCTGAACATCGGCCTTTCGTTCAACGAACGCTGGTTCATGAAATGGAAAGTGGAATAATACGAAACGCCTGGAAACGAGGTGCCGGCCTACCGCTATGCCTGTTCCTTTTAGGGATATCCCCTTTGGTGGGTTGCGGCAGCGATGCCCCCCCCATGGGACATGCCATAAAAAACCGCGACTCCATTCCGGTAATGATAACTCACGGTGTATCGAAACTTGTGACAGATTCAGGTATCATGCGCTATAAAATCATTGCAGAAGAATGGCGTGTCTATGACAAGACCAACCCCCAGCGACAGGAATTTCCCAAAGGTATGGTGATGCAACGGTTTAACAACAATTTTAATGTAAACCTCTACGTTACAGCCGACACAGCTTATTGCTATGGTCAGAATCTTTGGGAGTTGCGCGGACGAGTTTTTATCAGAGATTTCGAACGCGGCACAACCATCCGTAGCGAAGAACTTTTTTGGGACATGAGCAAACATGAAATATATTCAAACGTTTTCACTCATGTCATTACCCCTGACCGAGAACTTAAAGGCTATTGGTTCAGATCAAACGAAGCTTTCACCAAATTCCATATCAAACAATCAAGCGGCTACATGCCTATGCCGGAAAACAGCACTCAGCCAGTTCCACAATCTTCCAGCAACACAGATTTCGAAAGCGAAAACCCTGACACACTCCCCCGGTTACACTCCAACACAACTCCGCGCCGCAAACTACATATATCCAATTAAAACCAGTATTCAGAATAACATCCGGCAATTGGTTTTAATCCTTTAACAATAAAAGTTTTTTAAGAAAATAGGCTCTATCCCCTGTTTTTTTATAACTTTGCGCATTGTATATGTCATAAAACGATAACCAAAAACAACAATTAGCAAATTCACAACTACAATACGCTGAATAACAATCAAATAAAAAATAAAACTTAAAATGGCAGCATTACAAACACTTAGAAACAAACCGGCACTCCTGATGTCCGTCATTGGCGGTGCCCTTTTGCTTTTCATTGTTACGCTAACTGACCTTAACTCTTGCTCTAATCCTAACATTGAAGCGGAAGTAAACGGTCAGGAATTAACGTATCAAGATTTTGAACAGCAAGTTCAGGACGAAGAGAACCTGCAAACTATGCTTCAAGGTTCTATTACAGACGACCAAAAAGACCAAATCCGCGAAACGGTGTGGCGTACCTACATCGCCAATGAAATGGTCAGCAAAGAAGCTGATGCATTAGGTTTGTCCGTAACCAAGGAAGAAATACAAAATGCCTTGAGTAGCGTCAACATGAATGCTTTGGGATACTATATGCAAATGATTCAGCAGGGACAAATGTCTGTAGCCCAATTACCCTATGCGGCAAAAATCATGATACTCATGTCTATGGTTGGCCAACCTACTGTTGAAGGTTATAAGCAATTTATCAAAACAGCAGACCAACAAATAGCACAATCACAGAAACAAAACCCAGAAATGGCTGAGGCTATCGCCAAAATCAAACGCGCCTGCCTTTATTGCGAAAAGCGTATTCCTCAAGAACTGCTTTCTCAGAAATATTACACTTTGCTGGAGTGTGGTATGTCTTCCAACCCGATATCCGCCCAAATGGCATTCGAGGAAAACAACACAAGCTATGACCTTGAAATGGCTTCTATACCTTACAGTAGCATAGAAGACAAAGATATCAAATTTACGGACAATGATTTGAAAAACAAATACGAAGAAATCAAGCCGTTGTTCCGCATAAACAGTGAGACTCGCGACATGAAATTTATCAACGTAGTTGTCACTCCCAGTACTAAGGACCAAGAGACCATTATGGCCAGCGTTAAGAGCATAGAAGACAGCCTCAAAAAGGTGTCTGATGCCAAAGCTGTTGAAAACATTATGAAATCAAGCAAAACCGATATCAGCTATAATAATGTATTCCTTGCCAAAGAAGCGTTCAATGAATTAAGTAGCATTTCCAGTGCACTTGACTCAATGAGTATTGGGGCAGTATCACCGGCTACCGTAGAGCCTAGAGATCGTAATGGCATACAATATGTCAATACATTTAAACTCGTCGGAAAAAAAAGCACTCCTGACTCAATGCAGGTTTGTCAGTTTGCCGTAGACAGCAAGCAATTGGCAGATAGTCTTATCACTGCTGTTAAAGGCGGTGATGCGCTCAATACCCTTGCAAAAAAATACCCTGCACTCATTCAAAAATATAATGCTCAGGGTGACACCACATGGATAGAAACCAAATATTATGTTAATGCAAAAGCTGGTAAAGACAGCACAGCCAATCAATACGACAATATTTGCCAAATTCCAGCCGGAACTACAACTTATTACACTCAAACTGGCCCTGACGGCAAAACATTTTATGTTGTTGCTAGCGTCATCAGCACCAAAGCTTCATCTGACAAATATAACGTTGCCATTATGCGCACTCCAATGAAGTTCTCCACTGAGACTTACAACAACCAACGTCGTCAGCTCTTTGAATTCTTAGCGAAGAACAAGACTATTGATGCCATTGAAAAGAATGCGCCCAAAGCCGGTTATACCATCATAGAGCAGCCTAATCTCAGCACAACAAATGCAATGGACATCCGCTACAACATAGGTGGTGAAGGCGCCAAACAAGCTTTCATATGGGCTTTCGATGAGGCTGAGGCCGGAAATGTTTCTCCTGTATATGAATGTGGAAAAAATAACGACCAGTTGCTTGTTGTCTGTGTAGATGCGATTAACGAAGGCAAATACCGCGAATGGGATAATGCCAATGTAAGACAAACTCTTGAAATGCTTGTAAAACAAGACAAGAAAGCCGAGAAAATCATGTCTCAGACGAAAAATGTAAAAAATTTCACTGCGGCAAAATCTGTAAAAGGGGCACAAGTTCAGACTATGCCTACGATGAGTCTGGCCCAAATAGCCCAAAGCGAACCCGCTTTAGCTGGAGTTATCCAACGCATAGGCAAGGGTAAGTTCTCTGGCGCGGTGAAAGGTATAACCTCTATTTATATGGTTCAGATTACGAACAAAACGACTGGATCTGCCACATTCAAACAGAAAGAAGCCATGGCTGCAGATGCACAAAACAGTTTCGGCCAATTGTTTGGACGTGATGGTAATACTTTATTCAGAGCCTTACAAAACAAAATGAAGATTATGGATAAGCGCTACAAATTCTGACAATACATTTATAGCATTAAATAAAGGGGGGACTTCCACAATGGAAGTCCCCCCTTTATTTAATGCTATAAATTCCCCAATGCTCATCCTGTCAAACAAAAAATCACTAATTTTGCGTTGCTTATGAAACTTCAGGACATTTTACAGATCTACACCGCCCACCCACAAATTGCGGCTTTAGCTAAAATCATACGTGAGGGAATGCCATCCACCATTTTTGCCGAAGGGTTACGCGCCTCTTCCGCACCATTGGCCTTATCGGCATTAACCTGTCGAGGGGCATTCTCCCGCCCTTTCCTCATTATTCTCAACGATGAAGAAGAAGCCGGATATTTCTATCATGATATGGAACAGATACTTGGCAGCAAGCAAGTACTATTCTACCCCTCTACTTATCGCCGGGCAGTAAAATATGCCCAACGTGATGCCGCCAACGAAATACTCCGAACAGAAGTTCTGAACCGCCTAGGAAAAATTCAAAGGACAAACACAGGAAAAGAAGAAAAAACAATTTTACAGGAAGGCTGCGACGATGCCTCACCACTGTTCATCGTGACTTATCCTGCCGCACTTTCAGAACGTGTGACTTCCATCATAGATTTCCAATCTGACACCATCGACATAAAAGAAGGAGAAAATCACGACCTCACAAAGCTCATCTTACGCTTGCGCGAACTCGGCTTCAGACGTCGTGACTACGTTTATGAACCCGGCGAATATGCCATACGCGGCAGTATTCTTGACATCTATTCCTTTTCATCTGAATACCCTTTCCGCATTGACTTTTTCGGTGATGAAGTAGACAGCATCCGTACCTTTGAAGTACAAACCCAACTTTCCAAAGCCCGTAGCCAGCATATCAGCATTGTTCCAAGCCTGAAACAATCTGCATCCAATTTGGTTAGTTTCACAGAATGCTTGCCTTCCAACACATTTTTAATTATACGTGACCTGTCTTTTGTTCACGAAAAAGTCAGCCAAATCTATAATGAAGGCTTCAGCAGACAAGCATCTATTGAACGCGAAGCACAATCGGAAATGGAAGAAGCCGAACAGTTCGAGCGCCTCACACGGGAATCACAACTCATTACCGGCGAAACATTGCTAAAGGGCCTCCTCCCCTTACAACGCCTTGAAATAGGAGCACATCCATCATCCACGCCACATGCCACACTTCATTTCCACATATCCCTCCAACCATCGTTTCATAAGAATTTCGATCTGGTACGCAACACCTTCACAAATCTGCGCATAAATAACTATCATCTCTATGTGTTGGCCGACAGTCCCAAACAGAACGAACGCCTGAAAGATATTCTTTCAGATGACACATCCGCCTCCCTCTTCATCCCCGTAGAGCACACTCTCCACGAAGGTTTCACCGATGAGGACCTGCATTTATGTCTCTTCACCGACCATCAGATATTTGACCGTTTCCACAAATACAGTCTGCGCTCAGACCATGCCCGAGACACAAAAATGGCATTGACTCTCAAAGAACTGATGCTATTCGAACCGGGTGACTTCATAGTACACATAGACCACGGCATAGGCCGTTTTGCCGGTCTGGTACGCGTAGCCGCCTCCGATGGCACCATGCAGGAAATGATAAAACTTATCTACCAAAACGATGACGTTGTGTTCGTTTCCATACACGCCCTCCACAAAGTATCGAAATACAAAGGCAAAGAAGGCGAGCCTCCCCGTCTGAGCCGTCTTGGTACCGGTGCATGGGAAAAGATGAAAGAACGCACCAAAAAGAGAATAAAAGACATTGCCCGCGACCTCATCCGTCTCTACTCACGCCGCCGCGAAGAAAAAGGATTTGCATTCAGCCATGACAGTTTCATGCAACATGAACTGGAGGCTGGGTTTGCCTATGAAGACACTCCCGATCAGCTCAAGGTGACGCAAGAGGTCAAAACAGACATGGAATCCCCACGTCCAATGGATCGCCTCGTATGCGGCGATGTCGGTTTCGGTAAAACCGAAATAGCTGTGCGCGCAGCCCTAAAGGCGGCTTGCGACAACAAGCAGGTGGCTGTACTCGTACCCACCACTGTACTGGCCCTGCAACACTACAAAACCTTTGCCTCACGCCTACGGGACTTCCCCGTAAGAGTAGACTATCTGAGCCGTGCCCGCTCATCGGCCCAAACACGTGCCGTTCTCTCCGACTTGGCCGAGGGGAAAATAAGCATCATCATCGGCACACACAAGCTCATAGGCAAATCCGTGAAATGGCACGACCTAGGACTACTTATCATCGATGAAGAACAAAAATTCGGCGTAGCCGTAAAAGAGAAACTGCGTCAACTAAAAGTCAACATCGACACACTCACTATGTCGGCCACCCCCATTCCCCGCACATTACAATTCTCACTTATGGGTGCCCGCGACTTTTCCGTCATCCAGACTCCCCCGCCTAACCGCCACCCCATACAAACGGAAGTACACACCTTCAGCCACGAAATAATAGCCGAAGCCGTCAACTTCGAAATGAGCCGTAACGGACAAGTATTCATTGTAACCAACCGCGTCTCGTCTCTCCCCAATCTGGCCAATCTCGTCAGCAAATACGTACCCGATGCCCGCGTATGCACCGGACACGGGCAAATGCCACCTGCCGACCTTGAAAAAGTAATCCTCGATTTCGTCAACCACGACTACGATGTGCTCATCTCCACCACCATTGTAGAAAACGGCATAGACATTCCGAATGCCAACACCATCATTGTAGATGCCGCCCACCACTTCGGTCTTTCCGATCTCCACCAGATGCGCGGCCGTGTGGGGCGCGGCAACCGCAAAGCCTTCTGCTACCTTCTGGCTCCTCCGCTCAGTCTGCTCAAGGACGATGCCCGCCGACGCCTCGAAGCCATAGAGAATTTCTCCGACCTTGGCTCTGGCATCCACATAGCCATGCAAGACCTCGACATACGCGGTGCCGGCAACTTGCTGGGAGCGGAACAGAGCGGCTTCATTGCCGACCTGGGGTATGAGACCTATCAGAAGATACTGGCCGAAGCTGTAGCAGAACTTAAAAACGATGAGTTTGCCGACCTCTATGCCGATGAGTCGCAACAGGCAAGCATGCTTTCTGGCGATGTATTCGTAGATGACTGCGCCGTGGAATGCGACCTTCATGCCTACTTTCCTGAAAACTACGTGCCAGGGGCAAGCGAACGCATGCTCCTCTATCGCGAACTCGACGGACTCACGGACGAATCACAACTTGCCGCCTTCCGCCAACGCATGCAAGACCGTTTCGGTCCTCTGCCCCCCGAAGGTGAAGAACTACTACGCATCGTCCCTCTCCGTCGCATGGGACGCCATTGCGGCACTGAGCGCCTCACCTTGAAGAGCCACCGCATGACCTTATATTTCGTCAGTAACACTGACAGCATCTTCTACAAGAGCGACATCTTCGGCCGCATCATCAACTATGCCACCGCCAACTTCCGCCGCTGCGAACTGGGCGAGTACAAAGGTAAACGCCGCATGATTGTACGCAACATCAACAGCGTAGAGGAAGCCCTCCATGTCATGCAACAAATTACCGGAGCAACAGACTGAACAGGCAAACACCCCCTGCCGCCCATATTGTCCGGCTGATTAAGCCGCTCCAGCATCGGCAATGGGCACCCGAAACGGACAGCAGAAATACCTTTTCAAATTACATGTTCAGCAAACAACAAACAAGGCTACTGAAATTCCACACTTTAAAACAGTCCATTCTCCCCCAGCCTTTGTCACATCCTTTTTAATAAAGAGAAGGTCGCCCTTTACAGACAACCTTCTCTTCATTATCATTCAATTCAAAAAAACAATATCCGTCCTGAATATTCCCTGCTTTGCATTTTCATTTTTAATAGCAAATCCCGTCTTTCCGCATCTCCTCCCCCAAAAAGACCAACAGTTTTCACTATAGGAAACTGCTTTTTTATAACAGGTAAGATGACGTAAAGAAAAACTATTGGACAGCTATTTCCGCAAATCCCATTATCTCTTCCGGATTCACCATTTTAACAGCTTTCAAACGCACGTAGCGTGCGGAAACAGGTGTGAAATAAACAGACTGCAGAATGGGGTTGTGCCTGATATTTGAGAATTCACCCGTCTTCACCACCCGACTGATATTTCCCAACTCCGTTCCCACTGTAATTTCATAAGCGGAAATCAGCCCTTTATTATATTCGCTCTGGTCGGGGAGATAATGAAACGAAGCTATGGTACGCTCTCTTCCTAAATCTATTACCAGTTCATCTCCCGCAACAAAGCAAGTAGTGGCAGCCTGTCTGTCACTAATTTTTACAGCTTCCTCCGGGGCGACATCCGGCAGTGTGAAAGAGAATCCCTTCAATTTTTCCATATCCGCCGTAAAGACCACATCAGCTGTCTCACCGGCATAAAAGGCTTCAATGGCGCTCATACACAACGGTCCGCGGGCATCAGTAAACTTCACACGCAGACGGTCAGTCTCAACCGTAGCGAAACGCAACAAGCGCTTATAGCCTACAGTCGTTGTCTCTTCGTTCAGTTTCACCGGGTACCATTCTCCGTCCTTACCATATTCTACAGTGAATGCTTTCACACGCTGCCCCAGCGGAATGTACTCCTGCAACATCATGCGGTTAACCTTCTTCACCGCAGGCAGAGCAAATTCAACAGTCGCGGCGGCCACTCCGTCCTGCGTAGCCCAATAGGTTTCATAATCACCGTCTGTCAAGGCCTTTCCGCCATAACGTCTTCCTCTTTCGTTTGAGACAACGGGGTTCAAGCCAGCCAACAGATTGTCGGCCAACTGCCTTTGCACATTCTTATAGAAACCAACGGCATTGGCCGAATCCGCCGGATTCACCAATCCGTTACGGTCTACTGGGAAATTGAGCAACAATGTAGCATTATGCCCTACACTACGGTAATAAAGGTCCGTCAGTTGCTCCACGGTCTTCACGCGGTCATCTTCTTCGGAATGATAGAACCAGCCCGGACGAATCGAGACGTCACACTCCGCAGCAACCCACTGGTTGCCGTCAGCATGTCCGTATTCCAGTTCACGATATCGGGGATAACCGGGATAAACTTCTCCCCTGCGCAGAAACGACCAGTTGGTAGCTCCCGCAAAACCGTTTTCATTGCCCACCCATCGGCAACCGGGGCCGCCGTCGGAAAAGACTACCGCCTGAGGCTGCAGTTCGTCAAGCATCCTGTAAATGCGCGGATAGTCATAGTAAGTCCGACGGTCGATAGTGCGGCTCTCCCTGGCTCCGCCATACCATCCGTCACCGCCGTTGGCTCCGTCAAACCAAACTTCAAAAACGTCACCATAATTTGTCATCAGTTCACGAAGCTGCTCATGAAAATAAGCGACATATTCCTCCGTACCGTAATTGGCCTGATGGCGGTCCCACGGCGAAAGGTAAACGGCAAATTTGATGCCGTATTTTCTGCACGCGTCCGAAAGTTCACGCACGACATCGCCATCGCCGCCCTTATAAGGAGTGTTCCGGATGCAGTAATCAGTCAACTTTGTCGGCCACAGGCAGAAGCCGTCATGGTGCTTGGCAGTGAGAATAACTCCTTTCATTCCGGCAGCAACAAAGGTTCTGACCCACTGCTCGCAGTCTAACCGAACAGGGTTGAAAGTGGCCGGCGAACTGTCGCCATATCCCCATTCGCGGTCATTAAAGGTGTTCAGGCCGAAATGTACAAAAGCATAAGTTTCCATCTGCTGCCAGGCCACTTGCTTAGCCTCAGGAACAGGCAAAACCGGAGCCGGAGCCTCAACAGTTGGCCGGCAAGCCGTGAAGCACGCCAACGAGCCGGATAAAAGTAAAAAGGCAAGACTGTTTCTCATAATATTTCAGATTTTCCATTTCCTGCAAAGTTAGCAAAATAACGAGAGCCTCCCTCCTGCTGCAACCTGATTTTTTCCAATGGAGAAACCCTCCACAAACATAACGGACAAGGTCTCATCCCCGAATATTTTAGTAAATAAAAGCTAAATAGAAACAAAAGAAGAGCCATTAAATATTAACATTTTTAACGTTCTTCAACAAAGAAAACCGTAAACGACACACCGGAAACAAGCTATTGAATAAAAGGAATAAGGCCATTTTCTACGGCAATACTTGGAATTTTTATTACAATACTTGGAATTTTCAGAGCAATATCGCTTTTGGAGTATCGAAAAATCATGAAAAAAGGCTGCTCTATAGGCAGCCTTCTATTCTCCTGCAAAGATACAATAAAAACAAGGCAAAAGCAAGAAATGTTAAAATTGGAACATCCACCCAAACTGTTTAATATTGTCAATAAAACAAAAAAACAGAACAAAAAGACACCTAAATATCATTGCCTCGTTCCTTTTTTAATATTCCACCGTAATCCGGCCTGCAAGGAAAAACCCAAAGGATGGGCATGGCGGGAAGCCGGCAAACTACTGCTGTCTGAAAAATAATAAGTCAGCCCGGGCTCCACAAAAAAACCAAAATCCGGCAAAAAGCTATAATGCGCCCCCGCGGCCAAATTAAGCGATCCCTGCCACAAGCCTTTCCCCACACGATATTTTCTATCGGAAGCATCATCGGTTCTGTTAGCAAGAACATAAGTTGTACTCTGATTTCCGCCCAAGCACACATCGAACCGTCCGCCACCTGCGGCATAAAAACTAAAACGACTGGCAGACAAGAAGGTATAGCGCAATTGAAGAGGAACTCCTATGTAGTGGAGACGCTGCGTAGTGACAAAATAATTGGAAGTGCTGCCTGAAGTTATTTCACTCTGCAAATAGGTATATCCCAATCCGCTTTCAAGCGACAAACTCCTGCTTAACGGAAAACCGGCCATCAGCGTAAAGCGCAAAGGACGTTTGTGACTGATCCGGCTTGTTACTTTATCCGATGTGTTCTGAATTAAAATAGAAGAGTATTTCTCCTCGTCAGGCCGCATCTGAATACCGTCAGGCTTGTTCTGCAGTCCGGAAACAGGTTGGAACACATAACCCTTTTGACTGACCGAAGGCGATGCTCCCCCTTCTACGGCCAAAGCCAATGTCATTTCACGACCGTCCTTACGAATTGCCTCTTTTTCAAAAAAAGTACGTTTGCTTTCTACCCTTTTGGGAGAAGCAAGAGATACTCCCGCACTATTCTTCACATCCGACTGTAAGAATACATCTGCCACATCCTCACTTTTCTGAGACTCACGCACATTCTCCAGTTCTTCAGCCTCTTTTTTCCTGGCTCCTAAAGATCGTGGGGAACGTTCCCGCACAGCAGCTGCAACGACACGGGGAGCGCCACTCGGAATTACTCTGAATTGACCGTTCGTAACAGCGGAAGATTCAGATGCGGCGGCCAACATCGGTTCCTCACCTCTAATATCCTCTCCCATGGCATCAGCCAAAACTCCGGTCTTCTCTTCAAGCAATTGTGATTTACTAAAAAATCCTTGAAAAGGAAATACAAGCACGGCCAAAGCACAGGCAGCCACAGTGGAAACACCTCCCCACCCCCATATAGCATAACGACGCTTGCGGGCCGATTTCGTACCACACGAAGTTACCGATAATGACTTTTCCAACCGTGCCCAGCCATCAGCGGGTAACGGTGCCTCATGTTCGGCCAGACAATTATGAAGTTGCTGTTCCCAGTGATTTAAATCGTTCATGAGTCGTGGGTATTAATATAATTGATTATTTTTTTCTTGAGCGCAGCCCGGGCTCTCAGATACTGCGAAGCAGATGTACTCTCACGTATGTTCAGACAACGGGCAATGTCGCGATGACTCCATCCTTCTATCAGATAAAGATTAAGCACCGCACGGTAACCCGGAGGCAGAGTACCGATAAGTTCTGTTACGATGGATGCCGGCAAAGCAGGTGGTTCCGTCTCATCTTCATCTGAAATATTCTCAGTCATAGACTCTGTCAATTCTACCAAATGTTTGCGCGCATTCAAAAAACTGATGGCCTGATTGGTAAATATTCGCCTCAGCCAGGCGCCAAGCGAACCTTCGCCGCGATAGGTAAACATGTCTATCGCATTAAAAGCTTTGAGGAAACCGTCGTGCAAGAGATCTTCAGCCTCTTCTCTGTTGCCGGTATAACGTAGGCAAAGCGACATCATACAACCTGCAAAACATTCATAAAGGGCCTTACGCGCCTCCGGATCATGCCGTTTACAGCCTTCTGCTATGTCTGGTTCCGTCATCATATTTAAATAATGCCTTCTCATTCTCATAAAAATTACAAGAGTAAGAAGGCACCCGTTTCTTTAAGCCTTGGTTATTTTAATTTGACAGGCAACGTTATTTCTCTACCGTTAAAGTCTTTATATTTGATATTGAAGCCATTACCCCGCAGATATTCTTCGGACAGAGGAAACGATACATAACCATAAGCCACACGGTTGCGATAATCATTATTATCATTGTGCCGAAACTCCAATGAAACGTACCCTTTATCATCTTTTCTGTTCAAATCAATGGCATTGATAAAATGAGCCCTGCCGCCATAAGCACTGGTATAATAAGCATACTTCACATTCAAATGTGCCCCACCGACCCAAGCTTCCACAAGTTTTATCGGATCATTGCCAATACTGTCGCTTTGCTCCAAAGTTGGTATAGGAAAGAAAGGCTTGGTCAGAACCCGCACGACATCAATAGGGAAAATAGTATTAGGCAGGCGCCCTTCATCATAAGTAAACGAAACGATAACACGCTGACCGGGAGTTTGTGATTTCGCAGCAACAAGCAACGAACTGTCTGCCAACGTCATCGTACGGCTGTTATCAAAATCAATGGCATAATCCTTTCCCTGCTTGAGTACCGTACCCATACCGGCATAGTAGGTGGCATGATCATAATCATCATTACAGGATACAAAAGCCGCAATAAATAAAAAAAGCGGTAATACAAATAGCATCTTCATTTTCATCTTTCTAATTGTTTTTATGTTTATACTTCGTAAAGAACAGCCTCTATCAAACAAAGCCGTTTCCCTATAAACACCAAAAAACGGAAATCTTGCATGCTTTTACCATAAAAAGAAAGAACTTTCCCTTATCCTGATTCCCAATAAGGCAATCGACAATCAGCGGAAAGAATCCGTGAGAAGCTTTATCTCTATAGCCGGAGATATACGTTCATAAAGAATATTATATACAGCATCCAAAATTGGCATATTGACATGAAAATGCTTATTAATATCTTTCATACATTTAGTTCCAAAGAACCCTTCGGCTATCATTTCCATTTCTATTTGGGCTGACTTCACGGAATATCCCCGTCCTATCATTGTACCAAAAACACGGTTACGCGAAAAATTGGAATAACCGGTAACCAAAAGGTCACCCAAATAAACGGAATCATAAATATTACGCTCAATCGGATAAACGGCTCTCAAAAAACGGTTGGTCTCCTGAACGGCATTAGCCATAAGAACACTCTGGAAATTATCGCCATATTTCAAACCATTGCATATACCTGCGGCAATGGCATAAACATTCTTCAAAACCGAGGCATATTCGATTCCTATGACATCGGTACTTGTCTTTGTCTTTACGTAGCTGCCAGCTATGAGTTCGGCAAAAGAAGTCGCCTTTTCCTCGTCCGTACATCCGACTGTAAGATAGGTCAAACGTCCCAATGCCACTTCCTCGGCATGGCTGGGGCCTCCAAGCACAGCCAGATTATCGTCAGGTACGTTATAAATCTGCCTGAAATATTCCGAACAAATAATATTCTCATCCGGAACGATACCTTTTATCGCCGTTATTATAAATTTATTATGTAATTTCTCCTTAAGTTTCTTAAGATGATTTTTAAGATAAGGAGACGGCGTTACAAAAACAAGCGTATCGCATGCCCGAACCACTTCATTAATGTCCGTTGAAAATGTGATACGACTGGTATCAAAATGCACACTGGTCAGATACGACGGATTATGCTCCAACCGCTTAAAATCTTCAATAGCATCGGCACGACGCATATACCAAGTAATATGCTCAACCTTTTCAAGCACAATCTTGGCTATGGCTGTGGCCCAACTTCCGCCACCCATTATGGCTATTTTACCGGTTTCGAACAAAATGAATAGTATTGAGTTTTTTAAGAAGGTTTACAACAAAAAATGAAAGCAATTGGCAACCGGCAGAATAATTAGCCGATAAATCCGGTTAATCCTCCCGATTGCCAATTGTCATATATTTCAGACATTCCACGCCTCAATGTCTCCAACAGAGGGTTTCATAACATCCAGCTTGTATTTCTTGATGATTTCGCCTATTTGCTGTTGAATTTTCTGAGCATTGACCTCTTTAAGGTCATTCACAAGATTATATCCGGCCTTTTGAAGAATGGGCACAAGTTCCTCTGCAATACCACATTCTACATATTTGGCTGTGACATCACGAGGGATTTTCTTTTCAGGGCGCATCTGCGGGAAGAAGAGTACTTCCTGTATCTGCGTCTGCCCCGTCATGAGCATGACAAGGCGGTCTATGCCGATGCCGATGCCCGATGTCGGCGGCATTCCGTATTGCAAGGCACGCAAGAAGTCACGGTCAATAAACATGGCCTCATCGTCCCCCTTTTCGGAGAGACGCAACTGATCCTGAAAGCGTTCTTCCTGATCAATCGGATCGTTCAACTCAGAATAGGCATTAGCCAATTCCTTACCGTTGACCATCAATTCAAAACGTTCGGTAAGTTCGGGATTAGTGCGGTGCTTCTTTGTCAGAGGCGACATCTCCACCGGATAATCCGTAATAAAAGTAGGTTGGATATAAGTGCCTTCGCAAAACTCACCGAATATTTCGTCAATGAGTTTACCCTTCCCCATGGTGTCATCAATCTCCATGTCGAGCGCCTTACAGATATCGCGGATCTCCTCCTCGCTCTTTCCGTTAAGATCGTAACCGGTTTTTTCTTTAATAGCTTCCAAAATAGGCAAACGGCGGAAAGGCGCCTTAAAACTGATCGTATTGCCATCCACCACTGTTTCGGGCTTACCGTTGACAGCAATACAGATGCGCTCGAGCAACTGTTCGGTAAAAGACATCATCCAATTATAATCCTTGTATTGCACGTAAAGTTCCATGCAGGTAAACTCTGGATTATGACTTTTATCCATACCTTCATTACGGAAATTCTTACCGATTTCATACACGCCTTCAAATCCACCGACTATGAGCCGTTTCAGATAAAGTTCCGTGGCAATGCGCAAATAAAGATCTACGTCAAGTGCATTGTGGTGTGTAATGAAAGGACGCGCGCTGGCTCCTCCCGGAATAGGCTGCAGGATGGGGGTTTCCACTTCAGTATATCCGGCCTCATCAAGAGCATTGCGAAGCGTCTTCACAACCGTGGCACGTTTGAGAAAAGTCTCTTTCACGCCATTATTGACAATAAGGTCAACATAACGCTGACGGTAACGCAATTCCGGATCATCGAAAGCATCATATGTCACACCGTCTTTTTCCTTGACAATAGGCAGAGGCTTTATGCTCTTGGCCAGCACGGTCAGTTCCTTGGCATGAACCGATATTTCTCCGGTCTGAGTGCGGAACACATATCCTTTCACCCCAATAAAGTCACCTAGATCAAGTAATTTCTTGAATACCGTATTATAAAGGTCCTTATTTTCGTCAGGACAAATGTCATCACGCGTGATATATACTTGTATGCGCCCGCGTGAATCAAGCAGTTCTGCAAAACTGGCCTTTCCCATGACGCGGCGGCTCATCATGCGCCCCGCTATGCAAACTTCACGCAAGGTTTCTGCATTATCGTCAAAATTGTCCCGTATTTCCGCAGAATAGGCGTTAACGGGATATTCGGCAGCAGGATAAGGATTGATGCCCATGGCACGCAATTGTTCCAATGCTCCTCTGCGATAGATTTCCTGTTCACTAAGTTCGAGTACGTTCATCGTTGTACATTTCTATTTTCCCGCAAAAATACAAAAACTTTTCGGGTCGGGCAAATAAACGCCGCTTTGCTAAATATAAAAAATGGATTCAAAATAAAGAAAAAAGGATATAGCCTCTAAAGATCATATCCTTCCTTTTACTGATACGATTACACCTTATGGCTTATTGTACGGTATCGGCCGGCTGTTCGTCCACTATCATTTCATCCGATTGCCTGCCAGCAGGCAATGGCTGAGCGTTGAGCGTATCAGTGAAGAGACTGTCGGAAACAACAGTGGCAGAATCGGGCACAACGACATTATCATTGTATTCCCCAAACCGGTAATTCTCATCTACCTCAGGAGCCGGTTCGGTTACAAAATCCTGTTTTACAGCTGTTTCACTGTTCATTTCATCTTTTTCCCTGCCTATATTTTCCGGCTCTACAGTTTCCATCTCTTCCTTTACCTGCCATTGTGCCATAATATTACGGACACCCCAGAATATAACCCCTAGAAGCCCTATAAAAGTCAACCCATTGCAAATACGGTCGGAAAGGCTTTTATCACTCCGAGGTTCACCATTTGGTCGATTGTCAGTTTGCATGATTACCGCTTGTTTCCAGATTAATCCTCATCATAGAAATCAAAGTCACCGTCGAGAAAAACGGGAACGCTGAAACCATCAATAGCGCGGCGGTCTTTCTTGGTGGGCCGGCCGGTGCCACGCGCACGGTCTACAAAACCGCTTATTTTGCTCATCTCGAGCAGTTCATATTGTTCTGGCGGGGTGATATTCTCTATTATATCGGGCAACACTTTGGCGCCCACACGTTTTTCGATGGCCTGCAGCACCCTGAATGTATAGGTTACGGGGGATTTCCGCACACCTACCTCATCGCCCGTTTTTACTGTGCGTGAAGGTTTTGCCTGCGCGCCGTTGATTGTCACGCGTCCGTTTTTACAAGCATCTGCAGCTAAAGTACGGGTTTTGTAAATACGTACCGCCCAAAGCCACTTGTCGAGTCGTGCTTCCATTGCCACTTGTTTGCTGGAGAATTATCTTATTTTTTATTATAGTGGTTCATGGTAAACTGTATGCCGGAAAGAGCAAAACTTTTCACCATTTCACCTGCCATATCGAGGCGTTCATCCATCAGCGCCAGGTCCTGCTCGCCAAATTCTCCGAGCACGAAGTCCACCTGGCCGCCTTTCGGAAAATCATTGCCTATGCCGAAACGTAAGCGGGCATATTGCTGGGTGCCTAATACTGACGTGATGTGGCGCAGGCCGTTGTGACCAGCCTCACTGCCACCGGGACGCAGGCGCAATTGCCCGAAAGGCAATGCCAGATCATCGACTACGACAAGCAGATTCTCAAGCGGAATTTTCTTCTCGTTCATCCAGTAACGCACCGCGTTGCCCGAAAGGTTCATATAAGTGGAAGGCTTGAGGAGGGTCAGTGTCTGGTTTTTCACCTTAAGGGTGGTGACAAATCCGTAACGCTTGTCTTCAAATACGAGATTGGACGCCTTAGCCAAGGCGTCCAACACTCTAAATCCTATATTATGACGGGTGTGTGCATATTCGCTACCGATGTTGCCCAACCCGACAATCAGATGATTCATCTTCAGATATTTTCTATTTTAAGACAAACCTTATGCGTTCTTGGCAGCTGCTGCGGCAGCACCCATGGCGGCACGTGTCATCTTGACGGTGCAAACGATAACTTCTTTCGGGGTAACCAGTTCGAGACCTTCGAAATGGAGATCGCCAGCCTTGATGCTCTTACCAAGCTGAAGCTTCGTTACATCGATGTTGAGTTTTTCGGGGATATTCTCGTAAGTAGCTTTCACATTGAGCTTGCGTACCATTGCCATAAGACGGCCACCGGCGCGTACACCTTCTGCCAGTCCCTGAGGAGCGATGGGCACACCTACCACGATGGGTTTGTCGGCACGTACTTCATAGAAGTCTACATGGAGCACGTTGTCCTTCACAGGATGGAACTGAACTTCCTTGAGCACAGCCTGATGTTCCGTACCGTCGATGGTAACGTTCACGAGATAAATGTGGGGAGTGTAGATGAGTTTGTTGATTTCCTTTTCGCTCACTTCGAAGTGGATGGCTTCGGGCAGACCGTTCTCACCTTTCTTTTCTCCATAAATAACGCAGGGAACATTACCGTTCTTACGTACTTCCTTTGTGGCTTTCTTGCCGAGATCGGTGCGTGACACACCGCTGATTGCAATTTGCTTCATGTTTTTTTTTGTAATTTGTGTTACTCTAAATTAAGTTATAAAAGGCTTAATTCGCCATCACACACGGGGGTCAGTCCGCCCGGGAGGACAAATCGGATGCAAAAATACATGTTTATTACGGACTGGCAAAATTAATTACTTTTTATTTGACGCTCTGACAAGAAAAGAGACATACGAGTGCAGGACGATATGGAAATCTCCAGTGTCGTCTCTGGCTTTCTAACATTAACATTTTTAACTTTCCATTACAATTTAAAGTAACGTTTTTCCAACTCCAATACTTAGAGTTGGAAAAGTCCTTATTGGATTTTTAACACGAATACGGGGAATTTCAACTGCAATACGGGGAATTTTCAGGGAAAACAGGGCGGGAAACGGCTGGAATATGGCCCGAAAACACTGAAAAAGCGGGACTTCCCGATGGAAAGCCCCGCTCCGCTGTTACAAAGATACAACTTTTTCAGACCAAAAGCAAGAAGTGTTAAAATGACGAGTCTACCCAAAACAGTCATTTGTGACACTTCAGAAGTCTATGTCAAAACGGAATTCCGAAACGGATTTACCTGTACGGAAGCCGTCACCACCGTCATTATCATCGGTTTCATATTCGCCGCCAACCTCAGGTTGCTGTCCCTCTATAACGAAATCGGAATGTCCCCCGCCATACGGATGACTTAAACCGACCGGACTGTTTTCCTCCACAAAACCAGCAACAGCTTCGAAGGCTGCGGTAAATTTCTCCATATCCTCTCTATAAAGGAATATCTTGTGCTTTTCCAGCACAGGACGGACATCTTTCGTGCCTTCCTTAACCCGCTTACTTTCCGTTATGGAAATATACATACCGTCATTGCGGTCTTTCTTCACGTCAAAATAATAGATACGTCTGCCGGCTTTCACAGTCTTCGAAAACAAGATCTCTCTCTCATGCCTTTCTTTCATCAATTCACTCATGGCTCTTAAATTTTAAAGGTTGGCGAACAAAACGTTCTCACGCCGCGACACTTTGTCACATCCGCATTACAAAAATGCAACCTTTTTTTATAAGTACCTAAAAAAGCAGAAAGAAAATCGAGAATATAGGGCTTTTTTTCGTATTTTTGCACACTGAAAGCAGGGGGAAAGTGGCTTTTCGATGGTCATAAAGACTGTTTCCACCTTCGTCCTGCCCGCAACACAAGCCAGAAGCATTTCGACATTATGATCAATAGAGAACTAATAAGGCTGAAAGTGGTTCAGCTGACTTACGCCTACTACCAAAACGAGGGCAAAACCATAGAAGTGGCAGAAAAAGAGTTAATGTTCAGCATGGGCAAAGCCTATGACCTATACAAATACCTGCTGTCTGTCCTCGTGAGGATGAAAACACTCGCAGAACAGAAAGACGCCGCATTCCGTGCCCGCAACAAACGACTGCAAACTCACACTGACGATGTAACCCCCGACGGCCGATTCGCCGCCAACCTCTTTTTGGCGCAACTCGCCGAGAACAAAGAATTGGGCGAATATATAGAAAAACAAAAACAGGACTGGATTGAGGAAGATGCCTTTCTCAAAAAGACCTATACCAAGTTCATGGAGAATGACGTATTCCGGTTCTACCTCGACAAGGAGGACTACACCTACGAAGCCGATCGCGAAGTGGTGCGCAAGCTCTACAAAACGTGCATCTGCAACAACGAAGACTTCGACAGCCTGCTTGAAGACCATAGCCTCTATTGGAACGACGACAAGGACATTATCGACTCCTTCGTGCTCAAGACCATCAAGCGGTTCAACGAGGCTTCTACTCCCGAACAGCCTCTCTTGCCGGAATTCGCATCAGATGAAGACCGCGAATTCGCCGTCAAACTTTTCCGCACCACCTTGGAACGCGGCATGGAAATGCGCCAGCTCATCAAAGATAACTGCAAGAACTGGGAATTCAACCGGCTGGCCTACATGGACGTCATCATCATGCAGATAGCTCTCACCGAAATATTCTCAATACCTAACATTCCGCTCAACGTCACGTTCAACGAATATCTCGACATAGCCAAAATATACAGCACTCCCCGGAGCGCTTCCTACATCAATGGTTTGCTCGACAGCATCGTAAAAAAAGCAAAAAGCGAAAACAAACTTTTAAAATAACAATAATTCCAACACTATGAACCATCTCTTGTTCACACTTCTGGACGCAGTTCCCGCCACACAGGGACAGCAACCCAGCATGATTCCCACTATCGTCATGATGGTAGTCCTCTTTGCTATCGTTTATTTCTTCATGATTCGTCCGCAAAACAAAAAGCAGAAAGAAATTCAGAAGTTCCGCAACGCCCTACAGACCGGACAAAACGTCATCACGATAGGCGGCATACACGGCACCATCAAAACAATAGACGACACCAACAACACTGTGCTACTTGAAGTAGCCACCGGCGTTAAAATGACATTCGAGAAAAGCGCCATCATGCCTAGTGGCAGCACTGTGGCACAGCGATAAGAAATCAGACCAGCCTCTGTAAAAAACATGTGGAATGTGAAACCGGCACAACTCACCGTCATGCTGATTTTTCATATTCCACTTATTTTTTCACTCCTGCACAGTTTTTTATCCTATCGTAAAAATCCAACCAGCCGCCTTTCTCACAAAACTGTTATTCCCTCCAAAAAACATCCGCTCCTGTCATGACGAAAATGGGCATATTCTTTAGCGCACTCATACGCCGAATGTGGAACCGGCAATTCCTGACTTTCCTATTCTTCCTGGCTCTCTCCTCAGCGTTCTGGCTATTCCAGAAACTTAATGAGACCTATGAAGAAGAAATCGACGTGCCCATCGAACTGCGCAACTTGCCCAAAGGCGTAGTCATAACCGGAGAACTGCCACAAACGGCCAAAGTAACATTACGCGACAAAGGAATAACACTGCTCAACTACTTATATAACGACAAATTACCGCGCATCGTCCTTGACTTCTCCACCTACGCCCGACAAGAAGGCCGCGTAAATATCCTCTCATCCGGACTCATAAAGCAACTCCGCCCGACTCTTTCAGCTGGCACCGTTATCGTAGCCATGAAGCCCGATACACTGGAGTTCTACTATACCTACGGACGCTCCAAGCGTGTGCCGGTAAAACTACAGAGCCCCATAAAGGCAGAAACAGGTTACGCAATTCTTCACCAGCATCTCTCTCCCGATTCCGTAACCGTTCTGGCCACAACGAACGTGCTTGACACTTTGCGAGCCGCCTATGTTGGAACCGCCGACATGCAACGGCTCACGACAGACATCAGGAAAAACAAAAAGTTACGCACCATACCTGGCGTAAAATTCATGCCGGATGAAGTAACTGTTTCAGTAGCCACTGACCGATTGGTAGAAAAAAAAGTAACGGTTCCCATCATTGGCGCGAACATGCCAGAGGGCACGGAGCTACGTACTTTTCCCGCTCAGGTTGAGGTTACTTTTCAAGTCAGCATGAGCCAATACCGTCACATTACTCCCGATGATTTTACGGTGGTGGCCGATTATCTGAATCTGCCGGCTGACGGCAGCAACACTTGCCGTCTGCAACTAACAACGAAGTCCCAACAGATTTCACACGCACGATTAAGCGTTGAAGAGGTAGAATATGTTATCGAAACCCATAAATAACGCCGCCCCGGCTACCTGTAAAGCGAATATTCCCGAAGACTTTACGAATGAAGCCTGCAACTGTCCGTACGGAAATACCTATATGAAGAACAGCAGTCGCCCGTTCCCCGTCCGCATAGCCATCACAGGAGGGATTGGCTGCGGAAAAAGCTATGTGTGTCACCAGTTGGAAACTGCCGGTTATCCGGTTTTTTATTGTGATGACGAGGCCAAACGAATCATCCGTACTGACGTAGAAGTGCGTCAGACACTGACTGAACTCATCGGTCAGGAAGTATATGATCCTGACGGCAACCTGATAAAATCCGTATTGGCATCCTATCTTTGTGCCGGCAAGGAAAATGCCACCCGAATTGACGGCATTGTTCACCCGAAAGTGGTGGAAGCTTTCACAGACTGGAGCGTACTGCACACGGACTGTCCGGTTGTTTTCATGGAATGCGCCCTTCTTTTTGAAGCCGGATTCGACAAATTGACAGACATCACAGCCACAATCATAGTTTCAGAAAAAACACGGCTGGAACGCCTTATGTTGCGCGACAACATTGACGAGATTCAGGCACGCAAGTGGATGGCCCTACAACTGCCCGAAACGGAGAAACAGCGAAGAGCCGATTTTTGTTTGCGCAATGACGATATTCATCTGGCAGACGACATCAACAATCTGCTACACATGGCCATCAAATAAAAAATTAGGCCAAAGCCTCTCCATTTCTCACTCAAAAAACTTAACTTTGCGAAAAATTTTCTGAAACTAATAAAATTTTGTCATGAAAGATACCATTTTAGCCATCGCGGGAAAACCCGGGTTGTACCGCTTGGTTTCCCAAGGCCGTAACATGCTTATTGTAGAATCTGTTGACCAGTTGAAAAGACGTATTCCTGCCGGTGCACGTGACCGTGTCACCTCTCTCAACGACATTTCCATGTATACTGACGATGAGGACAAACCTCTGATGGAAATTTTCGAATCTGTCAAGGAAAAAGAAAACGGCGCCCCCGTTAGCCTTGACCCCAAAAAAGCCACTGCTGCAGAGCTTGCAGAGTTCATGGCTGCCGTCCTTCCCAATTATGACCGCGAACGCGTTTATTCCACGGATATCAAAAAACTCATTCAGTGGTACAACATCCTAGTGAACAATGGTTATACCGAGTTCGCTCCCCAAGTAGAGGAGGAGAATGAGACGACCGCCGAATAAGCACGCCAGCCCAATACTTATAGCATATACACTGCGATAAGACAGTCAAGCGGGAGGTAACGAACAAACTGAAAAAGTTCGTTGCCTCTCGTTCTTCTTATAGAAACTTCAGGCCGACACTCCAAGAAAAGCAACAGATAACAGTACTTTATATCGTACCGTCTCATGATTACAGTAATGAAGACAGCTGTCATTCCCCTTTGTTTTTCAAGAATAATCAAAGGAGGCGACAAGCAAACAAAATGATTGCCCCCAATACGAACATCTCCATTCAACTTTAACATATTTAACTTTTCATTACATTTCGGAGTGTTAAAATATAGATTGTACGTATTAAGACAAAAAAAGTCCGTATTGGATTTCTAACACGAATACTTGGAATTTGAATTGCAATACGGGGAATTTTCAGAAAAAACAGGGCGGAAAACAGCTGGAATATAGCCTAAAAACACTGAAAAAGCGGGATTTCCCCATGGAAAGTCCCGCTCCGCTATTACAAAGATACAACATTTTTCGCCCAAAAGCAAATTGTGTTAAAATACACGCGAATTTCATTCCGACTACCTGAAACGCTTCTGCAAGAACTTCTTCCACCATCAGCCTGCATAGCTGTGAAGTCCTGTCAGATAATAATTTACGCCGAAATAAGTCATGAGCACCGTGGCAAAAGCCAACAACATATAGGTGTGGTAGACCATAGGACGTTTGAAGCATCGCAACGACTCTCCGTGCAATGGGACGGCATAGACTAAAAGCGTGATAAGCGCCCAGGTTTCTTTAGGGTCCCATCCCCAGTAACGTCCCCACGATTCGCCGGCCCATACAGCTCCGACGAATATCCCGGCAGTCAGCAAAGCCAGAGCCGGCAGGAGCATAAGGCGGGACATGACTTGCAGGCTTTCTTCATGCACACGGTAACGGGGATTGCTTCCGTTTTTTCGGAGAAGCCGTACCGGAAAAGCGGCCACAGCACACAGAAAAGTAAAACTCAACAGTGAATAAGCCGCCATGACCAGCGAGACATGCAGGCTCATCCATGGCGAAGCCAGTACGGGTATCAACGGCGTTATATGAGGATTCATCTGTCCGATTGAAGCCACCAACAGAAAAGAACCGGCTATGATAAAACTGAAAGGGACAGCCATTTCACCTATTGCATAAAAACGTTTTAACCGACTAAAAACCAGCGCTATTGATTGTGTTAACCAAGCTATGGTCAACATTGTTTCATGCGCGTTGGACAGTGGCAGGCGTCCTCCTATGAGGCATCGCAAGGCTATATGGAATGTCAGTGCGGCAAGACTGGCGCACAGAAGGAAGCTCCCCAAGAAATGAAACGAACGGGCATATCGGGATGTTCTTCTGTTCCTGCCCCACATGAATACGGCGAAAAAGAGCAGTCCGGCCGCAAAATTTAAATAGGCCAGAAAGGTTATAGGATTAAATACATTATAAATTCTTTCCGCCTCAACCATAAACGCTGATGGCAAACCAACGGCGCAGTGAAGCTTTTGAAAATCCTTAAGTGCAAGGATGCGCTGCTGCAAAGTAGCATAATCTTGCGTTACGGCCGCTACGCGGAATTCTTCAAAAACACGATGCGGCAACATATCCCCAATCTTTGCCGGCCATCCTTCCGGCAAGGGCTCCGCAGGAGCATACCAGCGGCTGTGCTCACCTTTGCCGGAAGGAAAAATCTTCAGCAACCGTTCTTCCAGCAAGGCGTCTATCAGTCCGAGACGGTCGTCAACCTCTGCCGCCGCAGCGGGCAGCCCTTTCCGCTCACCGGAATAATAGCGCTCTACTAACGGTTCCAAGCGATAACCATTCTTGAAAAAGTCTTTATAAGCCACGTATTTTTCCAATCCAAGCTGACGCCTTAAAACAGGTGATGACACTTTAAGAACCGGTTCCTCCTGCCACTTCTCAGGCCAAAACAACCAGCCGGTAAGCACCTGTTCAGGTGTAAGGCCTTCATAAGTCGTTGTTCCATAAAGTTTTTCGGTAAAGTCGTATGCCAATGTCTGCAAAGGACACACCCGACCATTGTACACAACGGAAAGACGTCCGAAATCGGCCGCCACGTCAACCGGCAATGCCGGAACTGCACACAAAGTCTGAGGTACGGAAAGCAGCAGCAATACAACGGCTGTTGCCATGCCGCGGCGCAACAGCGGATGTCGCAACAAACGCCGGAAAGCGCCGCGGGATGAAAAAAATACACCGATGAAAGCCAGCAGGAGCAAAGCATAACCGGCATAACTGATTGTCATTCCCCATCGGTCGGCATACAGAGACATAGCAATGCCCCTCCGGTCGTTATCAAATCCCATCAAGTAAAATCTGATACCACGATATTCCAGCACATCGTTCACGGCTAATGAACAACGCATCACATGACCATCGTCTTCATACAACGACAAGTCCCCCACATACTTCCGGGGGATACTCCCTCCTTCATGCCAATGCACACGAAACTTCTCAAGCCGTATCTTGAAAGGCAGATGCTCCACCCGCTTTGCTTCATCAGGCCCATGTTCAGCCTCATAGGCATCGGTAATCTGTCCCAGGCGAAGATCCATACGACCTCCCTCAGCCGTAAAATGAGAAACAGCCGCGCCGGCAAGAACCATACAAAAAGCCACATGCAGCAACATGACGTGCCGCGGCAGGCGGCGGCAAAGAAGCGCGCCGGCACCAACAGCTGCTGTTGCTGTCCAAAATGCAATAAACCAAGAACTATGGTAAATGTATCGGAGGACAAATGGAGTACCGCGACTATATTCCACAAAGGTTGCCACAGCCATCACACAAACAAGTAGACCTGTCAGAATAAAAGAGATACGCGTAAGTTTCTGCTGCAATCGGACTTTCATAATACTTGCAAAGTTAAAAAACTTAGAGTTCTCTGCCACAAAAAGACAAAAGGTTTCGGCAACAAATTGTCATTCCCAAAGCATCAGCCAAGTCTTAAACGCCGGCAACGGATACTTTTTCTCTTTCACATAACATTTTTTGTACTATCCTTTGATTTCAATTTACCTATCTTCCAAAAAATATCCGTATATTTGTGATATCGGTTTCAGCAGTTTCGTACTACGTTTCCGGTATTTCGCATCCGTTTTCCCAAAAGAGCAGGACAAAAACATCTGTCCTCAAACAAATCTTCCCATCTTACAATAACAAAAACTATGACCCACAAAGAACTTATGAAACGAGCCATCGAACTGGCTACAGAGAACGTAAGCAGGGGCGGCGGACCTTTTGGCGCTGTCATTGCCCGCAACGGAAACATCATAGCTGAAGGTGTCAACAGGGTTACGGCCAACCACGATCCTACGGCTCATGCCGAAGTACAGGCCATTCGCGCGGCAGCCTCCAAACTGGGTTCTTTCACGCTTGAAGGTTGTGACATCTATGCTTCGTGCGAACCATGCCCCATGTGCCTGGGCGCCATCTATTGGGCCAGGCTTTCGCGCCTTTTCTATGGCGGTACTCAAAAAGACGCAGCAGCTGCTGGTTTTGATGACGCCTTTATATATAAAGAACTGGAACTGCAGAAAGAAGAGCGTCGGCTACCGTCTGAACATCTGCTGCATGACGAAGCTTTGGGTGCCTTCAAGGCATGGTGCGACAACGACAAAAAAACAGCCTACTGACATGATTGACAAAGATCTAAAGACTTATATCGAATCTTCCATACTTCCTCAATATGATGCTTTTGATACGGCTCACCGTCGTAATCATGCCGAAGCTGTCATCAGACGTTGCATGGATTTGGCCGAATTTTATCCGGAAATTGACCGAAAGATGCTTTACGTGGCTGCAGCCTGCCATGACCTCGGACTTTGCCAGGGACGTGATGAGCACCATAAAAATTCCGCGCATATCATTCGTGCCGACCGGACATTGTCCCGCTGGTTTTCCGAAACGGAAATTTCAATCATAGCTGAAGCTGCCGAAGATCATCGTGCTTCTTTGGGACATGCCCCTCGCACCCTATACGGCCGGTTGGTAGCCGAAGCTGACCGCCTAATTGATCCAGACGTTACGCTCCGACGAACGGTGCAATACGGTCTGTCGCATTATCCCGAGTTGCCACGTGAAGCTCAATACACGCGTTTTGCAACGCACCTGAAAGATAAATATGCGCCCGGAGGTTATTTGCAGTTATGGATTCCGGAGAGTCCCAATTCCGTAAGATTGGAGGAGTTGCGCCACATAATTTCCGATGAAGCGGCTCTGCGCAATCGCTTTGACCTGCTCTACGAGGAGGAAACGGCGGCTCTCTGACATTCGGGAAGGGATGTCCTGTGGATTTTCATGCGATATTGAAAGGGAGATTGCGGAATATACATAAAAAAGTGGAAAGCGGCACTGGGCGGCTTTCCACTTTTCATTATTGATTGTTCTCTAAAAACTTAATTATTGCTTTTCCTGATCGGGAGCCTGGTCGATAAGATCCATAAACTCATCAAGTTTCGGCGTAATGATAATCTGTGTGCGGCGGTTACGCTGCTTGCCCGTGGCTGTTGCGTTGGAGGCTATAGGATTGTACTCGCCACGGCCGGCTGCAGAAAGACGCTTGGGATCTACGCCATACTCGTTTTGCAGAGCCTGAACCACTGATGATGCGCGTAATGCCGACAGGTCCCAATTGTTGCGGATGTTCTTCTGCGAAATGGGCACGTTGTCCGTATTACCCTCCACCAAAACGTCATAGTCTTTGTAGTCCATGATAATTTTTGCAATCTTGGAAAGGGTTTCGCCGGCACGGCTGCCTATTTCGTAAGATCCGCTCTTATAGAGCATATTATCGGCCAGTGAGATGTAGACAACACCCTTAAGCACCTGTACGTCTACGTCATTCATTTCCTCACGGGTGAGTGAACGCGTCAGTTTGTTGGTAAGGGCCTGATTGAGCGAGTCGCTCTTGTCCTTGGCCTCAACGAGTTGTTTGATGAACTTGTTGGATGCGTTGATTTCATCCACCAATTTGGAGATGTTTACATTGCCCTGTTGCACGTTGTTCTGATAAGATCCCTGCAACTGTGCGTAAGCGGCCTTCATTTCAGCGTTGCGTTTCTGCTCCTCGGCAAGGCGTTCCTCAAGGCTTTTGGCCGTGCTGGAATACTTGGCAATGCTGACTTTGGCATCATTATAGTCGTTTTGCAAGGCCGCATGCCTGTTCTGCAGGTTATCGTAGTCTGACTTCAATTCTGTGAATTGTTTTTTGCTGACGCAGCTTGTCATGGCAAATGCAGCGAGAGCGACAGCTGCAAAAGAGGTTAAATGCTTCATAATAGTTTCGTCGTTAATGTTTCCTTAATAAAGTCTTATCCGTTATTGTGTCATTTTCAACCGGAGGCGGGACATAGCCTGCCGTTGATTCTTTGAGGCGCAAGTTAAGCAAATTAATGCTAAGAGAAAAATATTTTTTGTTTTTTTATTTTTCCAAAGCCTTTAGAAACACTTTCGGGACGGTCGTTTCAAAATGGAGGGGCTGCCCTGTTACGGGATGATAGAAATTGAGGCGGAAGGCGTGAAGTGCCAGTCGTCCCACCGGATCATCGCCCTGAAGGCCATATTTTATGTCGCCGCAAACGGGATGTCCCAGGTCTTTCAGATGTACGCGTATCTGATTTTTGCGTCCTGTTTCAAGTTTGAGTTCCACGAGCGAGTGTTTCCCGTCTGTTTTCATGGTACGGAAGTGAGTAACAGCCCATTTCCCGCCACCGGGGTCTTCACGATAAGACTGCGTTATATAAGCCTTATTGTCTTTGAGCCAGCTTTGCACCTTTCCTGCCTGCTGCTCCATGCGTCCCGACACAAGTGCCATGTAGCGACGATCCGTCACTATTTCGCGCCAGTTGTGCTCCAGTATCTGCTCGGCCTGTATGGTTTTAGCGTAAACCAAAAGACCGGATGTGTCTCGGTCCAGACGATGCACGACATGTGCCGTACAGGCCTGCTTGGAGCGGCGGAAATATTCATCGAGCACAGACTTGACGCTGAAGGCATGATGGTTGGCGGCCATGGAAAGGATGCCGACGTTTTTCTCCACCACTACGATGTAAGCGTCTTCATAGACAATTTTCACAAACTTGTTGTTGAGTTGCTGCGCCGGCTTATGTTTGGAAATGCCCACTTTCATGCCTGGTGTGAGCGCATAGTCGTGACGCGTCTGTATTTTTCCATTCACTGTGACGCCGCTTCCTGCAAGGATTGCTTTGGCCTTGTTGCGACTGATGCCGCTTTGGGCTTGCATGATGAAAGACAGGAGCGTTGTAGCCTCCCGAACGGTAAACATGATGGCTTGAGGCCTTGAATTTTTGGGCATGATGATTGGTTTTGAACTCTTTTGCGGCACAATTGCCGTTATGGCAGGCAAAGTTACTAAGTTTTTGTCAATTATGCCAACTTACACGCGAGGTAGTTTGTTACTGTTCCTGTTTCCATACCTAGTTTTACAGACATTTTTCAACGTCTTTCACTTTAACATATTTAACTTTCCGTTACATTTCGGAGTGTTAAAATATAGGTTGTAAGTATCGGGAATTGAAAAGTCCGTATCGGATTTTTAACACGAATACTTGGAATTTGAACTGCAATACGGGGAATTTTCAAGAAAAACAGGGCGGAAAATGACTGGAATATGGCCGGAAAACACTGAAAAAGCGGGACTTCCCCGATAGAAAGCCCCGCTCCGCTATTACAAAGATACGACATTTTCCAGCGGAAAGCAAGAAATGTTAAAAACGGCAAGGAAAGTAATCAAAAGCACATTCCGCAATCCTGTCGGGGCATACGGTAGGAAAAGGGCTGACAAAAGCTATAGGACGCTCCGGCCCTCCGCATTGCGTGGCATAAGCGCGTGTCAATTACATTTGACTGATAAAATAGACTGATAGATGAGTTTTTTTCTTTAACTTTGTCCTCATATTTAATCCGTAAACCAAAAAGAAACATGGGAAAAGTATTGATTATCGGCGCCGGCGGCGTTGCTACTGTAGCTGCTCATAAGGTTGCCCAGAACACTGATGTGTTCAGCGAGATAATGATTGCCAGCCGCACAAAGTCCAAGTGCGACGCCATCGTCAAAGCCATAGGCCGCAACGACATAAAAACGGCTCAGGTAGACGCTGACAGTGTGGAACAACTCTGCGCGCTAATGAATGAATTCAAGCCCGACCTCGTGATGAATCTAGCCCTGCCTTATCAGGATCTCACCATCATGGAAGCCTGTCTGCAATGTGGCTGTTCTTATCTTGACACCGCCAACTACGAACCGAAAGACGAAGCTCACTTCGAATATTCATGGCAATGGGCTTACAAGGAACGTTTTGAACAGGCCGGACTGACGGCCATACTCGGCTGCGGCTTCGACCCCGGCGTAACCAGCATCTACACCGCCTACGCGGCCAAACACCACTTCGACGAGATACAATATCTTGACATCGTGGACTGTAACGCCGGCGACCATCACAAAGCGTTTGCCACTAACTTCAACCCCGAAATTAACATCCGCGAAATCACTCAAAAGGGACTCTACTGGCAGGACGGACAGTGGGTGGAAACGGAACCGCTCGAAATTCATCAGCCGCTCACCTATCCCGGCATAGGTCCCAAAGAGAGCTATTTGCTCCACCACGAGGAAATAGAAAGTCTCGTGAAGAACTATCCTACCATCAAGCGTGCCCGCTTCTGGATGACTTTCGGACAGGAATATCTCACCCATTTGCGCGTCATACAGAATATCGGTATGGCCAGCATCGTGCCTATCAATTATGAGGGCAAGGAAATCGTACCGCTTCAGTTCCTCAAGGCTGTACTGCCCAACCCTCAGGACCTCGGGGAGAACTATGAGGGCGAAACAAGCATCGGCTGCCGCATACGCGGTTTGAAAGACGGCAAAGAACGTACTTACTACGTCTACAACAACTGCTCACACCGCGCCGCCTACGAGGAAACTGGCATGCAAGGCGTGAGCTATACCACAGGAGTGCCCGCATGCATCGGTGCCCGCATGTTTATGCTCGGTCTTTGGAAGCGTCCCGGCGTATGGAACGTTGAGGAATTTGATCCGGACCCCTTCATGGAAGAACTCAACAAGCAGGGATTACCTTGGCACGAAATATTCGATGGTGATCTTGAACTTTAAGAAAAACTTGCCCTATACGTTTTTGATATCTCCCGATAAAGTCAGGTAACGAAACGTAAGTGTACCCATATAAAAACGGCAGCATAGTCATTATCAAACTATGCAGCCGTTTTTTCACGTTATACGTGGCTGGCAACCACACTGCCGGCAGTGAAACGGTTATTCAAAAAAATGCGGCCGGTTACCTTTTTTTTAAAAAAAACTTCGTCGAATTTTTGTGTGGAATAACCATGACAGATTTCCGACCGGAACTTCGGGCCGAATGTGATACGGTTATTCACTCAAACACATGCTTGCCGAAATTCATGCCCTTCATCCGATAAAATGCCGGTTCGGCCTGCAGGCGCTTCAGGAAATCGGAATATTGCCTTGACTGCTGCGGTGTCCAGCCGGCCTCTGCTACAGCTGCCAGGCGTGGCAGGAGCAAGTACTGAACCGTAGAGGCGTCCTCCACCCATTCCGTCCAGAAATTAGCCTGCACTCCCATATATTTTGTCTGTAAGTCGGCCGGAATATCTTTCATCGGCACATAGTTATAAACGGCTTCCACCGTTTCCGTGCCATTACCTTGTGAACGCGGCTCGGTAGGCAGCGATGACTGGCGGCGATTTATATAATATGGTATCTGCGGCGACAAAATGGTTTTAAGTCCTCGCGTAGCCGCTTCTTTAGCGGCTCTGTCGGCACCGACCCACGCCATGATTGTTATGTCTTTACCCAAAGGAGCCGTATTGCCGTGAAGCACCTCGTTCCAGAATATGAGTTGGCGCTGGCGCTCGGCCGGTTGACGGGCGATATGTTCCTGCAACTGGCGGTAAAAGTTAATCTGTAAATCCCGGTAATTCTCCGATCCTATATCGTTGAGTTGTTCCCGGCAGTCGTTGTTGCGCTCCCACTTGGCTGTGGGACATTCGTCTCCTCCTAAATGTATATACCTGTAAGGGAAGATTTCTGTCAATTCATCTACGACATCTTTGGCGAACTGTACGGCACGCGGGTTGGAGACGTTGATGACATCGGCTGAAACACCTTGCCAAAGCCACACGTCGTGTCGGGTTTGAGGATCGCATGCAAGAAATTCCGGATAAGCCGCTACTGCTGCTTGTGAATGGCCGGGAATATCCACCTCGGGTACGATTTCTATGAAACGGTCGCGGGCGTATTTCACGATTTCCCGGGCATCTTCCTGTGTGTAGTAACCACCATAGAGTTGTCCGTCAGGCTTTGTGTCGCCCCATCCCAGCACTTTGCTGCGCCGCCATGCGCCGATTTCCGTGAGCTTAGGGTATTTTTTTATTTCCAGCCGCCATCCTTGGTCTTCGGTGAGATGCCAATGGAAACGGTTCATCTTGTAGGCTGCCATGATGTCAAGTATTTTTTTTATCTCTTCCGTGCCATAGAAATGCCGTCCTTCATCGAGCATAAAGCCACGCCATTCGAAGCGGGGAGCATCGGCGATTCTCACCGAAGGTACAGACCATGCCGACACGTTGTTGTCGGGCACGCCGGCCACGACGCTCCGTGAGGGCATCAGTTGCGAAAGCGTTTGCAAGGCATAGAAAAATCCAGCCGGTCTTGAGGCCGAAATACAGATTTTACCGGCCGACACATCAAGCTTATAGGCTTCTGCCTGAAGTGTAGCGTCGAGCAGGAGCACCACCGCTGCTTTTTTTGTTTTTGAGGTCTCTTTCAGACTGATGCCGGAAGCGGCTTTAAAGTTACCGGCCCATTGTGTGAATACCATACGGACGCTGTCACCGGGATAATGGGGCAAGCAGACGCGTGTGGCGGAATTGAAATGAAACAGGCCTTCACCGACTGCCATCTGTGCCGGACGGGGAATTACGTTGAGGTCGTGAGCCTGTAATCCGGTAGCACTCACTCCCAGCAAACACAAAAAGAATGCTTTTAATTTCATGATACTGACTGAATCTATTAACAAACAGAAATATATGGTAAAAACAATCATGAGGTACCGGCTGTTTCTTACTCAGCTTACAGCCGTTACCTATCCTTGCTTTAAAGGCAAAGATACGAATAAAAAGAAAGAAAAACAGAGTATGGTTATTAAAATACGGTGCTACCGCAGAAAAAACGGAAGCGGCATCGCAAACCGACACCACTTCCGAATTGTTTTTTGTGTGTAGTATTGTTACTGTTCCTTATAACAAAACACCTTCTGAAGTTATCTTTAAATGGGCTTCATATCCGCCACGTTTGTCCAGTTCGATGTCAAAATAATCAAGGTCAAGCATTTCCACCAAGTCACAGTCGTCTATTGCATATCCGGAATAATGGGCGGCAATATAATCCGTGACAGGTTGGGGCAGTGTGCCGTAAAAATCGGTTTCTGTACGCACCCATCTGCCTTCGGAGGTGAACCAGGCTTCGGAGGCCACCCCGTATCTGCTGAACTCTGCTTTATAAAAATCTTTCTCCCGTTCCCATCTTTCGTGAACGCCTTCTGGATATATCACGTCAAAAGCCGTTTTCACCGCCACTGGAACATCTTTTACCTCATCACCGCTGTTGTCGCACCCTGTCATCGATATTCCAAACATGAGCAGGGAAATTAAAAAGAAATGTTGTTTCATGTCGTTGTCCTCCTGTTTACAGGTCTATATCCGTTACCTGAAAATTTTTGTTGAAAGTAATTTCCACACCGTTGTCGAGATTTACTTCAAACTCTTTGCGGTCACGCTCCAGTTTGACGATGCGTCGGCCGGCGTAATGACTTTTGACGTAGCGGCTGATGGCCGCCGGAACAAGTGCAGGCGGTACTGATGATTGCTTACAGGATATTTCCTTCCATCTTCCGTCGCGGTCAAATTCCACTTTGTCGCCATTGGTGAAGACTACTTCATAGCTTTTCGATTCGGCCTTTGCCAAAGCTACTCTTCGGCCATTAAAATTCTTTTTTATCAGCTGTTGGGCAGCTACAGGCATCTGCCTCAGACGGATAGGTTTATCGTTACCAGCGTTTGCTGTACCTATAAATAAAAGGCAGACAAGGGTCAACATCCATTTTTTCATTGTCGTTTTCATAAATTCTGAGTTTTTTTGAAGTGAATAAAGCTATCATTAATTCCTGAGAGCGAAGTTAGAAAGAATCCTTGAATTTGATTGGAAAAAGCATATTAAATAAGTATTTTTGACTTCTGTTGCGAAATGGGGCATAATCAATCTACGAGTTTAAGAAATAAAAGCCAGTCTTTCCCCCTTTGCCATGCTTATGTTTTCATCTGTCTGACTTTAACGTTTTTAACTTTCTGCAACATTTTGGAGTGTTAAAACATAGGTTGTAGATATTGAAAAACAAAAAGTCCTTATTGGATTTTTCACACGAATACTTGGTATTTGAATTGCAATACGGGGAATTTTCAGGAAAAACAGGACGGAAAACGGTCGGAATATGGTTCGAAAATACTGAAAAAGCGGGACTTCCCGATGGAAAGCCCCGCTCCGCTGTTACAAAGATACGACATTTTTCGCCCAAAAGCAAATTGTGTTAAAATCACAAACAGAAGAAGGAAAAGGCCTCAACAATATTTTCCGGCGCGTAGATTGGCGGTTCCGGGCTTTCAATTGCAAAGGATTTAAGGGCTGTTGAAGTAATGCATCTGTTGTGCATTGTGCTCATAGAGGCTTCCGGTGAAGTGCGCAACCATACGAAAGAAAAAACAAATCATCCGAGTGCTTTGTTGCATTCATTTTCGTACCTTTGCGAACGACTAACACAAAATATCATGTTCTTAAAACTTTTTTATCTACAAACACTACCGTGGTTACCGGCTACGGTACGGAAAATGGCGGTCTTACTGCTGATTTTTTTACCTGCTCTTCAGTCTGCGGCCAAGAGGACGGACGAGTTTACCGTACTGCAATGGAACATCTGGCAGGAAGGAACAATGGTGAAAGGAGGCTACGATGCCATTGTCGACGAGATTGTAAGGCTGCAACCCGACTTTGTGACATTGAGTGAAGTGCGCAATTACAAGAACACCAACTTTACGTTGCGGCTCACAAATGATCTGCAGAAACGCGGCCTGCAATATTACAGTTTCTATAGTTATGACACGGGGCTTCTGAGCCGCTATCCCATCACTGACTCGCTTACGGTTTTCCCCTGTGAGGGCGACCATGGCAGCATATACCGTTTGCTCTGCGAGGCAAAGGGGCACCGGTTTGCCGTCTACACGGCTCATCTCGACTATCAGAACGACGCTTATTACGACGTGCGCGGATACAGTGGCGTGGACTGGACGGAAATTCCCATTCCCACAAGTGCTGAAGAAGTATTGCGCCGCAGCGACATTTCATTGCGCGATGACGCTATAGCTCTCTTCATCAAACAGGCGGAAAAGGATGAAAAGGCCGGCTACAATATCATATTGGGCGGTGACTTCAATGAACCTTCACATCTGGACTGGACGGCTGAAACGGCGAATCTTTATGACCACAACGGACTGGTAATTCCGTGGACGGTGACTACGATGCTTGAAAAAGCCGGCTTTTCGGACGCTTATCGCACGTACTATCCCAACATCGTGAAATATCCCGGTTTCACTTATCCTTCCGACAATCCTGATGTTGAAGTGAAACGGCTGACTTGGGCGCCCAAAGCTGACGAACGCGACCGCATTGATTATCTCTTCTTAAAGGGCAAGGGTATTAAAATAAAGGACTGCCGCATTTTTGGTCCGGAGAAAAGCATTGCCAAGAGCGTGCGGACGCCTAATCCCATGAAAGAGAATTTTATCACTCCGCTGGGTATATGGCCTACCGACCATAAAGGCGTCTGGATGAAAATAGTCCTGCCTAAGGCTTCGAAGAAAAAATAAGATACCGATATGGCGTATTAACCAGTCTGTATCGGAGTAACGGGAAAAATCCCTTTGTGCCTACGGAGTATTCATTCTTAGCTGAATATCCTGCGGCACAAAGGGATTTTCTTATGAGGAGGACTGTCTCCCGGACTGTTTTGGGTAATATGCCCGCTTCCGTTTGTTTCATCTTGCCGCTGCCTGAGCACTCAGCAACCTATAGGCTGAATTTTAGCACGCACGGCTTTTGATATTTCCACAAACATGAATCCTTGCTTATTGGCCCGTATGTCTTTTTCATACTTGCGATATTCGCGGTTGGCATATTCCTTGGATTTCTCGAAGGTCAGTTTTGACATTTCACTCTGAGTGCGTCCCCGCATGGTGGAATCAAGTCGTTCTTCGGGAAAGTAATCGTCCAAGTACACATCTCCAATCATTGTTGTCTCAAGGAAGGTCAGGTCCTTGTGTTCTTTGTCCCGATAATAGCCTACGAACATGTGACCGGGCATTTGCACGAGCACAGGGGTGATATTGACGGCACGCAACAGGGAGGCAAACAGCACACTGCCGTCCACACAATTTATCTGTGAAGTGCTGAAGGCATCATCGAAAGTACGCACACGCTGTGAATAGACTACGTTGCTCGACAAACTGGAGTTGGAAATGGAACTGTATTTGAAATTTCGCTTTTGCAGAACATGCCACAAAGCATAGACCTGTTTGTCTACCGAAGCCGGAGTTCCCGACTGATAGCCAAGGAAACGTCTCACGATACGCGTATTGAGGGCCTCGCGCAACACTTGGTCTATAAGCGGGTTTTCCTCGTTGACATAAGCAGCGAACAACAGACGCGTACTGACGAATTTGCGTTTGCCGTCAGGGTAGACGGCATTATATCCTAAAAGACATTCGTTCACACTACGCACGGAGTAGGTACGCATGCGCTGCCCCAATGCGACTCCGTTCATCTCAACTGTTGCCACTACGCTGACCGGTTCGGCTTGAACGTTGTGACGTAACGCTTCATAGTTCCATTGTATATCGGGGTAAACGGTGTACTCCGTACGGGCTTCCGGCAAAACAAATTCAGACACGGAGCGCGCATAAAAAGGAGTGCCCTCCAGCTCTATCCGCACAACACTGTTGGGTCTGCCGGATTTCAGGCGGACGGCGATGCACGATTTAGGATTGCCCACGTAAAGTGAGTCTACAGGCTTGATGACTTGCTCATCTGTGGTAGCCAAAGACAAGATGGCAGACGGAAAAATATTGCCGTCCAGCTGATCGGTAATCGTAAATTCAGGAGAAGCCGGCTGCCGGCAATAATATACAACAGTGATTACGGCAGCAAAAGCCAAAGCCGCGCCGGCGTAAAGGCGTATGCGATGGTTGATATTAGCGTTGAGCCACTGTTTTATATGTTCGGCAGGAAACTTCATATAATCAGAAAACGGTAATAGTGTAAAGATACAGCACAACTGCAGGAATAGCCAGTAACGATGAATCAAAACGGTCGAGCAGGCCGCCATGTCCGGGCAGCAGATGACCACTGTCTTTTATGCCCAACTGACGTTTGAACAAACTCTCCACAAGGTCGCCCCACGTACCGAACACACACACAACGATACCAAAACCGCACCATTGCAGCCAGTTTAAACGGCCGTATACGCGCCACAGCAATGTAGCCACAACCAGACATAACAAGCCGCCGCCGATACTGCCTACCCATGATTTGTTTGGCGAAATGCGCTCAAAAAGTTTGGCGGGGAAATATTTGTGGAGCAAACTGCCTACGCAATAAGCTCCTGTGTCGCTTGTCCAAAGAAAAAGAAATACCGACAGGGGCACAATGGCTACGTACTCCACACGGTCGGCATAAGCGTCATATTGGAAAGCCAGGACGTTAAGCAACGCGAAAGGTAATGCTATGTACATTTGCGAAGCGAAGGCGTACGCCCAATTCTTCAACGGATTTTTCTTCCGCAGATAAAGTTCGCTGACAGGCAGATAGATTAGCGTAATAAGGTAGGGAATAAATACGCGTGACTCCTGTACGCCCGTCACGTAACCGGAAAAATAATAATAAAAGGCTGCGAACAAATACATACCACCTACGGCATTTATAAGTCGGTTGACAGATGCGCCGGCGTAACTGTTGACGTTATTGGCAAACTCCCAAAGTGTCAGTCCTGTGATGAGTGCAAACAGTAAAGCGAACGCCACATGGTGCCATACGATGCAACTCACAAGGACAACGACAAAAAGAGCGCCCGTCATTGAACGTAAAATCAAATTCTTCATTATTATTGATTATCTTTATCAGTTAATCCTTCGGAACGAGAGGCAGTATCGGTTCCGGTTGTTGAGGATGCTGTTTCAGTATCTGCATTTTCTTCCACACAGACGGCAGTCGTTGCCACATCCCTCTCTGTATTTTTTATCTCTGCGGCTCTGGCCTCTGCCATACTTTCCGCTGCGGCTTTCTGCTCCTCTTCCAAAATTTCGTCGGCGCGACTTTTCCATGGGCGCTTGCCAAAGATATTTTCCACATCTTCTGTGAAAATCACTTCGCGGTCCAGAAGGATTTGCGCCAATTTACCATGTTTGACAGCATTGTCGGAAAGTAATTGTCTGGCACGGAGATACTGTTCATTTATAAGTTTTTTAACTTCTGCGTCAATCTTTTCAGCTGTCTTTTCTGAATAAGGTTTTGTGAAGTTATATTCCTGATTATTGTAGTAACAGAGATTGGAAAGTTCGTCACTCATACCCAAATAGGCTACCATGCCATAGGCGCGCTTGGTGACGCGTTCCAAATCGTTGAGTGCGCCACTCGATACATGGCCGGTGAAAAGTTCTTCGGCTGCCCGCCCGCCCAAGGTCGCGCATATTTCGTCGAGCATCTGCTCTTTGGTAGTGATGCTGCGCTCTTCGGGAAGATACCAGGCTGCTCCGAGAGCCTGTCCGCGCGGTACGATGGTCACCTTTACTAGAGGATTGGCATATTTCAATAGCCACGACACTGAGGCATGGCCCGCTTCATGAATGGCAATGGTACGTTTTTCAGCTTGAGTCATGACCTTGGATTTTTTTTCCAGTCCGCCGATGATACGGTCTACGGCATCGAGGAAATCCTGCTTGCCTACCGTGGCGCGGTTATGACGTGCGGCGATGAGCGCTGCCTCGTTGCAGACGTTGGCGATATCTGCTCCCGAAAAGCCCGGAGTCTGTCGTGCAAGGAAGTCCACATCGAGTCCGTCTTCAAGTTTCAGCGGTGCCAGATGTACATTGAATATGGCCACGCGCTCTGAGAGTTCCGGCAGGTCTACGTGAATTTGCCTGTCAAAGCGGCCGGCTCTCAAAAGTGCAGGATCGAGAATTTCCACACGGTTGGTGGCGGCCAGAATGATAACTCCCGAATTGGAGCCGAAGCCGTCCATTTCCGTCAGAAGCTGGTTAAGTGTGTTTTCCCGCTCGTCGTTTCCGCCGAAGGAGGGATTCTTTCCTCGCGAGCGCCCTACGGCATCGATTTCGTCAATAAAAATTATACAGGGAGCCTTTTCCTTGGCTTGCCTGAAGAGGTCGCGCACGCGGCTTGCACCGACGCCAACGAACATTTCTACGAAATCGCTGCCGGCCATTGAAAAGAAGGGCACCTCTGCCTCGCCGGCCACGGCTTTGGCCAACAGTGTCTTTCCGGTTCCCGGAGGGCCTACAAGCAAGGCTCCCTTGGGAATTTTTCCACCCAGATCGGTGTATTTCTTAGGATTTTTAAGAAAGTCCACGATCTCCTGCACTTCCTGTTTGGCGCCTTCCTGTCCGGCTACATCCTTGAAGGTTATGTGCGTACCGTTTTTCCCTTTTTCGAAGAGACGCGCCTTGCTTTTTCCCACTCCAAACACACCGTTGGCTGCTCCTCCGCCACCACCGCTCATGCGCTTCATGAGATAGAACCACAGGCCTACAAGCAGAATGATGGGCAACAGGTTGCTCAAGAGAGTGAGAAAGAAGTTGCCTGAGGTTTCATAAGTTACAGGCACTCCGTGTTTGTCGAGCAACGCGCTCAGCGAGGCATCGGGCAAGGGAGGGCATTCTGTTGTGACGGTGGGCGCATTGCCTGTGCGGTCAAGGCCATGGCCAAAAATCTTACGGACGTTTTCACTCTCCGGCTTAAGCTTCATCACGGCCTTGTCATCAGTCTTGTTAATGACAACTTCCTTGGCATAGCCTTTTTCCAAATATTGACGGAACACAGTGAAGTTCACCTCTTTGTTGGCGCTTCCCGGATTATTCTGTCCCTGGAAGAACATGATTCCGAGCCCGACGATGATGACGATATAGAGCCAGTTCAGGTTGAAGCGCGGCATATTGGTCTTTTTATTCTGATTGTTCGTTAGCTGTGACATTATTTATTATGTATGCTATAAGTTTTAAAAACCTACGAAAGGATATTTGCGTACCAAAGTCCCCTTTTTTTCAGTCAAGATTAGGAATATGTTCTACACCGGCATCGTCCCAAAGATGCTCCAAATCATAGTGTTCGCGGGATTCTGATACAAATATATGTACCATCACCGTACCGTAGTCCATAGCCACCCAGACGCAATTGTCGCGGCCGGCAATGGCAGCCGGTTTGTCTCCGGCACGTTTGCGGGCAAACTCCTCCACACTGTCTGTAACCGCATCCACCTGTTGCGGCGAATTGCAGGTACAGATTACGAAATAGGCTCCGGGAGCCGTCTCTATTTTTGTCAGGTCAGTCACCACAATGTCGCGGCCTTTCTTTTCCTGAATACCTTCCACTATCGATTTAACGAGTTCTTGCGTTGTGTTCATGCTTACTTATATAAAATGTATATATTAAAGGATTTGCAAAGTTAAAATGAAATATCCGATTGCAACACGCTAACCAGTCAATAAAATCCCGTTTTTTTTGATTTTTAGGGAAAAGCCGTCCGATGATGTTCATTATAAGCAATAAAAGGACTCGCTAAGAGGCGTTATCTGTTTTCCTTGTGCTGTTTTAACATTTCTTGCTTTTGGTCTGAAAAAGTTGTATCTTTGTAACAGCGGAGCGGGGCTTTCCATTGGGAAGTCCCGCTTTTTCAGTGTTTTTTTTCCATATTTCGGCCGTTTTCCACCCTGTTTTTCCTGAAAATTCCCCGTATTGCAGTTCAAATTCCAAGTATTCGTGTTAAAAATCCGATACGGACTTTTCAATTCCCGATACTTACAACTTATATTTTAACACACCGAAATGTAACGGAAAGTTAAAGATGTTAATGTTCCCGCCAACTTGCCCCACGTAAAACAGCCACGCCGCCCCTGCCTGTAATTTTATTTGTACCTTTGCCTCATTATGGCAACAATCCTCTTTCCCTCCCCTATTTTCGGACCGGTCCACAGCCGCCGTCTCGGCGTATCGCTCGGAATCAACCTCATGCCGGCCGACGGAAAAATATGCACATTCGACTGCATCTATTGCGAATGTGGCTTTAACCGCAACAACAAACCGCAACAGCACCGGCCGACACGCGAAACCGTTGCCTCGGAACTGGAGAAGAAACTCCAGACCATGACGGCCGAAGGCAAACTGCCCGACGTTCTGACTTTTGCCGGAAACGGAGAGCCGACAACCCACCCCGACTTTGCCGGCATCATTGACGACACCATCGCTCTGCGCAACCGTTACTGTCCGACGGCCAAAGTCAGCGTGCTGAGCAACGCCACCCGGATTGCAGTCCCAGAAGTACATGCCGCCCTGTTGCGGGTAGACAACAACATTCTGAAACTCGACACCGTTTCGGCCAGCTACATCGACCGGATCAACCGTCCTTGCGGTACATACGACATAGAGAACGTCATCGAAAACCTCTGCACCTTTAACGGCCGGCTCATCATACAGACCATATTCATGAAAGGCACCGATGCCACCGGCACAAGCGTCGACAACACCGGTGAGGAATATGTAAGACCATGGCTTGAAGCTGTCCGCCGCATCGCTCCCCGCCAGGTGATGATCTACACCATTGACAGGGAAACGCCCGACAGTCATCTGCAAAAAGCATTGCCCGAAGAGCTTGACGACATCGCAGACCGGATTAAGGCACTAGGTATCGCCACATCTGTTTCTTATTGACAAACGACTATTCCTTTCACCCCTTCATGTCCTTTTCCGCCAGCATACAAAACACCATAGACCGCCAGCATCTGCTCCGCAAAGAGCGGCGCTACATCGTGGCACTAAGCGGAGGCGCCGACTCGGTGGCACTTTTCACCGTATTGCGTGAGTTGGGCTATAAAATCATGGCGGCCCACTGCAACTTCCACCTGCGTGGTGAAGAAAGCCTTCGCGACGAAAACTTTTGCCATACGCTATGCGAGAAATCGGCAGTCCGCCTTCACACCGTACACTTCGACACCCGCAACGAAGCCGCCAGTCACGGCGAAAGCCTGGAAATGGCCGCCCGCCGCCTGCGTTACGAATGGTTTGAGCATTTGCGCCGCAAAGTGGGGGCCGACGGCGTTTGCGTAGCCCATCATCGCGACGACAACGTGGAAACATTGCTGCTCAACCTGATACGCGGCACAGGCGTCAACGGCCTGACAGGCATGGACTACCGCCGCGACCACATCCTGCGCCCTCTGCTCGACGTGTCGCGCACCGACATCATAGCCTATCTCAGCAACAACGGGCAGAACTACGTAGACGACAGTTCCAACACCGATACCAACATCAAACGCAACTGTGTGCGCCATGAACTGTTGCCGCTCATGCGCCGCCTCAACCCCTCGATTGAAACAACCATAACCGCCAGCATGCGCCGTTTCAGGGCAGCCCGAGACGCCTACGAACAAATTGGCGCACAAGTACATCAACAGGCGCTTCCGTTACCCTATGGAGCCGCCTACCCCATTGAAGCCCTATGCCACCGTGCTCATTTTGACACAATCGGCCGCCTCTACGGTTTCCACGAAGCCGCCATCGATGCCATTGCCGCCCATTCCGGCAACGGAAAGACCCCACTCTACGAATCGCCCACCCACATGGCCACCATCTACCGCAACCGTCTTGAAGTATGCAGGAAAGCTCCAGTGTTCCTACCCCAGAACATCTCCGACAATGAACTGCAAATTCTCTCCGACGGTTCGAAAATACAGATAAAACGGATACCACGCGAAGCTCTGACCGAAATTCCCATCGGCACCGATGCCGCAGCCTTCGACGCCGATGCCATTCAAGGAACATTGGTCTGCCGCGCACCAAAAGCCGGAGACCGTTTCCGCCCCTTTGGCATGAAAGGCACCAAACTGCTCAACGATTATCTGGCCGACAGGCGGATATCTGCCATAAGCCGGCCATGGTGCCGCATCATCACAGATGAAAAGGGCATCATTTGGGTTGTCGGTGGCCGAATAGACCGCCGAACAGCCATAACCGACTCCACCCGCCGCATACTGCTAATACATTTTCAACCGGCCGAACAAAAATAAACAACAATTATTTCAAAAAAAATCCTCCAGCGATGAAGCACTATATATATACGAGCATGCTAACTTTAGTCTTTTCCACCGCCTGCAATCCTACCGACCGTTCTAACGAACAGCCTTTCCCACCTACGATTAAACCACTCTCTGCAGTTTCTGACGGTTGGCATGCCCATCTCACAGGCGAAGTAACCAGTTCCCCAAACAGCCGTTTGTCCGCCTGTGGTTTCAAATACGGCAACGATACACTCCGCCTCGAAACCACAGCCGACATTCCAGAAGAGGTATTCACCGTACTGACCGACTCTCTGGGAGCGGGCCGCTACTACGCCGTACCCTTTGCACGCAACGGCGTAGGAACCAGCTTGGGTGATACCATTTATTTTCAGATCAACGAACCGTAAAAAACGCACAAGAGATGAGAATAAAACAACTTATCCTTTTACTTTTACCGGCAGTCTTTGCCACCACACTACCGGCACAGACAATCATCGACCTCAACAGCGGCAGCGTGCGGGCTAAGGACATTGATGATTACCGCTATGAAAAAGGTCTGAACGAACGTCAGGAAAAGGATTCTCTGGCCTACATAGATCATTTGACACGGGCTTTCAACGCCCTACACGCCGATTCGCTTGACGAAGCCGAGCGGCGATTTTTTCAGGCTCTTAAAACGCGTCCTGACGCACCGGGCAATTACATTATACGATACCATCTGGGCCAAATAGAAATGGCACGAGGCAAATTTCCCGCCGCCATAGAACATTTCACAAACATACTGAAAGCACATCCCGCCACTCATTCCGCCCGTTACAACCGCGCGGTTTGTTACTATGAGATGAACAGTCTTAAAGCGGCGGCCGATGACTGCGAGGCCTTATTGCGCAATCAAGATGAAAGCAAAGACGACCGCATAAGAGTACTCGTCCTTCAAGCGGCCGTATATACCAAAAACAAACGACACGACATGGCGCTAAGAAGTCTTGAGGAAATTTTACGCCTTGAGCCCGGAAACGCCGCTGCCACCTTGCTGATGGCCGGCACACTGGAGTCGTTGGGACAGCCGCAGGCCTCGCTCGAACACCTCAACACTTTCATAGCCGCACATCCTGACAATCCGGACGGATACATAGCCCGCGCCCAACTGGAAGTAAGACTGAACATGAAGGAAGCGGCGCGCATAGATTATGACTATGCCATCCGCCTTAGACCGGCCGAAGCCGCACTTTACGCGGAACGCGCAAAACTGTTAATTGAGTTGGAAGCAGGCGGATCGGCCCGCAAGGACATCGAAAGGGCTTTGGACTTGGGTTATCCACGCATGCAACTGACAGAACTCATGAAGAAAATAAAGAAATGATACGCTCTCTCATAACAGCCTCCGCCATTTTCCTGACACTGATACTTTCCAACAGCACTGCACCTGCCCAAATTATTAAGGGAGCTGCAGCCAAACCGCGCCATGAAGTACGTGCCGTATGGCTCACCACTCTGAGTGGCTTGGACTGGCCTTCGAAACCTGCGACAACAGAAGAAGGCGCCCGACAACAGCGTCAGGAACTTTGCCGGATACTCGACAAATTGCAACAAGCAGGCATCAATACCGTGCTGTTCCAGTCGCGCATCCGGTCCACTACGGCCTATCCTTCCGCCATAGAGCCATGGGACGCCGCCTTTACCGGAACACCCGGCAAGGCGCCACTCTACGATCCTCTGGCGTTTGCTATCGAAGAATGCCACAAGCGCCACATGGAACTGCATGCCTGGGTAGTGGCTTTTCCCATCTGCAAAGTGGCTGTCGAGAAACGGCTGGGAAAACAAGCCCTGCCACGCAAGCATCCCGAACTGTGCCGCCGCTGCGGCGACCAATGGATGATGGATCCCGGCGTACCGGCCACAGGCGACTATCTGGCACGCATCTGCGAAGAAATAGTCCGCCGATACGACGTGGACGGCATACACCTCGACTACATACGCTATCCTGAAGAAAGCATTCCCTGGAACGACCGCGACACCTACCGGAAATACGGCCAAGGCATGGCGGTCTCCGCATGGCGGCGCGAGAACGTCACTTCCGTAGTACGCAAAATCAACCATGCTGTAAAAGACATACGCCCATGGGTAAAGATAAGTTGCTCGCCCATAGGAAAACACGCCGACCTGCCGCGCCAGAGCAGCTACGGCTGGAACGCCCGCGACGCCGTTCACCAAGACGCACAGAAATGGTTGCGCGAGGGACTGATGGACATGCTCTTTCCCATGATGTACTTTGACGGCCGCCACTTCTATCCCTTTGCCCAAGACTGGCAGGAACAGTCGGCCGGCCGCCCCGTGGTGCCGGGACTGGGCATTTACTTTCTCAGCCCCCGCGAGAAGAACTGGCCGCTCGGTACGGTGGCACGGCAAATGCAGTTCACCCGCCTGACAGGCATGGGCGGACAGGCATTTTTCCGCAGCCGTTTCTTCACAGACAATGTCAAGGGACTTTATGACTTCGCGTCGACCGACTTCTACACCCGCCCCGCACTCATCCCTCCCATGACATGGGCAGACAGCATATCACCCGCCCCGCCCCATGTGAAGATGGAAAGGAACGGCTATGAGTTGCAACTAACCTGGCAACCAGTGTCCGACAACACGCCCGGCGTACCCGTCACCTACAATGTGTACCGCCTTGCCCACGACACCGACACACTCACCTTCGATCAGTCCACACTTTTGGCCCAAGGCCTCAAAGAAACCACCTTCCGGTATGCCCCGCTGCTCCCCCGGACACGCAACTCCCGACACGCCGTAACGGCCGTCGACGCCTACGGCAACGAAAGTCCGCTCACCGCGACTTCCAACGTCGTATCATTACCATCAGCGGCACAGAACATACCGACCACAAAAGACGATTACCTCTCCCTGCCCGCCGACACACCGGAGGCTCCGTTCTACCTCGTGACCGACCTCGCCGGACGCGCCGTCATGACGATACCGGCCACGCAGAAACCGAATCTCTCGTCACTAATGCCCGGCCATTACGAACTGCGCACATTAGGCAAGCGTGGCGTGAGTCACCGTATAATGTATTTCCGGAAGGAATGAAGCCATCACCTCCAACAGGAAAAGCCAAAAGATAAAGCCCATAGACAATGACGAAACCCTCCTAACGACTTTAACATCTTTAACTTTCCATTACATTTTGGAGTGTTAAAATATAGGTTATAAGTATTGGGTTGGGAAAAGTCTGCGTCGAAATTTTAACACGAATACTTGGAATTTGAATTCCAATACGGGGAATTTCCAGGAAAACAATGCGGAAAACGGCTGGAATATAGCCAGAAAATACAGCGAAAGCGGGCAGTTTGCCAATGACTGCCCGCTTTCGCTGTTACAAAGATAATACATTTTCCAGCGGAAAGCAAGAAATGTTAAAATGCAGACAGGCTATCATGCCGGCGGCCCATAACGGAAAATCCCCTTTAGAGAAAACACCGGCAACAGCCCGAGCATGACGGGACACACACTATGCTTTTTGCACCACTTCACGGCAACACGCCATAGATATTTACATTTGCCAAGCGTTAAGTAAAAATAATTATTTACCTTTGCAAACACATATTTTCAAAATACTTGCCACCGTAAAAAACACTACAAAAACTTTTATATGGATTGGTTACAAAAAATCATTTGCGACCCGGGGTCGATTGCGCACCTCGTTGTCATTTACGCCCTCGTCATCAGCCTGGGCGTTAAACTGGGAAAAATCAAATTCGGCGGCGTAGCGCTTGGAGTTACGTTTGTCCTGTTTGCCGGCATCGTTGTGGGGCACATCTACAGCCACTACATCGTAGACCCTGCCACCAACACTTTCATCACCCACTCCGGACAAAAAGAACTGATAGACTTTGTCAAAGAACTGGGACTTATTCTCTTTGTCTACTGCATCGGCCTGCAAGTAGGTCCGGGCTTCTTTGCCACCTTTAAGAAAGGCGGCGTAAGTATGAATCTGATAGCTGTGGGCATCGTAGCTCTCAACGTGACAGTCATGCTGTGCCTCTATTTTCTTATCTTCGACCAGAACAATTACAACATCGCCATGATGGTGGGCACAATGTATGGTGCCGTAACCAACACCCCCGGTTTGGGTGCCGCCAACTCTGTTGTGAAGGATTTCGCCGGCGACTGGGGAGCAGCCGGTGTACCCGACATTGCCTCAAGCTACGCCTGCGCCTATCCGCTCGGCGTGGTCGGCATCATTCTGGCCACCATCCTCCTACGTTATATCTGCAAGATTTCCCTTGACCACGAGCAGGAAAAAATACGTCAGGCCCAGGAGCGCGACCCTCATGCCACTCCCAAGCACCTCGTCATCAAGGTGACCAATCAGGCTGTGGTAGGACGCACACTCCACGAACTGCACTCGTTCCTGAACCGCCAGTTTGTCATTTCACGTTGCATCAAGAACGAAGAGATTATTGTTCCCAACGGCGAAACAAAACTTGAAATCGGCATGGAAGTCCACCTTGTGTGCGCCGAAGACGAAGCGGAGCCTATCACCGCACTTTTGGGCGAGCGCGTAGCCAAAGACTGGACAGCCGACCTCGACAAGACCAAATACGTATCACGCCGCCTGGTCATCACCAAAGACGAAATCAACGGAAAAACTTTCGGACAGCTTCACTTCAGCACCATCTACGGCGTAAACGTGACACGCGTAACACGCAACGGCATGGAACTTTTCGCCGACCGCAACCTGCCCCTTCAAGTGGGCGACCGCCTGCTGGTGACCGGCCGCGAGGAAAACGTAGAACAAGTGAAAAACGCCATCGGTGGCAGCGTGAAACGCCTCGACCATCCTAACGTGGGCGCCATCTTCTTCGGCATCCTGCTTGGTGTACTTGTCGGACAAATAGATTTCGGTGCAGGAATGAAACTCGGTTTGGCCGGCGGCCCGCTCGTTGTGGCCATCCTCATCGGCGCCTTTGGATATCGCTTCAAAATCAACACCTACACCTCCACCTCCGCCAACCTCATGCTGCGTGAAGTAGGTCTGTTGCTTTTCCTCTCCAGCGTAGGCATACAAGCCGGAGCCAAATTCTGGGACACCATCCTGACAGGTGGCATCCACTACGTATGGACAGGATTCCTCATCACCATAATTCCCATCCTTATCATGGGATTCATCGCCCGGAAGTTCTTGAAGCTAAACTACTTCACCCTCATGGGCCTCATTGCCGGCTCCAACACCGACCCACCGGCACTGGCCTTCGCCAACCAGACGGCAGGCAACGACGCTCCCGCTGTAGGATACTCAACAGTATATCCGCTCTCCATGTTCCTGCGTATCATTGTAGCACAACTCGTCCTGATGATCTTCCTTTCATAGGAAGGAACACAACAAAATACAATGAGGAATTGGGCACAATCATTCCCAATTCCTCATTTATCTGTTTTAATAGGCCAACAGCCGAAAACGAACCAGCCCTTACAAGCAACAATAAAACCGTCTCATCATGGCCGAACAAAATCTGAAAGAAAAAACAGCCAACGGCTTACTGTGGGGAGCCGTCAGCAACGGTGTCCAACAAATACTCAACCTCGTGTTCGGCATACTGCTGGCACGTCTGCTATTACCCGAAGACTACGGAATGGTGGGCATGCTCACCATTTTCTCACTCATCGCCGCCTCACTCCAAGAGAGTGGTTTCATTTCCGCCCTCAACCGTAAAGAAGAAACCACTCAGGCTGACTATAACGCCGTATTCTGGTTCAACATCCTGTGCAGTTCGGGCATTTACATCCTACTCTTCTTATGCGCCCCACTCATTGCCGAATGGTTCCACGAACCAAAACTGACCGCCTTGGCCCGCTTTTCATTCCTTTCCTTTGTCATATCCAGTCTTGGAACCACGCCGCGTGCCTACCTGTTCCGACATCTGAAAGTGAAACAGACAGCCTGGATGTCACTAGCCGCCTTGTTCATTTCGGGCACAACAGGCGTTTTACTGGCATGGCAAGGATTTGCCTACTGGGGCATTGCAGTACAAAATCTCACATTCTGTGCCATGGTGACGCTCTTCAGTTGGTATTTCTCAGGCTGGCGCCCCTCACGGCACATAGACCTGCGCCCGTTACGCGGCATGATAGGCTTCAGTTCGAAGCTGTTAATCACCAACATATTCAACCACATCAACAACAATATATTCGCCGTGTTTTTCGGACGCCTTTACGGCGACCGGATGGTAGGTTACTACAATCAGGCCAACAAGTGGACGTATATGGGCCACTCGCTGTTGAGCAACACCCTTTGGGGGGTAACACAGCCTGTATTCGCCCGTTTGGAAAACGACCGTGAGCGGGAATGGCGCGCCTTCAGAAAAATGCTGCGCTTCACAGCATTTACCTCTTTCCCCATATTGCTGGGGATAGCACTCATCGCTCCTGAATTCATCACCATCCTCATCACCGAAAAATGGCTCCCCAGCGCCCGACTGATGCAGATATTATGCGTAGGCGGCGCTTTTATCCCTGTAGCTTCACTCTATTCGAATTTCCTCATAAGCCAAGGGCGCAGCAACGTATTCATGTGGAACACCATCGGACTATGCCTGCTGCAACTGCTGGCCTTGCTGATACTCTATCCTTTCGGCGTCAAAGTAATGGTTACGGTTTATGTTGCCCTAGGAATTCTATGGCTACCGGTATGGCACTATTTTGTCCAGCGCCTGATCGGACTGACACTTTGGCAGGCTCTTACCGACATCATGCCTTTTCTTCTCAGTGCGATAATTGCAGTAACCCTGGCTTATGGCGCGACATTGTTTTTCTCAAACTGTTATGCTGTCATCTCCGTTAAGATAACCGTGGCGGTAGCTGTCTACGTCAGTATCATGGCTATCTCACGTGTAACGGTATTCTATGAGAGCCTGAAATTCCTTATCAGACGCAGGACCTGACGGCTTGTTCATGACCGGTCCGCACCGTCTGATCCGCAAATCACCAACACAAAAAAAACAGGCACTGCCCGCAAACGGACCAGTGCCTGTTTTTTTGTATTCATCAATGGACTATTCGTCGCGCTGACTGCCCATAAACATCAGAACATAATATATCAGTGTAGCCAGCGAACTGAGAGCGGCGACAACATAAGTATAAGCTGCAGAACGCAAAGCACTTACTGCCATCGAATGATCACGGTTCGAAGTGATACCGGCACTCTGCAGCCATGCTGTAGCACGTCGGCTGGCATCAATCTCAACCGGCAGCGTTACAAAACTAAACAGCGTAGTCATAGCGAAAAGCACGATACCACCCAACATCAGTTCCGGAAAAGTCTGCAAAGTCAAGATACCTGCCAATAACACCCATGACACCCATTGCGAAGCAAACGACACCACCGGCACGAGAGCCGAACGCATCTTCAAAGGCGCATAGGCCACGGCATGTTGCACGGCATGTCCGCACTCGTGGGCCGCTACGGCCGCAGCAGCCACAGAGTTACTGTTATAAACACTCTCACTCAAGTTTACCGTATTATTGGCCGGATTGTAATGATCTGTAAGGTGTCCGCTGGTTGAAATCACTGTCACATTATAAATACCATTATCGCGCAGCATCTTCTCAGCCACTTCCCGACCGGTCATGCCTGACACCAAAGGTACGGACGAGTATTTTTTAAACTTGCTCTGTAAATTGGCCTGTACGGCATAACTGATAAGAGCGATAGCGATGAATAAAATCCAATACATTTTTTCTTATTTTCCTGATTAATAAATTTAAAACCGGTACAATATCCATATCATACATCGGACAGGGCCGCATCGGAGAAGATTGCCGACTCTTTTGAAAGCCGGCTCCACCAATAGCATTCCGAAGCAAAGATACGAAAGTTATTCCGAACTCAAAAGGGATATATGCAACTACCATGCCAACAATTATCATTCCTTTACAGTCCATGTCGGGATTTTAACGCGAACACTTGGAATCAAAATTGCAATACGGGGATTTTTCTCGAAAAACATGACGGAAAACGGCTGAAATATGGCCGTGAAACACTGAAAAAACGAGCAGTTATTGACAAACTGTCCGCTTTCGCTGTTACAAAGATACGACTTTTTCCGGCGAAAAGCAAATAGTATTAAAATGCCAGTTCTCACCGTGTGGCATCCACATAAGCGCTCTCTCCCGCACCGATCTCCGCCTCCACGCTGCCCCCCCACTTCATGGCTTCACATATATTATAAGTCGCAACAGCTCCACATACTCTATTAATTATTACCTTTGCTGGCAGAGTATCAAAAACAAACTACGGCCTATGACAAAAAATATTACCTTTGACCGCTTTGTGCGCGGCTGCCTCATCATCGGCAGCATTGCCGTGAGCGTGCTGCTTTTCAAATACCTCAGTCCGGTTATAGTGCCCTTTCTCATCTCCGGCATCATAGCCTATCTGCTCAACCCCGTGGTGAATTTCCTGCAAAACACCTGCCATCTGCGCTGGCGGGGACTCTGCGTAATTATCACCCTGCTGCTGGCCGGTGGAATAGTGACCGGACTATTGTGGCTGTGCATTCCACCGATGATTGAAGAGAGTGCACACCTGAAAGACGTTGTACGGAGCTACCTGGAACGCGGAGGACTGCCGGATAACGCCACCGTCCCAGAAGCCGTCCGCCACTTCTTCAACCTACATGTGCAAAAGTCGGACCTAAAGGAATACCTCCAGTCTGATGACGGCATGGACTTGCTCAAAAATGTCCTGCCCCGTTTATGGCAACTACTCTACTCCACCGTAGGCATGGCCATCAGTTTCGTGGCTTCACTCATCAGCCTGCTTTACCTATTCTTCCTCCTGCTCGACTACGAACGCTACGCCAAAGGCTGGATAAAATTCATCCCGCCACGCCGCCGTGCCTTTGCCCGCCAGCTGGTGGATGACACCACCTACTACATGTGTGGCTACTTCCGCGGCCAGCTGGGCATAGCGTTGAGCAACTGCGTCATGTTCACCACCGGATTCCTCATCATAGGCTTCCCCATGCCTGTGGCCTTGGGATGCCTCATCGGCATCATCAGTTTCGTCCCTTATCTCCAAGTAGCCGGAATCTTGCCCGCAGCAATTCTGGCACTGCTGAGAGCCGCCGAAACGGGTGCTAACTTCTGGATTATGCTGGGAGGCGTGCTGCTGGTCTACCTCGTAGTGCAAATCATTCAGGATGTCATCGTCACTCCTCGCATCATGGGTAAGATAATGGGGCTTTCGCCCGCCATCATCCTGCTTGCGCTCTCCGTCGGAGCATACGTTATGGGCATAGGCGGACTTATTCTCGCACTCCCTGTAACAACATTGGCCTTGACTTACTATAAGCGTTACGCCATCAAAGAATCGGAAATACCCGATGTGCCATAACACATGCTAACCGACATTTCATTATGATATGAACGTTCCTACCATAATTCTCCGGCTTTTTTCCAATGGCAGGATCAAGGAGGATGAGGCCGAAACTTATGTACCGCCAAACAAAATACCCCTCAGGATAGTTTCCCGTACCCATCTCTGAGAAACCCTACAAAAGAAGTAAAATGCGAAAAATACCAGTTGACAAATTCATCCCAACTGGTATTTTCATTAACTTTGTCGCAATAATCTTTCACCTTATGTGCCATAAATTAAAATCATTTCACGCGCTTTCCGCAAAAATTGTGTTACTCTCCGCCCTCCTGTTCGCATCGCAGGCAATGGTCATGCGCAGTCAGATAGTGTTTCCCTCTCCCCACCAAATAGTCTTGAAAGAAGGTAAATTGAAAATAGGGAAGAAAACAGTCATATATGTCAATGATACTTCTGCGTTTTATACTCAATTTTTCTGCTCGGAAGTGCTCCGCAACGTTTCAGTGAAATGGACAAAGAAAGAATCCAAAGCCGATATCTGCTGGAAAACAGATACCTCTCTGCCTCCCGAAAGTTATCGGATAAGAATCAGTCCGAAGCAGATGATTATAACCGCATGCGATAAAAGAGGATTCACACATGCCGTACAGACATTGCGGCAATGGGTCGCCGACTCTGACGGAAACAGCACTTTCACTTGTGCGGAAATCTACGATGCCCCCCGCATGCAATGGCGCAGTTTCCTGCTGGATTCCGGACGCCAATACCATAAAACAGCCACCATCAAGAAATATATAGACATGGCCTCAATGCTGAAGATGAACTATTTTCATTGGCATCTGACAGAAGGTCTGGGATGGCGAATCGAAATCAAACAATATCCACGCCTCACTCAAATAGGAAGCGCGGTGGGGAAAGGTGACGAACAGCAAGGATATTACACACAAGAAGAGATACGGGAGATCGTAGAATACGCCAACAAACGCAATATAACCATCGTTCCGGAAATCGACATGCCGGGACATGCCGAAGCGGCGCTCTCATCCTATCCGGAACTTGGCTGCTTTGGCCTGCCTGTTCAAGTGCCGCAACACGGATTCACACAAAACATATTCTGCGCAGGAAAAGACGACGTCCTGCAATTTCTCAAAAACGTTCTGGACGAGGTATGCGAACTCTTTCCATCCCCTTACATACATCTGGGGGGAGACGAAGCTCCCAAAGGGAACTGGAACAAATGCCCTGATTGCCAGAAAAGAATCAGCACGATGAATCTTAAAGACAGCCATGATTTGCAATTATGGTTTTCGGCACAAATGGCGGAACACTTGAAGTCAAAAGGACGGAAGAGCATCTTCTGGGGAGACGTGGTTTATCACGACGGATATCCACTACCGGACAACATCGTCATCCAATGGTGGAACTACCGCGCCCACAAAGATCTGGCACTCCGGAATGCCATCAAACATCATTACCCGGTCATCTGCAGTTCCAATTACTACACCTACCTGAACTTCCCCCTCACTCCATGGCGCAACTATGAGAAAGCCCGTACTTTTGACCTAAATGACGTCTATATGAATAACCCTTCAGATAAAGTATTCAACGAAAACAACCCTCTGATATTAGGCATGACCTGCGCTTTATGGACAGATGACGGCGTTACGGAACGGATGATAGACCGCCGGCTGTTTCCCCGCATTCTCGCACTATCAGAACAAATGTGGCATCAAGGAGACAGAACAGAATTTCCCATATTCCATCAAAATATCCTCCAACGTAAAGAATGGTTCGAACAGAGAGGATTCGAATTCGGCCCGTTCCTAAAAAAAGAGATTCAGGGAAATTATAAATGGGACTAAACCTATAAATACCACCAGATTATCCCACTCAAGAAACCTGGCTGTCAGAACGGCAGCATACAATCCACGCTGTTTTACAGTTTTACCGGAGATCAGCCGATCCTCTATATTAAAGACTACATGAAAGAAACGGGAACAAAAATACAGCACAACACCATTTTGAATAATCAGTTCCATAATTTATACAGTACATAAAGAGAAAAGAAAAAAATCCGTAAAAAATATTTGCGGACTATAAGGAAAATCGTATCTTTGCAGCCGATTTAGAACCATTACACGTTTTTTTGCTTCCAAAACAAAACGTACCAAAGATAACAATCAAAAAAGCTATAGCACAATGAAACAAGGTATTCACCCTGAGAACTATCGTCCCGTAGTGTTCAAAGACATGAGCAACGGTGACATGTTCCTTTCTCGCTCTACTTGCAAAACTAATGATACAGTAGAATTTGAGGGCGAGACTTACCCCGTAGTAAAACTTGAAATCTCCAACACCTCTCACCCGTTCTACACAGGTAAATCCAAACTTGTTGACACGGCTGGTCGTGTGGATAAGTTCATGAGCCGCTATGGACAATCCCGCAAGAAATAATTTTCATAATAATTTCAACTAGGGTTATTAAAACAATTGGACGTGTCCATAACGGATACGTCCAATTTGCTTTTATCATTCCCTTGACAAAGAAAAACATCTTCAGACCTTTTTCCACTACCATGGACACCGTTTTAGAACTCCGTTGTCCGCCGCTCCCTTTCGTACGAATAGGCCTTATTGGTCTGGGACGTCGCGGCATGAAAACCCTCGAACGCTACGCTTTCATAAAAGACGCAGCCATACGCTGTCTGGCCGACATAGACCCGACACGTCTTGATGCCGCAAACGAAAGTCTGGAACGCTCCGGACGGCCGCGTGCTGATCTTCACCAAGGACCGGAGGCATGGCGCGAAGTATGCCACCGCGCCGACATAGACCTTATATATATATGTACAGACTGGGCCACACATTGTGACATGGCAGTAGAAGCCATGCGCCACGGCAAACATGTGGCAGTGGAAGTACCTGCCGCTACAACCATTGACGAGTGCCATCAACTTGTAGAGACCGCCGAAGCCACACGCCGCCACTGCTTTATGACAGAGAATTGCTGCTATGACCACTTTGCCCTCTCGACACTGGAAATGGCTCATAAAGGACTTTTAGGAGAAATCACCCACTGTGAAGGAGCCTACATACACAACCTGCGTGATACTTTCGGACTGACAGGAAATACGGACAATACCGCCGGCAACTGGATGGAGAAAAGTTGCGCCCGTCACAAAGGAAATCCCTACCCCACCCATGGCATCGGCCCCATCGGATGGCTGCTTGGCCTACACCGCGGTGACCGCATGGATTATCTCGTTTCACTCACTTCCCGCGGCTGCGGGCCCGACCATCTTTTAGGCCGGGTTAACTCCACACTGATACGCACCGTCAAAGGCGCAAGCATATTGCTTCAACTTGACGTAACGACCATGCGCCCCTACAGCCGCCTGCAAACAGTTTGCGGCACAAAAGGATACGTACAGAAATATCCTGTTCCTACCATAAAGAACCTCACAGGCAATACCATTCTTACAGGAGAAGAGGCTTTGGCCGAAGCACGTCTCCACACACAAATGCACGCCGCACGACTGTGGCAAGAAGGTCACCGAAAAAACGTACCTAACGAAATGAACTACACGATGGATGCACGGCTCATACACTGCCTGCGCCACGGCTTACCACTCGACATCGACGTTTACGATGCTGCCGAATGGTCTTGCATAGCTGAATTAAGCGAACGTTCAGCCCGCGAAGGCAGCCGCCCCATCAGCATACCCGATTTCACCCACGGACACTGGCACGATCTGACAGCCTACACCATGTATTCAGCCTGATACCGTTTGTTTTTGCCCAATGGCAAGGCATCAGAACAAAAATTCAGTTTTTTAATATTTTCCTCTCATACAACAAGAGTGCAAAAAGTTAAAAAAACATCCATGAAAGTATTTCTTTCTCACTTTTATGGATGTTTTTTTTATTTTATTTATCTTTGCGACACTATTTTAAAACACATTTATAGCATGATTAAATTTTTATTTCTATTCAGCGGCCTGCTCTTGTCCGCCTTATGCGCGACAACGGCTCAGGCCGATGGTACCGGATTTCCCGATAAGGACAAGGTTTACGTCATCAACCGGTTCGGCAATCAGTCCGGCTATATTTTCCAGTCCGGCTCCCAGTTGCTTCATAGTTCATACAACACTTCAAACCGCCAATTCTGGCGATTTATTCCTACAGAAAAAGAGAACTGTTTCTACATACAAAATGTCACAACCGGCTGGTATATACAAAGCTGCAACCTGCCTCCGGTGGGCGGCGGAGGCCAGCCCGTTCCGATGGGAGAAGCCCCAGTGGAATATCAAGTATGCAAAGACAACACTGCCGGAGCGTCCACAAACGGCTACTACTATATGAGCAGCACCGATCAAGGAACCATCGACAATTCCAAGGACGGAACGCTGGGTCTCAACTTCGGTGCCAACGGTGTGGTGGCCTTCCACATCAAAACCGGACGCGGCAATTCCTATTGGGAGATAACAGAGACCACCGACCAATGGACAGCTCCCAATTATACGCACAGCCCTTACGCCCGTGCCAACGGCATTTATTTCCTTCCATGCGGAACGGTAGACAGAGCCTATCTTAAGAATTTGGCGATCAGAGGAAAAGACGTGACAGACGAGCTTAATTACTCGGCCACAGCACGTCCTTCAAAAGCCTATACCCTCCATACCAGCGACAAGGCTACAGTGCAGCGCGGCGGTACTTTCGAACTTTCATATACCGCCGAAGGCATTTCGGCAGATACCCATGTGGGCATGTGGTTCGACTGGGACGGCGATGGAGTATTTGATATTTGCCACTCCAAAGACGGTGAATCTCAGGGAACCATAGCCATAAACGTTCCCGACACAGCTCGTCTGGGCAAGTCGCGCCTGCGCATACGCCTCACCGACAATGCCATGACAGAGGCAGAGGAAGATGTTATCGGAACGGTTTACGACTTCATAGTCAATGTGTCAGCAATGAAAACCGACCGCATAGTTACCGTATCCCCCAACGATACGTTGCGAGGCAGTGTCGTTCTGGAAAATGCCGAAGGAACACCTCTGGCCGACGGAAGTACGGTTTGCGCCGCCGGCGACCGTTTCACCGTAAAAGCCATTAAAAAAGGCAATGCCGTATTTCGTGGCTGGAAAAAGGAGAATACCATCATCTCCACAGCCTCCGAATATTCCTTCGACGTCACACAAGACATGGAGCTGACAGCCGTTTTTTCGCCCAACACCCAGGTAACAACAGGCATAGACAACGTTAACGGCAACCAACCGGCGACGGTTAAAACCAGCCTCACCCTGTCACCTTCCGGCATACTCTCGGCACACAGTTCCTCACCCGTAAGGCGCATTTTGGTTTATACCCCCTCTGGTCGCCGTGTGGCGCAGGCCAAAGCGGCCGAAGTGCCGGTAAAACACCTGCCCAAAGGCACTTATGTCGTAAAGGTAACGACAGACGCCGGCGAAAGCGGTCAAAAAATAAAACTATAATCTCCTACACTTTTTTAGCGAACAGAAAAATTCATTTTAAATATGAACAACAATAAGCAACTTCTGACCTTGGGTGCAGCCCTGCTTCCGATAGGCGCTATGGCGCAGCAGGCTGAAAAGCCCAACATCATTTTCATTCTTTGTGACGACATGGGTTACGGCGACCTGGGATGCTACGGACAGCAATACATCAGTACCCCCCATCTGGACAACATGGCAGCCGAAGGCATGCGTTTCACGCAAGCCTATGCCGGCAGTCCGGTAAGCGCCCCGTCCCGCGCAACACTTATGACAGGACAACATTCCGGCCACACCCACGTGCGCGGCAACAAGGAATACTGGAACAAATCGCCCATGATCGATTACGGAGTGAACAAGGATTATTCCGTTGTAGGCCAGGAACCTTACGCTCCTGAGCACGTCATTCTTCCCGAGATCATGAAAGACAACGGCTATACCACAGGCATGTTCGGAAAATGGGCCGGCGGCTATGAAGGTTCCGCCTCCACCCCCGACAAGCGCGGCATTGACGAATATTACGGTTTCATCTGCCAGTTTCAGGCCCATTTGTACTATCCCAACTTCCTCAACCGTTACAGCAAGCGCCGCAATGACACCGAGGTCATCCGCGTCACAATGGAAGAGAACATCAAGCACCCCATGTACGGCGCCGGTTACGAAAAGCGGTCACAATATTCGGCAGACATGATTCATCAGGAAGCCCTCGAATGGCTCGATCACCAGACGGCCGACCAGCCTTTCTACGGTTTCTTCACCTATACACTCCCGCACGCCGAACTGGTGCAGCCCAACGACTCCATCCTGCAAGCTTACAAAGGACATTTCTGCGATGACAAATCGTGGGGAGGTAACAGCGGAAGCCGCTATAATCCCACAGACCACGTGCACGCCCAGTTCGCCGGCATGATTACGCGCCTGGACGCCTATGTAGGTGAGATTCTGGCCAAGCTCAAGGAAAAGGGATTCGATGACAACACCATCGTCATCTTCTCCAGCGACAACGGCCCGCACGAAGAAGGAGGAGCCGATCCCACGTTCTTCAACCGCGACGGCCTTCTGCGCGGCACCAAGCGTTCGTGCACCGAAGGTGGCATCCGTGTACCGTTCATCGTTCGCTGGCCCGGACACATCAAGGCCGGCAGCGTCAACGACCACCAACTGGCCTTCTACGACATCATGCCCACGTTCTGCGACATTATCGGCGTAGACAACTACGAAGACCGTTACTCCAACAAGTCTTTGACGAAGGACTATTTCGACGGTCTGTCATTTGCCCCGACACTCTTCGGCAAGAATAAAAAACAGAAAAAGCACGACTATCTCTACTGGGAATTCCACGAAACCAACCAGATTGGCGTGCGCAAGGGCAACTGGAAGTTACTGGTCAAAAACGGCAACTGCGAACTTTACGATCTGGCCACTGACATACACGAAGACACCAACGTGGCAGCCAAATATCCCCGCATCGTGAACGAACTGAAAAACATTGTGCGCAAAGAGCACATTGACAGTCCGCTGTTCAGCGTCACCCTACCCCGATAAGGTACCATTGCCTCATCATCCCCAACATAGCCCGGAAACTACATCCTATGTAAGTTTCCGGGCTACATCTTTCAGTCCGCCTCTGCCTCGGCCGGCCGCTCTGTCCGGCAGGCCATACTTTCGGCACACAGTTAAAAATATGGCATATCTCTATTTTAACACTATTTGCTTTCCGCCGGAAAATTGTGTATATTTGTAACAGCAGAGCGGGATTTCTCATAGGAAAGTCCCGCTCTTTCAGTGTTTTCCGGTTCATTTTGAACAGATTTTCGCCCTATTTATTCATCCAATTCCCCGTATTGCAATTCAAAATCCAAGTATTCGTGTTAAAATTCGAATAAGGACTTTTCCCTGCAACCTACATTTTAACACGCTGAAACGTAACAGAAAGTTAAATCTGTTAAAAGCCGCATGCACATTCCGACCCTTATCCGAGGTTTTCTTTTACTTTGGCACGAAATGTGCATCCGCGCCGTCCGCATAAACTCCTCCACTCAGTCCTGCCCGTCATAGGCTGCCGAAAACATGATATCCTTAATCTGAAAACTCTCCTGCCGGAAAGTCCCGATTTCACTTTACATAACGTTCCTGCCACCACCTTCAAATCCGGACCACATTACACATGTAAAATATATTTAGAAAATATTTTATATTCTTATTGTCTATTGCCGCTATTTTA
>ERZ778511.111-NODE-111-length-79589-cov-6.371024_pt1 | contig 79589 bp, 74 predicted proteins | sample MGYA00510347_ERZ778511 | MGnify/ENA primary metagenome ERZ778511 (study PRJEB29527, sample SAMN07138967) | mouse gut metagenome | material: feces | host: mouse | place: China:Nanjing | collected 2016-01-25 ...
CGCACCGGCCCTGCATACGCACGACAGTGACAACAATAAAAATATTATAAACTTTTTTAATATTTTTGTCAATACCTTTTTATGTTTTCGTCACATTACATAAATGAAATATTATGTAAACAGTTAAATTGTACAATTTTGATTTATAATATCAAAAGGGGAGTGATGATATGACTTATTACGAAAACCTCCGCGTTATCCGTGAGGACAGGGGATACACGCAAAAACAAATCGCTGAGGTCCTAGAAACAACTCAACAGTATTATTCCGACTACGAAAACGGCAAGCGCGATATCCCAATAAGAATTTATATCATCTTGTCCAAGTTCTATAACGTGAGCATTGACTATCTTGCGGGGCAGACCGACAACGCCGAGCCGATAAGTGGATCACGAGAAAAAGCGGGTGCAGGATAGCCTGTCTAAGTACCCGATAACAAGAGCCCTTTGTACAGGGCTCTTGTTTATTCAATGTCCGCATTTTACCGCCGTTTACCGTTTTATGCTATTGACAATACAAGCCGCCGTATGTTAAAATAAGTATATAAAATGAGAATTATTAAAGTGGGGAGATATTATGACAACCCTTATTCTGCTTGTGGCGGTGGTGCTGATATTATGTGTGTTTTCCGACAGGCTGTCGGGAAAGATCGGCGTGCCTGCCCTGCTGATCTTTATCGGGATAGGCATATTCTTCGGGTGCGACGGACCTGTTAAAATTCCGTTTGAGAATTACGAGTTCGCCTCGTATGTCTGCGATACCGCGCTGATCGTCATTATGTTTACGGGCGGCTTCTCGATGAACTGGAAGTCCGCAAAGCCCGTGATGATAAAGGCGGGACTGCTGTCGACGCTGGGTGTTGGGGTCACGGCGGGAGTCACCTGCCTGTTTTGCCGTTTCGTGCTGAATTTCGGGTTTGCGGAGAGCTTGCTGCTCGGTTCGGTGATAAGCTCTACGGATGCGGCCTCGGTGTTCTCGGTGCTTCGTTCAAAAAAGCTGAACCTTAAAAACGGGCTCGCTCCGCTGCTTGAGGCGGAGAGCGGCAGTAACGACCCGTTTTCGTATATGCTGACGGTCATTTCGCTGTCGCTTTTAACTGACGACAGTTCTACGCCGATCCTGCTCCTTATTCTTTCGCAGCTGGCTTTCGGCGTGATCTTCGGCGGGTTGACGGGAATTCTCGGCGCGTTTATCTCCAAGAGATACAAGGCGCAGACGGAGGGCTTTGAATGTATATTGTTCCTCGCGTTCGCGCTGTTTGCCTACGGGCTGTCGTCAATGCTCGGCGGAAACGGCTACCTCAGCGTATACATAGCGGGTATCATTATCGGAAACGCGAAGTCGCCCAAGCAGGGCTATCACGGAAAGTCGCCGATGCAAAGGTTTTTTAACAATGTCCTTGGTATTACGCTGAACGGTAAGGGCAAGGGCATTGCGCCATCGGAGGCGGTCGTGTTCCTGAACGGCGTTACGGGGATATGTCAGATCGCGGTATTTTTCCTGTTAGGTCTGCTCTCTACGCCTTCGCAGTTCGGGGAGAGCATTATGTTCGCTGTGCCGATCTACATTTGTCTGACCTTGCTGTCGCGACCTGTTGCCGTGGCGATATTCGGGGGGAAGTCGCCCATTGCCGACAGACTGTTCATTTCGCTTGCCGGACTGCGCGGAGCGTCATCAATCGTTTTCGCTATTCTCGCGATTGTGAGCGGCGTTCAGACCGAGCACAATATCTTCAATATAGTTTTCTGCATATGTCTTCTGTCGATGCTGATACAAGGCTCGCTGCTCCCGATGGCGGCTAAAAAGCTTGATCTGATCGATGATGAAAGCGACGTTCTCAAGACGTTCAACGACTATCGCGAGGATGATCTCATGACAATGATGAGAATGTTCATTCCCGAAAAGCACAGCTGGGAGGGCAAGAAATTGAGCGAGATCACGCTCCCAACGGGCTCGCTCGCGGTCATGATACGGCGCGGCAAGGAGACCTTGATCCCGCGCGGAGATACGGTCATCGAGGCGAACGACAGTGTTATACTTTCCGTGCCGCCATATAAGAGCGACCGTATCGACAAGAGCCTTAAGCTCCGTGAGATACCGATAAACTCGCGGCACATCTGGAGCAACTCGCAGATACGCGATCTGAAGCTCCCCAAGCGCCTGCTTATCGTAATGATAAAGCGAGGAGAGGAGAGCATTATCCCCTCGGGCGCTACTACGATACTCAACGGAGATATCGTGGTGGTGACGGATACCGAGGAGGCTGTTCAGAAGGTATAATGAATACAAAAGATCCCGCTGCCGGAGCAGCGGGACTTTGTTTGTTATGTTACGCCTGAGACTGAACTGCCTTTTCAAATTTCTCGACCGCAACAGCATACGCTTTAACGGATTTTCTGAGATTTCTCAGGATGGCTACGTTGTAGGAGCCGCCCGAGTATGTGTCAAGAAGCTGATAGAAGTCATCATACGCTTTATTGTATGTGGTTTCGCACTCATTGTACAGCGCGTTGACGGCGGGATCGCTCTCCACCTTTGCGTAGACATCGTCGTTATAGATCAACGTAAGGTAACGGTCGTCATATTCCATAAGAACTTCAATAAGATCGTCGTCCGTCATTTTATCATAATCCAGACTCTCGGCGGTTGAACTTCCCGAGGGAGTTGTGGGATTTGTCGGGGTCGTGGAGGATGTTGTTGAGGAGGACGATGCCTTTGCCTCGTAATCCTTTTTCAGAGCGTCTGCCTGAGAACGGAGCGTGTTGTAGCGGTTTTTATAGGTCTGGAAGTCAGCTGTGCTCACCTGAGTGCCCTTTGCGTTCATTTCATTGTAAAGCGTGTAAAGATCGTTCGTGAGCTCGCTTATGCGGTCGCTGAGAGCGGTGTCGCTGACATTATAGGTTGTTCTGTACTGGCTGATTTCGAGCATAGTATTGCTGATATCCGCGCCAAGGGTAAGAACGTCGTCATAGGGAACGGTGTCCGCAGAGCCCAAGCCGTCGCCAAGCATTACCACTTCGTCAAGAATTCCACTCTCCTTGATGATATCGCCGAAGGGACCGTCCGCAAGCTCCGTGAGCTTTTCGCCCGCAGTCTTTACGTACTCTTCAAGTTTCTTTACCGTCGCGTCGTCGGGCTGTTCCTGCATATCGCCGAGGTCGATAACGTCGGACGGGATAGCAAGATCCGCGTCGCTGTTCTCGGCAGTCACTGTCGAGTTGAAGGATATACTTCCGAGATTTCCAATCACAAATCCAACTGAACTTTCCATTGTGTTCTGACCGTCAACGGCATTGCTGAACGTGAGCTTTATGTTGGAGAGATTTCCGATCTCGGCGGGAACATCGTCGGTAAAGTCCGCGGGGAGCTCGATACCGAATGTATATTTGCCGACAACCGTATCGTTGCCGCAGAACTTAGCGGTATCCGCGTCGGCGTAGGTCAACTTTACCGTGAACGAGCCCTCGTTGCCGTCGGTGCATTTAATGGTAACGGTGCCCTCCTTCTCACTTGTGATATCGTGAACCAGCGAAACTACTGTCTTGCCGCTTTCGGATACCTCAAGAGTGAACTGCTCCTTGCTGTCTACATATGTGAGCTTTACGTTCTCTTCGCCGTCGACAGCCTTGAAGGACTTCGCGAGAACATTGCCGTTGTTGTCGACCACTGTGCTGATGATCAACTTTTCGGAATCTTCCATGTCAAAATTGAGCTCTTCAAGGAGAGAATCTCTGTATTCCTCCTTGGTGATGTCCGCGCCGCACTCGTTTGCAAAATCAACAAGCTTGGTGGTGAAATACTCGTCGTTTGCAAAATGCTTGACAAGCTTGTTGAAGATGTCGGACAGAGCGTCACCGCTGAATTCCGCGGTGATAAGCTTGCCCGTTGCGGTGAGACCCGCCGCAGAAAGCTCGCCGTTCTCCATTTCGATAGCGCTTTCCTTATATTCGGCAAGGTATATCTCAACCAGTTCACCCATAAGGCGCTCGATCTCCTTTTCGTCAAGCTCAAGCGGCTTGATCTCCTCTCTCGGAGCGGAGGTTGCCGTTGTCGGGAGCTTTACCTTCAAGCCCTGATCGGAGATGAACGGGAGCACCAGATAAACATCGCCGTCCTTGGTGAATACGGTCTTGGCGTTGATGACGGACGATCCGCTTTCGGCGCCCATAGTCGCCGCGAGCTTATCCTCGGATGAGGTCACGCTTGTCGTGAAAGTCATACCGTTGATGAGCTTGATTATCTCGTCGGTCTCCGAACCGAGCATATTCTTTACGCTGTCGGAGAGGTCGATATTCATACCGAGCGTTGCGTTTACGGAATTTACGCCGTATGTATTCATCATCAGCTCATAGTACGAGGTGATGATAGCCTCAAGGTCAACGCCCTCGTCGAACGCAGAACCCGCAGTAAGCGACATCATGGGAGACGCGCCGTGAGACATCTGCATGGACGTTGTGTTGCTCATGCCCAAAATGTCATCAATTGCGTCGTAGTCGTTATTGACAGCCGTCATTGCGGAAACAACGCTCGAAGCGGACTTTATGCCGTTTGAAACAGCGGGAAGATCCAGCTTTTCAGTCGCCGCCTTTATCGAGTTACCCTCGACCATTGTCGCGTAGCCGGGCTTGCCCATTATAAGGCTGAGCGCCGTCGCCTTGTTGGTGAAGAAGAATATCGCCGCCGCGGCAACGAGGACTGCAACGACAGCTGCGATAATTATGCCGACCTTTGCGCCCGATTTCTTCTTGATAGGCGTAGCCACGACTGCCGCCGCGCCCATATCGCCGAACGGGTTATCGTTTGCGCTGCCGAAGGGTGACGCGGGCGTTACGGGAGACTCGGGGATAAATGCGGGTGCAGGTGCCGCCGAGGAATAACCCGAGCCGCCAAATCCCGGCGAAAAGCCGGAACCCATATCGTTGGAGGGTCTGGGAACATCGTTAGAGGGAGTGGGGACGAATGTGGAGGGGGAAGGCGCGGACGCGGTATTCATAGCCGCGACGAGATTATCGGAAGCGCTCGGCTTGTCAAGCGATACCGCCGACATAGCGCCGCCGCCGAATACAGCTCCGTCGTTTTGATTGGGCTTGATGTCGCCCACGCCCGCCGCGGGAGCTCCGCAGACCGCGCAGAATTTCGCGCCCTGTCTGAGCTCAAGACCGCATTTTCCGCAGAAGTTCTTCTTTTCGGGCTCGGGCGGAGCGGCAGCGGGTTTTACATCCGAAGCGGTGCCGCAAGCGTTTCCGCACACGGGGCAGAACTTTGCGCCGTTAGGTACTTCGCTGTTACATTTTGTACAATTCATATTTTGATCCTTTCGTAATTGGGCACACAGCCCGACCAAGCAAACCCGTAAATACGGTTAGCTATTTTTATTATATATTTTTTTGACCGTTTCGTCAATATCGCGCGTAACAAATTTATACCTTAAAAATTAGTCCTTTTGTGCAATTTGCAACAAACGGGTATTATCTTTATATTATTAACACGATTTAACATGGGAAAAGGTTGCATTTGTGAGATAAATTTCCTAAGACAAAATCAAGCCCCCGCGTTGGGAGGCTTGATAACTATTTTTTATCCGTTGCCCTCGGAGAGCACATAAACGTCAACATAGACCGCGCCCCAGTTGCAGCAATCCTCATATGTATTCATATAAAGATCTACAAGCGCGTGACCGTTCAAAAGCGCGGAGCCCGTGTCGCCTGCTACCGCGTAGCCGTAAACAAGGCTGCCGTCCTGCGATACTATGTAAAGCTCGCTTCCGTAGGGGATAACGTTCGGATTTACTGCGACGACGCCTACCTGTGCGCGGCGTCCGCTTGCCGTACCTGCGCCCTCATATGCGGTGTAGGCGGTTGATCTGCCCGAAAGCACTCTTGTGTAGTTCGCGGGAATGCCGTTTACCAGCGCGGTATTGCTCGGACTGTATATTTCGGAGGTGGGGTGAGCCGTCACCGCGCCGCGCTCGATGACCATCGTCACGGGCTCTTTGGTGATCTCCTCGCCAAGCTCCTCGGTATCTGCGTATTCGCCGTCAATGTATGTATCGCGGTAATACGTTGTTCTTACGCCGTTCTCGCCGTATACCAGCACATTCTCGTATCCGAGGGTGTGCTCGGTGGTGTCGACATATTCAACATCATATTCGATTTCGGTTTCTTCTTGTCTGTCCTCGTAATCGTAGCGGGTGATGTTGATCTCCATGTCGGGGAACAGCTCTTCGGAGAACTCGCGGTCTATGATATCGTCCTCGTCAAGGTTCACATCAAGAGCGTTGAGCGCGTCGGATACGTCGCCGCCGACCGTCGCGTAGGACTGCGTTTCGCCGTCGGCGGTCACGCTGACCTCAAACGCGCGGTAGATCGTAATGTGTCCTTCGTTGTTTGTACCTCTTGTATAGCTTACGCGGTCATTGACGCCGAGTTCATAATTCTCTGTGCGGAGAATGGAATATGCGTCCAATTCGTTAGTCTGTATCGTTCTTGTCTGACCTTCGTCGGTGATATGAACGCTGTTGCCCAGGTCGACAGAGCCTGTCATAAGCGCGAGCGACACGAGTATCGCGGATAATATTCCGAGCTTAACTAGCTTGCTCCTGAAAAGCAGCTTATTCATTTTTGCATTAACTATCTGTGGTTTCATATTGCCTCCTGTAACAGCCGTGGACAGGTCCTAATGGTTACAAATTTGTAACAATTTCTTTACAAATTGCCGTACCTATCCATGCCCTTTGCCAAGGTTAATGCCATTATAGCGTTTTTTTTCGTAAATGTCAAACATAAACAATCGGTTAATTTTGTGAATATTTCACAAAAATGATTTGTAACCAATTTGTAACCTTTTGAAAAAACAAGCGGAAAAACTCGTTTTTTTAAAAAAACAAAAAAACTTATCGTTAAATTAACTAAAAAGCCGCATTGGTGAGTTTTTGGGTATATGCAACAAAAAATTCCCCTCATTTGAGCAAATAAATTGTGCAGTTATTACAGTAGATTGTATGGCTGCTCCTCTGATCTCAATATATTGTATAACAAAAAGCGCTATCCAAACGGACAGCGCTCTCTTTGTCTGTTAAATGCGAATTATATCAGCCTACAACGTAGTCCTTGATTTCGTCGAGGAAATCGCCGCAGTCGTCACTATGGATCTTCAGCTCGAGATCCTTAGAGAGGTCAAGGCTGAAAATACCCATGATGGACTTTGCGTCAATAGCATATCTGCCGCTGATAATGTCAACATCGTAATCGCATCTTGTAACGATGGAAACGAAATTCTTTACGTCGTCGATCGTATTTATGCGGATCTTTGCAGTTGTCATAACAATTACTTCCTTTCGTCGTGTGGGGATATCCCAGAAATTACCTGTGGTCTAATACTACTATAACACAAACGCGCCCGCTTTGTCAAGAGGATTTTTGACGAATTTGGTAGCGGTGCGGAACGATTATCGGTATAAAATGCCGATTATATTATTATTCCGCGATAAACTGTTTGATGCCGTCAAGGAAGTCGTCCGCCTTTTCGCCGTCATCGTGAACTACCAGCGTCAGCGTTTTTGTAAGGTCAAGGCTGAATATGCCCATGATTGACTTCGCGTCTACGGCGTATCTTCCCGAGAGAAGATCGACGTCGAAAACGCATCTGTTCGCCAGCGCCACAAACTCCTTTACATCATCGATTGAATTTAAAATTACCTTGCTTTCTTTCATAAAATCGCCGCCTTTCTTTGTTTATATGTTCTGTATATGTGTATAAGAGGGGAGGTATTTGCTCCCTCTGTAAAATAATATAACAATAAACGTAAAAATAGTCAATAGCTTATTGCAAAATTCGTAAGTTTAAAGTATAATATAATAGTAGGGAAAAAATTGTTTGGTGGTTTTGTATAAATTTTGTGTGAAACTTTTTGCTATATTGCTGTCTTAAGGGGGAAATATGACTTTTAAAATAATTACGCTCGGATGTAAGTTGAATTACTGCGAGAGCGCAGCTATCGCCGAGGGATTTCTCGCGGACGGTTTTGAGAGCGTTTCCGATGGCGAGTTCGCGGATGTGTGCATAATCAACTCCTGCGCGGTCACGGGAACTGCCGTTGCGAAGGTTCGTCACGAGCTGTCAAAGTGCAGACGGGATAATCCCGACGGCGTAACGGTGCTCTGCGGGTGCTATCCGCAGAGCTATCCCGAGGAGGCCGCGCTGAATTCGGGCGCGGATATCGTTATAGGCAATGCGGGCAAGGGCAGGCTTGCCGAAACTGTCAGAGCATTTATGCGCGACAGAGTAAAGACGGTCAAAATAACGCCTTTGGGACGTGAATTTGACGAAAGCTCCTCAGCCCCCGACGAGGATAGGACGCGCGCCTTTATTAAAGTGGAGGACGGCTGCGACAGGTTTTGCTCGTACTGTATAATCCCAACGGCGAGGGGCAGGGTACGCTCGCTCGCTACCGAGAAGATAACCGCGCAGGCTGTACAGTGTGTTGGGCACGGTCACAGGGAGATAGTGCTGACGGGAATAAATCTCGGCTGCTACGGTCAGGAGCTTGGACTTACGCTGTCGGACGCGGTAAAAGCCGTTGAGAGATCGGGCGTTGAACGCATTCGGCTAAGCTCGCTCGAGCCTGAAATGATCACCGATGAGGAGATCGAAAAGCTGAGGGCGATCGGGACGCTCTGTCCGCATTTCCACTTATCGCTGCAATCGGGCAGCGATACGGTGCTTAAGCGCATGAACCGCAAATATGATACGGAGCGGTACAGGCACGTCGCGGACAGACTCCGCGGGGCGTTCCCGAATTGCTCGGTCACTACGGATATTATCGTGGGATTTCCCGAGGAGACGGACGAGGAATTTTTGCAGACCGTCGACTTTGTAAGGGAGATGGGGTTTGCGAAGGTCCACGTGTTCCCGTATTCGCTGAGAAAGGGAACGATAGCCGCGGTGATGAAGCAGGTGCCGCCCTCCGTCAGAACCGACCGAGTGAAAATGCTCACCGCCGCCGCAAAGGAAACGGAGCTGAGATTCTGTGATAAGCAGCGCGGCACTGTGCAGACCGTTCTGATAGAAAAGCCGCAGTCCGCTCAGTATTCGCACGGGTTCACCGAGAATTATACTCCCGTAAGGCTATACGGCGCAGAGATAGAGCGGCATACTCTGGTGCGCACGGAGATATTCGCGAGCCGCGACGGGTACTGCCTCGGGCGGGTGTTCGGAGAGAGATAATTCGTCGAATATATATGGAAAACGGTAAAATTTTATTTGAATGAAAAATATCTGCAATTCGTTTGTTTATCCGTAACGTCAGGCTGTTTGATTATAATGGGGTTGTAATTTATACGCGATTGTGGTATAATTAAAGTCGGAGTTTAACGGCGTTTGGTTCGCCTGCCGAAATGCAATACGGCGGTGTATTAAGGCGCGTTAAATAAAAAGCAAACCTGCGGGGGCGCAGGGGCATAAGGCGTAAGTATTGGCACAGCCGTAACGCGGCTAAGCACAGCAAAGGATGTGACGATTGGCTGGTGCGAGCTTTTGCTTTTAAAATTAAGGAGACAAAAAATGGTTTATCGAATTTATGTGGAAAAGAAAAAGTTGTTTGCCGTAGACGGCGCGGCTGTGTTGGAGGACTTGACCGTCGTTCTGGGAATGAAGTCGGTCGAGGGCGTGCGCGTAATCAACCGTTACGACGTTGAGGGTTTGCCGGAGGAGAATTTCAAGAAGGCGGTGCCGACGGTATTCTCCGAGCCGCCCGTTGATGAGGTATTCGAGGAGCTGCCCGCGCTTTCGGATGACGAGCGTATGTTTGCGGTGGAGTTCCTGCCCGGGCAGTTCGACCAGCGTGCGGATTCGGCGGCGCAGTGTATACAGATGCTCTGTAAGGGCGACCGCCCGGACGTGAAGTACGCGAAGATATACATTATAAAAGGAAAGCTCACCGATGACGAGTTCACACGTATCAAGCATTATCTGATAAATGCGGTAGAGTCGCGCGAGTGCGGCTTTGAGAAAAAAGACACGCTGAAAGTCAGCTACACGATACCGACCGAGGTCGAGACGCTGAACGGATTTATTGAAAAATCCGACGCGGAGCTTGCGGATTTTGTGACAAAGTACGGTCTTGCAATGGACAACGACGATATCAAGTTCTGTCAGGACTATTTTAAGAGCGAGCACCGCGACCCTACCATTACCGAAATCCGTATGATAGATACTTACTGGAGCGATCATTGCCGTCACACCACTTTCGGCACGATAATCGACAACGCGGACATCAAGCCCGAATACATTGCGAAAACTTACGCCGAGTACAAGGCTGACCGCGAGGAATTAGGGCGCGGAAATAAGCCGATCTGCCTTATGGATATCGCGACCTTGGCGGCGAAAAAGCTCAAAAAGGACGGTCTGCTTACCGACCTCGATGAGAGCGAGGAGATAAACGCCTGCTCGGTTAAGATAACCGTCGACGTTGACGGCAAGGACGAGGATTGGCTGCTGATGTTCAAGAACGAAACTCATAACCACCCTACTGAGATAGAGCCGTTCGGCGGTGCGGCGACCTGCCTCGGCGGCGCTATCCGCGATCCGCTTTCGGGGCGTTCCTACGTTTATCAGGCAATGCGCGTGACGGGCGCGTCCGATCCGCTTCTCCCCGTCGAGAAAACTCTCGCGGGCAAGCTCCCGCCCCGCAAGATCACGACAACGGCAGCTGCGGGGTATTCGTCCTACGGCAATCAGATTGGTCTGGCTACGGGTCACGTTGCAGAGATATACCACCACGGCTATATGGCGAAGAGAATGGAGATCGGCGCGGTTGTCGGCGCGGCACCCGTTGAAAACGTCCGCCGCGAGCGCCCCGCGCCCGGCGACGTTATAATCCTCCTCGGCGGCAGAACGGGACGTGACGGCTGCGGCGGCGCTACCGGTTCGTCAAAGGCGCATAGTGTTCAGTCGCTGGATAGCTGCGGCGCGGAGGTTCAGAAGGGCAACGCTCCCGAGGAGCGCAAGCTGCAAAGACTGTTCCGCGACCCCGAAGCTACGCGCCTTATCAAGCGCTGCAACGACTTCGGCGCGGGCGGCGTTTCCGTCGCTATCGGCGAGCTTGCGGACGGCCTTGAGATCGACCTTAACGCCGTTCCCAAGAAGTACGACGGTCTTGACGGCACGGAGCTTGCAATTTCCGAGAGTCAGGAGAGAATGGCGGTCGTAGTCGCTAAAGAGGATGTTGACAAATTCCGCGCACTGGCTTCAAAGGAAAATCTGGAGAGTACCCCCGTTGCGGTTGTCAAGGCTGAACCGAGATTGAGGATGAACTGGAACGGAAAGACTATTGTCGATATTTCGCGCGAGTTCCTCAACTCCAACGGCGCGGAAAAGCACACAGACGTTGCCGTACCCGAGGTCAATGTAACCTATTCCACCGGCAGACGTAACACCCCCGAGGATTGGGAAAACCTAGTTACCGACCTCAACGTATGCTCGCAAAGAGGACTGGTTCAGCGCTTTGACAGCACTATCGGCGGCGCTACCGTGCTTATGCCGTTCAGCGGCAGAACGCAGCAGACCCCCGTTCAGGCAATGGCGGCTAAATTGCCCGTACTCGGCGGAAATACGAAAACAGCCTCGATAATGGGCTGGGGCTTCAATCCAAAGGTATCCGAGCAGTCTCCGTATCATGGAGCGGTCTGCGCGGTAGTCGAGAGCATAGCAAAGGTGATCGCGGCGGGCGGCACCTACGAGAAGTGCTGGCTTACGTTCCAGGAATATTTTGAGCGTACTCAGGGCAAGGCTGAGCGCTGGGGCAAGCCGTTCTCGGCGCTGCTCGGAGCATACCGCGCACAGCTTGAAATGGGCTGCGGAGCAATCGGCGGCAAGGACAGCATGAGCGGAACGTTCGAGCATATCGACGTTCCCCCGACACTTGTTTCGTTCGCGGTATCGACGGCTAAGACCGATAATATTATTTCCGCGGAGTTCAAGTGCCCGTACAGCAAGATCGGCTATATTGTGCCGAAGTATGATGAAAACGGATTGCCAGATTTCGAGAGTGTAAAATCGGTATTCAAGACCGTTGAAAAGCTTATCGCGAACAAGAAGGCTATCTCGGTATGGAGTGTCGCTAACGGCGGCGTTGCCGAGGGCGTGTTCAAAATGGGTCTCGGAAATCACGTCGGAGCTAAGCTGGACAACCTCTCCGATGACGAGTTGTTTACTCCCGTTTATGGCGCGTTTATTCTGGAGATTGAGGGCGAGTGTGATGACGTCCGCATTATTGGCGAGACTATTCCCGAATACGAGATCGTCTCCGGCGATGTTAAGCTCGATATCGCCAAGCTGGAGGAAAAGTGGGACAACGTTCTCGAGCCTGTATTCAAGCAGAAAACAAGCTTCAAGCCCGCTCCCGAAAAGGTTGAATATACGGGCGGCTGCGAGCTGCTGCTCAATCATAAATCTCCGAAAATCGCTAAGCCGCGCGTGCTTATCCCCGTATTCCCGGGCACTAACTGTGAGTATGACACGGCAAAGGCGTTCGAGAAATACGGCGCAAAGGCCGAGATATTCGTTATCAAGAACCTCTCCGCCGCCGATATCGAGGAGAGTGTGAACGCGTTTGCAAAGCTTATCGAGCAGACGCAGATGATCTCACTTCCCGGCGGCTTCAGCGGCGGCGATGAGCCCGAGGGCTCGGCGAAGTTCATTAACGCGTTCTTCCGCAACCCCAAGATCATGGAGGAAGTGGAGAATATGCTCCACAAGCGCGACGGCTTGATGATCGGTATCTGCAATGGCTTCCAAGCGCTGATAAAGCTCGGACTTGTGCCGTTCGGACATATCGTTCCGCTCACCGAGGAAAGCCCCACGCTGACCTACAACGAGATAGGACGTCACCAGTCGCAGCTCGTTTACACGAAGATATGCACGGACAAATCCCCGTGGCTCGCGAACTGCAAGGTAGGCGATATTCACGCGATACCCATTTCGCATGGCGAGGGAAGATTTGCCGCTCACGGCGATGTTCTCCGCAAGCTCATAGACAACGGGCAGGTGATCACGCAGTATGTTGACCTCAAGGGCAACCCCACCATGGACGCGATGTTCAACCCGAACGGTTCCATGTGCGCGGTTGAGGGTATAATCTCCCCCGACGGACGAGTTCTCGGAAAAATGGGTCACACCGAAAGACTTACCGACAGCGTCGCAAAAAACGTTGACGGAAATAAGGAGCAACTGTTGTTCAAGAGCGGCGTAGAGTATTTCAACTGATAAATAAAAATTTCCCTGCCGTGAAAAACGCGGCGGGGATTTTTGGTAAAAAATTTTCCGATAGTCGATATTTTTTGCAGCGTTTTTAATTTTTCGTCGTATATACAGGTGAGAGGGCAAAAACGATTGCTGCGCAGCATTTCGCTTGGAGGACAGATATGCATACAAAGGAAAAACAGCTCGCCGCAAAGCTCAAAAAGGGCGATACTGCGGCTCTGAAAGAGATTATCGACTGTTATACGGGATACATCCGCACTGTTATCCGCAACTTCTCCCGCGGTACGTTATCCGAGCAGGACATTGACGAGTTGTGTTCCGACGTGTTCTTTTCGTTGTGGCAGCATCGGAAAACTCTTGACGTGAATATCGGCTTTCGCTCATACCTTTCGGCTGCGGCGAGGAACGCGGTCAAGGATCGGTTCAAATCCGCAACGCCACCCTGCGAGGACATTTCGGAGCTTGAGATACCGAGCGGTTTTTTAGTGGAGAACGCCGCTGATATGCGCGAGATGCTGCGCTGTCTTGACAAGGGACTTTCAACGCTGCCCGAAAAGGAAAGCGAGATCTTCGCGAGGTATTACTTCTACGGCGAAAGCACTCCCGAAATAGCGCGGAAGATGAACGTCTCCGAAAGCACCGTCCGCTCCGGGCTCTCCCGAACACGAAACAAGCTTAAAGAATATCTGACGAAAAGGGGTTTTGATCATGCTTGAAGAACTGCTTAAAAAATGCTTTGACGAGGAAACCACCGCGGACAAAAGCGCCGAGAATATCAAGACCGCCGTTTTGTCGCGAATAGAGGAGGAAAAACCTATGAAACACTTTACTATAAAGCCTTTGCTTATCGCCGCGGCTATCACCGCAACCGGCGCTGTTACTCTCGCGACCGCAAACGCGGCTACCGACGGCGCGGTAGTTGACAAGATGGTAAGAACGTTCACACTCATTTTGAACGGCGAGGAGGTCGAGGGAACGATAACCGAATATTCCGTCGGCGACGACGGGGCAGCTAAAAGAGTTGAGGTCGACCTGCCCAAGGGCGCGGTTGGCGACAACATGGCGATCTACATTGGAGAGGACGGCGATGCGGGGATAATTGCCAACGACGATATCAACTATGCGCAGGTGCTTGGCGAGGACGTTGATATTATGTCCTTTGACAAGGCATATGATTTAATATAAATTATAAAAGGGATCATTCCCGTAACAAATTCCCCCGAGAGCACTCGGGGGAATAATTTTTATACGCCAAGCTCCTCGCGGTTGTCTTCGATATCCACGTCAACGCCGAGCGACTTCAAATTCTCAAAGAACAGGCTTTCAAGCTCGCTTTCCTTGATATTTCTTATCATATTGATATACAGTCGTCCGCCGTAGGAGATTATACCGCAGTTGTTGTGCGAGCGCGACTGCACTCCCAGCGTGAAGTCAAAGCGCTCAATAAATCTGTCCATTTCCTCGGGGAGCGTTACCCTGCCTAGATTTGACATCGTGATACAAGACTTCTTTTCGCCTATCATCGAGTACGCCGCCTTCATGCCGAGATTTTTCATAAACAGCGGCAGAATTCTCAGAAACCTGTTCTGCTCCGTCTTGACGTTGGCGGTTACGCGCGCCTTCATCTGCTTTTCCGTCACCTGTATCTTCATCTGGTGGTGAATTATCTGTATTATTTCCTCAAGAGCGTAGTCTCCCATGCTTGCGTTTATCCCGGGGGTCACATAAAGCACGAAATTTCTGAACGAGGAGCTTTTAAAGTACTTGCGCAGATTTACCGGAACCAGCACCTTTATCGGCTTTTGTTTCGATTTATCGGGAACGTTTTTGTTTTGTATTTCCATAATAGAATATATCATCACCGAAACCAAAAGAGTAGTTAAACTTACGCTGCGCGTCTTTGACGCGGCAAGCGCGCTGTTCAGGTCGGCTACACCCGTAATAATGTTTCGCAGACCGTCAGGCTCCTTTGTGCCTTGTATACGGTACGCGGTCTCCTCCTGTCTAGAGCCCGCGACCTTGCCGTGGTATTTAAGAAAGCTGTCCTCTGACTCGTTTTTGTCGGGCTTGCCCGCTCTGTCGAGAACGCCGTCGATAAACGGTATCTCGACATTTTCCTTTTGAAGAAGATACTCTGCGGTCAGGGTCTTAAGGAAGATAAGTCCGCCGTTGCCATCGGTAATGGAATGGAAAAATTCCGCGGCGATGCGGTTTTTGCCGTAAAGAACTCGAAAAGCGCAGGTCTTTATCTCGGACAGCGGCATTATGCTGCACGGCGACGGAGTATCGGGGCGAACCTTCGGCACAACGCTTATCTCCTCCAGATAATACCAGAAGAAATTTTTGTCGAGCTTCATCGCCATTGACGGAAACCGCTTTATCGTTACCGCGAGCGCCGACTGCAAAATTATCGGGTCGACCGCGTCCTTAAGTGTTACCGATAATCTGAAAACGTTGCTCCACTTTCTGTTGCGCACCGCGGGATAAATTTTTGCCGCGTTGTCAAGCGGCAGTCGAAAACGTTTATCGCTCATTGAAAAGTTCCCCCATATTGATCGTTGAATAGCTCCCCTATAAAGTCGTTTATTTTTTTGAAGCCGTTCTTTGCCTCGGCGATATTGTACATAAGATAAACATGCCACATTTCGGGCGCAATATGCAGAGTCGAGCCGCATCCGCATGAGAGCAGTTTTTCATGCAGCGACATGGAATCGCTGAGCATTATCTCATGCCCTCCCGCCAGTATCATCGACGGCGGCAGTCCCGTCAGGTCGCCGAACAGCGGCGAGACATACGGGTCTTTGAACTGTTCCGAATAGCTCTCCGCGTAAAAGCGCAGGCGTTTTTCGGTCATCGACGGGTCGTTTGCACGGTTGAATTCATACGAGCTCCCCGACAGCGTAAGATCGCTCCACGGCGACAGCGCGATAATTCCGCGCGGCATAGGACAGCCTTCCGCTTTCAGCTTTAAGGACAGCGCGTATATCAGACCGCCTCCCGCCGACTCTCCGCAAAGGACTATCCTTTCGGACGGAAAGCCGCTTTCGATAAGGAAACGGTATGTATAATACGCGTCGTCAAGTGCGGCAGGAAACCTGTGTTCGGGTGCGAGGCGGTATTCAAGACAGCATACCTTAATACTCGTTTCTGCGGCTATCAGCGTGCCGAATCCCCTTGCGTAATCCATGCTCCCCAGAACGTACCCTCCGCCGTGCAGATACAATATCAGCGCTTCATGCCGCGGACTGCGCGGGATAATGTACTCCGCACGAAGCTTCGCCAAGCCGATGTCCTTATAGCTTACGCATTTCCTGTGACGGAACGTCAGCGCCTTGCCCATTTTATCCATTGCGATACGGCTCTTGTCAAGCGGACAGATATCCGATAATTTACTTATGGCGGAAAGCTCCGACCTTAATAATTTTGTATATAATTTCATCCTTTATCCGTTCTTCTAAAAACATTTAACACTATATCTATTATAACATATTTTTTTATATAAATCTACACCTTTTGCAAATAATAATCGAATATGAAAAAAACGGCTGTGCAGTTTGCGGAAAATCGCACAGCCGTTTATTTTTTGCGGTTAACCAACCGCCGCGTAGCGCTCGCTTTCGAGAACGCTGTTCATTACGGTTTCGGGGGATATCTCTCCGCCGATCACCATGTCGAAGATTGCGGGAGAAAAGCCCGAAACAAGAGCCGCGCCCGTGTCCGATATCTTCACGGGGAAGTTCTCCTGAATGCTGTTGACATTCCAGAAAACCACCTCGGGCAGATTGTAGCCGTGCTCGGCGTAAAGCGCCTTCATCGTGTCGAAAAGCGTGCTGTCATTGCCGCCCAAAACGCAGTAATCAAACTCCATATCGGAGATTATGTACATACGTTCGGGCATTTCGCTCTGCTTTACATTATTATTGACCGCCGCCGAAAGTATCAGACGGAACGTCGCCTCAAGGTTGGTGTTCGCTATCTCGTTGAACGTAGCGCAGTAGCGGGTCTTTTCAACGATATCCGCGCCCTTTATCTCCACCAGTCGGGGAGCTGCCGAGAACGTGATGAAGTGATTCGCGAACGCGCCTTTGTTGTGCTCCGCGAAGTAGATGCCCAGCGAAAGTGCCGCGTCAATGGGGCGAACATTGTTTCGGGGCGCGTAGGTCATCGAGCCGGAGCCGTCCACCACAGCGATGGCGTTGCCGCTTTCGCCGTAAGCGGGAAGATTTCTCCATGTGGTATCGAGCGAGAGCTTTTCCTGCTCGGAGATCTCGCCGCCCAGACACGCGCGGATAATGTCGTATGGGAACAGCGTACCGGCGTTGAGCTTAGCCTCGCCGCTGTTTACGGCGTTGAGGTAGCTCGTGTAGCGCTCGCTGTCGTTGCGCAGGAACGCTTGTCTGTACTTGAGCATCGCGCAGGAGGGCTGCTTGTCGTAGTCGAACGTATAGTCGCGCTCGCGCAGACGGTTCTCAAGAATGTCCGAGTACTTTCTCAGCTTGGACAGGGTCTGGCGGTAATGCTTCTCCGTGTGTCCGAGACGCTTTGCGAGAGTTCTCGCGTTCGCTCTTGCGGCAGCGGAGGATGTGTTCACCGAGGGCAGCCACTTTGCCAGCAGTGAAATTTGACCGCTATTCTCCATTGACTTGATATCCGCGTTCAGGCGCTCACGAATAATCTCGACAGCCTTGTTCTCGCACTGAGTGCCGAGCAGGGAAATGAGGTCGTCGTATCTGCCGTACTCCGCGAACAGAGGAATATTTCTCTCAACGGCAGCGGGAGCGTAAGCCGCCAGTGCCTTTATCGCAGCGCGGAAAAAGCGTCTCTCGCCGAGACCGCCCCTCGCGTCACGCGCGAAGAAAACGATCTTCAGGGTCTTGACGGGGTCCTCCGCGTAAGCGCGGATTACCGCCGCCGCAATATCCTCCTCGGATGCGGAACGCATAGCGCCCGCGCGGAAGAACAGATCAAGACAGAACGAGCCGCTGGTGCGGTTCGTTACTGCGCCGTTCAACGTGAGAGCATTGTTCATTTTATTGTTAATAAAATTCAACATTTCAATTCTCCTTTCAAGACAGCATTTTTTGCAAGCACCTTCAAGGCAGCTGCCTTAGTGCAAGGCGTGGATTCGAACCCGCATTAGCCGTCATAGCTGCTGTTGCTGTCTTTAATATGTGAAATAAAATTCAAGCGTCGACTTCTGTAAAAGTCAACACAAAACGAATACTAAAGGCATCATGCCTTCTCGGCGCGTTTTTTAACGGCGGTAAGCCGAAGCCCCATCTCCGTTCCCCTGAAATAATGCGGTTAACGCCGAAAAAATTGCGTATAATGTTCGTAACACGGCGCGTTTGGTGATGCTCTATCCACTGAGCTACGGGAAAATTCCCGGCGGGAGTCGAACCCGCGACACTCATAGATCGCTGCTGTATGCGCCGTTATTTGACTGTTGCACGGCTCCGTTATCCTTACCACGGATATGCTGCTGTCGGAGCCGTTTCCTCGGCTCGTTTTTCATACGGGACCCGACGTCGAAAAGCAGACGGGCACCCCGCGTCACAAAAATGCTGCACGAGCCGAAATGCGGTTTATTTATTGATTTCAAGGCACCTTTAAATCATTATGGTTATGAAATTTGTACTCACTGCTGGTTGTGCCTTAATATTTCGTACGGATACACGGTGCCGCAAATGATTTCTCGGATAACTCCGAAAATAACCCGTTTAGGGATCATTTGAGGTTCTTCAGACGCTGTGCGCACCGTATCTTCTTGTGTGCACGGCTCGCCGGGAGACCCCGAATTTCGTTACAGGAAATATTTTCTGTTGTACGAGCCGTAATTTGGTTATCCGTTCAATTCCCTTGCAAGCTCGGGGGCTATGTACGCATATCCCTCGTGAGTGGTGGTGAAGAAAAGCACCGCGCCGCCGCTGTCGAGGAAAGTTATATCGTCAAGCCCGAAGTCCGTCTCACGGACACTGCCAAAACCATTTTCGTCCGTCATGCTGCGGAAAAAGCCTTCATATCTCCGAAGATGGTGGAAGAACGCATCATCCGCGCTTATTGTGAATTTCAGAGAGCCGCGCCCGCCCTGTTTTGTTCCGTGCCATTTGTTGACGCGTTCTTTTTTTATCAGGAACGGCATAGCCGCCTTGATGAGCGGTTTGTCTAAGTCCGCGCCGCATATCTGCACTATCTCGATCGTCCGCGTTCTCTTTTCGAGAATGCCAAGCAGCCTCAAATGCTGCTTGTGAGAGGTAAGCCGTATGCTCCCCATATTTCTCCTTATCACGACTCCTTTTTACGGGGGTTTTCAGTTCCCTGCTATAAATGCCGTATGAGCTGAGAGCCGTTCCGCCTATCCCTTGACCACTCCTATCGTGAACAGCTTCTTGACTGCCTCGGTAAGGTCGGTCTGATTAGCCATTACCTGATCTATATCCTTGTAGGCGAACCGAGACTCCTCGGCAACGTCGGATTTGTTGTGTTTGGCGAGGACCACTTTCTGCTCTTTAAGGTCGCACATAACGCTCTCCACGGAGAAATTCGCGACTGCCGCCGTTCTCGAATACGCTCTCCCCGCGCCGTGCGAGCTGGACATAAAGCTCATATGCTCGCCCTTTCCGCGGACTATGTAGCTGAACGAGCCCATAGCGCCCGGGATTATCGCAAGCTCGCCCTCTCGCGCTCGTATAGCCCCCTTTCGGTGAACATAAACGTTCTTTCCGTAGTGGTTCTCGATTGCCGCATAATTGTGGTGACAGTTTATCTCGCAGGAATATTCGGGCTTGATGTTAAGGTACTTGACCGCGTATTTCGTGAACGTCTCCTTTATCTTCGCGAGCATTACCGCACGGTTCTCGTAGGCAAAATCCATAGAGAGCTGCATCCACTCGAGATAGCGTTTCCCTTCGTCGGTGTCGGCGGGCAGGAACGGGAGGTTCCACTCGGGCGGCACCTTGGAGTGCCATTTGTCGTTGAGCTCACGGGCGATATTATTGAAATACTGCCCGACGATATTGCCGAAGTGCCGGCTTCCCGAATGCAGCATTATGCAGCACATTCCGTTTTCGTCCTCCTGCAATTCGATAAAGTGATTTCCGCCGCCCAAAGTTCCCACCTGAAAGTAACCCTCGTCGATCTGCGGTAATAACTCCTTGTCGAACCTGTACTTCTCGCCCTGTTCCTTAGCCCTGTCGAGGACTGCGGAGGATTGGGGCTTTTTGTAGTGATTGAACCCGGTCGGGATATTGCGGAGGATATCGCCGCATATCGCCTGTACGAGATTTCCGCTGCCCGTGACGGTCTCGCGGAGCGACGACGCGGGAACGTTTGTCTGTACAAACGCCATTCCGCATCCGATATCCACGCCCACCGCATTTGGGATAACAACGCCGTCGCAGGCGATAACGCCGCCTATCGGCATACCCTTGCCCTTGTGCGTGTCGGGCATAAGCGACACCCATTTATATACAAAGGGCAAGCGCGAGAGGTTTTCCGCCTGCTTAAGGCAGCCTTCATCTATTGCTCCCATATCAGATTGCCATATCTTTATCGGTGCGCCGTCGTCAAGTTTATGTACAAACATTACGTTCAATCCTTTCGTTTCCGTTTTGTTTTTTGCTGTGATTTAATTCTAACATAAATTTCCGAAAAAATCATATAAAAAAGTCTGCGAACACTAAAAGGGGTTGAAAAAAACTCTCGTTTCTGTTATTATTAAATAAGGTAAGAAATTATTAAGAAGGTAAGAGCAATGAATAAAAATATATTCGTGCGGATCGTTTTGTGGACGATATCGGTCTGGGCGTTTTCATTCGTCTGCTATCTGCCAATGCTGCTGGAGCAAAACGGCATTGGCGTTCCTCCGATATTGACCGCGGCGAAATATCTGTTTGTGGTCGTTCCGTTTGTGATATCGGTAGTTTTTTCGTCAGCTCACAGTGAATTCAAAAAATGGCTAACGGGCTTGTTTGCCGAAAAAATTAAATTAAAGTCCATAGCCTTCTGCGCCGTAACGGGCGCGATAGGTCTGGCGTTTTCATTTTTGTATTCTCTGATCGCGAAGGAGCAAAATTTGTTTGCGGACAATTATCCGACATTCTTTTCGGTTATCGCGGGCAGCGCCTACTTATTTGTAACGGCGCTGGCAGAGGAAAGTGCGTGGCGCGGCTATTTGCTGAACAAGCTTTCGGATGGCAAAGGAACTCCGTTCGCGCTGATATACACAGGTATAGCTTGGGCGGTCTGGCATATACCGATGTGGACGATACGAAATTCTCTCGGCATTGGAGAAACTGCGATATATTTTATCTGGACAGTCCTGCTCTCGTTTGTGCTCGGCAAGTTTTTCCTTACATATAAAAATGTAATAACTACCGCTTTGCTGCATATGCTGTTCAATATCTGTTTTATTGCGCCCGTCCAATATAACGTTGGGTTATTGTGCTTGGCGGCTGCAACGGTACTTGTTGTTGCTGCGAAAAAGAAACGTTGTTAAGGCAAGAAACATTTTATGTGGAAAGGCTAAAAAATACGTAAAAGGAAGTGATGCCAATGAGCAGCTTTTCCGAGTTAATTAAAAATTTTGAAAAAACCCGTGATTACGTGCGCGACTTTTTTATCTACGGCTTTAAAGTCCGCGGCGACTTTGACCGCAAGAGTGCCCGCACCTACGACGATGAAAAACGCCGTGTTGAGAGCTGGCTCGGCGAGTTCCTGCGCTACGACGACTCCGTGCGCGGACGACAGATATCAATCTCCGTCGACAGCGGTCATGTTCCAGAAAATCCGTTTTACAAGGCGTTTTACTCCAAGAGCTTCACCGATAACGACATTCGTCTGCACTTTCTGATACAGGACGTGCTGTGCGACGGCGAGACGCTCTCCCTGCGCGGGCTTGTGGACGAGATCGACAGCCGTTACGGTATCTTTTTTGATGATCAGACCGTTCGCAACAAGCTGAAAGAATACGTTGCCGAGGGTCTGATAATTACCGAAAAACGTGGCAAGACCGCTTATTTTTCGCTCTCTCCCGACCGTGCAGACAAATATTTCAGCGAGTTTGAGGGACTTGACGACGCGGTGAAATTTTTCTCTGAAGCGGGCGAATTCGGCGTTGTCGGAAACAGTATTTTAAAGTCCGCAGAAATGGAGAACGACCTCTTTTTCATGAAACATAACTATATCGTCCACACACTTGAAGATGCGGTACTTCCCGAGATACTCGAAGCAATCGAGCAGAAACGCACGATCTTCTTGTACACATTTTCGGTGAAAAACCGCGCCAAAAAGGAGAGCGAAAACCTTGTAGTACCAATGCGGATTTCAGCATCCGTGCAGACGGGACGGCGGTATTTGGTCGCGTATATTCCGCTGTATAACCGCTTTAACGCGTTTCGCCTCGACTATATACGCACGGTGAAAACAGGCGCTCCGTTCGCCGAGTTCGACGGTGTTTACGAAAAGTATTGCAAAAATGAGAACCGCTGTTTCGGGGTCTCGTTCGGCGAGCGCCGCGAAACGGGAAACGTAACTCCGCTTGAGATAACGATACGTATCGGCGAAGGGGAGGAGTTCATAATCAGCCGCATTGAACGCGAAAAGCGTAACGGAACGTTCGAAAAGCTCTCCGACGAGCTGTATAAGCTTACAATAGACGCGTTCGATCCCGTTGAGCCTATGCACTGGATCAAGACCTTTATCGGAAGGATTGTCAGGCTCGAGGGCGGAAACGCCGCTGCGCGTGAGCTTTTTGAAAACGATATACGGCGAATGAACGAGATGTACAACGGAAACGGCGGTGAATCTAGTGGCGGTATTCAGTGAGATATACGGCGCGTACTATCGGATAGCGGCGCGGGCGATGCGGGAAAAAACCGTGACCGACGACGAGGTCTACGAGCTTATCCGTTCGCTCGGTTTCCGCGATTCGGCGCTGTTTCTTCCGCAAAAACTCCTCCCGCAAAATGACGGCTCGGATTGGGGACTGCTGCGCCGTAATGCCGACGGTTCTCTGTCTCGAATAACCGAAAACCCGCCGCCTGCAGTGCTTACGCTGCTGCAAAAGCGCTGGCTCAAGTCTAAACTTGCCGATCCCCGATTTCGTCTGTTTTTCGACGATGAAACGCTCCGCCGTCTGGAGGAGCGCCTTGCCGATATAAAACCGCTTTATCGTCTTGAACATTTTCGTTATTTTGACAAATTCACAGACGGAGACGATTACGCCGATCCATTGTACCGCGAGAACTTTCGCGTTATACTTTCGGCGATAAAGTCACGCGAGCTGCTGAAAATAGCGTATACCTCGGGGCACGACAAGCGCATCTGCTTCACCTGTTTGCCGCTGAATATCGAGTACTCAGAGAAAAACGATAAACTCCGCGTGCTCACCCGAAAGTACCGAAACGGCAGGATATCGAGCGGCGGCGTGATAAATATTGGCAGGATAGACGCGATAGAGCGGACGGGGAGATTTTTCACCGGCGATATAAACGCGCCGTTCACCAAGCCAAGAAACAGCGTGACGGTATACGTAGCGTCCGAGCGCAATGCAGTGGAGCGGTTTCTTATGGCGTTTGCGAGCTACGAAAAGCGAGCCGATCGCGATCTTGAAAACGGCGGTTGTGTCGTAACTCTGCACTATGACAAGTCCGACGAGACCGAGCTGCTGATACGTCTGCTGAGCTTTGGCGCGGCTGTTGAGATACTTTCTCCCGGAGAATTGCGCCGTCAAGCCGCCAAACGCGTCGCGCGGCAGTCGGAGCTTACCTTTAAAAATGACGAATAACAGGAACGCCGTGTACTTCACGGCGTTTCACTGTATTTACTTTTTCTTATATTCTGTGATAAACAATGCCGCGTCGACCGCCGCCCCATAACCGCTGCAATAACTGTTTCAGCCTCATAAATATTTCCCTGTTTTAGTTTGCATCGGTATTGTCTTTTCGGACATAGGCGAGGCTTTGCCCGTTTAATATCTTTTGCTGCCTTTTATAACAAGGTTATAGTTCAAGGTCAATAGATATTTTGAACCAAAATTTGTCTACCGAATAGGTCGGTTTTCATAGGTTATCCGTAAAAATCATGTAAAAATTTTAAAAAAGTACTTAACAACGGCGGAAAAATATGTTATAATAAATAATGTATGTATCAAGAGCGGGAGGGCTGCGTTTGGATATGAAATTTGTGTCGGACGATATAGACAGCATTTCGCTGCACGACTGCGATATTTCGGAGTTTAAATTCGGTGAGGATATAGAGCTGATATTTGAGGACGGCTTCGACGTCGCCTCGCCTAATCCGCTGAACGGAACCGGGCGTCATAAGCGAACGGGCGAAGCCGCCGTTGTGCTGAAAAACGGTCGATATGTTTCGGGAGAGATGTCTTTCGGCAGAGTATACAACAACGCGGGAGATGGCTTTGCGGACGAGTGCCGCCCTATTTCGGAGAACGAGCTCTCGGAGCTTCAGTTTGAGGTGTTGGCATTCAAGTTTGAGGACGGCACGGCGTTTTTTGTCGGCGACAGCTGGAAAGAGTGCAACTTCTGTGAGTTGAAATTCGTTTGTGCAAATATGCTGTTCTGTTGGAACGAGTTCACCGACGACGCATGGTTTCAGGATTACGAAAATGAATAAGGTGACAATATGACAAAGGAAAAAATTAAAACTGCTTTTCTGAAATGCTTGCCGATGCTTATCGTGTTGGTGTCGACGGGGTTGTTTATGTTTGCGATAAAGCTGGTTATCGGCATTTTCTACGAGCCGAAGGACACGGTATACGTCAAGGAATACGGGAACGATAAATTCACCGTGATACAGTGTTATCAGACTCCGGCGAGTCATTATTATCTGCTCCCGGGCGATTTCTCCTATGACAAAAGCAAGTACAAAAGCGTGGCCTCGGAGCACGACCGTGTGCATATGACGGACGAGCCTTTGGCGATATTTACGCTGAACGAAACTCCGCTCAATATGGACAACACCACTGTGAAAACGCTTTTTTCGGGCAACGGTCTGAACGCTTATCAGTTCGGCGAGTTCGTGATATACAGGCTTGAGGGCGAGTATGGAGTGTTCGCGCCGCTGCGCGAGTATAAGGAAAGCACTACCAAGCGTAAGAACGATCTGTATGTTATCCGTCAGCTCCTCAAGAACGACCGCTACAAGGAATTCGACTTGCCGAGCTGGGAGACCGAGGACGAGTTTTACGACAAGCTGGAGAAGATTGAATGGTATCTTGACGCGGAGTATGAGGATTGACCTTGTTCCTGCTGCGGAGACCATCAAGGAGGAAATTTATTATGATAAATCGAACGGGTTTTATGGGAATATCGGGCACGGTAACGAGTTCGGTCGGCGCTAAAGCGGACGATTCCGATCTCGGATTTGAGAAACTGCTCACGGAAAAGACGGCTGACGTTGAGATTGGAGAAAAAGCCTTCACCGAGGAGATAATGGAGCATATTCTGAAGTCGATAGCGTCCATGCGCGAAGGCTCGAAGAGCATTTGGGAGATAGTATTGCAGCTCGAAAAACACGTGGACCCGAAGCTTTTGGACGAAAACCTCGGTATGGATTTTGACGATACCGCGGGGCTGAACAGCGTTGCGGGACTGCTGGCGAGGTACTGGAAGAAAAAGGAGCTGTTGGAGGAAAACGATGCGGTTTTTTCGTATTCCCGCGAGCGCAACGCAATTGACGGCAACGCCGCTTCCGAGCTGGCTGCTCTGCATAAAAATAAGGAGCACCGGCTTATCGCGGAGGTTCATGAATGATGTGCCCGCTTCGGTGCTGACTTAACGGAGGTTTAAAATTTGGAAAATCAGGATATGAATAAAATACGCAATTTCTGCATTATCGCGCATATAGACCACGGAAAATCCACGCTCGCGGACAGGATACTCGAGCAGACGGAGACCGTCGCTAAGCGCGATATGGAAGAGCAGCTGCTTGATAATATGGACATAGAGCGCGAGCGCGGAATTACAATAAAAGCGCGCGCGGTTCGTTTGAAATACAAGGCAGACGACGGGGAGGAATACATCTTCAATCTTATCGACACGCCCGGTCACGTCGACTTCAACTACGAGGTCTCGCGTTCGCTGGTGGCTTGCGAAGGCGCTATTCTGATAGTAGACGCGTCGCAGGGCATTGAGGCGCAGACCCTGGCGAACACTTATCTTGCTGTGGAGAACGATCTGGAGGTCGTTCCCGTTGTCAACAAGATAGATCTGCCGAGCGCTCACCCCGAGGAGGTCAAGGAGGAGATCGAGAGCGTTATCGGGATCGAGGCAATGGATGCGCCCGAGATCTCCGCGAAAATGGGTTTAAATATTCACGCGGTAATGGAGGAGATAGTCCACAAGATCCCCGCTCCCAAGGGCGATTTTGGCGCGCCTCTGAAAGCTCTTATCTTCGACAGCTACTATGACAGCTATAAGGGAGTTATCGTGTACGTCCGCGTTAAAGAGGGTTGTATAAAGGCGGGTGACAAGATACGCATGATGGCTTCGGGCGCGGAGTTCACAACTGTCGAGGTTGGATATATGGGCGCTACCGAACTGGTTCCCTGTTCCGAATTGAAGGCGGGCGAGGTAGGCTATATCGCCGCTTCGATAAAGTCTATCGGTGATACTAAGGTCGGCGATACCGTTACCAATGCGGCAAATCCCGCCGCCGAGCCGCTTTCGGGCTACCGTGATGTAAACCCAATGGTATTCAGTGGCATCTATCCCGCGGACGGCGCGAAATATCCCGATCTTCGCGACGCTCTGGACAAGTTGCAATTAAACGACGCGTCGCTGTCGTTCGAACCCGAAAGCTCCGTTGCGCTGGGTTTCGGTTTTCGCTGCGGATTTCTGGGACTGCTGCATATGGACGTCGTTCAGGAGCGTATCGAGCGCGAGTACAATCTCGACATAATCACCACCGCGCCCTCGGTTGTCTACAAAATAGAGATGACTGACGGCACGGTGCAGATGATCGACAACCCCACGAATTATCCCGATACCACGCTTATCGCACAGAGCTACGAGCCTATGGTCAACGCGCACGTCTACGCGCCGTCGGATTATGTAGGCAACATTATGGAGCTATGTCAGAACAGGCGCGGAGTGTTCAAGGATATGCAGTATATTGACGCAAAGCGAGTTGACCTGCACTACGAGCTGCCGCTCAACGAGATAGTCTACGACTTCTTTGATGCGCTGAAGTCCCGAACGCGCGGCTATGCAAGCTACGATTACGAGATGATGGGCTTTGCACCGTCAAAGCTTGTAAAGCTTGACATAATGCTAAACGGTGAGGTTATTGACGCGCTGTCGTTTATTGTCCACACCGACAAGGCATACGAGCGCGCCCGTAAAATGGCGGAAAAGCTTAAGGAGCATATTCCGCGTCAGTTTTTCGAGATACCCATTCAGGCATGCGTGGGCGGTAAGATAATCGCGCGCGAGACTATCAAGGCGCTGCGCAAGGACGTATTGGCAAAGTGTTACGGCGGCGATATCACGCGTAAGAAAAAGCTCCTCGAAAAGCAGAAGGAGGGCAAAAAGCGTATGCGCCAGTTCGGCACGGTAGAGGTGCCGCAGGAGGCGTTTATGGCGGTGCTCAAGCTCGACGATGAGTGATCTCGGGCTGTATATTCACGTTCCGTTTTGCCGAAAAAAATGTCCGTACTGCGACTTCTATTCCGTCGGTTTCCGCGAGGATACGGCGGAGCAATACGCGGACGCGATAATACGAAATCTGCGTTATTATAACGAAAATTATGATACCGTCTATTTCGGCGGCGGAACTCCGATACTGCTTGCGCAGCATATTCCGCGCATACTCGCCGAGTGTAATATCACGGCAAACGCCGAGATTACCGTTGAGTGCAACCCCTGCGAAATGGGTCGGGAAACGCTTGAAATTCTCTATGGTGCAGGGGTAAATCGGCTCTCGATCGGGGTGCAGTCGGCGGTCAATACGGAGCTTAGATCGCTTGGGAGAACTCACACTTACGAGCAGACGGAGCGGACTGTTTTAACCGCGCACGAGGTTGGGTTTGACGAAATTTCCGTCGATATTATGCTCGGAATTCCCGAACAGGACTTGAGCTCGCTGACGTATACGATAAACCGTTTGTGCGAGCTGCCGATAATTCACGTTTCGGCATATCTGCTTAAAATAGAGTCGAACACCGTATTCGGGAAAAAGCCGCCCGTGCTCCCCGACGAGGAAACGAGCGCGGAGCTGTATCTGTCGGCGGTAAAAATGCTGACGTATAACGGCTTCGATCACTACGAGATCAGTAATTTCGCGAAATGCGGCAACTCAAGCCGTCATAATCTCAAATACTGGCGGCGGGAGGAATACCTGGGTGTAGGCGCAGCAGCACACTCCTTCTACAAGGGAAAGCGCTTTGCTGTCGCCCGAAATATGCGCGAATTTATTGAAAGTCCGCGTCAAATTGAAATCACTACCGATAATGCTCCCGATGAAACTGAGGAGAAAATAATGCTTGGTCTACGGCTGACCGAGGGTATTGAAAAGACGCTTTGGGAACGCGTTCAATGCGGATTGCCGTTTATTCCCAAGCAGTATTGCAAGATTAAAAACGGGCGCCTGTCGCTGACGGCGGAGGGCTTTCTCGTATCGAACGAGATTATTTCAACATTGCTGGCGCATCTGGAGGAACTATGAAAACGTTATGTGAGATTATCAAGGCGCAGGTCGGGGCGAATTACCTCAACCTCGAGACCGCAATAAAGACCTACGACCGAAACGCGCTTGTGTGCGGAGCGCCTGCGTGGCGGTATGTTTATCACACTATCCACTCTGCGGACAAGTGGTTTTTCAATCCGTTCGTGTTCGATGAGCCGCCATTTCACGAGGATGGAATGGATAATCCCGACAATCCGTGTGCGATTGAATTGAGCGATACGGAGCTGTTGGAGTACCTTGAAAAGGTGAAGCAGAAAACGTTCGGCTATCTTGATGCGCTGAAGGATAAAGAACTGTGCGAATGTCCTCCCGATTGTGTTTTTACACGAATGGACTTGGTGCTTATGCAGTGCCGTCACCTGAATATCCACGTTGGAATGCTGAACGGTCAGACGATAGAGCGCACCGGAAAATTCCCTGTGACTGTCGGACCCAATTCCGCCGACAAGCTGAAAAACGGATTATATGAAATATAAAGGAGACAGAACAATGAGCTATGAATTACCCGCAGGCAAAAGGCTGATAACCCCAGAAAATCCCGCCCTCGAATATATGGGCAGAATTGACTTTGACGACCCGTCGCGCCCCGTTCTGGTGTGGCCCGGAACTATGATAGACGTGAACTTTACGGGCAAGTCCTGTGCGCTCGTCATTAAGAACATCAACCACCAGGAGCTTACGCATTTCGGCGCGCTGGTGGACGGCGTGATGCAGAAGTTTTTCTTAAAGAACAGCGGCGGGGATGAGATGTATATACTAGCCGAAAATCTCGATAACTGTGAGCATACATTGAAGCTTGTCAAGACAATGGCATCGCATAATTATGTGGAATTCGTCGGTATCGTTATCGACGAAAATGCCGAGGTGTCCTGCCCGAATCACAAGTACGACCTTAAACTCGAGGTCTACGGCGACAGCGTTTCCGCGGGCGAGGTCGTGGAGGACATCTACTACGAGGGGCAGTGCGATCCCGAGGATCATCACTGCAACAACGCCGCGGATAATTCCTATTTCTCTTACCCGTTAATGCTGGCGCGGCGGCTGAACGCCGAAATCCACGACGTTGCTCAAGGCGGTATTGCGCTGCTTGACGGCACGGGTTACTTCACCTCCGACCACCTCTGGGGAATGACCAGAGTTTATGACAAAATTCAGTACTCCCCCTACGGCGAGCTTAAGCAATGGGATTTCTCAAAATATATCCCCGATTACGTTATTATCGCGATAGGACAGAATGATCACAACCCCGATCCAGAGGCGATAAAGCGCCCCGATTACCGCAGAATGTGGAAGGACAAGTACATCGAAATGCTTCGCGACTTAATGGGTAAATATGAAAACGCGACGTTTATCCTGCTGCTCACCGTGCTTAAGCACGACCCGACTTGGGAGGACGCACTGCGCGAGATTGCCGGAGAGGTCAACGAAAAGCGAGTCCGCTATTTTAAATTCGAGCGCGGCGGAGCGGCTACCGACGGACACCCCCGCGCTACCGAACAGGCGGAAATGGCGACGGAGCTGTACGCGTATATAAAAGGAATTCAAAATGAAAAATAAAAAGGAAATTCTGCAATCTCGCGAGGAAAAGCTTGCTGATCTTTTTACTGAGATGAACGCCGAAAGGCATTACGACAACGGAAGGCTTATCGTCGAGACTGAGTGCACAATGGCACGTATACGCGCATACTCTGATTTTCTGTACGCGCTGAAGATTAAGCCGCTGCAAACTCTTTGCTACTATGCGGCGGGCTTTTTCTTCCTGCTCACGGGCTCGGCGATATGGACGCGCGAGTGGGTGCTGACAATCATTTTCGGGGTGATCTTCCTCGTTCTGGCGACCCTTCCTCACAATATGAAGATATGGTACTTCAACAAAAACGCCGACTCGCTGGAGCAGTCCTACGGGAAAATACAGAACGCCGAGTTCGCGGACGACAAGATCATACTTCGCGAGCTGCCCCCCAAAGACCCCGACAGCAATGCCCCCCGAGAAACGGAAAAGGTGACCGAGTTCCCCTATAAGAGCATTACTCTCGCGGTTGAATGCGCTCACAGCTTTTATATGTTCCCCGAAAAGGCGGAGACGATAATCTGCGATAAAACGCTCTTCCTCGCGGGAACACCCATGGGTCTGCGCGATCATATGGCGAGAAAGATCGGCAAAAGGTTCAAGATAAAAACCAAGATCAGGTCGTGACAAACGCGGCGAATTTACGGAAAATGAGATCAATAAATATCGTTATCACCGCCGCGTCGTTTTGCGGGAACAAGGGCGCAGCGGCTATGCTGCAATCGGGAATAAAACAGCTCAGGGAGCGTTATGGAGAGCGTTTGCGGATAACGCTGATGTCGACCTACCCCGAGCGTGACCGTGAAATAATTTCTTCAATGCCGGAGCGGTACGACTTTATAAGCGTCGTGAACGCCAAGCCCGAAAAGCTGCTTTTCCCCACGTTTCCGTTCGCGGTATTATATGGATTTTTCGGACGTGTTCCGCTGCTCCGTAAGCCGTTTCTGCACAATAAAATTATCCGCGCATACTCGGAATGTACAATGGTAGTCGATATGGCGGGAGTGTCGTTCGTGGACAGCCGCGGATTTGTGATGAACACCTACGCGTTCGTCTGCGTTGCCGTGCCTACGCTATGCGGCGCACCTGTATGCAAATATTCGCAGGCACTCGGCAGCTTTAAAAATCCGTACAACCGATTTCTTGCGAGGCGAATACTGCCGAAAATGCGGCTTATCTGCGCTCGCGGCGAAATAACGAAAAGCGCTCTCGCTGATATAGGAATAATAGAGAACGTCCGCCTTTGCGCGGACGGTGCGTTTTCCATGCTCAATGGTGAGCGATATGCCGAAAATGTGCAGAAGCTCTGCGAAAACGACAGCTTTTACAATGGATATGTAGTAGGCGTTTCGATATCGAGTGTGGTCGAAAAGCGCTGCCGGAAGCTCGGTATCGACTATAAAAACATCATGACCGAGTTTGTCGTACACTTGATCGCGGAGGGCTATTCCGTGCTGATGATCGCCAACGCCGCGCGTGAGGACAGCATCAGGTCTCGCAACAACGATCTGCCGATATGCAGCGAGGTATACGCGAAAATCCGCGATAAGACCAACGTCCGATACTATCCGCGCGAGATGTTCCCCGAAGAGCTTCGGCTGCTGATATCGCGCTGTAAGGTACTTGTCGCGAGCCGTTTTCACGCGATGATAGGAGCGCTTGAAAAGAGAGTTCCCGTGCTGCTTGTCGGGTGGAGCCACAAGTACAGGGAGGTTCTTGATATGTTCGAGTTGGGCGGTTACGCGGCGGATTATTCGGAGCTGACTTCGGATAAGCTATGGGCGGAATTTCAAAGGCTGCTCGAAAATTTTGAGGAGATACGCGCTAAAATAGCCGAAAATCTTCCGCGCGTTAAGGAAAGCTCGCGGCGGAATATCAAGCTTATTTCCGAGGAGATTGACAAGCGGAATACAAGGTGAAATTATGAAAAAGAAGCCAAACAAAGGCACCGTATTGAAAATCGTGAAGATCGCCTTCGGAGCGCTGGCGGTGATCTTTATCGCGTGGTATTTTTATCGGAATTGGGACGAGTTCTCCGAAAAAATAACGAGCGTTGACCTCGGCGTTTTCGCGGTTGCGCTGCTGTTCTATTTCGTGTATAAGCTCTCGCTCGCGTCTCTGTTTCATTACATCACGAAGATAAACGGCTGCTCGATATCCTACGGCAAGGCACTCACGGCGTACCTGCTCTCGATATTCGGGAAGTATATCCCCGGCAAGGTATTTATGCTCGCCGCGCGGCTGACCTGCTACAAGGAGGAAAACGCGCCGCTGTCAAAGGTCACTGTCTGCTTTTTTATCGAGAACATTTGCACCCTGCTCGGTGCGGCAATGCTGTTTATCCTGTCGCTGTTCTTTTTCCCGAACGAGCTGCTCGGCAATTACCGTTGGCTGACGATACTGCTGATCGCGGCGTTTTTCATCTGTATCCATCCGAAAATAATCAACGCGGTGTTGAAAGTGATCGGTAAAATTTTCAAAAAAGAGCTTGAGATACCTATGAAGTATTCACAAATTTTAAAGGTCGTGCTGATGTTTATCGGCAACTGGCTGATCGTTGGGTATGGATTTTTTATACTTGTCAGGTCGGTGAATCCCGCGGTCGGGTGGAATGAAATGCTGTTTTGCGCGGGAGTTTTCGGCATATCGGCAATAATGGGAATACTGGCGATATTCGCGCCGTCGGGATTGGGTGTGCGCGAAGGGATAATTCTCGCTGGGCTTATGCTGATAATGCCCGAAAGCGACGCCGCGGTCATCTCGGTGATATCAAGATTGTGGCAGAGCATCGCGGAGCTGACGTTGGCGGCGGGAGCGTTCGCGGTAACGTTAGTAACGAAAAGGCGCAGAAAAACAGAATAACAGCCGTTCCTCACAGCGGAAACGGCTGTTTTTTACTTGATAAAATTCACGATCATTATCGACGCTCCAAGCACCGCAAGCACAACTCCCGTGGCGCGGTTGAGTACCTTGGGAGATGCCTTGTTCGCGAATACGGCGGCTATCCTTGCCCAAAGCAGCGTGCTGAGTATACAGCACACAAGGCAGAATATGTCGGGCATACCGCCTATCGCGAAATGGCTCACCGCGCCCGTAAGCGCTGTGAACGTCATAATAAACACCGACGTGCCGACCGCGGTTTTCAGCTCGTAGCCGAGCACGCTCGTCAGTATCAATAGCATCATCATGCCGCCGCCCGCCCCGATAAAGCCGCAGATAAGTCCTATCAGCGTGCCGCATATTATCGACTGCACGATGCGCTTTTTCGGAGAAACCTTGCCCATGCTCTCCTTGGTGGTCATTACGGGCTTGATGATAAACTTTATGCCGAGAAAAAATGTCATCACTACGGAAAAACCGCCCATCGTTTCGTTTGGCACGAGCTTTGCCAGCCAACTTCCCACAAGAGTGAACAAAATCACCGCTGACATCATTACAAGTCCGTTTTTTATGTCAAGATTTTTGTTTTTTCCGTAGGTAAACGCCGAGACCGCGCTCGCCAGAACATCGCTCGCCAGCGCGATACCCACCGCGTTATAGGCGGGCATGTCCAGAAATGTTATGAGCATAGGAGAGATGACCGCTGCCGCGCTCATTCCCGCAAAGCCCGTGCCAAGTCCCGCGCCTATACCCGCGAGAAAGCATATTATAAAAGTAAACATTACCTCACCTCTATACGGAATTATACCACATTTGAGAATTACTGTCAACATTCCGCATATTTTTTCACATAATATTCATATAAAATCCGAAAAAAAATTTTATGACCTCTTGACATACGTCCGAAATCGTACTATAATAGTAAGGTACGATTTCGGACGTTTTGGGAGGAGCTATGAAAAATAATATGTTGACAGAGGAACTTCGGCGTTTTAATTATATAGTAGGCGGAATAGACCAGGTATATCATGAGGCGGCGTTGAAGCTTGGGCTGTCCGACAGCGCAATGGCTGTGCTGTACACGATATGCGGCGAGGGCAGGTCCTGTCCGCTGAGCCTTATCCGCCGCCTTTCGGGGCTCAGCAAGCAGACGGCAAACTCCGCGATTCGCAAGCTAGAGAGCGATGGCGTTATACGGCTTGAGGCGGTCGACGGCAAGCAGAAATCCGCCGACCTGACCGACAAGGGCAGAGTGCTTGCCGAGAATACGGTCGCGAAGGTCATCGCCGCGGAAAACCGAATTTTCGAATCGTGGACGGAACAAGAGCGCGAGGAATATATCCGCCTTACGCAAAGATATCTCAACGAGTTCCGCGACGAAATCCATAAACTGTAAGAGGTGAAATATGAAGAAAGAAATAGCGTTATCGGAGCATTTCGACTACGGCAAGCTTTTCCGTTTTACTCTGCCGTCGATAGCTATGATGATATTTACGTCGATATACGGCGTGGTCGACGGGCTTTTTGTGTCGAATATTGTCGGAAAAGCCGAGTTCACCGCCGTCAATTTTATAATGCCCGTACTTATGATAACGGGCTCGGTGGGCTTTATGTTTGGTGCGGGAGGCAGCGCGTTGGTGTCAAAGACCCTCGGAGAGGGCAAACGTGAGAAGGCGAATAGTATGTTTTCGCTGCTGGTCTACGTTTCGGCGGGACTGGGCGTTGTGCTCGCCGTGGCGGGGTTTGTGCTTATGCCCGTCATTGCCGCGGCGCTCGGGGCAGATGGCGAGCTGCTGGAAAACTGCGTGATATACGGTCGCATAGTCGTTTCGGCAATGCCTATGTTTATGCTGCAAATGGAGTTTCAGAGCCTGTTTATCACCGCCGAAAAGCCGAAGCTCGGGCTTGCTGTGACGATTGCGTCGGGTGTGCTGAATATGATACTGGACGCGCTGTTTATGTGGGTGTTCAATTGGGGCATCGCGGGCGCGGCATTGGCGACAGCGCTGAGCCAGGTGGTCGGCGGTGGCGTTCCGCTCGTGTACTTTTTCCGCCAAAACACGAGCCTGCTTCGTCTTGGAAAAGCGGACTTCGACCTCCGCGCAATTTGCAAGGCGTGCTCGAACGGTTCGTCTGAATTCGTTTCACAAAGCTCGATGTCGGTCGTCAATATGCTGTACAACTCGCAGCTGAAGCACCTCGCGGGCGACGACGGGGTGGCGGCATACGGCGTCATGATGTATGTAAATCTTGTATTTCTCGCGATCTTCATCGGTTACAGCATAGGCACTGCGCCAGTTATCGGTTTCCATTTCGGCGCACAGAACACCGACGAGCTGAAAAGTCTGCGCCAAAAAAGCTTCATGATAATCGGCTGCGTATCGATTGCAATGCTCGCCGCTTCGCAGCTGTTTGCCGCGCCGCTCGCGGGGATATTCGTCGGTTACGACGCAGAGCTGCTTAAGCTGACGGTGCGCGGGTTTAGGATATTTTCGTTCTCGTTCCTGTTCGCGGGGGTGAGCATTTTCGGCTCGTCGATGTTCACCGCGCTCAACAACGGACTTATCTCCGCGCTGATATCGTTTTTGCGGACGCTGGTGTTTCAGATCTCGGCGGTGCTGCTTTTGCCGCTGATACTCAAGGTAGACGGCATATGGGCTTCAGTAGTGGTCGCCGAGCTTGCTGCGTTTATGATCACGATAATATTCATAATCGCGAAAAAGAAAAAGTATGGTTATTAAAAAAGAGCGGACAACAGTCCGCTCTCGATTTTTAATTATTTATATGACTTCTGCGCCATAACAAGACAATCGTTGATAAGCTCCTTGGTCATCTCCTTATTCGCGAACGCCTCCGCAATATCGTTTTCACGCGCATACTTCATCTCATCAAGCAGCTTTTCAAGCCGTTTGTTATCGCGGAAGAAATGCCGTATCTTGGAGGACTTTCCGCAGTACAGCGCGATTGTCAGTGCCGCTATCGCAATGAGCAACAATCCCGCGGCAATTGCCCAGAACGAGGTCATATCCATGCCGATGTTTTTCTCGATTATCGACAGCACTATGCTTAACGCTACCGTATATCCTATGCTCAAAGCTACTATCCCGCCGAAATATCCGCCCGAAAAACAGTCTCTTGCGATGCTGTTTGCGATACCGGCGATGATCATAGACACAAACGGTGACCCGAGCGCGATAAGCGACAGGACCAAATTATCGGAGGAGCGCTCCGCTAAAAGTACACAAATGCCGAACGCAATAAGACCGATACCAAGCGGTATCAGCCACACGTTCAACAGCGTAGGTCTCCACGGCTGCGATACTTCGTTATCGCTGAAATTGGGGTAGGTTTTCTTTATGTTTTCCGACGCGTCGAGAACTTTGTTGAGCGCCATTGCGTTTGTGCGCTCCGTTGACGCGTCGTAGCTTCTGAATATGTCGCGGAAGCTCTCGGTCAGCTTGTCAGCTTCGGCAAGCTTTTAGGTGCACTCTTCCAGCTTTTCCGTACTGTCGCCATAGCGTGCTACGCGTTCAAATATGTTCTCGCCTGTGTAAGGCTCTCATAGCTCCCGCCCTCCGCAAGCAGCTTGCAAGCACTGTTGTAGACAGCTTTCGTGCCCTGCTCCTCAAGGTCGATGCCGAAATGCACAGCGTTTTTGTAGTTAGGGGAAGCGGTGATATCTATGCTGAGATTGCCGAGCTCCTCCTCGCGGCGGCAGTTGAATTCCGAAAGCAGCTTTCCGAGATACGCTCTGCCGCATTTCGGATCAAGATCAAGAACCTTTTCGCAGTACTGATTGGCATTCTCCCATTCGTTGCTGCCGAGGAACATAAACGCGCGCTCGAGCAGAGGCTCGACAGCCTGTTTTCCGCTGACCTGCACAACGGTTGGAGCACCGCCCTGCGCACCTCCCTTAGGGATTATCTTCCCGATACCGCGCACCAGATCCTGCAAAAATCCGACCTTGCTCATATCCTGCCCCTGAAGATGCTTGAATTCGGAAGGCATATCATAAGGGTCAATGTCGCAGTAGCATGGTATCAGCGTTCTGCTCCTGTCGTTTTTCATCAGTGCGAGAAATCTGCTCCACTCGTTCTTTACCCATACCGAATTGAAGTTCTCAAAGCTTGTTCCGACAGCGAGCATTATCTTCGCGGAATTGAGCGCGGCAAATATGTACGGCTCGTAATCCTTGCCAAGAATATCCTCAAGTGTTATCCTCGAAAAGAAAACTTTGTAGCCCTTCGCGGTCAGTTCGTCGTAGATGTCCTGCGCCAGTACGGAGTCCTTTGTGCGCTGGCCGCCCTCGGCGGTCTCCTTATAGCTTATGAAGATATCAAACGGCTCCTCGTTCCGCGCTATTTCGAGGATACCCTTTTGCAGACGGTCTATCTCTCTCGTCTCGGCGCGGTAGACAGTGAGTGCGGCGCTGTCGGCACAGGCACGTTCAAAATCCGCGTCCTCGAAAATACTGTCAAACGCTGTTCTGCGGCAGGTCGGGAGTTTTTTGCCTGTTGCGGGGTCGTCGACGTATTCAATGCCGAATTTGCATAGGCACAGTCCCCAGAACGCCTCCGCCTCCTCGGGGAATTCGGCGACAATGTTCTCGTAAATGCCCGCCGCCTTATCGAATTCGCAGTCGCTCCTCAGGCGGTTCGCGCGGTTGAAAAGGTTGACCTTCTTCTCTCCGCTGTCCGACGGCACTGTCTGCAGTGTTCCGCAGTAATCGCACTCGCAGACGGTGTTGCCCCCAATAACGTTGAGGTTGCCGTTGCACATTTTGCTTTTGAAAATTGCCATATTTACCTCCGAAAGGCTTTTGTTATTTATATATCAATTATTCCATATATTGAAAGAGCTTGTCAATAGATTTTCACTCCCCCTCTTGACAAACAAGGTAAAATATGCTATAATATCCACGATAAAAATGTTGCCACCGGGTAACGGCGGATATGCGCCATACGCACATCGTTAGGTCTTTGAAGATGTGCGTATGGCGCTTTGTTTTTGGAGGTCGTTTATGAAAAAGCATTATTTTACAAAGGCGGAGATGTCGCTGTGGTGCGTATCCGTCCTGCTGATAGCCGCGGCGTTCCTGATGTTCGACAAAGGGAATTATCTCACGCTCGCCGCATCTCTCGTTGGCGTGACGTCGCTGATATTCAACGCAAAGGGTAATCCCGTTGGACAGGCGCTGATAGTCGTTTTCAGCGTGCTGTACGGGATAATATCGTTCAATTTCGCGTACTACGGAGAGATGATAACATACCTCGGAATGACTGCTCCTATGTCGGTTTTCGCTCTGATATCGTGGCTGAGAAACCCTTACGGAGGAAACCGTTCGGAGGTAAAGGTGAATCGTATCAATCGCCGTGAGGCAGCTTTGATGTTCGCGCTGTCGGCGGTGGTGACGGTTGGGTTTTACTTTATCCTGAAAGCGTTTGGCACGGCAAATCTGCTCCCGAGCACACTCTCGGTGGCGACCAGCTTCCTCGCGGTATATCTGACGTTTCGGCGGTGTGCGTTTTTCGCGCTGGCATACGCCGCCAACGACCTAGTGCTGATAGTGCTGTGGATGCTCGCAGCAATGGAAAACACATCATACATCTCTGTGATAGTATGCTTTATTATCTTTTTGGTTAATGACATTTACGGTTTTGTGAACTGGTCAAAAATATACAAACGGCAGAACGAACGGGATTAAGACAATACGACGCATCAACCTTTAGGTGCAGACCTATTAACTAAATGTTTCTTCCATAAAAATCCCATTTCCATTATAATAAGTATTGTAAAAACATTACGGAATGGCGGCAGAAAATGAGAAAGGATTATCGGTACTGCCTGCGACTATGATTGTTATCTCGTGTCTCTCGCTTCATGGGTCACGCTATGGAGGGCTTTGGCAGCGTTGTCAGGGATATCTCGATAGGTCTCGGCAGCAGGGAGTACAGCTTGGTTCGGTAGATCAATAAGGAGATATATAAATGGACAAAATGGATAAAACAGATAAGACAACAAAAATAAAACCCGTGATGAATTTGACGCTTGCGGCGATGTTCCTTGCGGTAGGATTGTTGCTGCCGTTTTTGACGGGGCAGATAAAGCAGATTGGAAATATGCTGCTGCCCATGCACATTCCCGTTATTATGTGCGGACTGATATGCGGTTGGAAATACGGATTTGGCGTGGGATTTGTGATGCCGCTGATGCGCTCTATGCTGTTCGGGCGCCCCATAATGTACCCCGATGCTATCGCCATGGCGTTTGAGCTAGCGACATACGGGCTTATCGTCGGGTTGTTGTATTCGCGTTCGCGTTGGAAATGTATTGTTTCGCTTTACCGCAGTATGATAATCGCGATGATCGCGGGGCGTGTTGTGTGGGGGATAGCGGAGGTCTGCCTGCTTGGTCTCGGCGAGAACGGCTTTACATGGCAGATGTTTATCGCGGGCGCGTTTACTAAGGCGCTCCCGGGAATAATTTTACAGCTTATATTTATTCCCGTCATGATGCTTGTGCTTAACAAAACGGGTCTTGTAAAGTTTTCGAAGCATCACAAAAAGACCGCCGACAACACCGAGGGATGATTATGAACAATGCCATTTCAGTTATCATGGAACAGATGGAGCGTCGCGAAAAGCCGCTGATCGCCGCAATAGACGGACGCTGTGCCGCGGGAAAGACCACCCTTGCCGAACAGCTGAAAGAGCGGACGGGCTGCAATGTCATACATACCGACAGCTTCTTTTTACGGCTCGAACAGCGCACCGAGGAACGGCTGAATACCGCGGGCGGAAATATCGACTTTGAACGGCTGAGAGCCGAGGTGATGGAGCCGCTCAAACGCGGTGGAACGTTTTCGTATCGTGCGTTCGACTGCAAGAGAATGGAGCTTGCGGAGGAGATACTACATATCAAGCCGAATGATGTAACGATAATCGAAGGTTCGTACAGTTGCCACCCCGCATTGTGGGAGTTCTACGGACTGCGCGTTTTTCTCACCGTTGACCCCGATGAGCAGTTAAAACGGATAGAGCGACGAAACGGAACGGAGGCGCTTGCTATGTTCCGCGAGCGCTGGATACCGTTAGAGGAAAAATACTTTGCCGTGCTGAAAATTGCTCAGCGCTGCGACCTTGTATTAGACACCGGAAATTAACAAACAACGCGGAGGAAGTTCCTTCGCGTTGTTGTTTTATTCTCCAAGTGACGAGCGGTCTCCGAAAAAACCGGCGACTTCAACGGCTCTCCAACCGTCCTCTGTCATCACAAATCGGTTGCAAAGCGTTTTCTGAACGTATTCGTTCTTTTTCGTTTCATCACAGTCTGCCGCCATATCGTTTTCTCCAATGCAGTAATGCACAGTGTCGAATTCGACTGCGGAAGAAGTATTTTCAACTATGTTATACTCGGTATGGATAATAGAGGTATCCTTTGAGATACCGATGCTTTGGAGCCATACTCCGCCGTTATACGAGCAGAAAAACGGATATACCGTCATTTTCGGAATGTATTCTTCGGCAAAAACTCCGCACAGCTCATTGTAAAAGCTGCTATAAGTTACGCCCTTTTCGTGGAACACGCCGCTGTCGGTTTCAATCCGCGCCGGTTCATCGATATCCCATTCGGTAAGATTGCGGTTTACAAACGCGTTTGTCAGCGAAACGGCTCTGTAAAACGTCTCGGAGACCTCATCGTTCCCGATCTCGTTCAACGTTTCCGTCAACGCCATGTCTGCGTTAAGATTGTCTTTTATCCTCTTGTAAAGGCTTTCGTAGTTGAACTCGATAAGCATATTCGAGGAGCGCGGCGTTCCGAAAAGTTTGCCGTCCTGCCCGTTTAGATCTATTGCTATTGACGGCTCGGATATCTCGGAAACGTATTCCGCACTGCTTTCGTCGAATGTTTCCGAGGAAACGGGGGTACTCTCCGACGTGCTTTGCACGATCCCGATGGTCGAGATGTCCGTAGCACTCGTGTCAGAATTTTCATCGTATATTGGACTGCATGCGGTAAGCGCTATCGAAAGAAGTATCGCCGAGATTGTCGCTGTAATTTTATTAAACATGATTGTTACCTTTCATATGTTGAATGATCACTTTTTGTAAATCAAGTAATCACGAGGTCCGGAGCTATTATATTCATAAGCGTTACTTAGTTTCTTGTTATTACCGCCATTGCCGTTTCGCGCCGGGTCAGCACAAATATAATAGTCTGCATTATACTTGCTGCTACTGATATTTGGATCTCCGATAAAATCTGTCACAACTACCCAATGAGTGTTATTTTGGTTGACAGTAATAATTACGGGATACCCGGACTTTAAATAATTGAGGATTTCATCATATACCTTTTTCGAATCTGAGGAATAACCGGTGGGATCGGATGGAGAAACGGTATATCCATATGTATTGGCCATTTTTAGCCAATTAGCACTCCCTTCAATTGGAAGACCATCTTCTTGAAATTGTTTCAAAGTTTTCTTCATACACATTGCGGCACATGTGACCGCACATCCGTCAGACGTTTCCTGAAGAGAAAAAAAGTATCATGTCACGCTGATAATAAACCGATTTATTTTGCATTACCGTAACAGTTACTGTGTCGGTATCATGCTTAACGGTTATTGTGGCTGTACGTTCCACACCTTTATTTTTTGTTACAGAAACTTTTATTGATGCATTGCTTGTAACAGTCCATGAATAGTCCCTAACTCCGGATAGAGTAAAGCTTGAACTTGTTGCATCACTTTTAAGATTCAACCTTGGCGGCATAATTGAAAGACTCATATAATCTCTCCGATGATTTAATCGTTCGGTTTTTTGTAAAAGCCAAACTTTATAGATACTTATATTATAAATTTTTAAAAAGAATTTGTCAATATAATAAGCGCATAATGTTAAAATCCTTCTTATCATGTAATTTTTTTGTTTTATTATATAAACAGCGCTTAAGTTTTTTGTTTGTTACGCCGAAAAAAATTCCCCTGTCAGAAAATTATGAAAACGGAAACTTAATATATAGGAGCGTAAAGGTGTGAGGGCGAAGGACTGATGTTGTTCCTTTTTTCTATTTCCGTTTATTTCTCCCGATAAGCGCATAGGACACAGCGATATTCCATACGTGCGCGTGACGCTCGAAAATATAAAATACTACGGCAACAATATCGAGGCAGCGCTTAAAACGTCGAGCGTATCTCGGACATTCTTATGCATGACGAAGATATTATCGGGGGTCGTCAGTCCGCACCCGTTAAAGACTGAATATCCAAATATAGTATTTTGGTAAATAAACAAAACGGAGAAGTCCACCGGGCTTCTCCGTAATTTTATTTATCATCATCGTCCTTTTCAAGCAGGACAAAAGAAACATAAGTCTCTTTTTGTGTCGGGTTCTGTTCAAAATCGGTTGCTAACACATCATGCGTCATATGGGCAACCTTCCATCCTTGATCCAACATTGTGTTAATATGTGTGAAATATTTATTTTCATTTATACTGCCCTGTTCCGTATAATCTCTGCTGTTGCTTAAATAAACTAACTTTTGCATATGTTCACTCCCGATGAATTGTGATTATTTTCTATTTATAAAATTGCTCCACAGCTAAACTGTGAAGCAAACTTCATTTTGGCGGAGAATGAGGGATTTGAACTTTTATTCCAACAGTTCATTGAAATAATTGTTCATTGTGTTTGCGATTTTGACCTGTTCGTTCTCGTATAGATGTTGGTATACTTGTTGGAGCATAGATAAAGTGGATTGACCTAGTCTTTCCATAGCATACTTATCTGGGACTCCTAATTTGAGCATAATACTTGCGTTTGCGTGGCGTAGCGAATGCATTGTAAATTTAGGCATATTATTGTTGGCACACAATTTGTGGAAATTGCGCAGTATGTACTGAGGCTGATGGGGGCTAATGTATTGTGTTTGACGAGGAGAATTATCGAGGAGTTTTTTTAAATAGTCTGGAACAAATAAGTATCTTCGACCTGCAAAACTCTTGTTGCTCTCCTTTTCTACCAAGCGGTTATGTTCATCTGGAACAATTGCTCCTGCAACTTTTATTCGAACCCCGTCATAATTTTCCCACTTTAAACTAGCGATTTCGGATTGCCTTAGTCCTAGTAACAGAGCAAAAATTACAGGAATTTCAATGTCCGTATCCTTAACGATCTTGATTATTTGTTCAACATTTTCTTCGTTTGGAATAACATAATCGGGTTTTATCTTTTGCTTTAGGGAAACGGATTTCATATTTAAGTTTATGCCATTTTGATGTAATACTACGGTAACTAGTCCTAATTGATTTCGTAATGTCTTGGGTGCATATTGAGGGGCTATTTTGTTGACCCACCTTTGGATTGTTTTTTCGTTGAAATCAACAATACATATGTTGTTGAGGTCATTAAAACAGTTGCGTTGCATTGCCCTATATCCTCTTACGGATGAGGGCGACAAAATATTATCTTTACTTGATATGTAATCCTCCAAAGCTTGTGCAAACGTAAGTTTTTTTTTTTAAGATCATAACAATCTCTCCTTTGTGTTGATTATATTATCGGAATATTCCATATTTTATAATAACACATTTGTATAGAGATTTCAAATACCAGATAGACAACCGCTTTTAAGCGGTTTTTTTATTATCGGAACACTGTCGCAGGCAGGGGCGAGCCACAACGCTCATCGGTGCAAGTCCGATTGTTCCGACCAAAGTGCAAACGTGACTTTTGTAATGGTTACGCGATTTTCAAACGCAGCACTAAAAAAAGCGAAAGTAAAATCGTGCGGGTTTGCCGCAAAGGAGGTTTTGAAATGAATATATGGAGTACTACTAATCAACTCCCCTACCCTGTTTTAGCTGATCTGCTTAAATTAAGCGCTGATGGAGTTGACGGTTTGGCATACGCTTTATACAATAGCGTCGAAGTCGGCAGAGAAAACGATTATGGGCAGTTAGCGCTTGAATTGGTCAACCTTTTGTTGAAACAGATCTCAAGCAAAATGACTCCCGGGCAAACGCTTGGTGATTATTTCGGTTAAATGCTCGTCAGAGCTTTAACAGCACGGAAAGGTCGCAACTTAAGGCAGTTTATTCCTTTTCTGCCCTGTCCGTGCTTATAACTTACAAAAGGACAGCGCCGCAAGGCAGAAAGAAGGTAACATTATGAACATTGAACAATTCCGTAAAAAATACGGGGCATTTGCCTCTAGGTTAGAGGAAGATTTCAACTTTATAATCCATTGTGATTTGGAGGATTTTAAGACTGATCCCGAAATGAAACAGCGCGGTTATAAGACAATGTCAAACTGTGAGTTGTTCTCGCAGTTTATTGACTATGCCAAGGCGATTGGAATGTATGACGAAATGTTTTTCTTAAGTTTGCCGTGTGGAGAACATTATTATGCTTACACGGAATTTGGAAAAAACAATATTATCCAGCATATATCCGATGTAGCCGAGGACTACAAGGCAAAAGCTAGACAGCTTGAAAAAATAATTGAGGAGGTGTTGAAATGACCATTGACGAAATTCTATCTCAACTCATTATTTTAAATGATTGTACAACAGTAAATTTATTTTCTGTGTATTTGATATTTGCTGGAGTGTTGATTGCAGGTTTCTTTATTTGGTACTTTATCGATAGGTTTCGTATTAGCTCTATTGGTCAAAAAATAGTGGCAATCTTCGTTGGACTTGTTGGAGTTTTGGGAATTGTAATCGGCACTTTTTACTATATAAAACGCCCTGTTTTAATTGATTACTATATCTCTGTAAACGATGTGGAAATAGAGCAAATCAGCAAGTACTTTGAAATTAACGAACTATCGCAAATAAATGATATGATGGTATGTCACATTGTTCCGAAGAATAATTACTATGAAGATGTTCTGAATTTCAGAAATTTAAACAAGGAGGAATGAACTATGGTATCTCTAAAAAAAGAACCGAAAATGCGCGAGATTACTCCCGTTCATCTGATGGACGAGGAAGAGGCTGTTCGCACCTTTTGTCCTCAAAAGGCAGAAACCACAAGTACTGTTGACATTTTGGTCAAGCAGCAGGATAAAAAGGAACTTCCCGCAGAAATAGAAAATTGTGAAAACAAACCCGCAAAAAAGCGCACATATGGCGGTTTTGAAAAGTGGGAATGGGTTGAAATGATCGTTACGTCCCTTTTTATCATAGCCGTAGTTGCAACTTTCATTTTATTGGGAGCTAACTTTTTAGCGGAGTGGTTGCAGCTCATAAAGGATTTGGAATTTGGCGGTTAAGAACAATGTGGATATATTGTATCCGCGAAAGGAGGTGTGGATATGGGAAATTGTGAAAAATTAAAGCCGACAGGAGAAATGATTAAAGCGCGGAGGATGGAGCTTGGAATGTCACAACCTCAGTTCGCACAGAAACTTGGCAAATCACTCAGCTCAGTTAAAAAGTACGAGTATGGAACGATGGATATTCCCTTTTCCGTACTCGTTGAGATCTGCAAGGTGTTGGATATGGAGGTGATGTTCCTGCGTGGCAGAGATTAAAAATAGGCTTTGTAGCTGTTGCGGCGCTGAAATCAAGGACTTCTGGGCGTTTAGGCTGATAAGAGTATCCGGCGGGCAGGAGCATTTGACCGAAAAGAATTCTTTTTTCAGCCTTGAACTATGCGAAGCTTGCAAACAAAGACTTGAAACACTTGTTCTAAAGGTCAAGCCTAAAATTTGTATGGAAGATCGCCCAAGGAGATCAAGGAGGGGATTATAAAAATAACACCTTCGCTTAAAACATATCAAAAGGATTGTGAGAGAATTTGTAAAATTTTCTCGCGTCGATTGAAAATGCTTAAAGATGAGCGCTCAATGACTTTGGAGGAAATAGCCGATACACTGGGAATATCACGGCAGAGCATTATTTACTACATAATGGGCGACAGAATTCCCAAAGTGCCGATTTTGATACAAATAGCTAAAATGTTCGGCACATCAGTAGATTTTCTCCTCGGTGTAAGCAACAAAAGGTGGTGATTACACTATGAATAACGAAAATATTGGAGCACCGTTTCCCAAAAGATTTGATACTACTGGGAAAATAACCGCAGTTATTTCTGGCGGTTCAATAGCAACCGTATCATATCACAACAAAGACGGAATACTTAAAACGGCAAGTTTTACAGTCAATGATCCGCAAGGGTTTGAAGTTGGGGAGCTTGTTTCAGTTCAGTGCGCTGATGAATTTGTATTCATTATCAAAGGCAGCGGAAATCCGCTTTTTCCGCCATAAGAGTAACTACGCCTAACAGCGTGACTATATATTGTCTTCCGGGAGGGCGCATTGTTTTAAACAGTGCGCCTGAATATGCAGCTCGACGGGTTACTCCCTGAAAGCCGATCCACAGCGTCGATGTCAGTAAATTTTTCTTTCAGACAGGAGAATTATTATGTTGATAAATTTTATAAAATGGCTTATTCACCCACATTCAATGTATTTGGGTAAAGGCGGCTACGGGCGAAAAATCAGTATTAACAGAAGGGACAGCATAAAAGAGCAAATGTTTAGAGCGAAAGCATATCCCCCACTGCCCAAGGTCATAAATGAGGAATTGAAAAAGTGGAATATTTTTCGCAGTGCCGCTTTACAATGGCTTTTCGATATGTTATTATATAATAGGATAGTGTTGCAGGATATACCCCGCGACATAAGGGTTTCGGACAGCGTCATATATATCGGGGCGTTGCGGCTGAGCAGCCGTGGAGGTTACTTCCCTTGCGAACGCTTTATTAAAGATATGACTACCCTTTGCGAGGATATATGCAGTTTGGACGACGATGATAGTGTCAAAAACAGTTTAGTGGACACGTTTTCTAGCTATCTGAATATAAACGAGCATAAGGAGGACGAAGCGTTTGTCAATTTTGAAAAAAATCTTTGCAAGGAGATTTTGCGGGAGCTGCGAAAACGCAGAAAAAATTCACGAAAGACTTTTGAGCAGCAACTCAAAAATCGTAGAATTAAATGATAGCCTCGAAACGTTTAACAAGCTGTTGCTGTTCAACGATACGCAAGAAAACATTATTTATGTCGAGCCGCATAAGTCGCTGGTTTTTACGGTGACGATTAAGCAAACATTAAGATATGATGGGAAAATCGACAAGATTGACCTGAATGGATATTTCCTTGATAAGCAAATAAAGCACATTAAAAACGAAAAACCACCCGTTAAAATGAATTGTTGCGCTGTTTATAATGACAAGGGAATGTATCTCAAGAATATTCACATAATAGATTTTACCGTTGAAGCCCAATGGCAAAACCAAGGGTATGGCAGTATTGTTATAGAACAGCTTATAAAATTTGCCTGGTATCTGAATGTGCCATATATTTCGGGAGACCTTTCTTTTATGGATATTGGTGTAAGTGATGATGACGAAAATAAATGTAAAAATCGAGAACGATTATATCACTTTTATCCATAATTTGGGTTTTCAGTTGACAAGGCAAAAGGAAAAATAAGACTTGATCTAATAAAGTAAATATTTAAAATGCAGAGAGTAAATTCCCTGCATTTTCTTTTATTATGCAGCTCGACGGGTCATTCCCCGAAAGTTGCTCCAACGGCTAGAATGCCGTAACGCAGAAAAGGTCGCTCCTTTGGGCGAGGGTTTTAACCTTCTTCTCTCGCCCGTCTGCGTTTTATTAAGTAAAAGAAGGTATGTGGATATAATATATCCGCGAAAAATTCAGAAAGAAGGTATTATTTATGAAATCAATCGCATTTTACAACAACAAGGGCGGCGTAGGTAAAACAACATCGGTGATTAACATTGCTTATCAGCTCGCCACCGACAGCAAAGTCCTTGTGGTCGATCTTGACGGGCAGGCAAACTGTTCGCGCTTTTTTGTGGACGAGCCTAAAGCAGGTCTGGAGGTTGCGCTAACTAAGCAGATGGTTTCACCTACTATTGTGCTTTCCCCTACCCGTTACCCGAATATTGACGTTATCACGGCTACATCTGCGTTGAATGATATTGTCTCAATATTTTATGCACTCCCCCCGAATATGCAGCGCGAGAACGCCGAGAAGATCATCAAAGGAACTGAAAACCTTTGGCACAATAAATACGACTATGTTCTGGTCGATCTTCCCCCTGCCCTCAACAAGATAACCGAAAACATCATCAGCGTATGCGATTATGTGTTTGTTCCGATTGAATTGGGGACGTTCGCAATTCAAGGCATACCGACCGTTACGGGCATTATTTCGGATTGCGGGGCTAAATTCGGCGGCTGCTATGTCAACAAGTTTGATCGTGAAAATCCTGCCGACATTATGCTGATGGAGATGTTGAAAAATTCTCTCGGAACAAAGGCGCTGAACAGCTATATTCCTTTCAGCCGTGTAGTAAAAAACTCTGTTAGTTTCAAAGTGACCGCGCCCGAATATATGGGGTGGACATATGCTGCAGAATGTTGCTCTAACCTTGCTAAAGAAATTATCGGTATATGCTGCAAGGAGGATGGAAAAGGAGCGTGAGTGCAAATGAAGTGGGACGGAAATTATTTAGCTGACATTGTTAAGGAACGGCTCTATTCCCTGCTGTGGAAAAAAGATGTAAGCATAGCCTTAACGATGAGCAATAAGGAATATGCTGCTTTTTTAAAAAGCGTTCATAGCAATGCGTATTGTAACGCAAGCAACGGCGGAGGTGATACGCCGACAATAACAGGACGGACCTCGGGGATTTTAATTGAGTTTACCGATCGCACTTTTGATGATGGCGGGAAAGCAATAGAAATCCCGTGGAGTATGGCTGCACGTCACATCAGAGCGTGGGAATACGAAAAGGCACACGGAGACACAAGTGCCGTTTCGTCTGTTTCGGGCTTGAGTAAAGTACAAGATCAATGGGATCGCACACATCTTTGTGGAGATCGTTACAATAACAATATCTGTGAGTTTTTTCTGAAAACCGACAGCAAAGACACAACCGTGAACGGGAAAAAGCTCGACCGCAGCTGTTATTATTGCACTTCGGAAAACAAAATTCGGAAGATTGGCTCGGGTGGATCGTGGACGGGTCTTTCCCCGAAGTTCTGCCCGAAACGCAAGGCTTTAGAACAGCACACAGCAAATGGCAAGTTGTTTGAGAATAGTGAGCAGTTAATGGATGAGGGATGGCGATATGCTTTTAGTGAAAGCTCCGCCCCCCTAATTTCTAAGATAGTTCACGGACATAATGAAAAAGAGGAGGACAACACAATGGCACGAAAAATGCAATTTGATACAGCGATTGCTAAAGATATGCAAGCGGCAGCGTCCGACAGCTTTATTGATAATATCAAGATGATAGATATAAACGATATCAATCCGAATGATGAAAATTTCTACGAAATGTCGGATATTGAACTTTTGGCGGACGATATCGAGCGTGTTGGTTTAAAACACAATCTGGTTGTGGTAAAGGCTCCCGATTGCGAAAGATATACGGTAAAAAGCGGGCATAGGCGGTTGGCAGCAATCAAACTACTTATCGAGCAAAAGCGTTGCCGCAGCACAAAAATACCTTGCATTGTAGACGGTCACAAAACGCAAGCCGAGGAGCAATTCGATCTGATAATGCTGAACGCCACACAGCGCAAATATTCCGACGCGGATGTGTTGCACGAGTATGAGGAGCTTGAAAAAACATTCAAGGCACTTGAAAACGAAGGCAAGCCGCTTAAAGGGCGCATACGGGACAATATAGCAAAGGTACTTAACGTTTCTCCTGCGCAGGTCGGGAAAATGGAGAACATCAAGCATAATGCCATTTCCGAGGTTGAGAAAGCCGTTAAGAGCGGAGCAATGAGCATTTCAACCGCTAACGAGGTAGCAAAGCTCTCTGCGGAAAAGCAGCAAGAGATCATCAAGGAAACACCGAAGATCTCTCACAAAGAGGTCAAGGAGATCCAAAAGCAGGAAAAACCTAAACTTGCCGCGCCGCCCAAGGTTGAAAGTTCTTCAGGCGATAGCTTTGAAGAAAGTTTCGGCGACGACATAGATAATGTTCTCGACAACGATGATGAGGATGTTACGGCGACTGACAATGCTGAAAAAGAATTGACACTTGAAAACGTTATTCTTTCCCTTTCAGTCAAGGAGGCAAAGGTTCTTCTTAATTTTATAAATGAAAACATTGCCTATGCTGACGACGAAGACAGTATCACTAACATTTGCGGCAAATTGGAAATGATTACCGATGACTTGTGATACATTGTAGCACAATAAGCGTGGATACATTATATCACAATTACCATTTTATGGATATTACGCCGAGATGTAACACAAGTTTTGTGATATTTGTGAATTAAATAGCTTTCTTCAAAAAAGCTATTGACAAATAAAGAAATCGGTGTTACACTTTAAAGTTGTAAAGCCGTTTTTTTCGGGGAGTTTGAAATTTTTTTAATTCCCCGAAAAAGGGCTTTAAACCAACGAATTTCACAAAGGAGAAAATCAATGAAGAAGGTTATTTTGTTTTCAGACGTGAAGTCTGCAATGAAGAAGTACTCGGCGGTTATTCTGGCAATGCTGACTATGCTTACCTTGCTGTCGCTCACGGGGTGCGCTGCGAGCAAAGCAACAATTGACTTTGAACAATGCGTTACGGTTGAATTTTCGGGATATGACGGTGAGGGCATAGCAAATGTCAAAACCGATAGCGGCTATGTATCATCACTCTTGGAAGACACAAGCGGTACGATAGAACTGGTAGCGAGCTTTACTACATCAGACATTGAAAACAACGGCAACTTGTCTAATGGCGACACAATAACGGTCAAAATCGGAACAGATGAAACAAAACTGAAAAAGGCAAAGGTTTCCGTGAAGAATACTGAGCTTTCTTTCACCGTCCAAGGGCTTACAAAATGTATTATGAGAACTTCCGATCTGCGTGATAGCGATAAGGAAATCCTTGAAAAAGAGGCAAAGGACTGCATAGACATTATAGTCAAAGGTCTTATGGAAGAAAATTACGAGCACGAGCTGCTGAACGATACATATAACAACACCATTATTGGAGATTTATATGGAAAGGTTATAGGAGCTGGCATTGGCAAGGTCGGGAAAATCACAAATATAGACAACATTAAATTTAACTCCGTACATATGTATTACGGTAAAGATAAATATAATTCCGCCGCTAATTCCCCGAGAAATCTGATCGTATATGTTTATGACGCGGATATTTCATATGAGGTGTACAGTAAATCCCTTTTTGAAACGGCACTTGAAGACACGGGTAAAGGCACATATTCATTTGCTCTATGCATACCCGATCTCCAAATTACCCCCGATGGAGAATTGACTAAAGGTACGACTAGAAGTTTCCTCGGCAAGGACGTCGATAATGCTTTGGCTGCTGTTATGAAAACGTTCAACGTTGGGGATTATTATATAAAGGAATGATTTTTCATTCGTTTGCTTATAAGCCGATTGCATTATGCAGTCGGCTTTATTTTTTTACCATAAAGTATATAGGAGGGCATTAAAATGGCAATGTCAGAAGATGTAGGCTCGATGGCATTAAACTCTGCACAGAAAGCTGCGGAGTTAAGTGTGGAATTGTTAAAATTTCTTATGCCGCAGGTTCAGAAATTCTTAAAATGGACACACGAAACAGGACCCGAAATTAAGCTAAACCGCAAGGGTGATATTTCACTTGCAAGGTTGATTTCCGAGGCGGGAAAAACAGGAAGTGTTATACAGAGCAACAGTAACATTCTATCAGAGGACGCGAATAAGTTCGTTGAAAAAGCGAAGAAGTACGGAATTCCCGTATCAATAACCGGCGAGGGCGAAAAAGTAACGTTGAACTATCTCGAACGTGATACCGCTGCCATTAAGCAGATCGAAACGGAAATTCTTTCGGAACGGCTCAAAGAACGTCCGCAAGACTACAAACATTTTAAAATTAACGAGAGTAATATTACGGCAATGAAAGCCGCGTTTGCCGAGAACGGCGTAGAATGTCAATTTGTACGCGGTTCAAACGGAGAAACCTATTGCACATTCCCTGCCAAAGATACCGAAAAAGCAGAACTGATCAAGCAGGACTTCAAAGCAGCTCGTAACGATGTTGCAGAGAACATTAGAGCAGAGCCGACTAAAACGGGAATTGGTAAAATCGTCGACCTCAAAGCAGGAAAAATATTAGACCTTGACCAATTTGGCGGCAGCGTAAAAAAATATCAGATAGTCAACTTACTGCAAAAAGAATTGGGATATTCTCCTGCAAAAGCGGATTTAGCTGCAAATAAGCTGTGCGACGATCTGAAACTTGATCCAAAAGAATATCTTTCGCATAATAGGCAATTGGATAACATCAACTCTCTGAAAACAAATATCCGCTATGAAAGCGACAGCATACTTCTGCGCAATGTTGCTTTTTCAGAAGTGAATTTCAAGGACGGCGAGCACACACATATATCTGTTGTGTACGGCGGCAAGTCGGCAATATTTACCCCCGATACAATGAGCGTTGAGGAGATGAAACAGATCTGCGTTTCCGAGCTTGGAATGAAAGAGGAAATGGCTGATGAAACCGTTAATAAAACGGCAAAGATCAACACGCAGATCAATTCAAAGTACAAGGAAATCAAGGTAGATCGCACGGGAGCAGCGCAAACTATGGAAATAGAGCGCACGTCAAATAATTCTTTTTCTGTCAAGCTCGGCAGCATTTCCAAAAGCTATGATCTTAAAAGTGATAAACTCGCCGAAAAAATCTCAAGAGAGTTTGGGTTTTCAACAGCAAAGGCGCAAACAATCATTGATAAGGCAAATAATCAAAGTGCTTTTCAGAACAATATTGCTGCCGCCGCAAAGAAAGCTGCCCAAAAATCCAAGGATACACTTTCACGCGGCATTGAAAATATCACGAAAAAGGGAGCACGATGATGAAAAAGAAAAAAGACCCGTTGACCATAGTCCTTTATGCAGTGATCGTATTGTTTGTCTTATATGCAGCAGCTGCGCTCGGAACATCGGTTGACTTATCGTTAAATCCCGAGGGGAAACTGAATTTTGACGGTTTGGGTACTGTAATTGAGAATACGTTAACCGATACGGGCTTGGTTATGACACACCTTAAAGACAGCAAGTCAAAGGCATTCGCCTTTACAGTATATGCCGCATTCGGTATTGGCATATATGCAATTATGAAATATACGTCGAAAAAGCGACTGCACCGCAAGGGCGTGGAGCACGGCTCAGCACGTTGGGCAAACGAAAACGAATGCAAAAAGCTTGCCGATAAGCCCAAAAGGAATTTTCTTTTGTGGCTTATCGGCAAGGGGGCGACGTCAAAAGCAAAAGGGCGTTATGAAACCGACAATAACATTCTGCTCACACAAGAAGTACGAATGTCATTGAATACCCGACAGCACCGCGAGAATTTAAATGTTCTGGTAATCGGTGGTTCGGGTTCGGGCAAGTCGCGCTTTTATGTTAAGCCAAACCTTATGCAGCTGAATACAAGCTATGTAGTGACCGACCCTAAAGGCGAGCTGCTGCGGAGCTGCGGCACTCTTATGAAAAACGCAGGGTATGATATACGAGTTTTCAATCTGATCGAGATGTCACACAGCAATAACTATAATCCGTTTAACTATGTATATAAACTCAACAAAAACGGAGAAAAAGAGGTGAGCGCGTCATATGTAATGAAAATGGTAAACTGCCTTATGAAAAACACAAAACAAGAGGGCAGCACGGGAGGAGATCAATTCTGGGACGATAGTACAAAGGAGCTCTTGCTTGCCATTTCATTTTATCTTTTGGAGCGTCATCAACTGGAAGAGGCTGGCGAGGAATTCAACGATCCCGAGGGCGGCTTGGATAATTACTCTATGAACTTTGCAATGGTTATGAAAGTAATTAAACTTGCCGAGATAAGCGAGCAGGACGAAAATCATCGTTCACCGCTGGACGTTATGATGGACGAGCTGTACGAAAAAAATCCGTCGAGTATGGCGGTATCGTTTTATCGCGATTTCAAAAAAGCTCCTGCTGAAACCGCAAAATCAATCTTAATTTCGGTAGCAGTAAGGTTTTCCGCTTTCAGTCTGCCCGAGGTTGCAGATTTGACCCACACCGACAATATCAATCTGCAAACGCTTGGCAACAAGAAAACAGCGTTATTTGTAATCATTCCGTCTTCAGACGCGACGTTCAATTTTCTTGCAGCTATGATGTATACACAGCTTTTTGACAGCTTGTATGATACCGCAAATTTCAAATACGGCGGTAGGCTGCCTGTTCACGTTCGCTGCTTATTGGACGAGTTCGCGAATGTCGGCACAATCCCCGAATTTGATAAGTTGATTGCGACAATGCGTTCTATGGAGATTTCCGCGAACATTATTATTCAGAACCAAGCACAGCTGAAAAAGATGTATGATAAATCGTGGGAGGTCATTACGGGCAACTGCGACAGTCTTCTTTTTCTGGGCGGACAAGAGGCGAGTACCCTCGAGGCGATTTCGAAGTCTCTCGGTAAGGAGACAATCGACGTTATATCCCAAAACAGAACGCGTAGTCGAAAATCACCGTCTACGTCCGAAAACAACAGCATTATGGGACGTGAGCTTATGACAACAGACGAATTAAAGGTAATGAAACCAAATGAATGTGTGCTGATAGTGCGCGCGTTCTATCCGTTTTTTTGTCATAAGTTCGATATTGAAAAGCATCCAAATTATGTTTATCTGGAGGACAGCAATGAGGACAATGCATATCTGATAGATGATTTATACACAGAAAAAATGCCCAATATGAAAGAGTTGAAGGTGGAAGTAATTAAACCTAATGAATTTACCACAGGGAGCGAATGGAAGGAGGAAGAACCTATGCAGGCGGATATTGATATTCCCGATGAGGACGAATTCGACCTCGAGGCAGAAATAGCAGCGCAATTTGACAGCGGTAACGGTGAATTTTTAATTGAGAAACCTATTGAAGATCGTACCGCAAGTCAAAAGCTGTTTGGTATGGACGACGATCTGGAGAACGTTGATGAACTGCCCGACGGAATACTCCCATACGATATGAGTGAAAACGCTGTAATTGGTGAGGATTTCATCAAAGCAGCGGATATGTTTTGATACTTACCGCAATGCGGTTAGTAAATATATTTTAGGAGGTTTTACCTATGGACAATAAGGTAAACAACAAACTTACCGCTGATGGAAATCAGCGGAATTTTTTTGCCGATTTTCTCGGGAAAATCGGCAAAAAAGGAAAGCAGATCGCGTTCTGGAGAAAGCAGATAGCGATCTCGATTACTACATTATTTATGTTTAACGTAGTGACCCCGATGGCTGCGTTTGCGTCAAGCGGCGGCGGTGGTGGCGGCGGAAATGCGGGCGAGGCTCAGTTTAACACCGTAATCGAGTTTTTTGCAACGTGGATCGGTCGTATCGGTCTGGTTGTCGGATTTATTGGCGCAATAATGTTTGCCCTGGCAATCAAGAACGACGACGCTGAGGCTAAAACTCGCGGCTTAATGACATTAGCCTCCGGCTTTGTTGTTTTTGCTGTTACCGCGGCGCTGGATATGTTTATGGTATAACGCCATATCCACTATCTTTAATGCAGGCGGCGGCGTAATAGCACGTCGCCGTTTGCAATTTTTTTAAAGGAGGAATAAATAATGAGTTGGGCAATGGTGGCAGAACATCTCCTCGAGTATGCGCGAGTAATTAACGAGCTGTTTGCAAATATCATAAAAATCTTGCTTAATGTTAATATGGGCAGCGTACCCGACGAGTTAATCACCATTATAAAGGGTACATCAATAACGCTTTGCGTATTGTTCTTCCTATTGGACTTTTTCGGAAAAACTATGCATTTGCAGTGGGTAACGTGGGAAAACGTTCTTATGTTATTTATCAAGCTGACAATTGCAAAAATATGTGTAGACAATGCCGACAAGCTTATGGAGATAATCTATTCGGGATTTACTTCAATGATAGCGACAATTGCAAGCGGGGGTGATTTTTTTGCCAACGGTTTAATAGATGATGTTAATTGGACACCGGGCTGCTCCACAAGTGCAATGTTGTATGGCACAAAAATGTGTACCTTTTTTGGCATACAACCAAACGAGGTTTTTTCATCGACAATGCCTTGGACGTTAAAGGACGATAGTTGGCTGAATTTAGAGGCAGTTCCCGTTGAAATGAAAGCGTTTGTAATGTACATTATTATGGTAATTATTCTGGCAATCGCAAACGTAGTTGTAATTGCACGAATATTTGAGCTTACGGTTTATACGGCTGTCGCACCGCTTTCTCTTTCAACCTTGGCTTGTGATGGGCTAACAGACGTCGGCAAAGGATTTTTAAAATCCTATGCTGCGGTTTGTATACAAGGTCTGGTATTGGTTATAATGTTCACAGTTTATAGTGGGATTATGAATAGCGGTGTCCTATCAAGTATACCGTGTTCTGGACTGGTCAACTGTTTTGCGTTGGCGTTAGGTGTTATGCAAAGCGGAGCGTGGGCGAAACGTATCTGCGGTGCTATGTAAGGAGGGATCGTATGCTCGAGGTAGATATTCCAAAGGAGATTTTTGAATATAAGCAGAAATTTCTGTTTGGGCTGACAGTACGGCAGTTTATCTCGGTGGTTATTGCGTTGGGAATTTGCGTTCCCTTATTTATTTTTGGCAACAGCATTTTCGGCGAAGATTTAACGGGTTGGTTGGTAATTCTGATTGCTGCTCCCGTGTTTGCGTTCGGCTTTTTAAAGATCAACGGTATGCCGTTTGAAAAATTTGCGGTATTGTATATACGGCAAAAGATTGAACCGCAGAAACGCAAGTATGAGGATTTGTCTGCGTTCTGGTATTGCAGAGAGGAGATTATTGAAGTCGAAATTGCACATCAGATCGCTAAAAAGAGAATTGAGGAAGGACGGGTAAAAAATGGCAAAAAAAGCAAACAAAATGCCAAGCGCAAAGGAGCTTGACAAAATACGGCTTTCAAAGCAGAAAAAGCCGACAAGAAAAAAATCTAAACTCGCTAAGGCTACCGAGGTTAGGAAAATCGCACGGACGGTACAAGATACCATTCCTTATGATCACGTCTGCAACAACTACATATTTCAAGTAAGCCCAAACCATTTCTCGAAAACATATTCTTTTACAGATGTGACATATACAGCTGCTGATGAGCAAACAGAAAAGGATATTATGGGAGCTTATTGCGATATGCTCAATTCGTTCGATACTACGGACGATATTCAGATAACGCTGCATAATAACGTTATAAATGAAAAGGATTTTAAAAAACAAATCCTTTTGAAACACCAAAACGACAGCTTTGACGAATATCGAGATGAGTACAATAATATGCTCCTCGATAAAATGCGGCAGGGTCAAAACGGTATAACGACGAAGAAATATATCACGCTTACTGTTACAGCGGTTGATCTGCAGATAGCTCAGCAGAAATTTCTTGCCCGCGAATTGTCAATGCGCGGCGCGTTTCAACGTATTGGCAGCGAGCTTACACCGCTGAAAGCAAACGAGCGCATACGAATTATCGCTGATATATTCCGCGGCGTAAATCAAGAAATACGAACTATATCCGCGTCTGAATTTCTACGAGGCGCGGAAAAGTCGTTATGCTGCCCCGATTATTTTGAATTCAAACGTGATTATTTTATGTTTGATAACAAGTACGCAAGAATGCTTTTTTTAAAGCATAACGGATATCCTGCTAAAATGCTTGATGAAATTCTAACCGAAGTATGCGCTACCGCATTACCGATAGTAACTACAATAAATATAGCGCCTATTGACCCCGCGGAGGCTATCAAAACAATAAACCATCAGCTTACGAGTATGAAAGCCGATCAGATGACTAAGCAGAAAAAGGCAAGTTCTCACGGCGTTTTCGTAGACGTTACAAGCGCGGATATGGAAAGGTCATTGCTTGAGGCAGAGAAATTGTTGGGTGCGGTACAAGATGAGGGACAGAAATTATTCCAAATAAGCCTGCCGATAATGGTAACGGGTGACAGCTTTGACGAGCTGGAGAACAATACCGAGAAGATTGAAGCCGTATTCCGCGCACGTTCTTCTGTTATATCACGCGCTCCGTTCTGGCAGGAGGACACGTTGGCAAGCTGCCTGCCTGTCGGCAACGCCTCGCGCTTGAAAATCCGCCGCACAATGCACACAACAGCCGTAGCAGGTTTTATGCCGTTTAATTCAAAAGAACTCTCGCAGGAGGGCGGCGTATATTATGGACTTAACAGCAATACGAATAATCTTATTATTTTCAACCGTGCGTCGCTGTTTAATGCGAACGGTTTTATCCTGGGCTCTTCCGGTTCGGGAAAATCTTTTGCTGCAAAGCGCGAAATGGTTAATGCTTTTCTGGCAAGTAACGACGACATAATTATCGTTGATCCCGAGCGCGAGTATACAAATCTGGTAAAGGCTCTGGGCGGCGAATTGATATATATTTCGGAAAACAGCAAATCGCACCTTAATCCATTGGAAATATCCTTTGAGGAATACAAAAAGGGCGAAGATGTTGTTACCGGAAAATTTGATTTTTTCCTTTCATTCTTTCAGACGATAATGGAAGGAACGGTCATTTCCTCGGAACAGAAAACCGTTATTGATAATGCCTTACACGAGGTTTATAAGGATTTCCTACTCGGGAATACCAATAAAATGCCTACGCTGAAGGATTACTACGAGGTTTTAAAACAGAACAAGTCCGATGTTGCCAAATCGCTTTGGCAATCGTTAGAATTGTATGTATACGGTTCAATGAAGGCATTTTCATATGAGAGTAACGTCGATATCAACAATCGCGTTGTAGTGTATGATATAAAAGACCTCGGCAAACAGTTGAAGTCGTTAGGAATGATGGTCGTTCTTGAAAATTTGTGGGATAGAATTGTGCGTAACCGTGAACGTGGAATATGCACGAGAATTTACATTGATGAGATTTATCTCCTTTTCAAAAATGAAGAAAGCGCGAATTTCTTAATGGAATTGTACAAGCGCGCCAGAAAGTGGGGCGGCATACCGACGGGAATTACGCAAAATATTGAAGATCTTCTCGTATCGGATACAGCAAGAAGAATGTTGTCAAACTGTGAGTTTGTCCTTATGCTCAATCAGCATACGGGCGACGCGGAGCAGCTTGCACAAATCCTTAAAATACCCGATACGCTTATGTCGTTTGTTGATAATGTTCCACCGGGAAGTGGTCTTATATACTGTGGATTAAACGGTTGTATTCCGTTTAAAGACGATTTCCCGACCGATACAAAGCTGTATAGGCTAATGACAACGAAATTTGGTGAGTAAATTGAAAGATAACGATTTATTTCGCAGCACGGCAGATAAAAAGCTTGGAGCGGAAACGCGACAAGTGACAGCAAACTCGCACCAAGCTGTAAAGGACGCGGCAAATGATTTGAGTGAGAAGAAAAACGGCTCACCGCAGCCGCCACGGCAACACTCCGTATATCGAGGTAAAAAAGTCACACTCTCACAAACGTCTTTTAAAGCGCCCTCTGCCAAAAGTGTTCCTATATCAAATGCCATTGGCAAATTGGCTAAGCCGTTGCAGGATAATGTAAAAGCCTCTGTTGGAGAAAGTACGAGTGAACAGCAAGCAAAAACAGCATTAAAGGCTGCCAACTTCGTTAGACACAGCGCACGGTACGGGCTGCGTGGCGCGAAAGTCGTTGCGCGAGTTCCTAAAAATTTGGCAAGCGCAATTAACAGAAGACGTGCCATAAGCCCGAGAGCAAGGAATTTAGCGCGTAGGCTAAAGCGGTCGCAGATCGTATTAGCGCCGAGACAGAAATATCATATCTTCGGCTTTGGGAAATATGCCAAGACCCGTTTGGCATATAAAAGGAACTTTCGCAGATTGCGGCTTTCTCAAAACGGAATATATCGTATTGCCAACATAGGCAAATCAGCGATTGGCTCAGTTGGGAATGCTGCTAAATTTGCCATATCCAAGCCTACCGATATGCTTGGAAACAAGCTGCTGTCACAACGTGCAGATCGTAAAACTTCGGGCGATGTGGGTGCGCAAACTGTAAAACTCGGATTACAAACCGCTGACTACGCACGTCGCGGCGTTCGCGGAGTTAAGTCGCTCGCCGAAGCTCCTAAGAAAATCTTTAACGGCGCAAAACGCACCGTTAAGGCAACTACCCGTACTGTAAAAACAACAGCCAAAGCAGCACGGGCTACCGCAAGAGCTGCAAAAACCACCATAAAAGTTACAGCCAAAATGGTTAAAGCAGTTGTACAGACTGCAGTTAAGGTAGTAACTAAGGTTGTGAGCATTATTGTGGAAACCGCGCCGTGGAGCTTGATTATTATAGGCGCAATTCTGTTGATCCTTTTGGTTGTGTGGGGCATAACGCTTATTGTTGAGTCAATCGGCGGTTCTGCAAAGAGCGTTGCGGGTTGGGCAATCCCTTCGGACTCATCAATAACCTCTTTTGACGGTAGGGACGTGTACGAAAATATTGTTAATCTATCCGAAGATCTGGAAGATGTTTATAATGATGTAAAATCGTCGCTTAAAAACTCAGTAAACGGAATGTCGAGCTATGATTATCTCGGATATTACGATGATACGCACAGCATTTATTCTGCGTATCCTGCGTACAGTAAAAAGTCTGAAATCAATGGATATATTGACGACCAAGGCATTAACACCGTAGATATACTTGCGGCACTTTTTGTGCTTATGACGCGCGATAAACAAAAAGAAAACGCCACAAGTTCAGATATATATGATGATACCGAGGCGTTTGATATTAAGTTCTCAAAAAACGATTTCAAGGAGCTTATTGGTAATGTAAATAATAATTCCAACAAGTACGGTGACGCTATCGTTTACAAAACGACGGAAATCGTCGGTAACTTGAAATGCCCCGGGCAAAATTGCACCCCACTATATTGCAGTAGTGTAAGCTCTTGCCCTTCCCCCGTCGTTATACAGACAGGTCCAAACAGTACGCTTTCGTATTGTCCGGGACACGGCACGTATTGCCCTGGACATCATCGCAAATTGACTGTCACATTGCAGAATGTCAATGATATTCCATCAACATACAATTTCACGCAAAACGAAAAAGGGCGGTATGAAGCCTGCAAAGCGTTTATAAACGCTATGCTCGATATGTATGGAGGTGAAACAGATGAAACGAATTCGTGAATATCTTGCAGGCAAAACGCCCAAGCAGCGCGTTCTGATATTTATCGGAGCTGCTTTGCTTATCGTATTTATTTTCTTTGTCATAAAAGGAAATTTATTCGATAAGCACGTTTCAAATAACCCTCCGCAATCAGTTTCACAATCTGAGAACAGCAGTTCCGAGGGAACGAATTCAGAACAGAGCGAAACCGCCGAGGGGGTCAAATTTCATATTAACTGGATCGACATAAGCGTTTTAGCAGCATTGGCTGCTGCTTACGGCATACATAAGTACCGCAAGCCAAACGAGAAAAGAGGTTATGATTATGGCAACCACAACAATTCAGCAGAAAATCCAAGCGTTGAAAAAGAAAATTTCCGCAAAAAATGCGCGGATCAACAAGCTGATGAGTAGAATATCGGAGTCCAAATCCGAAATAAAGTCCGCAAAAAAAGAGATCGGGGATATGGAAATTGAAATAAAGCAGCTCGAACTTGAACAGCTTTCCGATACTCTTTTTCAGAACGGTATAACTACGGCGGACGTAGCAGCGGCAATTGCGGCAGGAGAGATCAAAAAATCTCAGTCGCCGCAAAGCGACAGTTCTGACGACAGTTCAGAGTTCAATCAAGACGGCAGCAAGAATGTGAACATCACGGAAATAAACGATAGTATGGAGGATTTAACGAATGACATCTAAAATAGTAGACAAGGCTTTCCTGCAGTTTTACCGACTGAAAAGCGGCTTAACTCAATCGGAGCTTAAAGAAATGGCGGGTTATTCCAACATTGGAAAAGTCGAGCACGGAAAAGTCGTGCTATCCAATGATGACGCGAATGACAAGGCAGTCATAAAACGTATTGCGAAGTCACTCAAAATAAAACCCGAACAGCTGCTTTGTCTTGATGAAAAAGCAGCAGCGGAAAATGCCGATGCAAATAAGTTTGCGTCATTAAATCTGTGTGCAATGCGAAACACGCGGCGCAGCTCACATAAAGAAGTGGGCGTATACCTTGGGTTTCCCGAAAAAAACGCAGGATCGATAATTTTCGGGTTCGAACTCGGACGTCTGATGTTTCCGCCCGATGAGCTGACGCGTATAGCTACGGAAATTTTTTTCGGCGACAGTGCTGGGTTGCGCAAAATGCAAAAAGATTTTCTCACAAGAGAGTTTACTTCGGAGGAGATAGACCTATACAGTGGCGAAAGTGGCGATAAGTTTGAGGATACCGCCGTTTCCGACAATTCTTGCATAAACTCCGAAAGCGACATCAATGAAGAATATAACCTCCATCTCACAGATGGTCGAGTTATTCCTGTTAAGTGTTCGCGCTATGGCGGCGATATGCTGTATGAGTTTTATATTGCTAGAAAGAAAGCGATGCTTGAATTTTTGCAGGATGACGGTACTGTTTTTATATGCCGGAAAAGGGATATTTATTACATAACACGAAAGGGTGATGAGAGATGAAGTTAGTAGTAGCCGAAAAACCGTCCGTGGCGCGTGAGATCGCTAAGGTGATCGGGACATATGAAAGTGTGAATGGCGCGTTATACGGCAATGGATATATTGTTTCAAACGCTGTTGGACATTTGGTACAGCTCAAAGAACCCGACGAGTATGACGAACGGTACAAAAATTGGAACTTGGCAGATTTGCCGATCATTCCTAATTTTGAGTTTAAAGCAGATGAGGAAAAGCTAAATCAGCTTACAAATTTGACCGCGCTTATGAACTCCAAAGAGGTCGACAGTATTATATGTGCAACCGACGCAGCGCGTGAGGGCGAGTGCATATTCCGCTACATCTACGAATACATAGGCTGTACCAAACCGTTTGAGCGCTTATGGATATCTTCGCTCACCGCTGAGAGCATACGGCAGGGATTTTCCGATCTGAAACCCTCTGCGGACTACGACAATATGTATGCCGCAGGATTTGCCCGTAACAAAGTCGATTGGATATTTGGGATAAATATGACACGGCTTTATACGGGTTACAGCCGTGCATTATGCTCGGTTGGTCGCTGTCAAACAGCAACGTTAAATATGATTGTGCAGCGCGATAACGAAATATCAAACTTCGTTAAAAAGCCCTTTTTCAAGTTGAGGTTGGAAAATGGTGCGGAGTGGTTTGACGGCGAGGATAATTCTTTTTCGGATAAGCAGCAAGCGGAAAACGTCAGAGCCAAATGCGAACATCAGCTTTGTACGGTAATATCCGCGAATACAATGCTGAAAAAAGAAAATCGTCCGCTGTTGTTCTCGCTTACTTCGCTCCAATCCGAGGCTAATGAAAAACTCGGTATGTCCGCGGCAGCAACATTGGTGGTAATGCAGTCGTTGTACGAGAAAAAGCTGCTGACATACCCGAGAACAGACAGCAGCTATCTTACCGACGATATGGCAGCGGGAATGACAGAGCTTGTAAAAATGCTCCGCTTTTTTGACGGAAAAACGGTTGACGATCTGCTGCTCAACGGTCTGAACATTGATAGCCGTGTGGTTAATAACAAAAAGGTATCAGACCATCACGCAATCATTCCTACCGAAAACATTGCCGATATTGATAAAATCGAGCTGTCCGAGGACGAAAAGAATATTCTCGAAATGGTTATGCAGCGTTTCTTAGCGGTGTTCTGTAAGGAATATCAGTACAATGAAACAGAATATATCTTTGAGATCAACGGTGAAACGTTCAAGTGCAAGTCCAAAGTACCCGTACAGCTTGGGTGGAAAGCACTTTATTCTACCGACAAAGACGAAACCGACGATAGCGTGAATGTTACATATAAGCAGGGCGAAACGTTTGAGGCAAAAAAACTTGAAATCGTCGAAAGCGAAACAAAGCCGCCGAAAGCGTTTACAGAGGCAACATTGCTCCGTGCTATGGAAAATATCGACCGCAGGATTGAGGATAAAACACTCAGTGAGTATGTTTCCGAGCGCGGCTTGGGCACTCCTGCGACAAGAGCAGAGATTATCGAGAAACTTATTAAGTATGGATATATCGAGCGTGCAAAGAAAACGCTTAAATCTACCGAAAAAGGCAGAAAGATCATTGAGATGTTACCCGAAGATGTAAAAAGCATTGAAATGACAGCGGAAATGGAACAGCAGCTCGCCGCTGTCGAAAAAGGCGAGATATCTGCCGATGAGGTTGTTTCACAAACGATCAGCAAGGTCAAGAGCATTATTGAAACCGAGAAAACACGTCCGCACGTTTCCCTTGCACCTCCGCGCGAACCGCTTGGCAAATGTCCCAAATGCGGCGGTGCGGTATATGCAGGCAAGCTCAAGAACGGCAATGTAATATACTATTGCGAGAACTCATCGCAGGACAAAGAAAATCCCTGCATTTTCCGAGTATTTGCTGATGATCTGTTCTGGAAGTCCAAAAAGAAAACGCTCGGGGTTAAAACGTTGCAAACTTTATTGACAAAAGGGAAAGTCAAGGTCAACGGATTGTACAGCGAAAACAAAGGAACGACATATGACGCAATCATCTCTTTCGGCGAGGATTGGACGGAAAAGAAAACAGGAAAGCTGCGTATCGGCTTTAAAATGGAATTTGAGAACAAAAAGAAAGGTGGTAAATAAATGTTCTTTTTCAGAGTTGAATTATCCCTTTTCGACGAGGAAAGGCAGACGATTTATTTGTATCCCGATACACAGGCACTCGATAAGGACGAAATACCCGTGTTTTCGGAAACGGCACTTAAATCAAATCCCGTTTTCAAAAAATATATCAAGCGACTGAAAACAAATGTGGTTGATATAAAATATATGCTTTACAGCACAGACACCATTTTGCCCGACGAGCTTACCGACGATATGTTTTCTCAATTGCAGGAAAAAAATAAGCTCGAACTGATGTGCGAAAATGAGTTCTGTATAATATGCGGAAAATCAAAGTCAAAATCAGGTCATAAAAATAACAGTTCTATGTTGGTGCTGATCGTTTTGATTGTTGCAGGAGTGCTCTTGCTCGGTGCATTGTCAATGAGAAAGGGAAAGCAGTCTGCAACTAGCGGAATGGACGACAGCTCGGCGGTAATCGACAGCAGCCAAACAGAACCCGAAGAAAGCAGCGATAATTCATCGGATATTTCGATCTCTGATGAAAATTCGGCTCTCTCGGCGGAAAGCAGCGATAATTCTCAATCGTCGACTGAACCACCCGAGAGTGTTACATCATCATCGGATATATCAGCCTCATCTATCGATACCACCTCAAATGAAAGCACTACTACTTCGAGTGTGATATCAAGCACAACCCCGCAAACACCTAGCGGCTCGGTGAGCTTACAACCTACGGAAAGTACGTCCAACATTCCCCCAAGTTCGACAAGCGAGAGCAGCAGAGAAAACACTACGGATATTTTTAATATTCAAAGTCAAAGCGATATGGCGGTTACATTGTACTACGACACAGAAGAACCGACCGTATCCTTTATAGCGCCCGACGGTACGGTCATATTAGCAAGCGAGCTATCATCATCTCGCGGCGATGGGGCAGTATGCTATTACATTTCAAGCGCCATAGCAGGACAATGGAAAATCAGTTATGATAAAAAGGCAAACAATTTCCTTGATGTCAATTGGGCACCGTATGCAGAACAAACAGGTATTCCGCAGAGCATTCAATCGAATTTAACGTCGGAGAACGGGGGCAGCGTATGACTTTTAATGAAATGATCGAATTTAGGCACGACAGTATAATCGCCTCTATGAAAACAGCATTAACGTATGCTGAACAGCATCGCGGCACAAGTTATGCTGTAATGCTCGATGAGAAAGACGGACACTCGTTTGTTGTTGATATGTCACTCGCCGATAGATTGAAATCTGATGGCATTCTGCTGGAAACATTTCAGTTAGGCAAATACGAAAAGCCCACCGAGTGGCCTGACGCGGAGCTTGACATAACGTTGAAAAGCGCAGCGTATGAAATCAGGCGTAATATGGGAGAATATGCTGATTTTCCCGAGTTCAATGTTGGAAAGATTAATCTTGATAAGACTGACGAGCCTACACAAGAAGGTAATGATCAGTTTGTGGAAAAAGACTTCGGCAGCGAGTGGCAAGAGGGTTATGCTCAAGCTGATGAGATGGATTTCGGCAGCGAATGGCAGGACGGTTACGAGCAAGCTGACGAAATAGAATACGACGGAAATTGGCAAAATAGTTATGATGAGCCAACCGAAATTGAGTTAAGCACGGATAGTGATATATCGGTTGACAGCGTTTCTGCAGATGATAAGGATATGTCATTGGATATCATTGATTTGAGCAGCACAAAGGCAATAGAAAACACTCCACCGCCCATTGAAGAACAGCAGCAAAGCAACATTTCCGAAACCTCGCCCGACACCAATAGTATTTTTTACAAGGTTGACGATCTGGGTGACGAGCATACAGACGACAGCTTTTCACAATCTGTAAAGCAGCACGAAGAAATTAAACGGCTAGAACAAGAGCTTGCAAGAGCTAATGCTAAAATTTCAAGCTTACAAGGTGTTATCGACAAGACAAACGCCGTTATCAATTCGGACAAGCAGCTGCTCTCCGATTTCAGAGCAGCAATGAAAACGTATGATCGGACGGTTGGCGGGGCTGAAAAGGAAAAGATACCCGATCAGCCTAAAAAGACAAGTTCGTCTAAACAAAGCAGAAAATAACAGGAGGTATTTTTTATGTATAATAATGTAACTATGATGGGGCGTATCGTAAACGATCTGGAACTGAAAGTAACACCCAACGGAACCAATGTTTGTTCTTTCCGCATTGCCGTCGACAGGCGGTATCAGACAAAGGGTGAGGAAAGAAAGGCGGATTTCTTCAACGTCGTAGCGTGGAGAAGTAACGCCGAATTCATTTGCAAGTGGTTCGGTAAAGGACGTATGATCCTGATAACAGGCGAGCTGCAAACCCGCCAATATACCGATAAGAATGGCAATCCTGCAACGTGGTATGAAATTATCGCCAACCGTGCGGATTTTACTGGCGAGAAGAAAATGGAAAGCACAACGCAGCCGCCGTTGCCGCCCGAGCCGCCGCAGTACAGTAATTCCTCTGCTGACGACGATATAGCTGCTCCGCTTACGGAAGCTCCCGACGATTATCCGTTCTAATGAGAAAGGAGGACGACTATGGATCAGCCTTTAATTACCGTAAGCGGACAAGGCGGTACAAACATCAGCTTTGACGTAACATCGGTTGGTTTTGATACGGAAAAGAAATACACCGTTGAAGAATTTAATCAAGCACTGAAAAAAGCTGATGAAAAATGGCTTAAGGAGATTTGGGACGGTATCAGTTATCCCAATGATATTGTGATCGTTACCATAGAGAATTTACACAATGACCCTTGTACATACCGTTTCAATTTTTCAGATGCTGAATTTCACAGCATACAGGAAATTGTTTCACTTTCACCTACTCCAATGCACGCAAGCATTTCAACAGAAGATGCAATTGAGGTTCTGAATAGGGCAGAAACAGATGCTCTCTCAAAAGCTCCCGATCAAGAGAACTTCATAATATCACAGACCGCCAATAATACATTCGTTGTAAAGTCTGACAGCGAAATGTTTGGCAAGGGAGTAACCGTTTTTGAAAGCAATAATCGAGATGAATGCGTGGACTACGTTTCTCAGCGGCAGCCTCCGCGCGATTGGCAAGTTTATGTTATCAAAGATCTGCTCTCTTGGTCAAATCCCGAATTAGTTCCCGAACGCTCTAAAATCGAGTATTTTGACACGGTCGAGGACGCAGTAGCGCGGTTTAATGAATACCGAAATTCGCCATATAGTTCCGAAACAGCTATTGAAAAAACCTCTGCACGGCTTACACTCGGAATGTCAAGCGAACCTTATGCAGTGGATATTTTGCACGTTCGTGATAATCAGAATTATCTCGTAGAAGATTTTGATTATATGCAAGAGATGAACACTGATAGAAATTTCTTGGATACGCTTGCAAAAATCACTGCAGATGTTGGATTTGAACGTATTATAATTGGCAAGGTGAGAGATATTGCGTTTGAAGATTGGGATAATCCTTACTTCAGAGAGGGTTCGCAGGTGGAATTCATTATCCAAAGCAGACACGTTGAAAAAGCTGTTAAATCTCAGATTGAAAAAGCTTTTCCGGTTCAAACTCCCTCGCAGGAGCAGGGTGTTTCACATATAACTAAAAATGCTGAGCTATCGGCTACGGGCAGAAAGGACAAAATTATGGCTACAAAAATGGAATGTACGGGAATGGTAATGCTTGCAGAAGGCAGTGCCAAAGCAGTGGCAACTGTGACAATAAACGACGAATTTGCCCTCAAAGGCATCAAAGTGTATGAGGGCGAGAACGGTCTGTTTGCGGCAATGCCGTCGCGCAAAATCGGCGGCGAATATCAGGATGTGGCGTTTCCGATCACAGCGGAGGCAAGAGCGCAGCTCAACAGCGCGGTTTTGGAAACATACGGCAAACTCGTTGAGAGCGGTCTGGAAAAGCTGCCGATTGAAAAAAATGCCCCGCCCGAAAGGTCCACGTCAAAAATCAGCGTATCGTTGCATATGCTTAACGATGAAAAGACTAAGGCTGTTGGACAAATTGTGATCGATGACAGCATTGTTGTTTCGGGAGTAAAGGTACGTCACGGTACAAACGCGCAGGGTGAGGAAAAGGACTTTGTAAGTATGCCGTCCTATCAGACCCAGACGGGCGAATATAAAGAGTACGCGCTCCCCGTTACCAAGGACTGTTACGAAAAGGTAAATAAGGCTGTCTTAGGTGCATATGAAACACTCCAGAGAACAGAACATAAGGGCGTCAATCTGTCGGAACTCGGCGCAAAGGGCGAGGTTTCATCCAAATATGGTATGAATAATGCTTTTGCCGCGAAGATGATGGCTGAGCTTGACAAACAGAATATACCGTATTCTGCAAAAGTAGCACCGAATGCGACTACGCTTTCAGTAAAAAATACGGACAGAGCAGCGGTAGATAAGGTACAAAAAGCTTTGACAGAAACTCTTGCAGCAGAAAAGAAAGCCGAACAAAATCAGCAGCAGCCCGAGCAGCGTACACAAAGCAAGCCGAAAAAGGCTGTAAAACATTAATGGTTTAAAAACAATTTCTCTCCCCGAACGTGTAAATGCTCGTTTTCGGGGAGAGGAAAATTTTTTAACTTTTTTCCAGAAAAAACTTGACTTTACGGATTTAAAGTGGTAAAATAATATTAGGAGGAGCAAATGGCACGAGTTGATGATATTCGCAGCGGATATGAAGAAATGACCGATAGGCTGTACAACGACAGACAAGCGTTCTCAGAATTCCTCGACTTTTCGGGGCGATTTTACAAGCTGCCGTCGGCACAAACTATGGCGGTGTTCTCGGAAAACCCTGCTGCAAGAATGGTAGCGGACTACGAAACGTGGGGCAGCTTTGATAGGCAGGTAAAGCGCGGAGAGAGAGGAATAGGCTATATTTCGGACGGTACGGTAAAGTATTGTTTCGACATATCCCAAACAACGGGAGAAACAGAGCCGTTTCAATGGAAATTTGATAAGCAGACCGCAGAACTGTACAAAAATAAGTTCTCCGAGGAGCACGATGGGAATTTCTCCAGTCTGGCACAGTGCGTGAGTTATCTGGCAGTCGATGAGGTAAACAGTAGCATAAACGCTATTGCCAACAGCCTGCATATCTCGGCAAGGAATAAACCCGCGTTCTTAAAGTCGGCACGTTCAATGGTGCGGCAAATTATGAAGTCGCGGTGCGAATATCGAAGTGCCTATAAAATCAACACCGCGCCGTTAGATCTGTCGGCATTGGATATGCTGCATAGCAAGGCTGAATTTGAAAAGCTGTGTGAATGGGTGCAGCTGACAGCAAAGTCGGCGCTGCGAAAAATGGAAAAAACCATAATCAACGAAATCATTATTGAAAGGAGTATTGGCAATGAAAGAACTCAGAGAGATATGGTGCGAGGAGGAGAACAAGTTCTACGCGGAGACGATCGTGAAGAACGGACAGACGTACAAACTCGACCCGACAACGTGGACATACCTTCCGCAACTGACGGTGGATTACAGCGAGGAGGAACGGGAGCTGATGAAACAGCCGATAGGGAGCTACGGACGGAAGTGGCAGGAGTATATGCAGGAGAATTACCCGTTCGAGATAGCGCCGTTGGAGATGAGAGCGCAGTACGGTCTGATCGCGCGGAGAGTAGACAAAGAGGCGGAGGAGATGTACGAGCTGCTGACGGAACAGTGGGCGGCAGCACATCAGCCCCGACCAACGACGTTCACGGAGAGCGCAGCGTGGGAGAAGATGAAGATATTGGAGTGCAAACGGGCAGTAATGGAGGACGTGGTCCTGAAACCCAGAGGAATATAAGTGCGGATACAATATATCCACATACGGCGGAGGAGAAATCTTCCGCCTTTTCTTTTTCAGACTTGGAGGCAGAGCAGCCTACCCTTTTTGAAGTGCTGCCCGAAGTCAATGCTGAAAAGAAATCGCATACAGCCGAAAGCGAAAATCCTAAGTTAGCGGCAGCGGTAAACGCTTTAAAGGATTATGCGCGTAGTACAATTTTGTACTACAACAGCGAAATCCGAGAAACATTCCGTAATTCATCACGCTCTGATTTCGACTACAAGGTTAGGAACGCTATCGGTGAAACAATCGGGAAATTGTCGAACGGTGATATAACCAGCGAACTCGCGGAAAAGGCAGATTTCTCTGCGCTTTATATGGAGATGTACGAAAACAACGAATTTGCCGAGAGCCTTTATACCGAAATATCGGATATGCTGTATGTTGAACATATAGAAATAGACAAGGCGCGGCAAACCGCACACGAAACGGGACTTCCGTATGACGAGTATCCTTATGACCCCGAGGAAAATTTCGACCCGCATGCGTACAATCCTAACCGAATGAGTGATGAGGACTACAACCGTATGCACGATCTGATAGACAAAGAACGTGCCGAAGCGGAAAATCTGAAAGGCAGAGAAGTACGCATTGATGATCACGCCTATTATATTGAAGATATTATCTGGTACTCGGATAGACCCGAAACAAAGCTCCGTGCTGTTTATGATAGCCTTGATCCTATAAAGTATGAGTATCTGGACGTCGTTAGCAGCATTTTGGAGCAGCAGGACAGACAAACCATAGAGGACAGTATCGAGCTGAAAATTCCATACACCGAGAACAGCCTTTTGCATAGTTTTCTTGACGAGCATTACCCCGACAAAAATCCACCGTTTGCACTCGTAAATGCAATGGTCAAATATCTTGATGAGAAATTTGCCAAAGAAGATCCCGACGGCGGTTACGATAAAACTGATTTCGAAATAACCGCATATGCAATTCTGGATAACGGTGATGACGACTTCAAATATGATGGTCGATTTGACATTGGCGACGGAGACGGTCACGGCGGCGGAAAGTCGCTTGTGGAACATATCACCGATTTCAATAAATATTTGGTAGAGAACAAAACGGGATTTTACAATGAAGAGGATATTGCAAACGCAAAACAAACACTTGAGGTGCTTGTTCCATACCTTGAACGCGGCAGCAAGCTATCTGCGGAGGAGCAGGAGAGCTTCGATAAATTCAAGGAACAATATCCGATCAGAGGAACAGTTACAACACAACTTGAAACACCACAGTCACTACATTCCGCAGCTTTTGAAAAGCTAAAAGCTAATCACGATTTCAAGGCAGAAACGATAGAGCTGCTTGACCGCATTGAGCAGCAGATGAAGATAAACAATTATGATATGTTTGATCTGCAAATGCTCAAACTGCCCGTGTTTCAGCAGAAATACGGTAGTCTGCCAAGAATATTGGAGAAAATGTTCGATGGTAAGCTCAAAGAGATAGCAGCTGAACTGAACGGATATATCAAGCCGCCCGTCGCTGAAACTGTTAATTTAAATTCCGTTGTCATTGACCTAACACCGCACGACAAACCGCACCGAGAGGTTGAACAGAGCAATTTCAAGATAGAGGATAATATACTCTCGGAGGGCGGACAAAAGACGCGATACGCTGCTAACGTAACCGCGATCCGCACTTTAAAGAAAATCGAAACCGAGGGCAGAGCTGCGACTGCTGACGAACAAAAAATTCTTTCTCAGTATGTTGGTTGGGGTGGTATTCCGCAAGCATTTGACAGCGGAAACAGCAAATGGTCAAAGGAATATGCGGAGTTAAAGGAGATGCTGACAGGCGAGGAATACGCGGCGGCGCGTGGCAGCACGGTAAACGCGCATTACACAACGCCGACAGTTATAAACGCGATATATAAAGCGATTGACAATATGGGGTTCAAAAGCGGAAACGTTCTCGAACCTGCAATGGGCGTGGGCAACTTTTTCGGCTGTATGCCCGAGAAAATGCGTGACAGCAAGCTGTTCGGCGTGGAGCTTGACAGCATTACGGGACGTATCGCGCAGCAGCTGTATCCAAGTGCAAATATTCAGATAAAGGGTTATGAGAAAACAGACTTCCCCGATAACTTCTTCGATCTCGCGGTCGGGAACGTCCCGTTCGGAAACTACCCCGTTGCCGATAAGCGTTATGACAAAGAGAAATTTCCGATACACGACTACTTCTTTGCCAAAACGCTTGACAAGGTTGCACCGGGAGGTATCGTTGCGTTTATCACCTCCAAGGGAACGCTTGACAAAGCCAACTCCAAGACCCGCGAGTATCTGGCAAAGCGAGCTGACCTTATCGGTGCTATCAGACTTCCGAATAACGCTTTTAAGGAAAATGCAAACACCGAAGTAACATCGGATATTATTTTTTTGCAAAAGCGTGAAAAAATGGCGGTAGAATTGCCCGATTGGTGCTATATCGGGAATAACGAGGACGGTATACCCGTAAATCAGTATTTCCTCGATCACCCCGAAATGATACTCGGAAAAATGTCCGAGGACGGGAAGATGTACGGCGGATATAACACAACTTGTGTCCCGATAGAGGGCGCTGACCTTGCAAAGCAGCTTGACAAGGCGATTGCGCAACTGAGAGCAAATATTACCGTCAAGAAAGTTGCCGAGGAGAGCGAAAAAGAACGCGGCATAATATCCGCGACCGAGGACGTGCGCAATTTCACTTATACGCTTATTGACGGTAAAATGTACTTCCGCGAAAATAACATTATGACGGAGGTAGAGGAAAAGGGCGCTAAATTGGAGCGTATGAAAGCGCTGCACGAGCTGCGGAACATAATGCGCGGAGTGATCACCGCCCAAGAGAACCGCTGCTCGGACGAGGAGCTTTCCGTTCTTCAGACCGCGCTTAACGAACAGTACGACAGCTTTGTCAAGCAATACGGGAATATTGGCGAACGTGTGAATTCTTCCGTTTTCAGCGAGGACGATGATTATAATCTGCTCTGCGCTCTCGAGAACTACGACAGCGAAACGAAAACTTATTCTAAGTCGGATATCTTTGAAAAGCGCACCATTAAGCCAACAACGGAGATAACACACGTCGATACTCCACAGGAGGCGCTGCAGGTGTCTCTGGATATCCGCGGCAAAGTTGATGTGCTATATATATCCGCGCTTTGTGGTATAACCCCCGAAAAAGCCGTTGATACGCTTGTTGTCAACCACTTGATATACTTAAATCCTCAAAAATACAACGAGGACAATCCTTTTGAGGGGTATGAAGAGGCTACGGAGTACCTTTCGGGCAACGTTCGCGAAAAGCTCCGCACCGCACAGACATATGCGGAGATAAACCCCATATTCGAACGCAACGTCGACGCGCTCACCAACGCGCTGCCGCCGACGATAGAGGCAAACGAAATATTTGCGCGAATAGGCGTGAATTGGGTAGACATTGACGATTACAAGCAATTTTTGAAAGAGTATGCACAAGCAAGTTTTCTTTTTCAGAGCCTGCGCCGTACTCCTATGGGTGAGTACAAGATCGACAACAAATCCGCCGACCGTAGTGTTGCGGCGACATCAACTTGCGGCACGAAACGGCTTAACAGCTATGAAATTTTCGAGCGCTTACTCAATAATCGCGATATCGTTGTTAAAGACCCCAAGACCGTATATGATGATGGCAAGGAGAAAACGGTCTATATCGTAAATGCGAAAGAAACGCGGTTAGCGCAAGATAAAGCCGATCTGATGAAAGAGGCATTCAAAAATTGGCTCTGGGACGACCCCACACGGCGCAAAAAGTATGTTGAGCGGTATAATGAACTGTTCAACTCCATAGTAGGACGCGAATACGACGGTTCATATCAGACATTTCCGGGTATGTCGCCGTTCATACAGCTCAGCGATCATCAGAAAAACGCCGTGGCACGGGCAAAGCTCGGCGGTAACGCTCTGCTTGCTCACTGTGTTGGTGCAGGCAAATCCTTTGAAATGGTTGCGGCGACAATGGAGAAAAAGCGGCTCGGTCTGATAAATAAGGCTTGCGTGATCGTACCAAAGCCTTTGGTGCGGCAGATGGCGAGTGAATGGCTGCGGCTCTACCCCGAGGCAAATATTCTTGTCGCAGGAGAAAAGGACTTCTCCAAGAGCAACAGGCAAAAGTTTATAGGGCGGTGCTGCACGGGAGATTATGCAGCGGTCATTATGTCGTATGAGCAATTCGAGAAAATCCCAATGTCACTCGAATACCGTCAACAATTCCTCAAGCGCGAGCTTTCACGCATAGAAGCCGCCATATCCGAAACCGACGACCGCACGTCTATCAAGGACTTAGAGCGTATGAAAAAAAGCCTTGAGGCGAAGATGGAAAAGCTGCTTAACGCGAAAACCAAGGATGAGTCGCTGACGTTTGAGCAGCTTGGCTTTGACAGCTTAGTCGTGGACGAGGCACACAACTACAAAAACGGCTTAGTTGTCACAAAAATGAACCGAGTGGCAGGAGTACAAACCACTCCCGCGCAAAAATCCGAGGATATTCTTATGAAAACGCAATATCTGAACGAGCAGTCGGGCGGTAAAAATATCCTTTTTGCAACGGGAACCCCCGTAAGCAATTCAATGGTGGAAATGTATACAATGCAGCGGTATCTTCGCCCCGATCTGCTGGATAATTCGGGATTACAGACCTTTGACGATTGGGCAAGTACATTCGGAGAGGTAGTTACTCAGCTCGAGCCTACGCCCGACGGGACGGACTATCGACCGAAAAAGCGTTTTGCGAAATTCGCAAATTTGCCCGAGCTAATGCAGATGTACAAGGAATTTGCGGATATCCGTACAGCGGAAATGCTAAATCTTCCAGTACCCGAGATCGAAGGCGGCAAACCGCAGACCGTGCTTGCGAAACCTAACGAGTTTCAGCAGGAGTACGTCAAGATACTTGCAAAACGCTCGGAACAGATACACGCAGGAAACGTCGATCCGCGCGAGGATAATATGCTAAAGATAACTCACGAGGCGAGGCTGCTCGGTCTGGACGCGCGGTGCATAAACCCTGCCGCCGAGAACGACCCCGAGAGCAAGGTCAACCTCTGTATTGACCGCGTAATGGACATTTACGATCAGACTACGGACAAAAAAGGGGTACAAGTAATTTTCTGCGATATAGCCATAAACGATAAGAACGGCAAGGGCGAGCCGACATTTTCCGTATACAACTACATACGCGAGGAACTTGTTCGGCGAGGAATTCCACCGGAGGAAATATGCGCCGCAGGCGACGCGGCAAACGAACAGCAGCGCACCGAGATGTTTTCGCAGCTTAACGCGGGAACAAAGAGGGTTCTGCTCGCGTCCACATCAAAAATGGGTACGGGCGCAAATTTTCAGCAAAAGCTCTGCGCGCTGCATAATCTGGATATCCCGTGGAAACCGTCCGATTTGGAGCAGCGCTTAGGTCGAATTGTACGGCGCGGCAACGAAAACAAGACCGTGCAAGTGTTCAACTATCTGACAGAAAAGACGTTCGACTCGTATATGATGAGCATTATCGTGAATAAGCAGAAATTTATTTCTCAGATAATGTCGGGCAAAACTCCTGCGAGAACGTGCCAAGACGTTGACGAGATGGTTCTGAACTATTCAGAAATGCAGGCGATTGCAAGCGGCGATCCGCGCGTCAAGGAGAAGATCGAGCTGGATAACGACGTAGCTCGGTTGAGATTGCTCGAAAGTGAACACGCACGGCGTAAATTCAATCTGCAGGATATAGCGATAAAGTGCGAACGTGAAGTAAGGAGGATAACACAGATCGCACTACCTAACGCGAAACACGACAAGGAATGGGCGAAGAAAAACGAGCTGCCCGAAGATACGTTCGAGATGAAGATCGGCGATCAGACTTACACGGAACGTGCCAAGGCAGGAGCAGCTCTTCGCAAAGAAATTATAAGCGTGATGGCGTCGCGGCAAACAAAACAGGTCGGAGAATTCTGCGGATTTACCGTATCGCTTTCCGCCGATTGCGCTACAACTCCGAAGATCACTATGCGCTCGTGGAATGGAGGAGGTCTGACCTACTATGCCGATACAAATCTGGATAGCGACATAGGAAATATAACGCGAATTGAAAATATTCTGAAAGTCGGTATCGAAAAGAAGATCGCAGAACTTAACGCAAGCCTAGAGGACACGAAGAATAATCTAGCCGAGGCGGAGAGAACCAAGGACGCGCCGTTTGAATATGCAGATGAGCTGCGAGATAAAACCGCACGTCTGGAGCAGCTTGACAAGGAATTGAACATCGACAAGCAGGAAGACGCGATAATCGGCGACGATGGCGAAGATATCAGCCTCGAGCCTCCGCAAAAACCCGAGCCGCCAAAGCACGGCAGACGATAAAATATATTGCCCCGTTGGAAACAGCGGGGCAAATTTAATAAAAGGAGTAGCTTGTATGATTAAATGGATTGCACTATCAGTCAATCTGCTGCCGTATATTATAGCTGCGGTAATAGCAATAGGCGGTGTGCGTAAGCACCGTAAAAAGGCTCACGGAAAAATCGCTTGGATATTTCCGCTTACCATATTTGAGGCAAATGTGATGATCAGTGCAGCGTATGCATGCATAACCATTATTGCAGATACAAAGGGGAGCATCTTATCATTGGCGATTTTACTTATTGGATACCTAATGATTGATTTTGCATTTTATATTGCTATGCAGCCGACAGAATATAACGCAAGTTTTTATATAGCCTTAGTACCGCTTGGAATAGGTGTAATTGTTTCTGCAATTGCTATTTTGCTAACGTGGTCAAAAACAATATAAAAAGTAAGGCAAACGTGGCGACGCTCAATAATATCAAAGCAATATTGATATTAAAATGTAGATTAGTATGTAGTGTGGAAATATCGGTTTCTGTCTTAACAGAAATTTTGTTTTGGTTTGAAATGTGAAAGTCGCCGAAATGTATTACAGCCATATCATAATATCGAATTCTCAAATGGCTAAGCTGATATTCGGTAAGATTTAAAATTTCAACACAAGTGGTTTTGTTTTTCAGATTGTTATATGATATTGCGTCCATTGAAACAATTCCGTTCTGAAAAAAATATGCGCAACGCCATGGCTTATATACTTTGATAACAGACGTACCGATAATTTTTTCTGCTGCCTCTTTTGTAGTAAAATGCATCAAGCCGACTTTGGAGATTGCATCTTTACTCTTCTTGCTCAGTTTGTGAGGAAGTAACATTATTAAACCTATCAAAAGCACTAATAGTGCAAATATTAATGAAGCAACCGTAATAAATTCCATTTTAATACCCCCATACAGCCATATTATACTTCATAACATGACAAAAGTCAATAGACCGAAGCCATTATTAAGAAATCTCCTACCAAACGGATAGGAGATTTTTTAATAATAGCTCCGAAATCCAGAGCTATATTTTCAGAAAGGACTGATGATTATGGACGATGAAAAAATCACAAAGGAACAGATTGAAAGTGCTCGCGGTGCAAATCTCGCGGAGTATTTCCAAACGCACGGATATGAGTGTGAGCTGCGGAGAGATGAACTGCACGTCAAAGGTTACGGCGGCTTTTTCGTCAACGTCAACACAAATCAATGGACGTGCTTTTCGGAAAATAAAGGCGGTACAAATGCTGTGAACTGTCTGACGGAAATGCTGGGAATGGATTTCAAAACCGCCGTGAGAGAGCTTGCAGGCGGCTCAATATCTTATACGCCGCGGCGGGAAAATAATTCTTTTTCAGCCGTGAAAAAACAGCTTGTTCTCCCCGAAAAAGCCGACAATATGAAAAAAGTGTTCGCGTATCTCTGTCAAACTCGTAAGATAAATTCAGAAATAGTTTCGCAGTTGGCGCACGACAAATTGTTGTATCAAGATACGCGCGGAAACGCGGTTTTTGTTCACCGTGACAAAAACGGAAAGATAGTCGGTGCGGAGATACAAGGTACAAATTCCGAGATACGCTACAAAGGTGTAGCGCAGGGAACAAGCGAAAGCGTATTCGCTTTAAAAATCGGAGAACCGAAAAAAGCATACGTTTTTGAAAGCGCGATAGATTTGCTGAGTTTTAAGCAACTTGCAAACCCCGAAAAAATTCAGAATTCCGTACTCGTTTCTATGACAGGACTAAAACCAAATACGCTGAAATCTCTTATGGAAAACGGTGTGAAAATGTTCTCGTGTGTCGACAATGACGAGGCAGGAATTAACTTCACCACTACCAACAAATTAACGCCTTGCCAAAAAATTTTAGCGGAGAATGGTGTTAAAGATTACAACGAACTGCTCCAAAAATTTTCGAAAACCTTTACGCAAACGGAGCAGAGAGCCGTTCAAAATAATCCGCAGACCCCGCAGAAAAAATTTCCAACACCGTCGCACTCTCATAGATAAATTTTAAAATTTTTTCGAAATGCGGAAGAAAAAATCTTCAAGGTTGAAAAGAAAAAACAGCAAAAGGGTTTTAGGTATTTTTGAT
>ERZ778511.113-NODE-113-length-79202-cov-6.484440_pt1 | contig 79202 bp, 77 predicted proteins | sample MGYA00510347_ERZ778511 | MGnify/ENA primary metagenome ERZ778511 (study PRJEB29527, sample SAMN07138967) | mouse gut metagenome | material: feces | host: mouse | place: China:Nanjing | collected 2016-01-25 ...
TTTAGGTTAAAATAGTTTGTAGATAACCGACAAAAAACCACATCCATTGTGAAATGGTTTGTGCGGATTTGCAATAGGGATATCCCTATTGCTTTTTATAACAGTAACACAGTTACTGTTATAAAAAGCAAGTCGAAATTATGTGATAATTAAATATTGGACAGGAAAGATCCATATGAGTAATATAAGCTTTAAACAATACAGGGCGATCGATCTGGGAATTCTGGCGGTCATTCTGTTTGTTGCCGAGACGATTACGGCAAAGGCGGCAAACTCGTGGTTTCCCACAGAATTGTATATGCTTTCGCCGTCGGTGGCTGTGATATGTATCGTGATGATGCGATGGGGCGGATTTGCTGCGATACATGCCGTTATCGGCGGAGCGGCGTTTTGCTTGGCTCTGGGAGCAACGGCGGAACAATTTGTGGTATACTGCATCGGAAATTGCTTCGCGCTGGTGTCTCTGATACTTATAAAGGCGCTTGGAAAGCAGAAGATAAGAGACCGTGTGTGGCTGACAATTATCTTTACGGTGTTGGCGTTCGTGGGGACGGAGCTGGGAAGAGGACTTGTGAGTTTGATTTTCGGGCTGGCGATAGACGCCGTTTTGGCTTTCTTTACTACCGATTCGCTGTCGTTGGTGTTTGCGGTGGTGGTCGTGCTGATCTCACGTAGGGTCGACGGGCTGTTTGAGGATCAGAAAGCGTATCTGATACGCACCGAATCAGAGCGCAGGCGTGCGCGGAGTTCCGATAATTTTGAGTAATGAAAAATGTTAATATAGCTCGAAAATATCATTTTTAGGAGGTTTCAAAGATGCAAATGAATGTTTCCGACTATTTGATTTTTGATGCGGAAAGCGGTACCTACATCGAAAATCCGGAACAGGCTGTTCGCGATGATGTTGAAAAGCATCATTGGCTGAACATTCTGAGAGCGGTTATAAAGGACTGGCGTTTGTACCTTATGCTTGTTCCCATGATCGCGGTATTCCTGCTGTGGCGTTACCTGCCGATGTACGAGCTGCTCGGGTGCTTTAAGGTAACGGATAGCGTAAAGCCCGTTGCTGAGCAGTATTATTCGGGATTTTCCTATTTTAAGACGCTGCTTATGGGTACGGGCACTCTTACGACCGAGTTCTGGAGGGCGTTCAGAAATACGTTCCTGTTGAGCTTCTACGGTTTGTGTTTCGGTTTTCCGATGCCGATTATCATCGCGCTGTTTTTTAATGAGATACGCTCGAACATCATGCGCAGTATCTATCAGGTAATTACATATTTGCCGAAATTTATGTCGACGGTTGTAATGACCTCGCTGGTAATGATGCTTGTAAAGCAGGGCTCGATGACGTCCGGCATGGGTATAATCTCGCAGTTTTTGGTCAACATCGGTGCCGTTTCCGAGGAAGTTGCTTTTACGCAAGGTCTTATGAATAATCCGTCTTTTTTCAGAGCTATCTATCAGATAAGCGGTATCTGGGAGACGGCGGGCTACGACAGCATCGTGTTCTTCGCGGCAATTATCGCGATCTCGCCTACGAGCTATGAGGCGGCACAGATCGACGGCGCGGGCAAGCTTGCTCAGATGAAGTACGTTGTTCTGCCGAGCATTCTGTCAACGATCGTAATCATGCTTATTACGAGAATTGGTTCGCTGCTCAATGTCGGCTACGAAAAGGTTCTCCTTTTGTACAATACGAACACTTACGTGACTGCAGACGTTGTTTCAACGTTCTCGCAGAGATACGGTATCGCAGGTACGATGACAGGTCTCGCGTCCGCTGCCGAGATGATGAACAACGTTATCGGAATGCTGTTGGTTATCGGCGCTAATACGATCGCTCGCAAGGCGTCCGATGTATCACTCTATTAAAGAGGTTTGCTATGAAAAGACGACTTGAAATTTCCGAGCTTATATTCAAAATTATAAGCTACACGCTGCTTACTGTGTTCGCGATCTGCTGTCTGTATCCTTTCCTGTACACGATCTCGGCGTCGATAAGCGGCAGAGAAGTGGTTGACTACAACCGGCTGGTGCTTTTCCCTAAGGACATACAGTTTGACGCATTCTCAAGAATGTTTAACAATAATATGTTCTGGAACGCATACACAAACACCCTGTTTCTGACGTTCTACGGAACTATCTGGGAGCTTATACTTTCGATCCTCGGCGCGTATGCGCTGTCCAAGAAGAGACTGTTGTTCCGTAAGGGCTTTAATTTCTTCTTGGTATTCACGATGTGGTTCAGCGCGGGTCTTGTTCCGCAGTATTTGAACTATATTGCGACAAAACGCGTATTCAACGCAGTGGGTATTATGGACGACAAGTGGCTGGTCGTTATCGCAATGGGTATGGCGGCAATGAATATAATTCTGCTTCGTAACTCGTTTGAGGGCGTACCGAGCGAGATCGAGGAGGCGGCTATCATCGACGGAGCAACTGAAATGCAAGTGCTCTGGAGAGTGTATCTGCCGATGAGTAAATCGATAATCGCGACAGTATCGCTGTTTTTCGCGATATCTCGCTGGAACGGATACTTCTGGGCAAGACAAATGATCTCGAACGGTAACGAGCACCCGCTGATGGTATATATCCGTCTGCGTCTCGAGGAATACACCGATCCCGAGGCTATGTCGGCGTGGAGCGAGCCGTATGCTTCCGACTCCGTTATTTACGCGTTGATCGTCTGCTCGATCGTTCCCATTCTTATTATTTATCCCTTTATCCAGAAATATTTCGCAAAGGGCGTAAATGTCGGCGGCGTAAAGGAATAATATCACACATGATAATCAGCCGCAATCCGCGGTTGATATATAAAAAGTCAAAGCGGGTAAAATTCCCGCGAACACACAAATCCTGAAGGAGGAACAACACAATGAAGAAATCAAAACTTGCGGCGTCATTGCTGGCAGTTACCGTGTCGCTATCAACATTGCTGACAGGCTGTACGACCGTACCCGATACGTCCGGCAACAGCAGTTCGTCAACAAACTCGTCTAACGGCGGCAGCAGTAGTAGTACGGACGGCAACAGCAGCACGAGCACGGGCGGTGATCCCTCACCCGATACTCCCAAATTGGAGTTTGCACAGGGTACTGTTCTGAGAATGGCTACCGGCTACAACAGCAAAAATACGGGTCTGTTCTTTGACGCGGACTACGTTGCCGATAAGGGTGAAAACGGCGCCATTACACTGGCTAACGGCAAGAGCTACAGCGCTGGCGATCTTAAGCCTACATGGGTAGCTGTACAGGAAAAGCTCGGTATGGTATTTGAGAACCAGTATCAGGGCAACAGCGCTGCCAAGGAGTGGGAGTTCTGGAAGGAAAGACTTTCCGAGGTAGATATGGTAAGCGGTACCGCATCCAATCTGACTGAGGCAGGCGCCGCAGGTCAGGTAGTAAATCTTGCCCAGTACCTTGACCAGATGCCCGACTTCAAGGCATATCTTGACGCTAACCCCATCGTTCGTCTGTCTATCGCAGGTGACGACGGTCAGGGCAACATCAGCGCTATCTACTTTGCTCCGTACTTTGACGGTGTAAACGATATCGAGCGTATGCCACTGATGAGAGTTGACTGGGTACAGAAGCTGCTTGACGGCGACGGCGATTTCGCTGCTGACAGCAGCGGTACGACCGCAACGCCCGCTTGTCAGCCCTATATGCCCACAAGCGGAAAGGTTGAGGTTGAGGTAGTTACAAAGGACGGCAACAGCACCGAGAAAGTAACCAAGGATTACGACACTGCCGGCAACATCATTGCTAAGATGAATGACGCCGGTTCTATGAGCGGCGTTGACGCTGTAAATATGCTCCGTAAGTATATCGACGAGGCATACGGCGGATACTACGGAACCACTCGTTCCGATTTGTTCTGCGGTCAGAACGCTGCTTGGGACGCTGACGAGCTGGTTGCTCTGCTTCGCTGCGTAACTTCTAACGCTCAGACACTCAACGGCACCGACACTATCGAGGGTCTGTTCTCCCGTGAGGATAACAACAACCAGAGACGTGTTGATATGTTCCGTTTCGCGGGCTCTCTGTTCGGCGTTCGCGGTCTTGAGTCCAGACAGGATTACCTGTATGTAGGCAACGACAACAAACTCCACGACGCTCGTCAGGAGGAGGCTACCTACGTTGCTATTGAGAGAATGAACAACATGGCTAAGGAAGGTCTTATCTCTACTTCCTTTATCAACAATTCCGAGGAAAGCTCTGCTACAATGCTTGAGAACGATCTCGGCTTTATGCACTACGACTACAACCAGACCCAGACCGTATACAACAAATCAAAGCTCCAGGAGGGCGAGAAGTATATGGCGGTTATGGTTCCTGTTGCGCGTTGGGATGACGGCACTGGTGAGCAGTTTATGAGATTCACCGAGTCTTGGCGTTCCGTTAAGACCGACGGTTGGGCTATCTCCGCTGCTGGTGTTGAGGGCAACACCGATAAGCTGAACGCAGCTCTGTCTTTGATCAACTACGCATTCAGCGAGGAAGGTCAGATTCTGATGTCCTACGGTCCTGAGGAGTTCAGAGGCACCGGCACATTCAACTTTAACGGCAAGGAAATGCCTGTTATCTCGGACGCTACCTATGAGGAGCTGTGGGCAAAGGAAAGCGGAAACTACACCAACTACGCTCGTCGCTGCCTCGGTTCTACTTTGAGCTTTGTTAAGAGTCAGGCGTTTGAGTATCAGTGCACACACGAAGTCGGCAAGGAGGGCGCAGGCTACATCTCCAACGCTATCGGTAAGGGCACTATCAAGCACCCCGAGCTCGCTCTTGCGGATAATCCTTGGTACACCTCCGTTCCTACAGTTCTTCCGAACTCCAAGGCAGAGAATGATACCATCGCGGGCTTCACAGAGCTTGGCAACAGCGGTAACTTCGGTCAGTCCAAGGATCAGAACAACCTGCTCGTCAACATTATAGCAGGCGGTTTCACAGGCGAGGGTACAACCTCTCCCGCAGAGTGCGCAGCTACCGTTTCTAACTCTTGGAACGGCACTCAGTACCTTGCCCTCAAGAACACCGCTTGGGATATCCTTCTCGAAGAGTTCGCAAACCTGTAATCTGTTCATGGCATTTATTCCTTAATTTAACGCGGTGCCGCTGCGACGGCGGCGCTGCCTAATCCCAATTATGTTATCGAGGGGGAGATGTCCTCTCCCCCTCTCAACATAAAGGAAGGTCTGTATGTATAAGAAACAAATGATTTTTCAGCGCATAGTGTGCGCCGCGATGCTTATTGCAGCCGCTTTGGTATTCGTCTATTCTTTGGGTCTTATGACCGATCTTTATGACAGCCTGTATACTACGATACGCAGTCCAAGCAACCTTGACAGAACTACGGTTCCAGGTTCGAGGATATACTACGATATGCAGGGTTTCAACAGTCAATTTACGAATGTGTCTATCATACTTATTCTTGTGACGCTGTTTTTGTTCGTTACAAATACTCACTCTCGCAGAAAATACTATATCGGCAACTTTGTCGCTATCGGTCTGTCTGCGGTATTCAACATAGGTATGTCCGTCTGGACGTTCGGTCAGATAGCTGTGTATAAGGCGCAGTTTTTGCAGATCGATTTCGAGGCGCTTAAAACGCACGCGGAAACGATGAACACGCTGTACACGGATTCTACTTTCTGGTTTGATATCAGTTACGCGGTTTTCGGACTGCTGCTTCTTCTGACAGTTTTGCTTGTGGTGAATTTGATTTTGAAATTAATCGTGATGAAAGAAGAGAAGCGCCTTATCGGAAGCAGAAAGGATGTGAGGGCATGAATTTCAACAATGAAGCCATGATCAAAAGGGACAGGCTCAGATATACCAAAAACAAGCTCTCCGCAAACCTTACGCTGCTTGCGATAATATTGAACGCGCTTTATTTTGTCAGTATCTATAAATCCGACGTAGGTTCGTTTTATTACAACTATCTCATTGGAATATCCGTTGTGTATAATCTTCTCTTTATGCTTATTGCGTTCCTCGCTTCGGAGGGAGTTAAGACATATAAGGTCGGCTATTCGTTTGCGCTCATCGGAATAGGCGCGGGGCAGATTATACGTATTTTCATTCTCCCGATGAACGCAAGCAAGACATCTTTGTCGCTCGGCGGTGAGGATACAATGGTAATGGAAAGCGGACAGTTCATTTATGTTTGCGTTTGTCTGATAGCGTCAGCAGCGTTGTGCATTATTGCGGGCATCGTTAATATTGCCAAAGCCCGCGCACTCGCAGAGCATCAGGCTGAGATCGATAATAAAGCAAAAGGGAGCTAGTCATGAGTGATTTAAAATTACAGCATCTCGACAAGATCTATGACAACAAAGTCCAGGCAGTTTTCGATTTTAACCTTGATGTTAAAAACGGAGAGCTGATCGTTCTTGTTGGACCCTCGGGCTGCGGAAAATCAACAACGCTCCGAATGGTAGCGGGTCTTGAGGATATTTCTGCGGGCAACCTGATAATCGACGGCAAGGACGTTACTCAAATGGCGCCTAAGGATCGCGATATTGCCATGGTTTTCCAGAACTATGCGCTGTACGGACATATGACGATTTATGAGAACATGGCGTTCTCGCTTATGCTGCGCAAGGAAAACAAAAATGAAATACACCAGAAGGTGCTGTCGGCTGCCGAGATACTCGGACTTACCGACCAGTTGAATAAAAAGCCGAACCAGCTTTCGGGCGGTCAGCGGCAGAGAGTGGCCATGGGTCGTGCGATTGTTCGTACTCCGAAGGTATTCCTTTTCGATGAACCGCTATCGAACCTTGACGCGAAGCTCCGCAGTGCGACACGCCGTGAAATATTGCTTTTGCACAAGAGGCTTCGCGCGACAATGCTTTATGTAACGCACGATCAGACCGAGGCGCTGACTCTTGCGGACAGGATTGTATGTATGTCTATGGGTCATGTTCAGCAGATAGGTACTCCTCTTGAGCTGTACGATACCCCTGCCAACCTCTTTGTAGCAGGCTTTATCGGACTTCCGCCGATGAACTTCTTTGATGTCGAGGTAAAGAACGGCGAGCTTATTTGTGAGAGCTTTAAGGTAGCGCTTACACCCGAGGAAAAGGGGGCGCTCGAGCGCTATGAAGGTACAACGATAACGCTCGGAGTACGTCCTGAGGATGTCTCCGAGGGCGGAGACATAAGCGTCAATGTATTCTCCAATGAGAATTTGGGTCAGACCACCCTTGTAAACGGCGTTGTCGGAAAGCATAGGATAACCTGTAAATTCCGCGAATGGTGCACCTACAAGGCAGGCGACACGGTCAATGTATCTTTTAAGAAAAAGCATTTCTTTGATAAGAAAACGACCGACGCTATCAGTTTAAGATAAGGAGGCGTGACAGATGGCACAAAAAACGTCCGCCAAACCAAGGCGTGGATTTAAAGAGTTTATCCGTAAGTTTTTCGTTTCTCTGAAACGCAGTCCGCAGAATATTGCGCTGATCGCGCTTGCGGCGGCATTTATAATTTATTCGCTTAATCTTACATCCATTGCGAACACCACGGCAAAGATTAACCTACCGAATATGGGACAATGTGAGTTTGCGTGTATGCTGTTCTCTATTCTTGCGTTTGTCTGCTTTTTGAGAGCGTTCCCCAAGCGACAAAAGCCAAGCGTACTTATGATAACGCTTGTGTTTGTTATGATGGCGGTGCTGATTTTTGTCGACATCGTCTATTACAACCGTATCATAGAGGCAGTCTCCGGCGGCCGTATCGCGATAGTATCAGACACGGCGTATATTGCCGTTGCCCAGAATGTTGTGGTAGTTCATATCGTACTTGTTGCGGTTACTGCGGTATTGCTCGCGACGCTTCCCGTATATTCCAAGATACTTAAGAATATCAATACGTCTATTGATGTTGAGGATAACGGCGAGCTGGAAGCTATCAATATTGCCGGAGAAGAATAATATTTAATGACAAAGCAACAGCAGTCCCGGGAGGCTGTTGTTGCTTTCATTGCAAATAAGGATAGGCGTTTATGGCTAAGAAATCAAACAAAAATAAGCAAACAGAGACGTCCGCGGCGGAAAATTATTACGATCTGAAGATCGACGCAGTCGACAGGCTCGTGAACGCGAAAGACGCGCCCGAGGTCACAGAGGCTGAAATACGTAAATACACCTCAAAGGGCAAATTTCACATTCCCTCATGGCTCAAGATTTTATTCGTGAAATTTTGGTTCAGCGGAGCAATTTGTTATTTCTTCCTTTGGGGTTTAGGTTTATATTTGCAGAATCTGGATCTCATGGTTGCGCTCGCGATAGGTCTCGGACTTGCGACGGATCTTATGGTCAACCATGTGCTCCACACATTCGAGCCTACGGAAGGCGCGTACAACAAATGGATGATGGTTCCGCACAAGAAGTTCTGGACGCTTTTCGTAAACGTTATATACGCGGGTGTGCTTCTATTCTGCGTAATGCAGGCTTATAACGTCATAAACACCATTATGGTGGGTGACGTAAACTCTGCCGAAACGGTTGCGGTAGGCGTTGAACCGATAATGTTCGGATTGCTCTATATGGGATTTGATATGCTCTTTATCACGATAAAGAACACATTGGTAAAAATATTCCGCGACGCGGAAAATAAGGTGTCGGGAAATAAGTAAGTTTGGGAGTAACAATGATCAATATATTATACGCGGGTTCTGTATCCGCTTGCTTTGAACTGGAAAACAATACCGCCTATTACAGCGGGGAGAAATATAATGTAAGGCTTAACGGCGAGGAAGTAATGACGTCTGACAGGAACGTCTTTTCGCTCTATCCGCTTAAACCGAAAACAGAATACACCGTCGAGGTGAACGGTCACGAACCTGTGCATTTCACGACGATAAGCGAGGCGTGCGCGGTCAGCGTAAAGGATTTTGGCGCAGTCGGCGACGGTGTGCATGATGATACGGAAAACATTCAGACGGCGGTGAACTGTCTGCCTCAGGGAGGCCGCTTGTACTTCCCCGAAGGCACATACAGTACCGCTCCAATAAATCTCAAGAGTCACATCACGCTCGATCTGGCAGAGAACGCAGTGCTGCTCGGCTCAACGGACGTCTCGCGTTATCCCGTTATCCCGGGTACCGTTACGGATATCGTTACGGGTGAGGAGGTTCATACGGGTACATGGGAGGGCAACGCTATCCCGATGCATCAGGCGCTGCTGTTCGCCGAGCATTCCGAGGATATACGCATCGTCGGAAAAGGCATCGTTGACGGAAACGCACAGAACAGTGAGTGGTGGGTGAACGTCAAGGATAGAGTGACGGGCAGACCGCGGCTTATCTTCTTCAACCGCTGCAAGGATATTACCGTACACGGTATCACGGCGCAGAATGCCGCTTCGTGGCAGTTGCATCCGTACTTCTCGCAGAAGCTTGACTTTTTGGACGTTACGATAAACGCTCCTAAAAACAGTCCCAACACGGACGCTCTTGACCCCGAGGCTTGCGACTTTGTGAACATAATCGGCTGTAAGTTCAGCGTCGGCGACGACTGCATTGCGATCAAATCGGGCAAAATAGAGCTTGGGCGGAAGTTCAAGCAACCCGCAAATCATCACACTATCCGCAACTGCATTATGCAGTTTGGTCACGGCGCTATAACACTTGGCAGCGAAATGGCGGGCGGTGTCAAGAACCTCACCGTAAACCGCTGCATATTCGCGCATACCGACCGCGGTCTGCGTATCAAGACACGCCGCGGACGCGGTAAGGACGCTGTTATTGACGGCGTACTGTTCGAGAATATTAAAATGGACGGAGTGCTGACTCCGATCGTTATAAATATGTGGTACAATTGCTGCGATCCCGACCGTTTCTCCGAGTATAACACAACGCGCGAGAAACTGCCCGTGGACGACAGAACGCCGTATCTTGGGAAATTTACGTTCCGCGATATGGTGTGCGAAAACTGTCATGTTGCGGCGTGCTACTGCGACGGACTTCCCGAAATGCCTATTGATGAGATCACGGTGGAGAACATAAAGTTCACATATGATGAGAATGCGCAGGATGGCGTGCCTGCGATGAAGAACAACGCGGAGAAGCTCTGTCGTTCGGGTATGTATTTCGATAATGTGCGCAAGCTGACCGTGAAGAATATCGAGATCGAGGGCTGCGTTGGCGAGCCGCTTACCGCAAATCATGTTTACGAGCTTATAAAGGAGTAACGATGTACGACAAAATAGACCGCTATATTGAAAGACTTCTGGATAAATCCACTCCCGAGGCACCGTACTGGAACATTGAGAGTATTCGTCAGGGCAAGCCGCCGCACTGGAATTACATCGACGGCTGTATGATCACTGCGCTGCTGTGCGCGGCGGAGATCACGGGCGAGCAGCGATACGCGGATTTCGCAGAGGAGTTTATCGACTACTACGTTTCCGAGGACGGTTCTATCCGCGGGTACTCACAGGAGAAGTTCAATCTCGACGACGTAAACGAGGGCAGAGTGCTCTTTGATTTGTACAAGAAAACGGGCAAGGAGAAGTACAAAAAGGCTATTTTTCTGCTCCGCGAGCAGTTGGAGAAGCAGCCGCGCACCAACACGGGAAATTTCTGGCATAAGCAGATATACCCCAACCAGATATGGCTCGATGGGCTGTATATGGCGCAGGTTTTCTATGTTCGTTTCCAAAAGGAATTCGGCGGCGGGGATTATTCCGATACTGTTTCGCAGTTCAAGTTTGTTCGCGGGTTGATGTTTGACGAGGACAAGAAGCTGTACTATCACGGCTGTGACTGCTCGAAGTCCGCGTTCTGGGCGGATAAGGAAACGGGTCGCTCGAAAAATTTCTGGCTCCGCGCTATCGGATGGTTCTGCATTTCGCTTGTCGATAATATCGATTATATCGACGATGAGGACGCGCGCAAAAAGCTTATCGAGATATTTGCGGAGGCTATTGAGGGAATTTCTCAATATGCAGACCCCGAAACGGGTATGTACTATCAGGTGGTAGATCAGGGCGCGCGCGAGAGCAATTATCTCGAAACGAGCGGCAGCAGCATGATTGCATATGCGATGATGAAAGGAGCACGGCTCGGCGTTATCGACAAGAGGTATTCCGAAATGGGTAAAAAGACCTTTGACGGCATATGCAATAAATACCTCAGCGTGAACGATGAGGGAGACCTTAATCTTGGAGGTATCTGTCTTGTTGCGGGTCTGGGTCCCGAGGATAACCGACGCCGCGATGGAAGCTACGAGTACTACATCTCCGAGCCTGTGGTGGAGAACGACGCAAAGGGCGTTGCGCCTTTTGTGCTGTGCTACACCGAGGTAAAGAGACTGACGAAATAATGTTATTTCAAGGATAAAGCTATGACTAAAATAAAAATCGCCTATATCGGCGGCGGTTCTAAGGCTTGGGCGAGAGTGTTCATGACCGATCTGGCGCTGGCAGATGGGCTTTGCGGCGAGATCGCGCTTTATGATATTGATGTGCCCGCGGCAGAGCTTAATCAAAAGATCGGTGCAAGGATAAATGAAAATCCGAACACCGTGTCCAAATGGGATTATAATGTGTATACGGATATCGGCGCGGCGCTTGACGGCGCGGATTTCGTGGCTTGTTCGATACTGCCGGGAACGTTTGATGAGATGGAAAGCGACGTACATCTCCCCGAGGAGTACGGGATATATCAGTCGGTAGGCGATACGGTGGGTCCGGGCGGAGTTCTCCGTGCAATGAGGACAGTACCGATATATGAGGGCTTTGCGCGGGAGATAAAGGCACACTGCCCCGACGCTTGGGTCATCAATTTGACAAATCCGATGACGGCATGCACGAAAACTCTGTACGACGTTTTCCCCGGAATAAAGGCTTTCGGGTGCTGTCACGAGATTTTTCACGCGCAGGAGTTTCTTTGCTGCGCAGCGCATGAAATTCTCGGCGTTGAGCGCCCCTCACGCAAGGAAATGATAATCGACGCGTGCGGTGTTAATCACTTTACTTGGATAACCGAGGCAAATTATAACGGAACGGATATGCTGAAGATCCTGCCGCAGTTTATCGATAAATTCTACGATAAGGGTTATTGTGAGCAAACGGATGACCCAGACGGTTTTCACGATAATCCGTTTTTGTACGGGAACAAGGTCAAAATGGATTTGTTTAAGCGGTTCGGAGTGCTGGCCGCTGCCGGTGACAGACACCTTGTCGAATTTATGAACAACTCGTGGTACATCGGCGGTAAGGCTGCCGCGGACGAATGGCTGTATCACTTGACGACCGTAGCGTACCGCAAACAGGACAGAATAAATAAAATAGAGCAGTCGCGCCGTATCGCGAGCGGTGAGGAAAAAATAGAGGTAAAGCGCAGCGACGAGGAGGTCGTGGAGTTGATGAAGGCGCTGTTGGGGATTATTCCGCCGACAGTTTCAAACGCTAATGTCGTGAATGTAGGGCAGATGGCAGACTTGCCGCTAGGTTCGGTAGTTGAAACGAACTGCGTATTCTCGCGCGACAGCGTAAAACCTATCGTCGCGAAGCAGCTGCCAAAGGATGTAAACGCTCTTGTGCTGCGGAACGCTCTCAATATTGAGAACACCTACTACGGTATCAAGGCGCGCGATTTCAGGCGTATTTTTGAAGCGTTCGCAAATCAGCCGCTTTGCTCTGGACTGAAAACTTCCGACGCTCGCGAGCTGTTTACGAGAATGGTCAAGGCTACGGGCGAGTATTTAAAGGAATATTTTCCTCTGGATAAACCGATATTATGATAGACGCACTTATTTTTTCGGCAAACGCTGTTTTGCCTATCGTGCTGCTTATAGTTCTCGGCTACGTTTTGAAACGCATCGGAATGCTGAGCCGCGAGTTCCTGGATGTTGGAAATAAGCTGACGTTTCGGGTGCTGCTGCCCGCTATGCTGTTCTATAACGTATATCAGATAGAGAGCTTCAGCGAAATAAGCCCCGTTTTTGTGCTGTACGGTATTGGAATGGTGCTGGTTATCTTTGGATTGGCGGTCGCGGTGACGTGCGCGTTCACTAAGGACGGCGCAAAGCGCGGCGCGCTGATTCAGGCGATGTTCCGCTCAAATTACGCGATAATCGGCATACCGCTCGCGACTTCGCTTTTCGGCGACGAGGGCGCAGCTGCGGCGGGGGTTATGTCCGCGTTCTGCGTGCCGATGTTCAATATGCTTGGAGTCATCACGCTCTCGATATTTAACGGGAAGGGCGAAAAGGGGAAGATCAACGTTCCGAAGATACTGCTCGGCATAATAAAAAATCCCCTTATAATCGGAACTGTCGCGGGGCTTGCCGTGTTGGGCGTTCGTGAGCTTTTCATTATGTGGAATATAGAATTCCGTTTCAGCGACGTTTCTTTCCTGTACAAGTCGCTTGAGAATGTGAAGTCTATCTGCACTCCGTTTGCTCTGATAGTTCTGGGAGGGCGGTTTGAGTTCTCGGCGGTGTCCAGGCTGTGGAAGGAGATTGTTTTCGGTACGGTTATACGCACCGTTGCGGTGCCGATATTGGGCTTGGCTGTGGCGTACTTTTTTATACCCGGACTTTCGGGAGAACACTTTGCGACATACATCGGTGTGTTTGCGACGCCTGTTGCTGTGGCGAGCGCGATAATGGCGAATGAAATGGGCGCAGATGGAGAGCTGGCGGGACAACTGGTTGTGTGGACAAGTTTGGTGAGCACGGTTACTATCTTTGTATACGTCACGATACTTAGGGCGATCGGGATTTTTTGAAAAATCCGTTTTGTCCATAAAATCCAACGTATTTGCCCTCGCATTTATCCGCGGTTGGATATAAGATAAATATAGATGATATGTTGGAAAAATTTGCATATTGTTTAACAAGGAGAGCCTGAAAAAGCTCTCTTAAAAATGAATAAAATTTTCGGAGGTAACACTATGATTCTGGACAAATTCAGTCTGAACGGCAAGGTAGCAATTGTAACAGGCAGTGATACGGGTCTCGGACAGGGCTTTTCCAAGGCTTTTGTCGAGGCGGGCGCTAAGGTTCTGGGCGTTTCGGTAGTTCCGAGTACGGCAACCCAGGAAATGCTCGGCAAGGAGAACTTCGAGTTCATTCAGGCGGACCTTTCCACTCTCGATCCCATTGACAACATCGTTAAGACGGCGGTGGATACCTTCGGTCATGTTGATATTCTCGTAAACAATGCGGGCGTTATCAAGCGTGAGGACACCATTGATTTCAGTGTTGAGAGCTGGGATCTGGTTATGAACGTAAACCTCCGCACCCTGTTTTTCCTTTCGCAGGCTGTCGCTAAGCAGTACATGAAGCAGGGAACAGGCGGAAAGATCATTTCCGTTGCAAGTATGCTGTCTTATCAGGGCGGTATCCGCGTTCCGAGCTACACCGCTTCCAAGTCGGGTGTTAAGGGAATTACAATGACAATGGCTAATGAGTGGGCTTCCAAGGGCATAAACGTTAACGCTATCGCTCCCGGATATATGGCTACGAACAATACCAAGGCTCTCCGTGCAGATGCTGACAGAAGTGAGGCTATCCTTGACCGTATCCCCGCGGGACGTTGGGGAACTCCCGACGACATTATGGGCGCTGCGGTATTCCTTGCTTCCTCCGCAAGCGACTATATCAACGGCTTTACTATTGCTGTTGACGGTGGCTGGCTGGGCAGATAATTTGATTTCGGAGGGATAGTTCAATGGATATGAAAGCGTTTCAGGATCAGCTTGAATTCACGGGTATAATCCCTGTTATCAAGCTGGAGGATACATCTAAGGCTGTGGAGCTAGCAAAGGCTCTGCGCGAGGGCGGAATCAACGCAGCGGAGGTGACTTTCCGCGCGGCGGGTGCGGATAAGGTCATCTCGGATATGACCGGGGCTTTCCCGGATATGCTAGTAGGCGCGGGCACTGTGCTTACTATTGAGCAGTGCGACGCGGCTATCGCGGCCGGCGCTAAGTTCTGTGTAGCGCCGGGTCTCAATGCAAAGGTAGTCAAGCATTGTCTCGACAATGGCGTTCCTTTCGCTCCTGGCGTTGCTAATGGCAGTCAGATCGAGGAGGCTATGGAACTGGGGCTGGACTTTGTTAAGTTCTTCCCCGCGGAGCAGGCAGGTGGATTGGCTTATATCAAGTCGGTTGCCGCTCCTTATTCAAATATGAAATTTATGCCAACGGGCGGTGTTAACGAGAACAACCTCAACACCTACCTCGGCTTCAAGAAGATTATCTGCTGCGGCGGCAGCTGGATAGTTCCCGACAAGCTGATCAAGGCTTGCGACTGGGCGGGCATTACGGCTTTGTGCCGCACTGCGGTCAACAAGATGCTCGACTTCCAGATCGTTCACGTAGGTATGAACTGTGCCGACGAGAACGAGGCTAAGGATACCACCGTGAAGTTCGCGAAGATGTTCGGCTGGGAGCAGAAGATCGGTAACAGCAGCGTATTCGCAGGCACGGCTATTGAGTGCATGAAGAGCCCGTTCAAGGGTAAGAACGGTCATATCGCGGTTGCTACGAACAGTCTGCGCAGAGCGGTTTATCAGCTCAACGCTATGGGAATAGAAACCGAGAAGAAGGCGACCGAGATCGATGCCGATACAAAGGCTGTTTACCTTAAGGACGAGTTCAGCGGCTTTGCGGTTCATCTGGTTGAGAGGAAGTAAATAAATTTCATTAACATTAAGGAGAACAGTACAATGGCTAAGATAGTAACCATGGGCGAGATAATGCTTAGATTATCCACACCCAATAATGAAAAGTTTATTCAGGCGGACGAATTTGATATCAACTACGGCGGCGGCGAGGCGAACGTAGCCGTATCGCTCGCGAATTACGGTCACGACGCGGAATTCGTTACCGCTGTTCCCGATAACCCCATTGGCGCTTGCGCAGTCGCGGCGCTGAAAAAGTACGGCGTTGAGACCAAGCACATCGCTAAATGCGGCGAGCGTCTGGGCATCTACTTCCTTGAGACGGGTGCTTCGATGAGAGCCTCTAATGTTGTTTATGACAGAGCGCATTCTTCTATTTCAACCGCCGACGCTTCGGAATTCGATTTTGACGAGATATTCAAGAACGCTGACTGGTTCCACTTCACGGGTATCACTCCCGCAGTTTCCGACAAGGCGGCGGAGCTTACAGAGATTGCGCTGAAGGCTGCGAAGAAGCACAACGTTACCGTTTCCGTTGATCTCAACTTCCGTAAGAAGCTCTGGTCGAGCGAGAAGGCTCAGAAGGTCATGACTAACCTTATGCAGTATGTTGACGTATGTATCGGCAACGAGGAGGACGCGGAAAAGGTCCTCGGTTTCAAGCCCGGCGATACCGATGTTACAAAGGGCGAACTGGAGCTTGCGGGATATGTTGACATCTTCAACCGTATGGCTGACAAGTTCGGGTTCAAGTACATCATCTCCTCTCTGCGCGAAAGCCACTCGGCTTCCAACAACGATTGGTCTGCGTGCATTATGGACGGTAAGACGAGAGAGTTCTATCACTCTAGAAAGTACAACATCAACCCTATTGTTGACCGCGTAGGCGGCGGAGACTCGTTCGCTGGCGGACTAATCTGCGGTCTGGCTGACGGCAAGGATATGAAGGCGGCTCTGGAGTTCGCGGTTGCGGCTTCGGCGCTGAAGCACACTATTCCCGGCGACTTCAACCTTGTTACACGCGCGGAGGTCGAGACCCTTGCGGGCGGCGACGCTTCGGGACGCGTACAGAGATAATTATGATGAAGCTGTTTATTCGCGCTCATGACCTCGGGGTCAAGGGCGAAGAGAATATCGCCGCAAAGCTGGATGAATTCGGTCTGAGCGGCGTTCAGCTCGTCGCGTACAAGGCACTTGACGGAATCGCGTATACGCCCGGTTCGATAACGACCGAACGCGCGGAAGCGTTTCGCAGCACGTTTGAAGCGGCGGGTAAAACCGTGCCGCTTATCGGTGCATATTTCAATCCTGTTCATCCCGACGAGAAGAAGACAGAGAACGGCATTGCGATATTCAAGGATTATCTTGCGCACGCTAAGGAACTGGGTTGTGATATCGTCGGTTCGGAGACAGGCTCATACAACGGCGACAAGTGGACTTATCATCCGCAGAACCGTACCGAGGAAGCGGTGAATCGTGTTATAGGAACGTTCTCGGAGTTGTGCGATTACGCAAAGGATTTCGGCGCGTATGTCGGAATGGAGGGCGCTTTCGGTCATGTCTGTTTTGATGTGAAAACGCTGAACCGCGCTGTAAAAACGATTGGTAGGGACAATATCAAGATCATCTTCGATCTGTACAATTATATTGACAAATCCAACGTTGGCAATATGTATGATATTCTTGACGAGGGTCTGCAGACGTTCGGTGACAGGATATGCGTTTTCCATATAAAGGACTGCGTTGTCGCGGAAGACGGTTCGCTTAAGCAATGCGGCGTTGGCAAGGGGATTTTCGATTATCCGCGCATTATCGGCGAGATAAAGAAGGTATGCCCCGATGCAAATCTTGTTTTTGAGGGCACGACGGGAGGGGATATTCCCTTTGCCGCCGCGCATTTGAAAAAATTGATCTAAGGAGAAGGTAATATGACTTTAGATATCAGATACAGCAATCACCCCGATGATTCCAAGCACTATACTACCGAAGAGCTTAGGAAGCATTACCTTATCGATAAGGTGTTCGTTGCCGATGAGATTGCGCTGACTTACTCTCATCAGGACAGAATGATCGCGGGCGGCGCAATGCCCGTTGACAAGGAGCTTTCACTCGGCAGCACAAAGGAACTGGGCACGGAGTTCTTCCTTGAAAGACGCGAGATGGGTATTATCAACGTTGGCGGCAAGGGAACGGCAGTGCTCGACGGCAAGGAATACGCGCTGGATTTCAAGGACGGCATTTACATCGGAATGGGTACGAAGGAGATCGTGTTCAAGTCCGACGATAAGGCGAATCCCGCGAAGTTCTACATCAATTCCTGTCCTGCGCACAAGACTTATCCTACGGTGTACATCACAAAGGATATGGCGGTACACAGACCGCTTGGAACCGCGGAAAATATGAACAAGCGTGTTGTCAATCAGTATGTCAATCCTGCTGTCTGCGAAAGCTGTCAGCTCGCTATGGGTATGACGGAGCTTGCGCCCGGAAGCAGCTGGAATACAATGCCTTCGCATACTCATGAGAGAAGAATGGAGGTTTACTTCTACTTCGAGCTTGAGGGGGATAATGTCGTTTTCCATATGATGGGTCAGCCGCAGGAAACGCGCCACATTATCCTTCACAATGAGCAGGCGGTCATCTCTCCAAGCTGGTCTATCCACAGCGGCACGGCCACCAGCAACTACACTTTTATCTGGGGCATGTGCGGCGAAAACCAGACCTACGACGATATGGATAACATCGGCAACTTTGATTTGAAATAATAGGCATAATTAACGTATAATCTTCGCAGAGCAAAATGCGCAGCGCGGTGTGACAGCCGCAACATAGCGCAGCGAAGTGGAGGTTGTCACACCGCAGGTAGCGCGGCTTGCCGCGCGGTGCGCATTTTGCATTTGAATAAGGAGACTTATTATGGCTTATTTAACATTAAGAGGAATCAACAAGATCTATCCGAACGGATTTCACGCTGTTCACGATTTCAATCTTGAGATCGAAAAGGGCGAGTTTATTGTATTTGTAGGCTCGTCGGGCTGCGGAAAATCAACAACGCTGCGAATGATCGCGGGTCTGGAGAACATAAGCAGCGGCGACTTCTTTATTGACGGAGAACGGGCTAATGAAAAGGGTCCGCGTGACCGCGGTGTCGCGATGGTTTTTCAGAGCTATGCGCTTTATCCGCATATGACGGTATATGATAATATGGCGTTTGGTCTGACGCTTCAGGGCGTTGACGACGATGTTATTGAAAAGCGTGTTCTGAACACCGCAAAGATACTTGGACTTACCGAATATCTCGACAGAAAGCCGAGAGCATTGTCGGGCGGTCAGCGGCAGAGAGTTGCGGTAGGACGCGCTATTATACGCAAGGTCGACATCTTCCTTATGGACGAGCCGCTTTCAAACCTCGACGCTAAGCAGAGAGTTACGATGCGTTCCGAGATCACGCAGATTCACCGCGAAACGGGAGCTACAACTATCTATGTAACGCACGATCAGACCGAGGCTATGACCATGGCGGACAGAATAGTCGTTATGAAGGACGGTTATATTCAGCAAGTCGGCACACCTTACGATCTGTATTTCAATCCAGTAAATATGTTCGTTGCAGGTTTTATCGGCGAGCCTCCGATGAACTTTATTACCGCAAAGGTCAACGACTGCAAGTTGAACATTGGCGAGACTGTTATCGACCTTGAGGCTGTCGCGGACAAGAGCGTGCTGAAAAAGTACGAGGGCGAGGAGATTGCGTTCGGTTTCCGTCCCGAGCATATAAAGCTCGTCGGCAAGGAGGATGTGCGTAAGGCATACACCATTCCCTGTACCGTAGAGCTGACCGAGCTGCTCGGTGACAATACCAATGTTTATGTTGATATCCGCGGCGTAAAGACTATTCTAAAGGTAGATCCGCATGATTCTCCGGCTGTCGACGCAAAGATCAGCTTCGCAATTCCGTTTGAGAACATTTATTTGTTCGACAAGGAAACTGAAAAGCGTATCAAGCTGAAAGAACAATAATATATTTATGGGCGAAACAACTGTTAGCAAAAAAGACCAAAAACGGCGGGAATTTATTCTGAGCGGCAAGCCTATGGCTGTTGTTTTGAGTATTTCCCTGCCGCTGATGGCTCTCGGCGCTTTTTCCTATATAAGCAGCGTGATTGATACCGTGGTCGTTGCGGCTACCGATAACAATGCCGTGTCAAGCGTTGTTATGATTTCCCAGATAAAGCAGTTGATCTCGGCGCTTGGAGCGGGATTCGCAACGGGAAGCTCTATCATCGTTTCGCGTCTGATCGGACGCGGAGAATATGACAAGGCGAAAAAAGCCGCCAACACCACTCTTGAGGTGTTCTTTGGTCTGGCTGTGCTGCTGATAGCGGTCATTGAGATATTTGCGGTGGGTATTCTTAAGCTTGGGCGGCTTGACGATAATATGATCGCGACAGGGATAGGGTATTTCAGAGTTCAGATCGTGTCTATCGGTGTGGGACTGTTTAATCAGGTGTTTATGGGGCTTGAAAAGGCTCGCGGCGCTATGAAGAACATCACGCTGATAAATATTATGTCTATGGCGCTTAAGCTCATGTTCACGATAGTATTTGTGAACTTGCTGCACTTGGGTACGACGTGGGTTGCGGGAGGTACGCTTTGCGCGGATATTTCGGTAACGATATACGCGTTGGTAAATTTGATAAGGAAAAACTATCTGTTTAAGTTCAACCCGAAGAATGTAATGTTCTCGGTAGATTTCTTTAAGCCGCTTTGTTCATTATCTATCCCCGTGTCGTTGGGGAAATTTGTGTTTTCAATGGGTAAGGTGATCGTCAACGGACTTGCTATCGACTACGGGCCCGACGCTCCGGGAGCGTTGGGAATATCAAACCAGATAAGTGGTTCGGTAACGCATCTTACTACGTACAGCGAGGATTCGGAAAGCTCAATCATAAGCTATAATCTGAGCCAAAAGTATTACTCGCGTATGATAAAGGTATTTTTCTGCACGCTGACGGTAAATCTGGTCATCACAACTATCGGATTTATATTGCTGACTGTGTTCAGCGCTCCGATCTCCATGTTTTTTGCGGGAGACGGCGGAGCGGAAAAGGCGGCGCTTATTGAAAAGATTTTTTCATATGAGCGCGTCGGGATAATCGCGCTGGGTGTAAATTCGGCGGTCAACGGTCTGATATACGGTCTGGGTTATACTAAGCTTTCGATGATCTGCAATTTGTCGAGGCTTTTTGTGTTCAGAATACCGTCAATGCTCATTATGATAAACTGCTTTCCCGATATGGGGGCGGAAAGTCTCGGTATCGCTATGCTGATCTCCAACGTCGGTATCGGGCTTATGTCGGTGGTTATCGGCACGGTGTGCCTGTTGAAGATAAAACACCACAAAACCAAAGACAACGTAAAGTTATAATTTTTTGAGGTGGAATTATGAATGATCTGAATAGAACCAATTATACGAAAAGTGTTAAAAGACCCGTAAAAATTCTCCAGTTTGGCGAGGGGAATTTTTTGCGGGCTTTTGTTGACTGGATCTTACAGAACCTTAACGACAGCGGAGTGATAAACTCCAATGTTGCGGTGGTACAGCCTATGCCAATGGGCAGAGTAGCCGAGCTTGCAAAACAGGATGGGTTGTACACCGTCTGCTTGGAGGGTATCGACAAGGGAGAAAAGGTTCAGAGCCGCCGCATTATCGATGTGCTCAGTGACTTTATCAACCCGTTTGAGGAATATGAAAAGTACCTTTCCTATGCTAAGAGCGAGGACTTGGAGGTAATTATATCCAATACCACCGAGGCTGGCATCGCGCTTGATTCCTCGGACACGGACTTTACAAAGTGTCCGAAGAGTTTCCCCGGAAAATTGCTTGCGCTGCTGAGTGCCCGTTATGAGCATTTTAACGGCGATATGAGCAAGGGGTTGGCTATCATCCCATGCGAGCTTATCGACCACAACGGTGATGAACTGAAAAGAGTAATGCTTGAGCTTGCGGGTATCAACAAGATGAGTATGGGCTTTATTAAGTGGCTCACCGAGGCTAACCATTTCACAAGCACTCTCGTTGACAGAATAGTTCCCGGTTATCCGCGCGACGCGGCTGCGGAGATCTGTAAGGAGATTGGTTTTCAAGACAACAACATCGTAAAGGGCGAGATATTCCACCTCTGGGTACTTCAAAAGGATGCGTTTGTCCAGGAGAAGCTGCCCGCAGATAAGTCTGGGCTGAACGTTATCTTTGCGGACGACATAACCCCTTACAAGCAGCGCAAGGTAAAGATACTTAACGGCTCGCATACCGCGATGGTTCCCGTTGCGTATATGAGCGGTATCGACACCGTTCGTGAGAGCGTGGAGGACGATGACGTAGGCAGGTTCGTTCAGGAGCTTGTCAACGACGAGATCAAGCCTACTATTGATCTGCCAAAGGACGAAATGGACGCATTCGCGTCGAGCGTTATCGAACGCTTCAAGAATCCGTTTATCCGTCATGAGCTTATGTCGATCGCGCTCAACTCCACGACCAAGTTCAAGACCCGTCTGCTGCCGACCTACAACGACTACCGCGCTAAGTTTGGCAAATCCCCCAAGCACATTCTGTTCTCGTTTGCGTCGCTCTGCGTATTTTACAAGGGCAAGCGCGGCGGTCAGGACATCGCGCTCGCGGACGATCAGAAGTACCTCGATTTCTGGAAGGAGCTCTGGACAAAGACCGATTACACAGACATCGCAAAAACTGTATTGAGCCGTAAGGATATCTGGGAGCAGGATCTGTCGGCGGACGACGATAACGTTGTCGTAGTCGCGGGCTATATCGAAAGCATTGTAAAGAACGGCGAGAGAGCCGCGTTAAAGGCTTTTCTGGGTGAATAATATGAAGAAAACTATTGTAATAACTCCGCAGGATTCCGTCGGCGTTGCGCTTGCTCCTCTTAAAAAGGGTCAGCTCGTCGAGGGAGTTACCTTGACGGAGGACATCGAAAAGGGGCACAAGTTCGCGCTTAAGGATATCAAGAGCGGCGAAAAGGTCATCAAGTACGGCGAGGTCATCGGCAGAGCAACTGCCGATATCGTGCCCGGTGAGCATATCCACTCGCACAATATGGCGACTAATCTTGAAGGGACGTTGGAGTATTCCTACAACAAAAAGGATATCGCGCCCGCGCCCGAATTTCAAAACCGCAAGGTTATGGTGTTTGAGCGTAAGAACGGAGAGGTCGGCATACGCAATGAGCTGTGGGTGCTCCCAACTGTCGGTTGCGTGAACGCGCAGGCGAGAGCCATCGCGGCGGAGTTTCTGAAGCGTCACCCCGAATTGCATGGCGTTGACGGAGTGTTCGCGTATACGCACCCATACGGCTGCTCGCAGATCGGCGAGGATCATGAGCGTACGCGCACCATTCTTCAGAGAATGGTAAAACACCCCAACAGCGGCGGTGTGCTGGTGCTGGGATTAGGCTGCGAGAACAACCGCATGGACGTGTTTAAGGAAACGCTCGGCGACTACGATAAGGATCGTACCGAGTTTCTTATCGCGCAGGACGTCGAGGACGAGCTGGCGGCGGGCGTTGAGCTTCTCGAAAAGCTATATGTCAAGATCAAGGACGACAAACGTGTTGAAAAGGACATTTCCTGTCTTAAGGTCGGTTTGAAGTGCGGCGGCTCGGACGGGTTGTCGGGTATCACCGCAAATCCGCTTGTCGGAAGATTTTCGGATTATATCGCGTCGGCCGGAGGAACGACGGTGCTCACCGAGGTTCCCGAGATGTTTGGTGCGGAGCAGTTGCTTATGGACAGAGCCAAGGACGACGAAACGTTCAATAAGATTGTAAAGCTTGTCAACGGCTTCAAGGAGTACTATCAGAAGCACGATCAGCCCGTTTACGAGAACCCCTCGCCCGGAAACAAGGCGGGCGGTATAACCACGCTGGAGGACAAATCCCTCGGCTGTACTCAGAAATCGGGAACGCGCGAGGTATGCGACGTGCTGTTTGACGGCGACGCACTGTCGTCGCATGGACTTAACCTGCTGAACGGTCCCGGAAATGACATGGTCGCGGTGACTAATCTCGCGAGCGCGGGTTGTCATATGGTTCTGTTCACGACGGGCAGAGGCACGCCGTTCGGAGGGTTTGTGCCTACGATAAAGATCTCGACCAATTCCGATCTGGCGGCGCGCAAGAAGAACTGGATAGATTTCGACGCGGGCGGTATCGCGATCGGAGAGAGTTTCGAGAGTAAGCTTGAGGAGCTTATCGATCTTGTAGTCGAGACCGCCAGCGGAAAACAGACCGTTAACGAGCGCTATGGGGCACGCGATATTGCGATATTCAAAACGGGAGTTACACTTTAAGGAGAATTACTGCTATGAAGAATTTTATGGATAAGGACTTTGTCTTGAAAAATCAGACAGCCGTAACGCTGTACGAAAACTACGCGAAGGATATGCCGATTTTCGATTTCCATTGTCATCTTCCGATAGAGGAAATTTATAACGACAGAAAGTTCGAGAACATCACCGAGTGCTGGCTCGGCGGCGATCACTATAAGTGGCGCTTGATGCGCGAGATGGGTGTTGACGAGAGCTATATCACCGGCAACAAGGGAGACTTTGAGAAGTTTATGAAGTACGCCGAGGTTATGCCTTACGCTATCGGAAATCCCATTTTCCACTGGACGCATCTGGAGCTTCAGCGCTATTTCGGGATCAATGACGTCCTCTCACCTAAGACCGCAAAGGAGATTTTTGACAAGTGCAACGAGAAGCTGCAAACGCTGACCGCGCGTACACTTATCAAGAACAGTAACGTCAAGAAGCTGTTTACGACCGACGATCCTATTGACGATCTGCATTTCCACAAGCTGCTCAAGGAGGACAAGTCGTTCGACGTTGAAGTTGCTCCCGCGTTCCGTCCCGATAAGGCGATCAACATTGAGCTGCCGACTTACGTTCCATACATTGCGAAGCTTGCCGACGCCGCGGACGTAAGGATCGACGGTATTGACAGCCTGTGTGAGGCTCTTACAAAGCGTATCGAGTTCTTTGACAGTGTTGGCTGCGTATGCTCCGATCACGCTCTGGACGTTGTAATGTTCGCGCCAGCGGATAGGGATCAGGTTGACAAGATCGTCAAGAAGGCTCTCGGCGGCGACGATCTGACGGCGCTTGAGGTCGAGCAGTACAAGGGCTATGTTCTCGTTCATCTCGGTAAGCAGTACGCGCGTCTGCACTGGGTACAGCAGTATCATATTGGTGCGCTGCGCAACAATTCAAGGCGTTATATGGGACTGCTCGGTCCCGATACGGGCTTTGACGCTATTGAGGATCAGACCTTTGCCAAGAAGCTGTCTATGTTGCTTGATACTCTCGACAGCACCGACGAATTACCCAAGACTATTCTGTATTGCCTAAACCCGCGCGATAATGAAGTCCTCGCGACGATTATGAACTGTTTCCAGCAGAGTGGTATCGTCGGCAAGATGCAGTTTGGCTCCGCATGGTGGTTCAATGATCAGAAGGACGGCATGGAGCGGCAGCTTACGGCGCTTTCGCAGCTCGGACTTGTCAGCAAGTTTGTCGGGATGCTCACCGACAGCCGCAGTTTCCTGTCCTACACTCGTCACGAATATTTCAGACGCATACTCTGCAATATGTTCGGTACGCTTATCGAAGAGGGCGAGTACCCCAATGATGTAGAATTTGTCGGCGAGATAGTCCGCGACGTTTGCTACAACAACGCCGTCAAGTATTTCAGCAAGTGAACGATTGACGATTTTGGATCGACTTTAGAGATGCCCTTTAAATTATTGCCAATAGACCTCCTCGTAAACTGGAGAAGTACCGTATGACGCAGCAATTTTGTCGTAAGGCGAAGCACATTTTCCGCAGTAATGCTGTATGTATTTCAAGGAAGATGGGCAAAGCCTTACGGCAAAAGGGCAAGTTAGACGGTGCTTCGTAAGTTTCCGAGGAGGTCTATTGTGTGGAGCGTTGTGGTACGGTATGTGTTGAGAGGAAGGGTTTTACTTAAATGAAGCGTATAATTGCGTTTTTACTGACAACATCTGTGTTATTTTGTACGGGCTGCTCAAAAAAGAGTGGCAACAGAAGAACCGAGGAGGTAATTTCGGCAGGTTATGATATGTACCGCGTGTTTGACACAGGGAGCAGTATTGTATATCCGGATTACTACGGGGGAAGATTTTTCAGCGAGGACGGCAAGAAGCTGTTTATCTATGTTACGTCGGCATATGATTCCGAACTGGATTTCTTGACCGAAAAATACGACTGTGTTGAATTTATTGAAGTTGAGCACGGTATGAACGAGCTTGAGTCATTATTGTATCAATACAAAGCGGAAATTGAGAATAGTTTTTCGGAAATAGATTATGTTCAGACAGTAACGGATGAGGATAACAATTGTATTACCGTTCAATTACATTCGGAAATCCTCGAAAACGATGATATTATGGACAGACTAAGAGATCATTTCAAGGGTCGCCCCGTTAAATTCGGTCATCTGCCTTATTCCGTTGCTTTATAATCAGTTGTATTGTACGCATCCAAAGAAATATTTTAACGGTTGCCTCCAACGCTCTCTCAACAATTCTTTTTTCTTTTTTTGAGTTGAGCGTAGATTATAGAAAGGAAGATATGGTGTTTATCATATCTACAGGATTGTTATGAAGAAAATTTTTTTATTGCGATATGTATGCTGCTTGGCATATGTATAAATTTATCGGCATCGGCTGCGCCGTTTATACCTTCGCAGACTGATGAGCAAGCAATTATGGCTCAGTTGCTTGAAAAGTCAAACATACAGAGAGAAGCTGTTGCCGCAAATGCCTTTTTTGAGAGCAATTTGCGTGTTGATGGTGAAGGAGAATTAGTTCACCCCAAGTCATTTGCCGGTGATTATATTGATAATGAGGGAAACCTTATTATTCAAATTTCCTCGGATGATTTTTCCGAGTATCAATATCTTCGGGATAAGTTCTTGTGTGTGAAATTTAACAGGGTTAAGTATTCTAAAGAATATTTGAGAAATATTCTTGACGAGTATTTGGATACATGTATTGATAATGGTGAGACGCTTTATAGGGCGTATGTTGATGTGGAGTTAAATCGAGCTGTTATTGAGGCTGATGAGCACACCTTTTCGCACAAATTGACAAACGATGAAAATTCTCCGTTTTTATTTAAAATTGGATCACCGATCTATGCTTTATCATAATTAGAAACAAATCCGGAATCAGCAACAAGTTCGATATCAGTGACTAGTGGTGACCTTTTGACTAACAAAAAGTCATTTTTTGGTCAAAGGCTATTCTCAGCGGGCATAGGTATGATCAATTCCGCAGGGAAAGACATAATTATCTCCTGTGGGCATAGGAAGGAAGTTAATGACAAAATATACTTTGGCAACACTTACATTGGCGATGTCACACGTGTTTCATTCTCTGATGGTGCACTGGGTGATTACAGCGTAATAACGTTAAACGCCAATGCTTCTTCTACCTATAACCTATACGGTATTGATAGCAACTCCGAAACAAATACTTATACCATAAGCCAAAACAAGGGCGTATACGCTCCGATAAAAGGCGAATATGTATTCAAATGCACAAAAAACAGCGGTGTTGCTGCCTTTAAAGTGGAGATTGTTGATGTGGATGTTTTCGTGTATTCAAATAGTGATATGTCGGAAACGGTAGAAATTAAAGGACAAACTGCTGCAGGGTTAATGGACGCACAGTTTATGGGTATATCGGGTGAGACTGTAAAACCAGGCGACAGTGGCAGCGGTATTTTCAGCCATAGCTTCAGTGGAGACTACTTTAGTGGTATTATATCTTCATATGATGATTCTAAATGTACTTTATACTACACGCCCGCATCAAGAGTACTATCGTTTGGTAATATAAAGACAAAAAAATGAGCATAATGAGCACTTGTACTAATTCCTAAACTATGTGTAGACATCTTTGCGAGGCTCTTACAAAGCGTATCGAGTTCTTTGACAGTGTTGGCTGCGTATGCTCCGATCACGCTCTGGACGTTGTAATGTTCGCGCCAGCGGATAGGGATCAGGTTGACAAGATCGTCAAGAAGGCTCTCGGCGGCGACGATCTGACGGCGCTTGAGGTCGAGCAGTACAAGGGCTATGTTCTCGTTCATCTCGGTAAGCAGTACGCGCGTCTGCACTGGGTACAGCAGTATCATATTGGTGCGCTGCGCAACAATTCAAGGCGTTATATGGGACTGCTCGGTCCCGATACGGGATTTGACGCTATCGAGGATCAGACCTTCGCGAAGAAGCTGTCTATGCTGCTTGATACTCTCGACAGCACTGACGAGCTTCCAAAGACCATTCTGTACTGCCTGAACCCGCGCGACAACGAAGTCCTCGCGACGATCATGAACTGTTTCCAACAGAGCGGTATCGTCGGCAAGATGCAGTTTGGCTCGGCATGGTGGTTCAACGATCAGAAGGACGGCATGGAGAAGCAGCTCACGGCGCTCTCGCAGCTCGGACTTGTCAGCAAGTTTGTCGGGATGCTCACCGACAGCCGCAGTTTCCTGTCCTACACTCGTCACGAATATTTCAGACGCATACTCTGCAATATGTTCGGAACGCTTATCGAAGAAGGCGAGTACCCCAATGATGTAGAATTTGTCGGCGAGATAGTTAAGGACGTTTGTTATAACAATGCAATAAAATATTTTTCCAAGTAAACTGAAAAACACACCGCCGCAGGTTATCTCATGCGGCGGTGTGCTTTTACTATCGCTGTGCATGCTTGTAGCATTTAAGATTTCACTTTTTGTAAGATCATTACTAATTAATATATCAATAGCATTATCACACAAAACAACTTTTTATCCAAATCCATTTACATTTAATTTTTTTACCATTTATGCTAAAAAATATTTCTCCCACCTTTTTAATAATTGAACCTGATCATATAAAGGTATCGGTCAACTTACAGTTGGAACGAAAGCAAGATTTCGGTGGAGCGCAGACTCCTCCGAGATCTTGTATGTTTTCATGTCAATTAAGTGATTTTTACGTCAATTAAGTGTCAAATCTTGAAAAACCGCATCCGATATGCTAGAATTAAAGTTATACCATACAAAAAACGGTATAATTAAAACTCCAAGGAAAGAGGGCACGATATGAAAATCCTAAAGACTGTTAAAGGCAAGCTGCTTGTGCGAATTTTGTTGGTAGTTGTTATCGGCATTGCTGTAATCGGCATTTTAGGCAGCTATCTGAACTTCCACAGCACTCGAGCAACGCTTGAGACCACGCTCTCGGAGCTTGCTCTTCAGACGAGCGTACGCCTGCAGAACCGCTTGTCCCGTTATGTTGCGATTGTCAAGGAAATCGGTATGGATCCGCGTATGGGCGATGATTTCACCGTAGAGCAAAAGCTTGAGCTTCTGCAAGAAAGAGCCGACACCTACGGCTTCGCCGAACGTGGTTATATCGACAAGGACGGTTGGGGATATGAAACTCTTGATGATGTGATTGATTACAGAACCGACCATTGCTACATAAAAGGTATGGGCAACGAAGAGTTTGTGTTTGGTCCGCAGGACGTTAGCGGCAAACCGATCATTTACTTTTGCGCTCCCATTAAAAAGGGCGGATACAATAACGGTGAACTTATCGGCGTTGTTTATTTCGGTATCGATAGCTCTATGCTTCACGACATTATTGATGAAATTCATGTAGGTCAATCTGGCAGAACATACATTATGGACGAAAACGGCACGTATATCGCCTGCATGGACCAGAAATACGTTGACGAAGGAATGAACAACATCAATCACACTCACAAGGAGAACGCAGAGTTTGACTGCTGCAGCGAGCTTGAAAAACAGGCAATTTCAATGACCGACATTAACAGCACTGTATGCGGCAAAGTCAGCGGCGGCGGTGTTGACAGATACCTTGCTTACTCTCCGATTGGCGGTACGGACGGTTGGGTAATCGGAGTTACAACCGAGGTTAATGAGTGGATGAGCGAAACCACACTCGCTATCGTTATTACGATTATTGTAGGTCTTATTGTGATTGCGGCTGCCATTATTAACTGCACTGTCACCGCAAACGGCATTGCAAACCCCATTAAGAAAACGGTTGACGTTATGAACGCTTTGGCTTCGGGTAACCTTAATGTCAGCGTTAAGCACATGTCCGATGATGAAACAGGTCAGCTTGCGGATTCGATCAACCGCACAATAAACTCACTAAACGGTTATACGGGCGAAATTTCGCGCCTTTGCAAACAGCTTGCGGACGGTGACTTTAACATTCATCAACAGATAGAGTTTAACGGCGATTTTGTGAGTATAATCGAAGCGCTGAACAGTCTTGCATACGAACTGTCAGATACTATGCAGCAGATCGATATTTCTGCCGCAAATGTTAATCAAGGTGCTGCACAAATTTCCAACGGAGCTACGTCTCTTGCGTCGGGAACCACCGAACAGGCTTCTTCTATCCAAGAGCTTGCAAGCATCATCTCAACGCTTAAAGATAAGGTTGACACTAACGCAAAAAATGCCGAAGAAGCTAATCAAAAGGCAAATCAAACGGGCGAAAAGATGTCGCTATCCAACAAGCATATGAAGGAAGTGGTTATTGCGATGAACAACATTTCCGATAAATCGAACGAAATCTCGAACATTATCAAGACAATCGAGGATATTGCGTTTCAAACCAACATTCTTGCGCTTAACGCCGCTATTGAGGCTGCGAGAGCGGGTACTGCCGGCAAGGGCTTTGCCGTTGTTGCGGATGAGGTCAGAAACCTTGCGTCCAAGTCGGCAGAGGCTGCCACCGATACAACCGAACTCATTCAGCAAACCATTGAAGCGGTTGAAAGCGGTTCGCATATTGTTGAAGAAACTGCGGAGGCGCTTAACTCGTCCGTTGACGTTACAAATCAGACAATTAAACTGATTAACGACATTTGGACAGCTTCAACCGAGCAAGCAACGATGATTGAACAAGTGAACATTGGCGTAGACCAAATTTCGTCTGTTGTTCAGACCAACTCAGCTACCGCTGAGCAGTCGGCAGCTTCCTCCGAGGAACTCAACGGTCAAGCGACCGCGCTTCAGAACCTAACAAGCAAATTTGTTCTTAAAAAAAGATAAGAGCTTGTTTGCGGGTGTCCGGGGATATTTTTAATTCAGACAACTTCTAATTGATTGACCTCATTTCTTGCCGTCGGGCGTAAAATCTCGGCGGCAAACCATTTTCAGCGACTTGTTGATTTTGTGAAAACAACATAATCAACAAACGGCAGAATGCGTCTTCCGTTTGTTATGCTGGTTCAGGCGCTTAACGCTATGGTAAGGCTTCCCGCATCGTGGATAATGAGCAGATAGGCGGGAGTAACTCTGTTTAAAATCGGATTGGCGACACAAGCTTCGTCGCTGGGCAGATCATTCTGTGTGGAATAAGTTTCGCGGTTATGTTGCTCAGGAGAAAAGCGGAATGTTAAAGGCGGTATGGATTTTTGGATATACAGCGGCATAATACGAATGTGCAACTTTTCAAAGGAAACAGGCAAGCAATTTTCCCGATTTTCTGTTATAATATAATCGAAAAGAGCGCAGATATGCGCTTAACATTAAACCGGAAAGGGAGTATTGATATGGTTTTAACGGATGAAATTTGCCCCAAAACAAACCAATATGCTGTCACAGACGGAACGCTACCGTTTACAATGCCTCGTGACATATCCGCCAAACTATGCTTCATACGTTTTTCCTCTTTTTCAAAAAATAGTCCCATTCAAACTGGTCTTTTCCCGCTCCGACTTCAAAATGATACTTCACAATACCAAGATCAAGTTTGGTGTAGAATCCTTTTTCCGCTGCGGTCGGGCAGCTTCTCCATAAATTGCTTGGCGTGCTCCGGCATATTGATAAGAAAATTCATTGCTTCCGCGTCCGCATCAAAATAGTAATAGTTTTTTGTGCCCTCGCGGCGCATTTTTAAAATACCCCCGTCCTTTAAGATCTGCAAGTGATGTGATACGGCGGCGCGTGACAGGTCGGTTTTTCCGTGAACGTTCCTACCAGAACTCCGCTGCACTCTGCGCTCTTGATCATTTTGAGGATAAGATGCTGACGCTTTTCATCGCCCAATGCCAATAAAACCTTTTGACAGCATTTAAACTCTTCCGCAAGCTGTTTTATTTCCTTTCTGCGATCTAGAACAGTTCACCCGCCTTTTGTTCATTTGCTTAAACCGTTATGCCATATTATTTCATGCTATTGTGACGGAAGTGTGAAAAAATCGCATTGGTAAAGAAAATCGGGACGATATACATTTTGTTGACAAGATGTCAAATATAATGTGTACTGTATTTTTTCGGTATTTTCAAAGATAATATCAATAATTGTTTGATACTATACCAGCATTGCCAACGTTCCCGCGACGATCAGCACAAGTCCCGCCAATGATTTTTTGGAAAGCTTTTCCCGAAAGACTACATATGAAAATACGACAGTCACAACTATGCTCAGCTTATCTATGGAGACCACAACGCTTGCCGGACCGTCTTGAAGAGCTTTGTAGTAGAACAACCATGAGCCGCCCGTCGCAATTCCCGACATGGTGATAAAGAGCATTTCTTTTTTCGGGATACCTTTTACGGTATTTATTTTTCCGGCCAAAAGCACCATTGCCCATGCCATTATCAGCACAACGACGGTACGTATCGCCGTGCCAAGGTTGGATTCAACGTCGGAAATACCAATTTTTCCGAGAATGGAGGTAAGGCTTGCAAATACCGCCGAACCTGCCGCGTAAAGTATCCAGATCTTTTTCGCGGACTTGTTTTCGGTAATGTCCCTTTTTTCGATCATCATAAACGTTCCCGCTCCGACAAGAACGACGCCGACAGCTTTTGCGGCGCTTATTTCCTCACGCAGGAAAATAAACGCCATAAGTATCGTAAGTATTACCGAGGACTTATCAATAGGTACTACCTTGTTGATGTCGCCGAGCTGAAGTGCCTTGAAATAACAGAGCCACGAAGCACCGGTTGACAGTCCCGACAATATCAGGAATATCCACGAAGTTCCCGAAACGGTGCCGAGCGTCGTCTGTGAACCCGTAACAAATACCATTATCCAAGAAAAAACAAGTACAATGACAGTGCGGACGGCGGTCGCCGCTGTCGAATCCGTTTTTCTTATTCCACATTTTGCGAGTATCGCGGTTATTCCCGCGAAAAACGCGGAGCCAAACGCAAATAATATCCACATAATAACACCCCCGAACGCGCTATGATTTGGTCACGCCCGACATTCTCTCGCAGATAAGCTTTGCCGCCATTTCGATCAGGTCATCTAACGGAAGCCTTTTACCGCTCTCGACTCATTGCTTGTATAATAAGGTAGAGTTCGTTCCGAAATAGGCAAAGATCAGATTTTCCTTGTACTCGCCGATCTCGAATACTCCGCTGTTGGTTGCCATTCTGTGACGCATTACCTTTTCGTTTATCCTGCTCCAGACGGAGCGATAGCTTTCGTTGCAGATCGGTCTTTCATGAAGCATCGGCATATTTGCCGCAGATTTAAAGAACCATCTAACCAGATTACGTATATCAATCATATTGGAATATGAGACCTTACGCCGGATAAAATTATCGGCGATTTCGTTTTCAAGCTCGGTCATCACATTGTCAAGGCATTGTTAATGCAGGTAAAAGGTTTTGCGGTTGATTTGCGATCTCGCGGTAAGTTCTTTAATGGTTATCTCGCCGAGGTCCATTTCGCAGATCATTTCCCTGAACGTTCCGCGTAATGACTGCTTTGTTTTACTTACCCGCAAATCTTCGCGTTTTTGTGTGTCCATTTTGTGAAACCTCTCACTTTTCTACACTTTTTGGCGATGCGTGTGGCATATACCGCTTTTTCTTTTGCAAGACCATTGATTATTGCCACTAAATATATTATAATACAAACAAAGAAAAAAGTCAACGCCGAGAGTATTAAAACTCTTGAAGTCTATTATTTTGAAAGCAAGATCACTATGAAAAAAGTAATAGGTATTCTTGTGACGGCAATGATGATACTGACTTTTACGGCTTGCGGGTAGACGGGAATTTTGTCGCAACCCTCGATATATAAGTAGAACAGCACGACGACCGCGACAAACGGTACAAGCAATTCCACGGACAGCACTCCAGAGTTAAGTGAACAAAACAGCAGCAGCGAGTCCGTTGCCGAATCAACCGACAATTCTCAGGAATCAACCGATAGCTCTTCGGAAAGCTTGCCCGAAGACCAGGACCGGTGGCGATCTTATCGAATTGGAGCCTGTAAACGCATATCCCACAGATTATCAAGAATGCACCGAGGCGGCTTTGGAAGAGCGCGATAACAACGCCCGCCCCGATATAGCAAATCTTTCGGACACAATCGACGAATATGATGCAACCTTGTCGGGATTGTCCTTGCATATTGAGAGTTTTGTCGTATATGATGTGGTGTTCGTCGGCTATTATACAAATATTATCTCCGAATTAGTTTAATAAGCCTATTAGGAGATATATTTTTTAGCTGAGAACACATTTCGTACATTGTTCAAAAAAAGACTTATTGTTTTATGCACCTTTACATTAGAACAAAAAGCTTGACTAAAAGGCAAAAATATGCTAAAATATCTATATGTACGCTTTTGTTATACGGTGCCGTTACCGCCGTACAGCGTACACATTGCGTTTCCGGCGATATTCCCGTATTCGGGAGGACGTTCGGGAAAATGCAGCAGGGCGCACACTCTCACGTATCATCAGCGCTCTGTCAGGTTTTGGTATAAGACAGACCGAAAGGAAATAAATTTCACAGTCTGTCACCTGTAATGGAGGATGTACGAAATGTTTATTTTTAAGGAAAAAAAGAAGGAGCAGGATGACGAGCTTCACCGCGAATACGGTGTGCTCAGCAACTGCGGGTATATCATGCGCGCGTTCTTGAAATACAGAAAGTCAATGATATGGCTGCTGCTTCTGGGAGGGATCGCGGGCGCGTCTATGTCCTACATTTGGACGTTTATAGGAAAGCTTGTCGTGGATATCATTGAGCGGCAGGCGGCTGTGGAAAACAAGGACATCATGCCGCTGGTGTATCTCGTAATAGGAACGACGGCGGTCGAGCTTGTAATGATGATACTCAATGCTTTCACAAGGAAAAAGCTCGATCTGGGGCGGTATTATATCAGACTCTGCATTGTTAGGGAGCGTATAGCAAAGGTTCTCGGAATGGAATATGAAATGCTCGAAACCCCCGATATGCTCGACAGGCTGCAAAAGGCGAAGCGCGCCACCGCGGGAAACAATGCCGGCGTACATGGTCTTATGCAGGATATGCACACAATGATAGTACAGTTCACCTGTATTATCGCGGCGGTGAGCATTATCTCCACGCTCAGTCCGTGGATAGTCGCGGTCATTCTGGTGCTGTCGGTGATACAGTTCGAAATATTCGACTGCTGGCGCTTAAAGGACAAGGCGGTAATGTGGGACGCTATGGCGGGAAACTGGCGAAAGCTGGAGTATATGTCCACGGTGTCCACCGACTTTTCCTATGCTAAAGACGTAAGGCTTTACGGAATGAGGAAATGGTTAGGCGGCAAGCAAAAGGAGGTCAATGCGGACGAGCTTCGCCGATGGAAGCAGTCAAGGCAGTACTGGCTTTACAATTCTATATTCGCATGGGGTATATTATTGATCCAGAACGCGGTAATTTACGGCTGGCTGATCTACGATATGCTCGCGAACGGTCTGTCCGTGGGCGACTTTATTCTGTACAGCGGCAGCGCCATGACCTTTTCGGGCAACATACAGCAGTTTTTGATGGCGCTTGGCGGTATGCGGGAGCGCTCCTCGCGCGTTGACGACTTCCGCAGCTTTATGGATATCCCGAACCCCGACGAGGGCAAAAAGACCGTTCCCGTACCCAAGGCGGACAGATACGTTTTCAAATTTGAGAACGTTTCGTTCAAGTACAAGGGTCAGGAAAAATACGCGCTTAAAAACCTCAATTTAACGCTCGAGGCGGGTCAGCGGCTCGCCGTTGTCGGACTTAACGGCGCTGGAAAGACTACCTTTATAAAATTGCTGCTGCGGCTGTACGACGTGACAGAGGGTCGTATCCTCTGCAACGGAATAGATATCCGCGAGTTTGACAGAGCGGAATATTATATGCTGTTCGCGCCCGCGTTTCAGGAGGTTGAGTTGTTTGCGTTCAAGCTCTCCGAGAACGTGTCAATGCGCACCGCCGACAAGACCGACAAGGCTCTCGCGGAGCTGTATCTGCGCGACGCGGGAATGGGCGAGAAGCTCGACGGTCTCCCCAACGGTATGGACACCGAGCTTTTAAAGGTGCTGTACGACGACGGCGTAGACCTCTCGGGCGGCGAAAAACAGAAGCTGGCGCTGGCGCGGGCGCTTTACAAAAACGCGCCGATAGTGGTTCTGGACGAGCCGACGGCGGCGCTTGACGCTCTCGCGGAATACCGTCTGTATCAGAGCTTCGACGGAATGATCGGCGGCAGAACTGCCGTGTACATATCGCACAGGCTCTCCTCCACGCGCTTCTGTGACAATATAGCGATGTTCGTTGCGGGAGAAATGGTGGAGTACGGCACTCACGAGGAGATGCTCGAAAGGAACGGCGCGTATGCGGAGATGTTCCGCGTTCAGGCACAATATTACGTCGATGACGAAACGCCCGCCGAGGTCATTGAGGGAGGTGTCGTTCATGAGTAATTCACAAACGCAAAATAAGCCCCGCGAGCAAACGGTAAGAAAAACGCTGAAATACTTCTTCCCCGTCGCTTGGAAATTCGACAAGGCTTACTTTATCCTTTCGGCGGTAAACGTTGTGATCGGCGCTCTCGTGCCGTTTCCCGAAATAATCTTTATGCCGCTGCTTCTGGATTCGCTGATAAGCCCCGAGCGCGATCTGCGTCGGATAATCACATACGCGGCGCTTATGATAGGACTGAGAGTAGTCGTATCGCTGATAAACTCCGTGCTGGCGATACATCTGGAAAAATATTCGGACAAATTCTACAACTTCGTATCCGAGGAGATATCGCAGCGCTGTATGGAAATGGACTTCGCGCTCACCGAAAACAAGGACGCGCTAGACCAGATAAACCGCGGCAGGGAGGGCTTGGACTACTCCAACGGAGTACACGGGATATCCACGGCTTTCTTTACCATTCTTACAAACGTTCTGAAAATTTTCGGAGTGGCGGCGGTGCTTGCGGTCAACGCTCCGTGGATGCTGCTGATAATCACGGTGCTGCTGGTGGTCTCGGCAGTCATCAACAGCCGTAAGAACAAGATAGAGATAGAATTTTTTACGGGACTTTCAAAGGTGGAACGTGTATGGGTATATGTCCTGTGGGAGCTGGAGAATTTCCGCTTTGGAAAGGATATTCGGATATACGGCGCGGCGGACACGCTCCTCACAAAATCCACCGAGCAAACGGACCGTATAATGGAGTTCAACGAGGACAGAGCAAACCGTATATATCCGCTGGACATTCTCGATGCCGTAGTTACGGCGTTGCGCGATTTCGGCACTTATCTTTATCTCGGAGCATTGGCTATTTTCGGCAAGATCACTATCGGAACGTTCTCGCAGCTCGTTTCGGCGGGAGGCACGCTCAACGCTTCGGTTCAGGGGGCTGTATTCGGGTATCAGGATATCGTCAAGCGCTGCAATTACGCTTACGAGGTCGTGAAGCTTATGGAATATCCGCCCATGCTTCAAAAGGGCGACCGCCGCGTGGAGGACTTAAAAACTCCGCACACGATAGAGTTCCGCAATGTCAGCTTCTCCTATCCAAATACGGGAGTGCGGGTGCTGAAAAACGTATCTATCACCATTAAGGCGGGAGAGCGGCTTTCGGTAGTCGGGCTTAACGGCGCGGGAAAAACCACATTTATAAAGCTGCTTTGCAGGCTGTACGATACCGACGAGGGCGAGATACTTATCGACGGCGTGAATATACGCGAGTATGACTACGACGAATACATGAAGCTTTTCTCAGTGGTATTTCAGGATTTCCGCCTGCTGTCGTTCACGGCAAAGGATAATATCCTGCTCGGCGCGGAGGACAGCGACGAGGCTGTGGACGCGATGTTTGAAAAGGTCGGCTTGCTTGACAAGATCAATTCACTGCCGAAGGGGCGCGACACCATGATGTTCCGCGAGTTTGACCGCGACGGCGTGCAGCTTTCGGGCGGCGAGCAGCAGAAGCTCGCGATAGCGCGGGCGCTTTACAAGGACGCTCCCGTGGTGATACTGGACGAGCCGACTGCGGCGCTCGACCCCGTAGCGGAATACGAGATCTACTGCAAGTTCAACGATTTGGTCGGCGGAAAGACCGCCGTGTATATCTCTCACAGGCTTTCAAGCTGCAAATTCTGCGACAGGATAGCCGTGTTCAGCGAGGGCACTATTAAGGAGCTTGGTACTCACGACGAGCTTGTGAACCGCGACGGCGGTATATACTCGGAAATGTTTCGCGCACAGGCTCAATATTACGTATAATTCAAAAACGGAGCGGTTGTCTGCCGCTCCGTTTTCTGTCTTGTTGTGGCAAAGCTTAACTAAGTGCGGGTACTTACAAAGAATATATAAATCGAAACGGTGAACAAGACGTTCGCCGTTTCTTCTTTAAGTCGCCTTTAGGTTTGATCTCACGCTTGATTTCCGATTAAGTGAAAAATATCCTTGAAAATCATTTTGTGTTATGATATAATATGAATAAAGAGCGTCTGCTTATTGAAAATATGGGGAGCGTACGACAATACAGCAATTTAAATATATGATAGCAAAGGTGGGAGTTTTATGAAGCTGTTTCATATGTCCGATCTTCATTTGGGAAAGCGTATCCACGAGCGTTCGCTTATCGAGGATCAACGGGATATTCTGAACTTTATTGTCGGACTGGTAAGCTCCGAAAAGCCCGACGCGGTGATGATCGCGGGAGATATTTACGACCGCTCTGTACCGTCGGAGGAGGCGGTTGCGCTTTTTGACGATTTTCTGTTTCGAATATCGGAGTTTGACGTATATATACTCGTTATAAGCGGAAATCATGATTCCGCTGAACGGCTCGGGTTTGGCAACAGAATAATGGAGCACAGCGGAATATTCATTTCGCCTGAGTTTAACCTTATTAATTACGAGCGCATTTTGCAGCCTGTTGTTCTCAAAGACGATTACGGCGAGGTGAATTTCTATATGCTGCCGTATGTAACTCCCGCCGCAGTTCGCGCGGCTCAGGGCGGCAGCGAAATATCCGGATGGAACGAAGCGGCGGAGAGTGTGTTCTCCGATATGAATATAGATACTTCAAAGCGCAATATTCTTATAGCTCATCAGTTTGTAACGGGAGCGTCTGCTTGTGATTCCGAACGACTGTCCATTGGCGGTACAGACAATATCGACGCATATGTGTTCGAGCCGTTTGATTATGTGGCGCTCGGTCATCTTCACGGCAAACAGCATGCTGGCAGAGAAACCGTGAGATACTGCGGCACTCCGCTGAAATATTCTTTTTCCGAGGTCTCTCACAACAAAAGTATAACCGTTGTGAATGTGGGTGAAAAGGGAGATATACGAATATCGGAGATACCGTTGGACGCGCCGCTGCATGATTGGCGTGAGATAAAGGGAAACTTCAGGGATATTGTTTCCGGTCAAGGCTCGGAGGATTTCATAAAGGTCGTTTTGACGGACGAGGAGGAGATATATAATGCAATGAGCAAACTGCGCGAATATTTCCCGAATATAATGAGTTTAGATTATGACAATTCGCACACCCGCGCCGCCAAAGAATTTGTTCCCACAGAATATTTTGATAAATTGTCACCCGCTGATATATTTGCTGAATTCTATAAACAGCAGCGCGGCAGTGAGTTGAGCGACGCGCAGCTGAAAATTGTAAACGGTATATTTACCGAGATCACGGAGGAGATGAGATGAGACCGCTTAAGCTGACAATGAACGCGTTTGGCTCGTATGTGCAAAGGACGGAACTTGATTTCACAAGGCTCGGTACGGAAGGTCTGTATCTGATAACGGGTGATATGGGGGCAGGAAAGACCACGATATTCGACGCGATAACATTTGCGCTGTACGGTTCTCCCTCGGGCGAATTTCGCAGGAACGAGATGATGCGTTCGCGCAATGCCGCGGGGGACGAGCCTACCGAGGTGGAGCTTGTTTTTGAGTGCATGGGAAAGCGGTACATTGTAATGCGCTCGCTTGCGTATCAGAGAGAAAAGAAGCGTGGCTCGGGTACGACCCCCGAGCCTGCCAGAAGTCTTTTGATCTTCCCCGACGACCGCAAGCCGCTTGAAAAAGACGGTGAGGTCACGGCAAAGATCACCGAGATACTCGGTATAAACGAAAGGCAGTTTAAGCAGATAATCATGCTGGCGCAGGGCGACTTCCGCAAAATGTTGTTCGCAAAATCAACAGAGAGGCAAGAGATATTCCGTAAGCTGCTTGATACCGAGATGTATAAGCTGTTTCAGCTAAAGATTAAGGAAACTGCCGATAATTCGGTCAAAGACCTCGAAAGCGTTAAAGCCGACATAATTCGCAGTATTGAGCTGATCGAATGCGGTGAAAGTCAGCGGCTTATTGAAGCAAAGGAGGATATCATCATCGGCTCTTTGATTGATATGTCCATGTTGGATACGCTTTCGGAGCTGCTTAGGTCACTAATTTTGTCCGATGAAACTCAAAAAGAGGAATTAAGCGAAGAACTTGAAAAGGTCAAAAAAGTCATTGAGAATATCGTCGGAGACATCATCGCCGCACAGGACAGAAACGGACGATATGAAGAGATCAAAAGGCTGAAAGCGGGTATTCCCGAAACAGAAAAAAAAGCCGTAACCCTGAAGCGCGAATTCGAGAGTATTCATAACGAAAACACTCCGAAAATAAAGGCACTTGAAAAAGATATTACGATCATAGGTGAAAATTTGAGCGAGTATGAAAAGCTCGATGACATCCTTAAGGAGTTGAAAAAAGCCAATGATATCGCCGCAAACGGCAGCAAGAAGATAAAGTTCTTGGAGGAATGCCGTAAAAATGCGGAGCAAGAGCTTGAGGAAATGAAGGGGAAGCTGAACACTCTCGGCAGCGCCGGAGAGAATGCCGCTAATTTAAAAGCCGATAAGGAGCAGCGCGAGCGCGAAAAAGACGATATTGAAGCGCTGCTGCGCGATATCAATGCGTACAACGATATCTGCGGAAAATTATCTGCGGAACAGAGTAAATACCGTAATGCCGACGAAAGCGCGGCACAGCTCGAGAACCAAGCCAAAATTCTACGCAACCGCTATAACAATGAACGCGCAGGATTGTACGCCGATATCGCGAGTACGCTCTCGGATGGCATACCATGCCCCGTATGCGGTTCGGCACACCACCCGAACAAAGCGGTAAGACCAGATAATTCTCCCGATAAAACCGATGTGGAGCTCGCCGAGAAAAACGCTAAATCTGCCCGTAAGAGTGCGGATAATCTCTGCAATTCCTGCGAAAAGATCAAGGGTGGTCTTGAAAGCGTCCGCTATTCTGTTGATAGAAAGCTTACCGCTTTGAGCATAGAGTGCGAACCGGAAAATGCCGCCATGGAAGCGAAAAAACGGTTATATTCCGTAAACGCCGAAATCATGAACATCTCCGAAAGGATTGCGGAGGAAATGTCAAAAAACGAGTGCCGCAAGAAACTTGAGAAATCTATTCCCGACAAGGAAAATGAAGTAAAAGTATTGGGGGAAAAATGTGTTGCGATTAACAGTGAAACAGACATGGCAAGCGTCCGTGCTGAGGATCTGAAAAAGCAGTCGGACGGTTTAAAAAGCAAACTCAGATTTTCAGGGAAACTGGATGCGGAGAATGAGATAAAGTCGCTCCGAACGCAGTCCGCCACACTAAGCGAAGCGGTACAAAAGGCTAAAAATGCAATGGAGAGCGCTGAAAAGCTCCTTGACGATACTCGCATACGAATAAACGCAGTTTCCGAGCAGCTTCCCCCCAATTATGCTCCCGTCGACATTGACGAACTGAATGATAAACAGGCACAGCTTAAGGGGCGTGAAAAAAAACTTTCCGAAATGTTTAACACCATAAGCCTTCGGCTGAAAGTCAACTCCGGCGTATTAAAAAAGGTGACCGAAAGGATCCCGCAGCTAAATGAGCTTGAGAAACGCGCAAATTTGCTGAACGGTCTTTCCGACGTCTCCAATGGAAAGGGAAAAGAACAAAGCAGGGCAACGTTGGAAGCCTTTGTGCAGGTAGAGTTTTTCAAGGATGTTTTAAGACGCGCAAACATACAGTTTGGGCAGATGACGAGCGGACGTTTTAAACTTCGCTGTAAAGAAACATTCACCGATAAACGTTGCGATCACACTCTCGATATAAATGTTTTTGACTGTTACAGCGGCAAAGAGAGCGATGTGCGTTCGCTTTCGGGCGGCGAGTCGTTTTTGGCGTCGCTTGCGCTTGCGCTCGGACTTTCCGAAACGGTTCGTCAAAGCGCGGGCGGTATCGAGCTTGAAACTATGTTCGTGGATGAGGGCTTCGGCTCGCTCGACGACGAGACATTACAGCAAGCCATGACCGCTCTCAACGGGCTTACCGAATCGGGTATTCTTATCGGGATAATCTCCCATGTCAGCGAACTCAAACGCAGTATTACCAAGCAGATAGTTGTCAGAAAAGACGGTGAGAACGGAAGCCGTGCCGAGATCAAGATATAATATTATGGCTGTGTTGTCATGTTTTGCGGCGGTGATACCGCGGCTAAATCAGAGGGAAACGGAATTGAAAGCGGGGGAGCAATGACATTATTCGAGGAGTGTCTGGCGGCGCTTGGCAGCTACAAAATAGCGAAGATATACGAGGCGAAAATGGCGCTGGCAAATTTGAGTCTGACCGATTATGGGCGGCTGGATTTTCGCCGATATAAACGTTCACGCGAAATATCGCTTTCGGAGCTTGGCGGGTTGGGTGATTTTTCCTGTTACATTATTTACAATAATGCTGAGCTGCCTGTGGTGAGGTGCAGATTTAAACAGATACTGATGTGTCTTGACGACGTTCTCGCGCCCGCGTTTGATACTTGGATACTGGACGAAAAGTTCTCGCGGATTATCGAGTTTTATCATGACGGTGGCGTTACATTAGCGGAAATTTAGGGAGAATTATGGTTTTGAAATTAATGTGGAAAGAGATGGAGTTCTCAATCAAGATAGGCGGTTATACAGCGCCGTGTGATAATTATCGCTGGGAGGACAACTGGTGCAAGGTCGACCTGCAAGTTAAGGTTGGAGACTACATGGATTATTATGTTGAGAACGATGAAATGCTCGCGTCTTGCGAGGTGCTGTCGCTGGCTCGCCGGTTGGAAAATCTGCTGAACGGCGGTATAACAAAGCAAACACAGATCGGCTTTACCGAACCCGATCTCACATTTGAGCTTTATCCGAAGTCGGCGCTCGGCAAGGACGAACTTGATGTGTGGGCGGAGATGCATATTGCTTTGCGGCTGAAAGACACAAACTACAACGGCGCGGTGCTGATTTTGCCGTTAGAACGCGGCGATATTGAGATGCTTTTACACTATCTGAAAGGAGTGGTTGGAAATGGCTGACTGGAACAGCGAACAGTATTTGAAATTCAAGGCGCAGCGCACTCAGCCCGCTATTGACTTGGCGGCGCGGCTGAACGGAAAACCATTGGAGGTAATAGACCTCGGCTGCGGTCCCGGAAATTCTACGCGCGTTCTGAAAAGCCGCTTTCCCGAAGCGTTTGTTATCGGCGCGGACAACAGTGCTAATATGGTGAAAAAGGCGCGCGAGGACAATCCCGATCTGGACTTTATTATTCTGGATATTTCGGGCGATATGTCTGAGATGCGCGGGAAGTTCGACGTTGTTTTCTCTAATGCCTGTCTGCAATGGCTGCCTGATCACACAGAACTGCTGCCGAGACTGTTCGAGCTGTTGAGAAAGGGCGGAGCGCTTGCGGTGCAGATACCAATGAACTATGACGAGCCTATACACCAAATAATCGGGAGGATCTCCGAGAGCGAAAAGTGGTCGAATAAATTTCCCGAAAAGCGGATATTCGGCACACTTACACAGTCGGAATATTTTGATATCCTCAGCGCTATTACGGACGATTTCGAGATGTGGCAGACAACCTACTGTCATCGTATGCCGAGTATCGAGAGCATTATCGAATGGTATCGCTCTACGGGGCTGCGCACGTATCTCGCGGCTTTGTCCGAGGAGCAAGGCGCGGAATTTATAGCGGATATCTCGGCGGAGCTTGCAAAGGAATATCCGAAACAGAAAAACGGAGAGATAATTTTCAGATTTCCGCGGTTTTTCTTTATAGCTAATAAGTAATTAATTTTTTTTCCGCGTCGTTTGCCGCGGGAAAATAAAAATATCTACCGGAGGTTTTTATTATGAACGAAGTTTACGAAAAGCTGAAAAAATGTCACGAGGCTGTGGCGAAGAGGATCACATTCAAGCCCGAGCTGGCGCTTATTCTAGGCAGCGGGCTGGGTGATTTCTGCGACACCATGGACGTAAAGGAAACACTGCCGTACAGCGAGATCGAAGGATTTCCGAAAAGTACCGTTGCGGGGCATAAAGGACAATTTGTGTTCGGGTACTCGGGCAGTGTGCCTATCGTAGCTATGCAGGGTCGAGTTCACTTCTACGAGGGCTATTCCGTGCAGGACGTTGTACTGCCCACAAGGTTAATGCACCTTATGGGCGCGAAAACGCTGTTCCTCACCAACGCGGCGGGCGGAATCAATCCTGCCTTTCACGCGGGGGATTTTATGCTGATAACCGATCATATCAGCTCGCTTGTTCCCTCTCCCCTTATCGGCACGAATATTGACGAGCTGGGTACGCGTTTCCCCGATATGAGCGAGGTGTACAGCCGCCGCCTGCGCACGATAATCGAGAATTCAGCCGCTGCCGAGGGCGTGCCGTTACAGCGCGGCGTGTATATTCAGACCACGGGTCCGAACTATGAGACCCCCGCCGAGATACGCGCTTACGGACGGCTCGGTGCGGACGCCGTGGGTATGTCCACCGCTATCGAGGCTATGGCGGCTCGTCATTGCGGAATGGAGGTCTGCGGCATTTCATGCATTTCCAATCTCGCCGCGGGAATTTCCGCAAATCCCCTCTCGCATAAGGAGGTACAGGAAACCGCTGACCGCGTCGCACCGCTGTTCAGAAAGCTCGTGGCGAGGGCGATATCGGATATATGCGCGGGTAAGTAACTCACGTTAAGACGGGAGGAACACTTATGAAAAGGCTGTTCGCGCTGTTCAATATATTATTAGGTATACTGCTGACTAGGATATAGAGTTTGAGTTTACCGTAACGGATATCACGGCGAAGAACCTCTGTATTAAAAATCATATCCCCGCAGAGCAAATGTTCTGCGGGGATATTTTTTGCCCTTCACCCGACATTTTGAAAAATATTTTTGAAATTTTGTAAAATATACTTGACATTTTGTAAAAGATATGATATACTACAATCAAGAGGTGAGGATATGGCGAAAAACTTACGAATGAAAGCCGCCCGCGCCGCCCTAGACCTTTCGCAGGACGAACTTGCGAAAAAGGTTAAGGTGACGAGGCAAACGATAAGCGCCGTGGAAAACGGCGACTACAATCCAACGATAAATTTGTGCATAGACATATGCAGAGCGCTCGGCAAGACGCTTGACGAGCTGTTCTGGAATGACGAGGGAGGTAAATCATGAGCTTAAAATCATTTGATAAATTCTGCGAGAGATTGATACTTTCGGAGCCCGGCAGTCAGAAAGAGGTATTTGACGAGCGGCAGAACGTTATGCGCTCGCGGCTGGCGATAGAGGCGCTGTTTATTTATGTGGGTCTGACGTTCGTGAACAGCATGGTAACGGAGCTGTTCTACCAATGGGCGGAGAGCCAGATGACGGTAACGCTGCTGTTCGCGGTGATATGTCTGCTTTGGTGGGAGATCCGGTGCGCGGTCAAGGGCTGTATGCTCGCGGTAAGCGGCAGATACGCGCAGAAGTACTCGGCGGTAATGATCATTGTTATCGGAGCGCTGAACGGATTTCGTTATGTGTTTGATATCGGCGAGGAGGATTATTTTATCACGGACGGCAAGCTCTCCGGGGATTTTGTTTTCGCGCTGTGCTTTTTGCTGATGATAGGCTGCGGGATCTTTATGCTGTGCGTTATGCGGCATGAGGAGAAAAGGAACGAAAGCGAGGTAGAACAATGAGCTTGAAATCATTTGACAAATTTCTTGAGAATTATATACTCGGTCAGCCGAACAACAAAAAGGAGATCATGGACGAGCGGCAGAAGATCGCGCGCACCCAAATATTGGCTGAGGCGCTGATAATCTTTTCGGGCTTGTCGTTTATCAGTAACTTTGTAATGGATCTCTGGTACAGGTGGGCGGAGAGCTACGCCTCACCTATGCTGATATTCTTTATGCTCTGTATGATATATTTCAATATCCGCTGCTTTGCAAAGGGCTGTCTTATCGGGATAAACGGCGGCAAAGCCATAAAATTCACAGGTCTCTACGCTATATTTATGGGTGGAATGATGGGCGCGAAATATTTGTTCGGAAACGAGGAGTATCGCAGTCTTTTCGCCGATGGCAGACTAACGGATGACTTCTGTTTTATTGCGGCGTGGATACTGTTTGTTGTATACGGCGTGCTTACGATAATTCTTGCAAAAGCCGATCAAAAGAAGAAATGGGACGAATAATATGAGCTTGAAGTCATTTGACGATTTCTGCGCGAAGATAGTCAACAACGACCCCATAGTTTCGCAGAAGGATATTTTTGATGAGCGGCAAACCGTCGTGCGTTCGCAGATCACGACAAGGGCGCTGTGGGCTTTCGTTATTATGTCGGGAATCTCCTTGTTATGGAGTGCGGATCGCAGTGGTGCGAGAGCTGGGTGCTTTCAACGGCAATATTTGGTGCAATAGCGTATCTGTATTGGGTCTGCGCGAACGCGAGGCGAGGCTCGCTGTTCGGCGTAAACGGCACGGCGACCTTGGCTTCGCAGATGGGTTTCCTTTTCGGCGACGCGGTTATTCTGTCTGTTATGATAATGATGGACAAGGACAACGATGACTTTATGGAACACTTCTTAATCCGCAACAACATGGTATCGGAATATTTTGCGTTAACTTTAAGCTGTGTGCTGATGTTAACGTCGGGTATAGTTATGGCGGTCTGCATCGGCAATTATAGAAAAAGGGAAAAGGCGGAAAGGGGTAATGATGATAAGTGATATCTGGGAGAAGATCTGCGTGCTGATGAACATCAGGCTCGGTCTCATTTGGGCATTGGAAATGCGTTTGTATGGGTTCCTATGATACAAAACCGCGGCAAAAAATATTGCCGCGGTTTCGTTTATTATACAATAGACTGAGCTTGACATGGCTTGCTTGGAGGTGCCTGTCATTCCTTTGGGAGGATTTACCTTATGAATTCAGCGATTTGTTAACACTGTCAAGCTCCATCTGTACCGGTCCCCTTATGGAATCGCGGGTCTGAATCCAACTTGCTCCGCTGTTATAGGCTTCTTTCATCGGGTTGTTGATGTAATCAGCAATAGTTGGGGTAACAGCGTTATACATCTCTATAGCCGGATGTTCAGTAGTCATTTCCGTTACTTTTTCAAGCATATCCCACTGTTCCTGCGTCCAACCGTATTCCTCGAACGCCTGCCGTTTGCCTATTTCGTCCGCGATCTCACTGTCGCGCGCAGCCATAGCGCAGTTAAGGTAAGCGGCTACGCCTTCGGGGTTCTTCGCGCCCTTGATCAGCGCAAATCCGTTTACACGCGCGGGGAGATAATACTCGTCCGCATCGGGACACTTGGGCATTGGAACAAACATAACGTCCTCCATATTTCCAAAGTCCTGAATGATGTTGTTGTATGGGTAAAGAGCATATGTTCCTACGGGATAGAACAGTGTCTTTCCGTCCTTGATGTTTGACGGAACAATACGCCAGCCGTTTTCGGCTTTGGGGAACGGCAAATCATTCTCTTTCATATTGAGCATATAGCTCTGTGCTTTTTCTATCATTGGATGATCAAGATTATGAACGACCTTTCCGTCCTCCATACCTATATAAGGCTTACCGGTAGTAAGTGAGAGGGCGCCCTCAAACCACCATCCGTCCGTCGCGAACTTTTCTTCTTCGCGGTTACAGAATTTGGTCATCATACTCCAGAGTGCGTCCCAATCCCACTTGCCCTGCTCGAGAAGCTCAACGGGATCATCGAGACTGTTATTGATAATGGTTTTCTTGTTATAGAACATCACACAGTCACTTTCAACGCCAACCGCGCCGACATAGTGCTTTCCGTTAGCGCAGAACTGATCGTTTACCGCGCTCATAGGAGCCCAAAGCTCGCTTTCGAAATCGATATACGGGTCAAGCGGCTGAAAGTATCCGCTCAGCACGCCCTTAGGGAAAACATCCATATCTCCCGCACTGAACATATCCGGAGACAAATCCGAGGCAATCATTGTGGAAAGCTTTGTGTAACGCTCGTCAAAGGTGGTCTGAACAAGCTCGATACGTCCGCCATACTGCGTCTGGAACAGCTCGAGCGCCACGGAAAGGGGCTGCCCCTCAGCGGGATTCAAATCCCACTCGCTCAGGAATTTTACGGTGGGATTTTCCAGCTTCTCCGCATTTAGATCAATCTTTGATACCTCCTGCGCATCCGATTCGTTCATGGTAGCGGTAGAAGAATTGTTGGAGGCTTCGGGCGGAACATTACCACCCGAGGGAGCGCTGTTTGTTGACAACGAACCCGTTTCCTCCTCGCAAGCGGTTACCGTCATCACACAGCTCAAAGCCATTACGGCAGCAAGAATACTTTTTAAACGTTTCATAGCGATCCTCCTTTCAATATTTCACAAGATCACTTGTTCCTTTTCTTGGTAACGATCATTGCGCCAAGTGCCATAGCTGCAGCGCCGACTATCACAGCAACCCCCTCAACACCGGAATCGGGGTTGGCGGGCTTGGTCTCGTTTTCGGCATCGGGAGCGGAAGACTCCGGTGCACTGTCGGAGAACGTCATATCAAGGAGCTTAACACCGTGTCCCATAAACGCCATGCCCGCGATCTGAATATGCTCAAGAATGTCGGCGGGGATTGTAAAGCTTACCGAGCTGCCCTCAACATCTACGGGATAGCTGTCCTTGCTCTCGGAAAGCTCAAGTCCGAGAGAGTCTATGAACGGCCAGCCTTCGTCGTTTATCATGGGCTTTATGCACCAGTAATCTTGATTTGGCATATCCGCAAGCGCTGCATTCGCCTCATAGGTAATAGTAACGGTGGTTGATGGGGTAACATCGGCAAACGCCGAACCGGGGACAGTGGTGTTTGCCGACCAACCGAAACCGAGGTCGAAGTCAATGGCGTACGCGGAAGCGGTAATAGAGAGTGCAGCCGCGGCAGCTGCGGAAGTAATAACGGAAACGATTTTTTTCATAGCGGTATATCCTTTCGTTCATGGGGAAATCCCCGTTTTTCGGTGAGAGCGTATCTCTCCGCCCTTTTATGATTAAATTATATCATTTCCGTCAGAAAGTTTATATCAGATTTTTAACTTTTTTATTTTCGGTTTAACCAAATATCTTGACTTTTGGGGAATTTTTTTGTATAATATTTTATAAGGATAAATGATTAAATTAGAATTTATAGCAGTAAGTCAAGGAGGGAGTTATCATGAGTATTAAGAAAGCATTTTCACAGATTGAATTTGAAATGCGTGAAAACGCGCTCAGACATTCGCCTGTAGAAAATGAAATGCGCTTTTACGAATGTGTAAAACGCGGCGATCTCGATGGCGCTCGGGCAAGCTCCACTCCGCTCGGCGGTGAGGGCTTTGGCGTGCTGTCGACTGATAAACTGAGAAATTTAAAGTATCATATGGTGATAACGGTATCGTTTATTACACGCTTTTGTGTTGAGGGCGGAATGGAGCGCGAGACCGCCTACAATCTATCCGATTTATATATACGACTGACCGATAACGCGAAAACCCCCGAGGAAATCAATGAGATTCACTCGGAATGTATAACGGATTTCACCGAGCGTATGGCGAAGCTGAATAAAAGCTCAAGCTACTGCTATCAGGTCACGAAATGTATGGAATATATTTACAATCATCTGCATGAAAAGATAGTTGTGAGCAATATCGCCGACGAGCTGGGACTATCGGTGCAGTATCTGTCCAAGCTGTTTCATTCCGAAACTGGCGTTACGCTCAACAGATATATATTGAAGAAGCGTATTGACGCGGCCTGTCAGATGCTTAAATATTCGAACTACGAGGCGGTGGATATAGGCAGCTTTCTCTCATTCAGTTCGCATAGCCATTTTATCCAGAAATTCAAGCAGGAAACGGGACTAACACCCAAACAGTACCGCCAAAAATACTATAATTCCTCGTCAGGAATAAAGGGCGGCGTGGATATCAATTCGGATTAAAAACACGATATTTTTAGTTGCTTTTTTGTATATCATTTTCCGAAAAACAGGTATAATCAAATTACAAAGAATACCGAAAGGAACGTGATATTATGAATAAGCTTATGAAAAAGGGAGCATTGGTAATGGCAATAATTACGATGCTATGCGGCTGTACCGATAATGTCGGCACAGCTTCTCCCGAAAGCAGCACAAGTACATCAAGTTCAACAGACAGCGCATCCGAGATCAGCACTTCGGAAAGCACAAGCAGCGAGAGTATCTCCGGAAGCTCTTCATCGGAAAGCAGCACAAGCACATCAAGTCCAACAGACAGCGCGTCCGAGATCAGCACTTCGGAAAGCACAAGCAGCGAGAGCATCTCCGGAAGCTCTTCATCGGAAAGCAGCACACCCGAAAGCAATATCAACAGCGGCGTGCTCGCCGATTTAACGGGAACTCTTTCGGACGTGAGCAGTGTGTTTGAGTGTTCTGACGGCTGGACAAACGGTTCTATGTTCAACTGTACTTGGAGAAAGTCCAACGTCGGTTTTTCGGACGGTTCAATGAAGCTGAAAATAGACCTTGACGGAAACGGCGCGGGCGCTATCCCATATTCGGGCGCGGAATTCCGCAGTAAGGATTTTTACAGCTACGGAATGTATGAGGTCGTTATGAAGCCTATCAAGAACGATGGTGTTGTTTCTTCGTTCTTCACCTATACGGGTCCGACCGATAACAACCCTTGGGACGAGATAGATATTGAGTTTCTCGGCAAGGACACAACCACGGTGCAATTCAATTATTACACCGATGGTGTGGGCAAACACGAATATATTTACGAGCTGGGCTTTGACGCGTCGGAGGATTTTCACACATATGGCTTTGACTGGCAGGCAGACAAAATCACATGGTATGTAGACGGTGAGGCGGTCTACTCTGCCGATGAGAATATCCCGTCCACTCCCGGGAAGATAATGATGAACGTATGGCCGGGCAAGGGTGTTGACGGCTGGCTGAAGGCATATGACGGTACAACTCCGCTTATTGCCGAGTACAAGTCTGTCGATTACAGGGAGGCGTAAATAGAATGAGAGAATTTACAGGCTACAAGCATGGAGTAAATCTTGGCGGCTGGCTGTCGCAGTCGAGCTATGAAAAGGAGCATCTGGAGCGCTTCATCACCGAGGAGGACATTGAGCGAATAGCCGGGTGGGGCTGTGATCATGTACGGCTTCCGTTCGACTACGATATAATTCTCGGCGCGGACAATGCCGTAAGCGAAAATGCGTTCAGGTATCTCGACCGCTGTGTTGAATGGTGCGAAAAACACGGTCTGAACATTATTCTTGATCTGCACAAAACACTCGGTTTTTCGTTCGATAAGGGAGAGAATGAGAGCGGATTCTTTGAGGAAGACCGTTATCAGGACGTGTTTCTGGCAATGTGGAGCGAGATTGCGAGACATTACGCAGATAAGGCGGATCACGTGGCATTCGAGCTGCTCAACGAGATCACCGAAAGAAGGTATGCAATAATTTGGAACGGTATTGCCGCGCGGACTGTACGCGAGATACGCCGCTTTGCTCCCGATAATTTCATACTTATCGGCGGTATTTTCCAGAACAGTATTTTCGGGCTGACATTGCTCGACAAGCCTTGTGATGATAAGATCGTGTTTAATTTCCACTACTATAATCCGCTTGTTTTCACGCATCAGAAAGCACCGTGGGTCGATAATATGCGCGCCGACTGCGATGTTGATTACCCGGATACCAAAGAGAATTATCGGGAAAAGTCTTTGGAATACGTGGGTAATGATATTGCGCGGATGTTTGATAATTTCGGCGGCGCAATGATCAACGCGTCATATATGGAATGGGAAATGGCTGTTGCCGTTGAGGTCGCCGAAAAGCTGAATGTACCCATCTACTGCGGCGAGTACGGCGTTATCGACCGCGTTCCCGATGACAGGCTGCTGCGTTGGTACAGCGACATTTCCTCCGTTTTCAACAAGCTGGGAATAGGCAGAGCGGCATGGACGTATCGCGGGAAGGATTTTGGAATTTCCGATGATTGCCGCGCCAAGATAGCCGATGAAATTATCAAACGTCTCTAATAGAAGAAAAAAGCGAGGCAAATCCCCTCGCTTTTTCGTTTTTATTTTTGGGCATTCCGGTTTAATTAGTATCTTTATTACAGCGGCACAAAAAAGTCAATTACACATAAAGATAAAAAACGTAAAATAATCTCAACGCGCCAAAGATGATCATAAAATAAACGTTGGTGTAACGATACTTGACAAAGGCGGCGTAAAGTGATATAATGATCTCAATAAGTCAAGACAGGAGGAATATTTGTGGTTATCTGCGCTGTAAAAGCTCCGTGCAAGGTTTGAGGACACCGCACGGAGGGTAATAGATCCTCGGACTTTGCACTTCGATAAAAAATTATTTATCAAGGAGCGAAGTTGTTATGAAAAAAAGCTTAAAAACATATATTTTACTTTGGAGCACTCAGTCGCTTTCGGCGCTGGGTAGCGGACTGACGGGTTATGCGCTTGTACTGTGGCTGTATACGCAAAGCGGTTCGGCACTGAAAACTGCATTATTGTCTATATGCTCGTATGCGCCGTACGTGCTGATGAGTATTTTCGCGGGTGCGCTCAGCGACAGATGGAACAAAAAGAAAACCATGCTGTTCTGCGATCTTGTCGCGGCGCTGAGTACCGTTGCGGTGCTTGTGCTGTTAAAGACGGGAAACCTTGAGGTGTGGCACTTGTACATTATCAACGCGCTGAACGGTCTGATGAATACCGTACAGCAGCCTGCTGCCGAGGTAGCGGCGACTATGCTTATCCCCGAGGAGCACTATCAGCGGACAAGCGGACTGCGGTCGTTTTCGCAGTCGCTGAACTCCATTTTAACGCCCGTTATCGCAACGGCACTATTCACGCTTGCGGGTATTGACACCGTCATCATGATTGACCTGTGTACCTTTGCGGCGGCGTTTCTGGTTCTTCTGCTGTTTATCCGCATACCGAAACCCGAAAGAACGGAGACGGCAAAAGAGCCGCTTTTGGTCTCGGCAGGCAAGGGGCTGTCATGGCTGAAACAAAATTTGCTGATTCTGAAGCTGATACTGTTTCTTGCCCTCATAAATCTGATTGCCTCAATATACGATGCGGCGCTGCCCGCAATGATAATATCCAAGAGCGGCGCAACGGCGCTCGGCATAGTGAATACCTGCGTAGGCGCGGCGACGCTTGTCGGTAGCGCTCTTGCGGCGCTTCTGCCCGCTCCGAAAAACAGAGTTCGGGCGATATGCGCGGCGCTTTTGATCTCGATGAGCACCGAAAACTTTTTTCTCGCGTTCGGCAATTCCACGCTGATGTGGTCGGCCAGGGCGGTGCTCGGATGGATAACGATACCGTTTATGAACGCGAATATGGACGTTATCTTCCGCCGTACTATCCCGAGCGAAATGCAGGGGCGCGTATTCTCATGCCGCAACTCACTGCAGTTTTTCACTATTCCCGTGGGATTCTTTCTCGGCGGTATTCTCGTCGACGAGGTGTTCGAGCCGTTTATGTCGGGAATAAGCTCGGACAGCTTTCTGACGACCGTATTCGGGACGGGCAAGGGCTCGGGCGCGGCATTCCTGTTTTTCTGTATCGGGATCGCTGGAGCGGCGGTGTGCCTGATATTCGGATTTATACTGAGAAAATACCGTTGGAGCGACAAAGAATAATATAAAACGCTGTCAAGATCGGCGGCGTATTGAATTGCGGTGTCGAGCGAAATGCTTGACACCGCAATTTTCTATAGACGAAACAAAAAGACATTATTTCCGAGCGGAGAATTTCCTCAATATTTCCATATATTCGGGATATTTCTGTTTCACCTTTTCTTCACAGACCTTCTCGGCGTAGCGGCGGCGATTGCGGATATAGGTCGAATACAGTGAGGTATCGTTATCGTACAGCTCGGGACTGCTGCGGAGAACGTCGAGCGCGATAAGTATCTTTTCCCGCTGCTTGAGCCGCCGATGACCGACAACATTGCCGTGAATATCAAACTCATCGGCGCCGCTGCGGAATATATTATCGATTATTTCATGCCTGAACAATCCGTGACTGCCATTGTCGCAGAATGCCTTTAAAAGTCCGCTGTAAACATGCTTCCCGACAAGGTAGCGCGACGGCAGATATTGTACGCGCTTTTCATTGCCAACCGTCCAGCATACTTCGGCCGGGTAGAAATAATTGCAAAGCTCAAAACAGAATATCTCGCCGCATACCTTAAACTCGCCTATCAGCTCCAGCCTCCCGACACTGAACATACAGTATAGCGCGTGTTGACCGATCGCCGCGTTGGACATATGAAGCTTGAAATTTGCACCGCACATGTGAACCGACCGTTTCGGCAGATATCTTACGGTGACCCTCTCGGTTCGTGAATCTTCGCTCTTGTCAAGCAGCTCCGTCACCTTGTAACATTTGCCGTCGGGGTATTCCGCGCCTACGTATCCCGGCAGAGCTATTCCCCTTGTGCCGTAAGGCAGCACAATATGATATATATAATTATATATTTGATCCGTAGGCGCAAACGAGTTATGCATTTTTACGCTTGAGCATTGCGAGAAGTCCAGAGCGCATATGTCACACGCCGAATTTTTATTCAGCACGAACGGCGTATTTGGAAAAATTATCCTTGCATTCTTGCCGACCAAAAGCACGTTCCGGCGGTCGCTGCACCATTTTGTAAGGACCAGCTTGAAATTCCTGTGCAGAGGGGTGTCCTTAAAAGCCGTTCCGTCGTGTGGGAAATTGGCGTAAAAATCCGCCGCAAAGCCTCTCAGATCACTTTCCGAAAAGCACTTTTCACCTAAAGAGCGAAGTGAACGCGGCAGCGAAATATAACTAAATCCGGTACAAGCGAAAAACGCTTCCCTGCCAATAGCGCGCAGTGTCGTCGGCAGCGCCGCCGTCCTAAGCTTTTCGCATTTATAAAATGCTCTTTCGGGAATATCGCGCACGCCCTCCCCGAAGATCACGCGCTTTACGCCGCTCTCAAAAAACGCCTCCGCTCCGAGCTTACGTATGCTGTCGGGAATCTCGACGCTCTCGATATCGGAGTTTGCAAACGCTCGTCTGCCGATCTCGTTTACGGGCAGACCGCCTATTCTGCTCGGCAGGATGATTTCGGTGGATACTCCGCTGTAACCAGTTATCCTCACGCTTTTCGACTTTCTGTGGAACGAATACCCAAGCGCTCTTGCGCTCTCGCAGGTAAGCTCGTTAACGCGTATCTCGTTCCTTTGAGGGCGGTATTCGTCGGGAATGTATATGTCCCCTTGAGCGATCGGTACGGCTCCTTCAAACGCCCAGCCTCTATACCTCTTCTCGGAAACGTATGTGCTTTCGGGCTCGGGCGGAGGTTCGGAAGCTTTTGACGGCGGAACAGTTTCGTCCCCAACGGTCGAAGCCGTGCCGCTTGTCGGCATCTGAACGACGGCATTCCGCGGCTTTACGGGAGGTTTTGGCGGGGCTTTGTTTGTGTCGATAGCCATGGACAGCTTTGCGGCTGTCGTGACGACTTTGGTAATAAGTCTGAAAATATAGTCCATTTCTCCTCCTTAGTAGTTGATTATTTTGTAGTCCTTGTAGAATAAGCCGTTGTCCTTGATCTTGGTCACATTCAGGTTTTTTACGATTGGATAAAGTATCCTTGCCGCTCCGTCGTCAAAGGTGAGATATGGCTCGAATTCTTTGCTTATTTTGTATTCGGGCGGGAATTGATTGGATACCCACCCCGGGTCACAGGAATAGACAAAAATTCTATCGCGGGCGTAATCTTCGGCAAGACTGTGCGTCATCATATTGAGCGACGCCTTAGCCATATTGGTGTGGACGTGCCGCGCGAGCTTGCGTCCCGTATTGAACCGCCCCTCGACAGAGCTGACGTTGATGACAAATTTATTGACGCTCTTATCATATGCCATACACTTTCGCAGACCGTTCGTCAGCAGAAACGGCGCGGTCACGTTGATAAGCTGAACCTCCAGCAGCTCCTGCGGGGTTATCTCCTCGGGCTTGCGGACCCACGAATTATCGTTCGGTGTTTCGCCGCCCTCCGAGAGCCTGTAATTCGGCACGAGCGGGAGTATATCGTTATCAAAAAGTGGAACGGGCAGCAGGTGACTTGAGCGGTCCAATTGCAGCCCGCGCTCATGCGCTTCGACTGCGGCGTAGTATTCGGCGGACTTCTTGACGGTCTGCGCGGCATTGTTTACGAGGATATCAAGTCGTCCGCCGCATATCTCCGAAATATGCGCGATAAGCTCCGAAATGCGGTCGATACGCATAAGATCAAAGCCTATAATGTACAACCTATCTTTAAAGCTGTTGTAATCGGGCTCGTTCATGTAGTTTTCCAGTGCCGATTTCGGGTAACGTGTCACGGCTATAACGGAAGCGCCTTGCCGCAGCAGACGCAGACAGACCGCATAGCCGATCTTGATACGCCCACCCGTGACCGCCGCGAATTTGCCGCCGAGGTCGCAGAAGACCTCGCGCATTTGAGCGTTCATTTGCGAGCACTCGGGGCATATCCCGTAGCCTTCGATATTTAGTTGACGGCAGATAAGACAGTATCTCATTATTACTCCTTGACATTTTCATTCCGATATGTTATAATCAAATTGTCGGTAGTTTATATAAAACCCCTTTCCGCACGAAGGAAGAAGTGACTGGGATGTCGCTTGGTCAGCGGCGTACGTGCCGCTTTTAGGCGACCTCTGGGTCACCCGACAGCCCGCATAGCTCAAGGTGAGAGCTCACCTGCTCCTCAAGCAGGGAGGAAGACTGCGGTTTAACTCCGCATGCGGGCTTTTTAAATAACATAATGCCGCCCGACGATGCCGAGCGGCTTTTTATACATTTTTACGCGGCAGCGTCGTCCTTTTCAAAACCCGCGGGAGCCGCTATCTCGTACTCTCCGTCTGCGTTGATGGCGCGCATCATTGCCTCGATAAGATCGGGCTGAGTTACCTTAAGATTTATTCTGTCAATGATACCAAAGCCCTTATTTAATATATATCCGTTATCCCAGTAAATGGGAACGCAGCCCTGCTGCTTTGCGGCGCTGACCACGACCTCAAGCCAGTAACGTCTGAACTCGTTGTGAGCGGGGTCCTTCTGCGTTTTGTCCTGAACGCCCAGTTCGCCGATAACCACGGGATAGCCTTGACTTACGAATTTATCGTTAAGTCTCTTCATAATCGCGTTGACATATGTCTCGTTATTGGTTTTTTCAACATTTTCAACGCCGTACTTGCCCCACTGCGTCTTTGCGATGTTCATGTCCTCGTTGATTGTGAAGTTATACGGATCGTAGTAGTGTACGGATACCATAATGCGTTTTCCGTCCGCCTCGCAGAGCGTATCCTCGGGGATTTCAAAGCCGAAGTCTCCCACGGTATGCGCGATATTCGTATTCCAGCCCGGCATAAGCAGCCAGCGTTTGGTGTTGTTTGAGCCTGTTTTTCTTACGGTATCCGTGAAAATACGGTTATAATCGTTGATATTAGCATAGGCCTCCGCGTTTGGACCGTTATATTGACCGTCGAATTCTTCGTTCATCGATTCGAAGATGAGGTGCTCGTCATAGTTTTTGAAACGGTCGGCGATCTGTCTCCAGACTGCCTCATACTTCGCCTTTATTTCGGTCTGCTTGTCGGCGGGTTCGGCGCAGAGCAGCCATGCTCCGTCGATCGTGTAATAGCCGTCGCCGTGCATATTTATGATCGCGAACATATCATTATTGATAACGTAGTCAACGACCTCCTGAATTCTGTCAAGCCATTCCTTTTCTACCGTGTAATCGGGCCCCTCGCCAATGTGCGTGAGATATGAAACGGGAATTCTGACCGTCTTGAAGCCCTGATCGCTGACAAGCTTTAACAAGTCATTGGTGATAGTGGGGTTTCCCCAGCCGTTTTCGTGGGGTGTTCCGTTCCGAAGCGACTCAAGCTGATTTCCGAGATTCCAGCCCATACCCATTGCGGCTGTGATCTCGGATTGCGAGAGCTCGTGCCATTCCTGAGGTTCATCGGGGACTTCGGGAGTTACGCTCTCTGTGGAGGAGCTCTCTCCCTCGGATGTGGAAACGTCACCGCTCTGATTGCTATCTGAAACGTTTGAGTCCGTTGAGTTCCCGGAGCTGTTTCCCTTGTCTGAGTTACAGCCCGCGCAGAGTGTGAACATAAGCGCGGCAGCAAACGCGCCGAGCTTTTTCATAAATGATTTCATAGCATTACCTCTTTCGACAGAAAGTTTTGTTAAGTTGTTTTATATATTATATCACACCTTATTTAAATTGTCAAGCGGAAAAATAATAAAATTGATTAGTTCGGATAATTGTAATAATCCCCGGAAAACTGTAACCATTTTGTAACCGGATTGTAACCGTTTTGTAATTGCATTTTAAAAGGGTTTGTGATATACTTATATCAGAGATAGAAAGGTCGCATCGCACAAGAGGGCCACGCCTGGGTTTCAACAATAATTTATATATAATGGGGAGGTATTCTTATGATAAAATCACATCAATCGCCCTGACAGCTATTCTGGCAGCATCGATTACCGTCCGCAGTGCTAACGAGTTGAGCAAATAGCCCGGCGAGGAAAAGCTCATCAACATTACAGCATCAACCATGATATGACCGCCGAGAGCGCGAAAAGCTGCCTTATGGGCGCACCGGTCGGCACATATGTCGCGGCTGAGACAAATAATGAGCTGTTTCACACGATGATAGTCGCGGACAGCGACAAGACGGCATTACTCTATACCAGGCGAATTACGGCGGAGGATGCCGCGTAAGCCTTATGACCTTAACATGGGTGGAATTTTACGAAAGATTTCCGCACCTGAGCTATTATGTAAAATGACTTTACTTAAAAGGTTTTCATAAATTGATCTTCCATATAATCAGCCCCGTCCGGACAACAGCCCGGGCGGGGCAATGCTTTTGTTAAGGAACTCCCGAGCGGCTTTGCGCACCGCCCGGGAAAATTATTTAGTATTATTTTACAACGATATTGATCAGCTTGCCCGGCACGGCAATCTGCTTTACTATCGTCTTTCCGTCTGTAAGCGCCTTGATTTCGGGGAGCGAGAGCGCCATCGCGATAAGCTCGTCCTTGCCGCTGTCAACCGGAGCGTCAAAGCGTGCCTTGACCTTGCCGTTCACCTGAACCGCAAGCTCGACGGTGCTGTCAACACAAAGCTTCTCGTCATATTCCGCCCACTTCTGCTCGTTGAGAATACCGAATCCCAGTCTCTCGAACAGCTCCTCCGCGATATGCGGCGCAAACGGATCAAGCAAAATAAGCAGTGTCTTAAACTCCGCGCGGTTGAATCCGCCCGACTCGTCCGCTTCGTTCAGCAGACCCATCATAGCTGCGATAGCGGTGTTGAATTTCAGCGTTTCAATGTCCTCGGAGACCTTCTTGACGGTCTTATGCATTGACGAGCACATCTTTTCGGAATACTCGTCGCCGTCCTTGAGGTTCTCCGCCATATTCCAGATGCGCTCGAGGAAGCGGCGGCAGCCCTTGATACCGTTCTCCTGCCACGGCGCCGCCTTCTCGAAATCGCCTACGAACATCTCATACAGACGCATTGTGTCCGCGCCGTATTCCGCGATGACCTCGTCGGGATTGACAACGTTATGCAGCGACTTTGACATCTTGCAGAACTTTCCGGGGTGCTGCGGATCAATACCAAGTATCATACCATGGGATGTGCGCTTCTGATATGGCTCCTTGCACGGCACAACACCCTGATCGTACAGGAACTTATGCCAGAAACGGCTGTATAGCAGATGCAGCGTGGTATGCTCCATACCTCCGTTGTACCAGTCGACGGGCAGCCAGTACTTGAGCGCTTCCTTGCTTGCCAGTTCCTTGTCGTTAGTCGGGTCGGTATAGCGGAGGAAGTACCACGATGAACCCGCCCACTGCGGCATGGTGTCGGTCTCGCGCTTAGCGGGACCTCCGCAGCACGGACAAGTCGTGTTGATAAAGCTCTCCAGTGTGGACAAGGGGCTTTCACCGTTGTCGGTGGGCATATAGCTCTCAACGTCGGGGAGAGTCAGCGGCAACTCCTCCTCGGGAACGGCTTGCCAGCCGCATTTTTCGCAGTACACAACCGGAATTGGCTCGCCCCAGTATCTTTGACGGGAGAACACCCAGTCGCGCAGCTTAAAGTTTACCTTCTCATGACCGATACCCTTTTCCACGAGAAACTCAATCATTTTCTTCTTAGCGTCCTCGACGGACAGACCGTTCAGGAAATCGGAGTTTACAAGGAGACCGGTCGCGCAGTCGGTGAACGCTTCCTTCTGAACGTCCTCGTCACCATTGACTACCTCAATTATCGGCAAATCAAACTTCTTCGCGAATTCCCAGTCGCGCTCGTCGTGCGCGGGAACCGCCATAATAGCGCCCGTTCCGTAGCTCATCAGAACGTAGTCGGAAATAAAAATCGGAATCTCGTTGCCGTTCACGGGATTTATTGCGCGAACGCCCTCAAGCTTAACGCCCGTCTTGTCCTTGTTCATCTCGGTGCGGTCAAAGTCGGACTTTCTCGCGGCAGCCGCCTGATATTCGCGCACCGCATCCATATTGGATATCTTGTCCGCCCACTTCTCGATAAGCGGGTGCTCGGGCGAAATTACCATATAAGTCGCGCCGAACAGCGTATCGCAGCGAGTTGTGTAGATCAGCAGCTCGTCGCCGAGCGTAGTCTTAAATGTGACCTCCGCGCCCGTCGAGCGTCCTATCCAGTTAGCTTGCGCGGTTTTGATTTTCTCGAAGTAATCAACGGAATCCAAATCGTCCAGCAGTCTCTGCGCGTACTCGGTGATCTTCAGCATCCACTGGTTCTTTACCTTGTGGATTACCTCGCTGTGGCAGCGCTCGCAGGTGCCGTTTACGACCTCCTCGTTCGCCAATACGACCTTACAGCCCGTACACCAGTTGACGTTCATTTCCTTCTTGTACGCCAGCCCCGCCTTGAACAGCTTAAGGAATATCCATTGCGTCCACTTGAAATAATTGGGGTCGGTGGTATTGACCTCGCGCTCCCAGTCGAACGACAAGCCGAGCATTTTAAGCTGACCGCGGAAACGGTCGATATTGTTCTTGGTAACGATAGCGGGGTGTATCTTGTTCTTTATCGCGTAATTTTCGGTAGGTAAACCGAACGCGTCCCAGCCCATCGGGAAAAGAACGTTATACCCCTGCATACGACGCTTTCTCGCGACGATATCCATAGCAGTATACGGACGCGGATGACCCACGTGCAGACCATCGCCCGACGGATACGGAAACTCCACCAGCGCATAATATTTCGGCTTGGAGTAGTCGTTGTCCGCGTGGAACGTGCGGTGCTCCTCCCAGTACTTCTGCCATTTGCTTTCAATGGCGGCAAAATCGTATTTCATTGCAAATAAGCCCTCTCTTTCAAAAAATAAAACTCCACCCCATTCAAGAGGTGAAGTTAAACTCCACTGTACCACTCTCGTTGAAGAGCGTTGAAAACGCTCGTCCACTCGTTTTCTCTGTAACGGGAGAACCCGAGGTCGACTACTAAACGTTCACCGTCCCTGCTCAAGGAGGAGCTATTATCCGCACCGACCTGCCGTTTCGCACCGACCAACGGCTCTCTGAAAGGTCTCCTCGGTTTTTTCTCCCGTCAAAGCATTTCAAATATTACATATATTCTAACATATTTCGTATATTTTGTCAAGGGGTAAACGGACAATATCATCAAGCAACCGATCCCCAAAAGCCAATAATACCCCAATAGCATTGAAACGATATCGCAGGCACCGCTACGGCGAAATACAGCAGACTGCGCCCCAACGCGCGCAGCATCTGTATTTCCTCGCTGCCCGAAAGCGGTCTGATAAAAATTATCGGTATCAGCGCCAGGACAAGCGCCGCCGAACCCGCTATCCATATGAAGGTAAGGTCTTCCCAAAACAGCTCGGACAGCATACCCGTTTCGAGTATGTCAAAATACGCTGCAAAAATAAGTACCCAACAAAACGTGATGACGCCCAACGGTATAAATAAAATCAGCTTGCGCCACAGAGCCGTTGATTTTTCAGCCGCGTTCTCCATTCGTTCCTCCGTTCTTCTGTCGCGCTTTTGCGGTGCGTTCTCCGAGAAAATTCGCCCACCGCTCGGTGTACAGCCAATAATACGACACCGAACGCCTTTCGCGGTATTTCCGAAACACGGGCAGCCCCGCCCACAGCAGCGACGGCAGTCCGATAACGGGCAGAAACAGCGGCCCGAGAATTACCGACTGCACCGTATGTCCGTATTCGTGCGTTAAAGTAAACCCGCGGCGCTCGCCGTTCATTGCGCTCTCGCTGATAAATATGAACATTCCCAGCCCCATACTGCCGCGCCGCGAACCCCATACCGTAACGACTGCGCCGTTATACCGAAAATGCCGCCAACGAATATTAGACAGAAAAACGCAAAATCCGACTACATTCTGTATAATTCCCCAAGACCATTGCAGAATGTAATACATTAAATGTTCTTTTCCATTTTGTCGGTAGGCTCGTAGTCGATCTTCCAGTCAAGCGGCGAGCCGAGCGCCTTGCACTGCGTACATCTAACCCCGATGTACACCCACTTCACGCTGCCGCTCCTGCGCCGCCGAAAGCCCACGCGAACATTATACAGACGGCTTTTGCAAAGCGGACACTCATAGTCCTCGGGGTCGGCGTCGCCCCAGTAGTCGGCGCTGTCGGCAATAAGCTTTTCCTCACCGCAGCTTTCGCATTTCACTCCTATAACGCTTTCGTCCTGATCGCACTTTATTGTAAATGTATCTCCGCCACAGCCGCAGATTATCGGCTTTACGTCTAGCGCGGAATTGTCGGAATACGCCTTCAGATACTCATCGATATCATCGGCGGTAGCGCTTGCCCAGAATTCGTCTGTCTTGTCGATCATGTCGTTTTCTCCTTTTTAATGTCGTTTTCGATATGGTGCTTCCCGAGAAAATGCGTAGGGACATAAGCTACTATCAGTACCAGAATTCCCACCAGCTCCAGCCAGAATATGGCGGGCATCTTGTCAAGGAACGGGTATACCACGTACAGCTGCGCGGGAAGCTCGCCGATCATGACGTAATTCGTGTTGAAAAAGTGATTGAACACAGCCATTAAGCCAATGTACGCGTTGCCGATAAAGAACGTCATAACAACGCCCTTTACCGAGGTCCCGTATTCGAGAACGAACAGACAGTACAGGCTGAACAGCAGCATAATATGGTGACTGATAATGAATTGGTAAAAAATATAACCTCCCCATGTACGGTGCAGATCGGGCCATATAATAGCGGGGAGCGGACCGATAAGCGTAAAAAAGTAGATAATGCGGTACAAATTATGCTTGTTATCGGCGGAGAGAATATACATCATAAAGAAATTCGTGATAAAACAGAGGTGGAACGGTAAGTCCTCCTCCAGCCGCCACTCGCCGATAGCAATACGCCCCGTATAATGTACAACCATATTCGCGAACAGCAATGCTGCCATTATACGCCGTATAATGGTGAAATGACCGAATTCTTTCAGTCGCTTGCGGTTGACGATTAGAATGATGTACAATATAAGGAAAAACGCCGAAAGTCCGATATGAAGCCCGCCGAACAGCTTTAGTCCCGGGTCTCCCTCCAGCTCACGCTTGAAAAAATCAACCAAGCTCAAGAAAAAACTCACCTCTGATACAGTCAATAATAAAACTTTGAGTTAATTATAACATAAATTTTACAAAAAAGCAATAGCAAACCAAAAAATAACAGAAATTCAGTAGACAAAACGCAAATAATGTGGTATAATATCAATGTGTATGCAAAGACATACACATTATTATGGCGAAAGGAAGTTATAATTATGAAAGTAACGGTTGATACGATCATCGGCGATATCCTCGATTTTAACGGCGAGGCTGCCGCTCCCATTTTTCTCGCGATGGGCATGCATTGTCTGGGCTGCCCCTCGGCACGCGGAGAGTCTGTCGGACAGGCCTGCTCGGTTCACGGGGTGGACGCTGAGGACATCGTAAACAAGCTGAACGCGGCGCTGGGCGAGTAAGTTGATAACGCTTGATAACAGGCTTGCGGCGGCGGCAGAGCTGTGCAGAAGCGGAAAGATAGCCGCGGACGTGGGCTGTGACCACGCACAGCTCGCATGCCGTCTTGCTATGGATAAATCGGCACTGGTGATAGCATCCGACGTGTGCGACGGACCTCTTGAAGCGGCTCGCAGGACTGTTTCGGAGTGCGGAGTAACAAATGTACGGATCGTCAAATCGGATGGTCTGGCGGAGATTGACTTCGTCGACGATGTGATCATCTGCGGTATGGGCGGCGAGTTGATAGCGCAGATCATAAGTAGCTGCCGCTTCCTCAGCACGGATACGCGCTTTATCCTTCAACCGATGACGCGTGCGGAATTCCTGCGCAGGTGGCTGTACAATAACGGATTTGAACTCCTTGAGGAGCGTATCGCGTATGACGGAGAGCGTGGCTATACGGTCATGCTCGCCGCGTATACCGGCGTTTCACAAGAAATAGACGGGTTGTTTTCACTTACAGGAAAGATTACCGATTGTAATTTTTTGCGCAAAATCGCCGAAAAGTTGTCGAAAAATGCCGACGGAATGGAGAAGTCACATAGAAGCGCGGAGCATGCTAAGGTACTGCGTGAAATGTCTCGGAAAATTCTTGACAGGGCGAGTAATTGTGAATTGTCTTAGTACATCTAATTCACAGCTTTGCCGCTTTGTGAGAATTAGCGTTCCGTTTTAATAAAACCACACTTTGTACACCGAAGTCTCTGCTTATGCGCATTATATCGCTGTTAGTGAGTTAAAAGCCATATTGTTTGATGTGCATCGCGTTTTGTTTCTCGCATTTGGATAATATGAGAAATATAATATTTGGCTTTCGGTAACAATTCCCAATTGGGCTTGGTAGATAATTCTCGTTTTGCGCATAAAAAGATTTGTTAGTTTTTCTATTTCTCGGAATAGTTCTCGAAGAATTGATTTTTTGAGAATTATTTATTTAAAACATGAAAGATGCAATTGAAATTACAAATAGCAATAATTTGATGTTTCCGCTTGAATTTGCGAGAAATTTTTCAAATAAAATCTAATTTCAGCGTTAATATTACAAATTGTTAACAAGGTGAGATCATGACAGTCAGTGAGGTTTGGAAATATCTGGATAGAATTGCTCCGAAAAGGTATGCGGAGAACTATGATAACGTCGGGCTGCTTATCGGCGACAAAAACGCGGATGTCACGGGAGTGTGCTGCTGCCTGGACATCACGCACTCAATTATAAAAGAGGCTGCCGAAAAGGGCGCGAACCTTATCGTGTCGCACCATCCTGTTATTTTTGATGCTTTGAAAAGCATTCCGACATGGAGCCCTGTGGCGGCGCTTGTGCGGCAGAACATCGCCGCGATAGCCATGCACACGAACTTCGATATTGCCGAGGGTGGTGTTAATGATACATTGATAGAGCTGCTGGAATGGACGATTGACGGCGTTCTGGAGGTCACTCAGAGCGACGGCAAGGGCTTCGGCGCTGTATGCGATATACCGCTGGAATTCACGCCGCAAATGTTAGCCGAGTACTGCAAGGAAAAGCTTGACCTCGGCGGCGTTCGATACAGCCGCGTAAACCGCTCTATCAAGCGGATAGCGGTGTGCTGCGGCGGCGGAGTTGACCGCACGGTTATGCAGCTCGCCCGCGAGCGCGGCTGCGACGCGATTATATCTGGCGACATCAAGCATAACTTCTGGATAGAGGCGGAGAACTGTGGACTGACGCTTATCGACGCTGGGCATTTCGGAACGGAAAAGGCGGCGGCTCACAAGCTCGCCAAGCTCGTGACCGCGGAATTTTCGGCGGTTCCCGTGTTCAGCGCGGAATGCGAATGCGACCCGTGCGGATACGTATGATCACGCATTTTAGGAGATGTTATTATGAAATGTCCGTATTGCAGCTCGGAAATGAAAGAGGGCGATGACTCCTCAACGATTTGGGAACGCTTTCGCGGCAAGGGAGAACTGCAATGTGTAATATTATTCCCGTTTCCCCCGGACGTTTAATATCGGCGCCGTTTAATGTGAACGTTGCAGGCTGATGATGTTTAAGACCGACATATGGGATAAAGCTTAACGGAAAGGGGGCGGCGGAGATGTCGCTTGACGGAGCGCTTTTGCATTGTGTTAAGCAAGAGCTTTCAAATTTAATTGGCGCGAGAGTTGACAAGATATACCAGCCCTCGCGCGAGGAAATAGTGCTGTCGCTCAGGCTGCTGAATTCGCCCGACCGCAGCGCAAAAAAGCTGATATTCTCGGCGAACGGCGGTTCGGCGCGCGTCAATCTCACGAGTGCGGAGTTTGAAAATCCGCAGTCGCCGCCTATGTTCTGCATGCTTTTGAGAAAGCATTTGGGCGGCGGTCGGCTTATCGACATACGTCAGGACGGTCTGGAGCGCATTCTATACTTTGATTTTGAGTGCACTAACGAGATAGGCGATATCGTTGTGAATACGGTCGTTTCGGAAATAATGGGGCGGCACAGCAACATTATAATAGTGCGCGGCGGTCGCGTTGTCGACAGCATAAAGCGCGTTACCGACGAGGTTTCGAGCGTTCGGCGCGTGCTGCCGAATATCGTTTACGAAACGCCGCCGCGAGCGGAACGGCTGAATATTCTGGACGCTGGCACGGACGAGATAATTCGGGCGCTCAACGGAAGAACTGACAGGCTCGCAAAGGCGCTGCCCGATATTCTGGAGGGAATTTCGCCGATATTCGCGCGCGAGTGCGCATATTATTCAACGGGAGACACGGACATTCCCTGCAATTTGCTGGACGAGGAGCAGTTTGGAAACGCGGCGCTGTTTCTCTGTAAGGCGAAAAAGGCGCTGAACGGTTCGGCGGAGTTTACGATGCTCACCGACGAAACGGGGAAGAAAAAGGATTTCTGTTTCGTTGATATCGGACAGTACGGCTCGGCAATGACCGTTACAAAATTCGATACTGCGAACGAAATGCTGGACGATTTCTTCTCCTCGGCGGGCAGAGCCGAGCGCACCAGACAGCGCGCCCGCGACCTTTTAAAAACTATTACAAACGCATATGAGCGCATTTCGCGAAAGCTGGAATTACAGAAAAAAGAGCTTGCGGAGTGCGGAGAGCGAGAGGTTTTCCGAGTCTGCGGCGATCTGATAAACGCGAATATTTACCGTCTTGAAAAGGGAATGACCTCGTGTACGCTCGACGATTTCTACACGGGAGAGCGGCGCGAGATAAAGCTCGACGCGCGTCTCACCCCGTCGCAGAACGCGCAGAGGTACTACGCGGAATACCGCAAGCTGGACACCGCCGAGAAAATGCTAACGGAGCTTATCAAAAAGGGTGCGGACGATCTGGTGTATCTGGACAGCGTTCTGGACTGCATTTCCCGTAACGAGAACGAGCAGGAGCTGAACGAGATCCGCCGCGAGTTGCGCGAACAGGGCTTCGTCAGGGGCGGAAAAGATAAGACGGACGATAAAAAGAAAAAGCCATCCGAGCCTATGAAGTTCCGCTCAACGGACGGATTTGAGATACTTGTCGGAAAGAACAACAGGCAAAACGATCAGCTCACGCTGAAAACCGCCAAGGCGACCGATATCTGGCTTCACACCAAGGATATCGCGGGGTCGCACGTCATCATAAAGACGGACGGCAAAACGCCCTCCGAACAGACGATATTCGAGGCTGCGCAGCTTGCCGCGTTCCACTCCAAGGGCAAAAGCGGCTCGGGCGTTCCCGTGGATTACGTTGCGGTGAAGTTTGTCAAGAAGCCTGCCGGCGCAAAGCCCGGAATGGTGATCTTCACCAACAATAAAACGCTTTATGTTACGCCCGACGAGAGCGCGGTTGAGAAGTTGCGCGGGAAAAATTAAAGGAGCATATAAATGGCAATTTACAAAATACCGCTGAAATTCACAGCAGGCGAGTTTAAATTTGGAGAGCTTCCCGACTATAAACCGAGCGAATGTCTGGAGCTTGACTACGATAACGAATATCAGTTAATAGACTACTCCGTGCCAATCTACGGCACAGAAGCGAGAATTTACACTGTGCCGCGCGAGCTTATGCCGAACGCGCTTACCGCTCTGTACGACAAGAACGGCGAGCTTGATAAGGTTCAATTCGACGATAACGGACGCACACGGTTGTTTTACATTCGATTTAAACATATAGGCAAGTCCGAGAGCGGCGTCCTGAAATTCGTCAAGGAACGGGCGGATAAGATATCCAAGGAGATAATCGGTAAAAAACTGACCTTAGCGCGGCTTTTCGTTGAGAAGTTCTACGACGGGGAGGCTGCCGACATCGCCGCTAAGACCGCCACTGCCGAGGAAATGCAGGCGGTTATCGAGTATTATAACGGAGACGTAACCTCCGCCGACAACAGTGGCAATTATCACCATGATAACAGAATAGAAATCGGCAACGAGACTCTCGGCGTTATGCTTACGTGCACCAACGGCGATTTTCGGAGTATGCTGTTCAATAAGGCGGCGGAGACTTTCGAGGAGCGGTTAAAGAGCCGCGTTCTCGACAAGATAGACAAAACCGGCGATTTCAAGTTTATTTCCGAGGAATACGATTAAGAAAGGACATAGAACAATGAGAAAAGAACTGGAGAAAACATACTCTCCGAAGGATTTCGAGGACAGACTTTACAAATACTGGGAGGAGGGCGGCTTCTTCAAGGCGGAGCGCGACCAGAAGAAAACTCCCTATACGATAGTAATGCCGCCGCCCAACATCACGGGTCAGCTTCATATGGGTCACGCGCTGGACTGTACGCTTCAGGATATACTTATCCGCTTTAAGAGAATGCAGGGATATTCGGCGCTCTGGCTGCCCGGAACGGATCACGCGGCTCTGGCTACCGAGGCGAAGATCGTCGCGTCTATGAAAGAGGAGGGCGTTACCAAATATCAGCTCGGGCGCGACGGCTTTATGGAGCGCGCTTGGGCGTGGAACGATAAGTACGGCAGCAGGATCAAGGAGCAGCAGCGCAAAATGGGTACGTCATGCGACTGGAGCCGTTCGCGCTTCACAATGGACGAGGGCTGCTCAAAGGCGGTTCAAAAGGTCTTTATGGATCTGCATGGCAAGGGGCTTATCTACCGTGGCGAACGTATTATCAATTGGTGCCCCAACTGCAAGACCTCTATTTCCGATATCGAAACGGAATACGAGGAGCAGGACGGTTTTTTCTGGCACATCAACTACCCGATAGCGGACGGCTCGGGCTTTGTTGAAATAGCGACCACCCGTCCCGAAACGCTGCTCGGCGACAGCGCCGTTGCGGTAAATCCCAAGGACGAGCGCTACACCTCTCTTGTCGGTAAAATGCTGAAATTGCCGCTCACCGACCGCGAGATACCCGTTGTCGCAGACGAATATGTTGATATGGAATTTGGTACGGGCTGCGTTAAGATAACGCCCGCGCACGATCCCAACGACTTTGAGGTAGGTCAGCGCCACAATTTGCCCGTTATCCATATGATGAACGACGACGCTGCGATTATGGACGGCGTCGGCGGAAAGTATGCGGGAATGGATCGTTATGAGGCGAGAAAGGCTATGGTTGCCGATCTTGAGGCGCAGGGGCTGCTCGTTAAGGTCGAGCCGCACAAGCACAATGTCGGCACCTGTCAGCGCTGCGGAACTACTGTGGAGCCCACCGCGTCGCTGCAATGGTTTGTTAAGATGAAGGAGCTTGCAAAGCCCGCTATCGACGTTGTAAAGAGCGGCGAACTGCGTTACGTTCCAAAGCGCTTTGAGAACAGTTATCTGTTCTGGATGGAGAATATACGCGACTGGTGCATTTCACGTCAGATATGGTGGGGTCACCGCATACCCGCGTTTTACTGTCAAAATCCCGACTGCAAGCACACCGAGATAACGCTCGACAACATTACGAAATGCCCTAAGTGCGGCGCGGATGTAAAGCAGGACGAGGACACTCTGGATACATGGTTCAGCTCGGCGCTGTGGCCGTTCTCGACTTTGGGTTGGCCTGAAAAAACTCCCGATTACGAATACTTCTACCCCACGCAAACGCTGGTTACGGGCTATGATATAATTACGTTCTGGGTATCGAGAATGATCTTTTCGGGACTGGAGCACACAGGCGAAAAGCCGTTCAAGGATGTACTGATACACGGTCTTGTTCGCGATGAGCTGGGACGGAAGATGTCAAAGTCGCTCGGCAACGGCGTTGATCCGCTTGATATTATCGATAAGTACGGCGCAGACGCGCTCCGCCTCACGTTGGTAACGGGCAACGCTCCCGGAAACGATATGCGCTGGACGGAGACCAAGGTCACAAATTCGCGCAACTTCGCAAACAAGCTTTGGAATGCTTCACGTTACATTCTGATGAACCTCCCCGAAAACTTTGAGTGCGCAAAGCTACCCGAAAATATGCCCGTAGAGGACAAGTGGGTGCTGTCGCTTTACAATGATCTCATTAAGAATGTAACCTCCAATCTTGAAGCGTATGAGCTTGGCATCGCAGTTCAGAACCTTTACGACTTTATCTGGGACATTTACTGCGACTGGTATATAGAATTGACTAAGCCGCGCATCGCCGCGGGCGGAGAGACAGCGCTTGCGGCGCAGAATGTTCTCGTGTTTATTATGACGGGAATTCTGAAACTCCTTCATCCGTTTATGCCGTTTATAACCGAGGAGATATGGCAATCCATGCCTCAGACCGAGAGCGAAAGCATTATGATCTCCAAGTGGTGCGAATATGACGAGGCGCTTAACTTCACGAAGGAAAAAGAGGATTTCTCGCGTGTTATCGAGACAATCCGCGCTATACGCGTACAACGCAACGAGATGAACGTTCCGCCTTCAAAGAAGGTCACCGAGATAGTGGAGACCAAGTTCGCAGACATTTTCAATAACGCACAGCCGTTCTTTGAGAAGCTCGCGGGCGCGGGTGAATTCACGGTCGTTGATAAGGCGGAGAACACCGATGGAATGATCACGGTCGTTACCGATTCGGCGCGTGTATTTATCCCCATGGGAGAGCTCATTGACAAGGAAAAGGAGCTTGCGCGACTCGAAAAGGAAAGGAAAGCCGCGCAGAAGGATATCGATTTTCTTTCGGGCAAGCTGAACAATCAGGGTTTTCTCGCGAAGGCTCCCGCTCAGCAGATTGAGAACGAACGCGCCAAACTCGCGAAAGCCGAAGAGAAAATGCGCAAGATACTGGAGAGTATTGAGGGCTTAAAGTAATGCTTATCCGCAGAATGACCGAGGACGATCTCTGCGAGGTCGACGCGCTGTATGTCGCCGCGTGGAAAGTGGGCTACAAGGGTCTGCTGCCGCATGATTTTCTTGGCAGTCTGACCTCGAAGATAGTTGACCGCTCCCCGAAAAGCTACTTCTTTGACGAGGGCAGCTTTGTAATTTTCGACGGTGAACGCATTGCCGCACATGTTCACGCGCGGCCCGCCGCCGAGGAGAAAATGCGCGGCTGGGGAGAAATTCACACAATGTACGCTTTACCTCAATTTTGGGGTATGGGTCATGCGGGAGAGCTTTTCGACTATGCTGTTAATTGGCTGCATGAGCAAGGCTTTTATAAGGTTTATTTGTATGTACTCGAGGGCAACGAACGCGCGGCGATGTTTTACAAAAAGCACGGGTTTACGCCTACCGATGACACATTGGATTGCGAAGTCGGCGGCACGACAGTTACGGATATTCGTTATACCAAGGAACTATAAAATCAGGAGGCTCCAAAAATGTCAAACTTAACTTTAGTAGTACTTGCGGCGGGCATGGGCTCGCGTTTCGGCGACAGGATAAAGCAGCTTGAACCCCTTGGACCAAACGGGGAGCTGCTGATAGATTATTCGGTACACGACGCTCTGAAAAACGGATTTGACCGTGTGGTGTTCATTATCCGCCGCGATATTGAGGAGCTGTTCAAGAGCACTATCGGCGCGAGAGTTGAAAAGCTGGTTAAGGTCGACTATGTTTTTCAGTCGCCCGATCAGCTGCCAAAGCGCGAAAATGACTTCCCGTCGCGTACCAAGCCGTGGGGCACGGCGCAGGCGCTGTACTGCTGCAAGGATGTATTGGACGGCAATTTTGCGGTCATCAATGCCGACGATTTTTACGGCGCGGACGCGTTTAAATTGCTGGGTGACTTCCTCAAAAATCCGACCGCCGCCGGCTGCTCGGTGGACTTTCGGCTGAAGAACACGCTTTCCGAAAATGGCACAGTCAACCGCGGTATCTGCCGCACCAATGAAAATCATCTGCTTACGCTGGTCGAGGAGACTAAACAGATAAAGCGCGGTGAGGACGGCATTATCCGCGGAAAATATGACGGCTACGAGCGTGTACTCAACGATAACGATACCACGTCTATGAGTATGTGGGGATTTACTGTCGGGTTTATGCCCGTGCTGGCGCACCAGCTTCGCAAGTTCCTCGATAATCTCCAGCCCGACGAGCTGAAAGCCGAGCTTACTATCGCCGAGGCGGTGGGTCATGAGATAATTTCGCGCGGCTATAAAATACTGGATATCCCCACCGACAGCAAATGGTTCGGTATCACTTACGAAAGCGAGGTCGCGGACGCGCGTGATACGCTTGAAAACTATGTTCGGAAAGGGATATACACCTCCCCATTAAAATAATTTGACAGGAGAGAAAAGATATGCTTATCGTTCCGGTTGACAAGCTCCGTGAGGGTATGCAGCTCGCAGAAAACGTTGATTCCACCACCGCCAGAGAGTATCGGACACTTCTTAATAAGGGAACATTCTTGTCCTCAGGGATGATTGAAATGCTTGCCGAAAAGGGCATTAAGACCGTCCGCATTGTCGGCGGAGGCATTGAAGAGGCAGCGCGCCCGGCTACAAAAGCGGATATTGAACGTGTGCGCAACGCCCGTATTGGCAAGGCGCTCACCGATCTTGACGAGATTTTCGACTGTAACGAAGAAATAAAGGAGCTGTCACAGACTGCCGTGCAAAAGGTCGACGGTATTGCGGACGATATCATTAACGATATCGCCAGTGATTCTTCGTTTCTCGGAAATCAGATGATAGCGCTTCAGAATTATGACGACTACACCTATAAGCACTGTTTGAGAGTTTCCATGCTCTCGGCGAGCGTCTGCGCGGAACTGGGAATGACACTGGAAGAGACAAAAGAGGTCGTTGTTTCGGGACTCCTGCACGATATCGGAAAGTCCAATATTGACCACGATATTATCATCAAGCCCGGTAAGCTAACCAATGAGGAGTTTGAAGAGATCAAGCGCCACCCTCTGATCGGCTACAATATTTTGAAAAACGGCGGCAATTTCAGTTCAAACATTATGTCAGGCGTGCTGTTCCATCAGGAGAAATTTGACGGAACGGGATATCCGACGGGACTTTCAGGAGATAAGATACCGCTTATCGCGCGTATTCTCACTGTCTGCGACGTATTTGACGCGCTGACCTCCAATCGTCCGTACCGTGTGCCGTGGTCTGTCGCGGAGACAGAGGAGTACATACTCGGCGGCAGTGGGGTGCATTTTGACCTCAGAGTCACTCAGGCGTTCCTCCGCGCGTTCAATCCGTATCCCATCGGAACAATGGTGCAACTTTCCGACGGCAGACACGGGGTAGTTATCGCGCACAATACCAACGTTTTGCGTCCGACGGTGCGTATCATGGGAGATCACCCCGGCGAGGAGCTTGATCTGATGAACGACTTCCGTTTTCTGACCACCTCTGTAACGGGAATATATAACGGTGATTATCAGAATTCTACTTCGGCATAGTGTTTTAATATGTATATGACCGCTTTGGCATTTTCAAAGCGGTCTTTTTTATGCAGTTTTTTGCAGTCCCCTCCGTGATAATATGGGACGGAAGGGAGGTGAGAGGATGAAGGACTACGGTATGGTGCGCTCAACGGTGCGTCCCGAACCCGTCAAGGTCGACGAGTTCAGCGTGTGGAAGCACTCGGATATTCAAGAAATCACCGAGAACATCGGAGAGGAAAACGAATTTGTCGGCTGGGAATACAATATGGTGCAGTACGATAAAAACGAGTTTATCAAACTGCAGATATCCGAAAGCAAGCAGCTTTCGGAGCAGATAACTGATGCTCAGCTCGCACTTTGCGAGCTGTGTGAGAATATGGAGGTGTGATGTAAATGGCAAAAATTTACGCTAAGCTTATAAGGCAGGGGCTGAAAACCTTTGATAACGTTCCCCCAAAATGGCGCGGCGAGGTCGCGAAGCTACTGGAGGTGGACTGATTTGGACATTACGGCAATTATTGTGGCTGTATTGTCGCTTATTGGTACACTCGGCGGCTCTTTGGGAGGTATTCTGGTATCGTCAAAGCTGACGGCTTACCGAATTCAGCAGCTCGAGGAAAAGGTCGCCGAGCATAACAACTTTGCAAGGCGTATGCCCGTCATTGAGGAACGCATAGGACAAATGGTACACAGAATTGACAGAATTGAACGTCAGGACTGACGTTAACAATATTGATGAAAGGATTGATACATAATGAATATCAACTGGCAGAAAAAGCTCACAAGCAGAAAGCTTTGGGTCGCAATTGCGGGATTTGTCGCGGGTCTTATCGTCCTCGGCAACGGCTCGCAGGAAACCGCCGATAAGATCAGCGGCGCGATTTTAAGCGGTGCCGCGGTTGTCGGGTATGTGCTCGGAGAGGGGCTTGCCGACGGCAAGGGAGGCAACAGTAATGGCAATGACATTTAAGGCTATCGCGGATTTTTCGGACTGCTTCAAGGCTGCGAGAAAAATGCCAAGGCTAACTCCCGAGGGTATAGTGGTACACTCTACGGGCGCGAATAACCCGAATTTAAAGCGTTACGTCAACGCTCCCGAGGTATGCGGCGTCAATCTCAATAAAAACTATTTCGGCGGTGAGAACAGCAATGATGTAACTCCGCACGGCGTTGTCGGAAAGGACAAGAACGGCACGGTCAAGGCGGCGCAGATACTGCCTTACGATATATGCTGCTGGTGCTGCGGTTCCGGGAAAAACGGCTCGTACAACTATGACCCCGCATATCTTCAATTTGAGATCGCGGAGGACGGGCTGACCGATAAAACTTACTTTGAGCAGGCGTTCGATCTTATGGCAAAGGTCTGCGCTGAACTTATCGGTCAATATCCGTCAATCAAATTGGACAACGTCGTATCACATAAGGAAGCAAATCGTCGGGGCTATGCGAGCGCTCACGGTGATCCCGAAAACTGGCTGAATAAATTCGGCAAGGATATGGATTGGTTCAGGAATAAGGTAAAGGGATATCTGAACATCGAAACCGCCGCGGAAAAGCTCTACCGTGTACAGATAGGCGCGTTCAAAAATCGCCAAAACGCCGAGAATTATCTTGCCGAGGCAAAGACAAAGGGCTTTGACGGGTTTGTAGTTGAGGTCGTAAAATAAGCAAGGAATATAACGAAACATTACATTCACGGAAATTAAACCGAATTATAAACCGCAGAAGGTTTTAGCAATACGGTTTTGACATGCTGAAAGCGCTATCATTTAACGTGAGCCGACTTCGCGAGATGTCGGCTCATATCTGTTAATAAAAGGATTTCAAGAGCGCGATAACTTTTGAAAAAGCCGGCAAGAATACTGACGCAGCAAAGCCCATAGAAGTAATTTATATTGGTCGTAAAGTGCGGCATACGTCGAAAATCTCGGCGCAGCATACTTTTATATTTCAAAACGGCAAAGTATTATCTTTGCCACAGTTTATTTTATACTTGACAGTTTATCTTAAATATGCTATAATATACAAAAAAATGTTTTGACATATCAAGGAGGAGTGGAAATGCAGAGCCTTACAATCGGCAGAGAGTTAAAAAGCCTGCGTCAGTCGCGCGGATTGACCTTAGACGAACTTGCCGCGCTGACGGGAGTAAGCAAGCCGATGCTCGGACAGATCGAGCGAGGGCAGTCTTCTCCGACGATCAACACGCTGTGGAAGATCGCTACCGGCTTAAAAGCGCCGCTGTCGTTGCTGCTGCGCGAACGCGAGGGCGGATTTGTTACGGTGATCCCGTCGGATTTAATCATGGAGGAGAGCGGGTCAATGCGCGCGTACACGCTGTTTCCGTTTGATCCGATACGCAGCTTCGAGGCATTCGTTATCGAGTTTGAAGCGGGCTGTATTCACCAATCGGATGCCCACGCGGAAAACGTTGAGGAAACGGTTTTTGTGATTAGTGGAAAGCTTGACATCACCGTAAACGGTCATGCGGAAACGCTTTCTGATGGTCAGGCAGCGCGTTTCCGCGCAGATGCCCCGCATATCTACGGCAACCCTTACAGCGAGCTTTGCCGCATATACAATACGATATTTTATTGAGGAGATCAAGGAGAAGATTATGTTTGAATTACATCAGGTCGGTGAACATACCTTTTTTATAGAAAGTCCCGCTAAGATAGGTGTTTACCTTGCCGGCAACGGAGCATACCTTATTGACAGCGGAAACGACAAGGACACGGGCAGAAGAATCCGCAAAATACTTGATGATAAGGGCTGGCAGCTCCGCGGTATCATAAACACTCATTCCAACGCCGACCACATAGGCGGCAACCGCTATCTTCAGCAGCAGACGGGCTGTAAGATATTCTCGGCGGGTATCGAAAAGGCGTTCACCGAAAATCCGATACTGGAGCCGTCATTTTTATACGGAGGCTTTCCCTGCAAGGAGCTCCGCCATAAGTTCCTGCTGGCGGCGGAGAGCAAGGTCACGGACTTTTCGGACGGCGATTTCCCGAGCGGTCTGGAGATAATTCCGCTCGGCGGTCACTTCTTTAATATGACGGGCTTCCGCACTCCCGACGACGTTGTTTTCCTCGCGGACTGCCTGTCAAGCAGGGAGACCCTTGCCAAGTATCGGATAGGCTTTATTTACGACATTGCGGAATATCTCAATACGCTTGAGCGCGTTAAGGAAATGACCGCAAGAATGTTTGTGCCGTCCCACGCTGCCGTGACGGATAATATCGCCGACCTTGCGCAGTACAATATCGACAAGGTGAACGAGATCGCCGACCGCATAACCGTGATCTGCAAAACGCCAATCGGCTTTGAACGGATATTGCAGTCGCTGTTCACGGAATACGGTTTGAAAATGACGTTCGAGCAGTATGTTCTCGTGGGCAGCACTGTGAGGTCGTATCTCGCGTGGCTTCACGATACGGGCAGACTTGGCGTTGACTTTGAGGATAATATGATGCTGTGGAGCAGAATTTAACCTCTTTTGGCGATCTCGCCTTTGTAAAATTCGATCTTGTCGTCAAGTTTGTTTCGGTGCTCATTAAGCAGAGCTATCTGTGCGTTCAGCCGTTCGCGGTGTATGATCAGCATTTCAAGGCGTTCGTCAAGCGTTTCCGCGCCCTCGGCACGGAGCTTGGCGTAGCGCCTTATTTCGCGTATCGGCATACCCGTTTCCTTAAGCCGCAGGATAAACTCCGCCCAATTTATATCGTCCTCCGAATAGTTGCGCCTGCCGCTGTCACTGCGGCGCGGCTTTATCAAGCCTTCCTTTTCGTAATAGCGGAGTGTGTCCGCGGAAAGTCCTGTGCGCTGTGAAAATTCACCTATCAGCATTTTATATCTCCCCAAAAAAATTTTCAAAACCTATTGACATGGAGTATGCTCCAACTGCTATTATAATTATATCAAAACAAGGGAGGTTTGTCAAATGGATAATTACATAGTGATAACGGGCGCAAGCTCGGGAATAGGAAAAGCGGCGGCAAGGGCTTTCGCTGAGCGCGGCGAAAACGTGATACTTATCGCGCGGAGAACGGAGCTTCTGGAGCAGCTGAAGGGCGGTCTTGAGCGGGAATTCGGAGTTAAGGCGGTCACAGTGACTGCCGATCTGTCGCAAACGGAAGAGGTTTACCACGTGTATTCGAAAGTTGCGGGATACCGTATCGGCTGCTGGATAAATAACGCGGGCTTCGGGGATTATTCCGCCGTTGCGGAGCAGGATTTGCGGAAAACGGAGCGTATGCTCGCCGTAGACGTTTCGGCGGTGACGATATTCAGTACGCTCTACGCGCGCGACCACCGAAACGAGCGAGTTCAGCTTATCAACGTATCGTCGGCGGGAGGCTATACGATAGTGCCGAACGCCGTGACATACTGCGCCGCAAAATTTTTTGTGAGCGCGTTCACGGAGGGGCTGGCGCGGGAGATGGCGGAAAACGGGTGCTCAATGCAGGTAAAGCTGCTCGCCCCCGCGGCGACAGAGACTGAATTCGGCAAAACCGCTTCTGATACCGATAAATACGACTATTCCGAGCACTTTCCCCATTGGCATACAAGCGCCGAGATGGCAAGGTTTCTTTTAAAATTATTTGACAGCGACCAATCTATCGGGCGTGTAAACAGAGATACGTTTCAATTTGAACTCTGCGATCCGATTTTTCCGTATGCGGGAGCGAAATATCCCGACATCCCGTCACAGTCCCGATAAACAAAACGGGAGAGCGATCCGGATCTGTTGACAAACCCACTATTTAAAAACAAATTATAGAATTGTAAAGATAAATATATGTTTCATAACAGTAAAACGGCGGTAAAAAAGGCTATTCACATAGCCTTTACCAATCGTTTTAAATTAAGAGCACACGCCGACAAGAGGCATTGCTCGGTAACTTTGGCACTCCATAAAATTTTGTGTAAAAGCAAATCCGGTCAGGCAAAAGGTGGCTT
>ERZ778511.114-NODE-114-length-78825-cov-14.470484_pt1 | contig 78825 bp, 76 predicted proteins | sample MGYA00510347_ERZ778511 | MGnify/ENA primary metagenome ERZ778511 (study PRJEB29527, sample SAMN07138967) | mouse gut metagenome | material: feces | host: mouse | place: China:Nanjing | collected 2016-01-25 ...
TGACGGCGCGGGATGCCATGAAGGAAAATGTGAAAGAGGCAATGAAGATGTTTGCTCTGAAGTGATAATGTATTATACGGAGAGTGGTAAAGGACGCCGGCATTTGTTACGACTATAGCAAGTGCGCGGTACGGACAATAACGGTTAAAAAATTATGGGCTGTCAGGTTTTTTATATCGCTTGACAGCCCGTTTTCTTTTCTTTATAATAATTAGTGACCAATAGTCAATAACTAGTGCAGGGAGATGCAAAGATGGCAAGGCCCATGAAAAAACAGCCGGAAGAATGGAAATGGGAGATTCTGGAGGCGGCAAAATTTTTATTTTTGTCAAAAGGGTATGAGGAGACTTCCGTTGCCGATATCATGGAGCGCGCCGGAGGTGCAAAGGGGATGTTTTACCGATTCTTTGAGAGCAAGGAGAAGGTGATGCAGGCACTGGGTGACCGTATGTTTCTGGAGAACAATCCCTTCGAGGCGGTCAGGGCGCGCACGGACTTAAACGGTCTGCAGAAAATCAGGCAGGTGCTTGCCATGGACAGGGCGGACGAAGAGAGGGAGGCGGTCAGCGCGCAGGCGGTTTCCATCTTAAAGGACCCGCGCATTCTGGCAGCGGCGGTGGAGGCGAATAGGCGGGTGCTGACGCCCCTGTGGTTTGAGCTGATCGAGGAGGGCAGGCGCGACGGCTCCATCCAGACCGAGTATGCAAGGGAGCTTTCGGAACTGCTCCCCCTCGTCAATTTCTGGCTGATGCCCTCGGTGTTTCCGGCTGACGCGGAGGAGATTATACATAAATGCAAATTTGTGGCGAAGGTGCTGGCGGACATGGGGCTGCCTGTGGCGGATGAGGAGATGTTTGAACGGACGGAGAGGCTGCTCGGGCGTTTCGGCGAGTAGGATTTTCCTGTGGCAATCATGGAGGAAAGTATGACAGAAAGACTGTTCACGAAAAATTTTACGCTTCTTGTGCTGGGGCAGGTAAGCTCCCTGTTCGGCAACTATATCCTGCGGCTGGCACTGTCCATGTATGTGTTGGAGCTTACCGGGTCGGCGGCTGTGTTCGCGGGGCTTTTGTCGGCGGCGACGATCCCGACCATCCTGCTGTCGCCCTTTGGAGGCATTCTGGCTGACCGGGCGGACCGAAGAAATATTATGGTGGCTCTGGATGCCATGACGGGGACCGCGGTCCTGTGCGCGGCGCTGCTTTTGTCGGACCGCCGCGCGCTTGTGGTGATCGGGGCGCTCCTCGTGCTTCTTTCCGTTCTGGGAGCCTTTGAAACGCCTACGGTGCAGGCATGTATTCCGAGTATGCTGACGGGGGATAACATCATCCGGGGAAATGCGGTGGTGAACCAGACCGCCTCCATATCCTATCTGACGGCGCCGCTTCTGGGCGGTATTTTCTACGCGGCTTTCGGTATAAAGCCTGTGATGTATGCCAGCGTGTTCTGCTTTTTTGTGACCGCGTTTCTGGAGTGTTTTATCAGGCTGGATTATCGCCCGGCGGGGTTTGGCGGAAATGCCTTCGCTGTGGCAAAAGCGGATTTTCTTGACAGCGTCCGCTTTATCGGGAAGGAGCGGCAGGATATCCTGCGGATTCTGCTGTTGGCGGCGTTGTCCCGTTTTTTTGTGATGGGTGTGACGCTGGTGGGGCTTCCCTTTCTTGTGCGGACGGTGCTTGGACTGGACGCCGGATATTACGGCGCGGCGGAGAGTGTGCTTGCGGTTGCCGTGATCGCGGGCAGTATGGCGGCGGGTGTTCTGGCAGGGAAAGTACAGAAGGGCGGATTGTCGTCCATGCTGGCGGCGGTCGGTCTCTGCATTGTCCCGGCGGGACTTGCCTTTCTGCTTCCGGCAGGAACAGGAGTGCGGTATGCGGTTCTTGTGGCTGCTTTTTGCGGGATGCAGATAGCGATCAGTATGTTTTCCATCTATGCGGTGTCGATGATCCAGCAGGGCACGCCGGAGCATATGATTGGCAAGGTGATGGCTTACACATCCGCCATTACCATGTGCGCCCAGCCGGTGGGGCAGATGGTGTACGGCTTTTTGTTTGACGGGTGTAAGGAGGCAGTCTGGTTGGTGCTGATTCCGACCGGGGTGATCGTGTGGGGGATCGGGATGGCTATAGGAAGCGTTAATTTGAAGGAGGCATGAGGAATGTATTGTATATTAGTGACAGGTATTCCGGCAGCAGGAAAAAGCACTATGGCAGAAACCTTGTCAGAAAGGTTAAAACTGCCTGTTATTTCAAAGGATACCATAAAAGAACTGTTGTTTGACAACGTTGGTTTTCAGTCGAGAGAACAAAAAGTCAGGCTTGGAATTGCCAGCATGGAAATCATGTATTATGCCGCGGGTCAGCTTATGAAAACAGGACAGCCTTTTATATTGGAGAATAATTTTGAATATTTGTCGGAACAGGGAATAAAAAATCTGATAGAAAAATATCAGTATTCTGCATTGACCATTACATTGACAGGCGATTATAATGTGATTTACCAGCGCTTTTTGGAACGGCAAAGCAGTCCCGACAGGCACAGAGGGCATGTTGTGAATGACTGTTATCCGGAAAAGGAAGAGAATCATCCGAAAGCTCTGGAAATAAAAACGATTTCCTGTGAACAATTTGTTCGTGGAATAGAGCAAAGAGGATTTGATGCCTTTTGCGTCGATGGCAGGCAGATCAGGGTTGATACGACAGATTTCTCAAAAATAAATATGGAAGAATTATTTTCACAGATTGCGGCATGGAAGGAAGGGGTGAGTGGATGATGGAAATCACATTACTAAGGGCAAATATTGACGATGCAGAAGAGCTACATGCCATGCAGGTTGAAGCTTTCAAGGAATTATTGGAGAAATATCAGGATTTTGACACCAGCCCTGCAAATGAAAGCGTGGAAAAAGTAGAAGCACGCCTGCAGCAGGACTTTACATATTACTACTTTATCTGTATCGGACAGCAAAAGGCAGGAGCCATCCGTGTTATAGACAAAAAGGAAAACGAAATAAACAAAAGAATTTCCCCGATATTTATACTGCCGGAATTTCAGGGGAAAGGCATCGCACAGAAAGCAATCCGGCTGTGTGAAGAAATACATGGATACGAAAACTGGGAGCTGGACACAATTTTGCAGGAGCCTAAAAACTGCCATCTGTATGAAAAAATGGGGTATCGCCAGACGGGAAAAACAGAAGTCATCAACGAAAGACTTACATTAACCTTTTATGAAAAGAAGAAGGCAGAAAGTGCAGTTTGAAAAGTTTCTTGCGAAGGCGAAGTTCCGGGCGATATCAGAGCCATCAGTTTTTCACCGAACGGAGATGTGCAAAACGGCAATTTGAAAAAAAAATATCATAGATATACTCAATGAGTATAGACCATGATATTTTTAGGAAAGAACGGGTTACGCGTGGTTTCCGGTTTCCCAGCACCACTTTGCAATTTTTTCAATCAGTGCGGCATCGACCTTGCCATAGGGGATGCGGATCGTTCCCTTATCTGTTTTGTAGTCCTGAAGCTCCTTCGCGAAATGCAATACGGCTTCGGGTCCCGGGTACAGTCCGATGTGTCCCTTGGATGCGGCAAAGTGAAGAATATTATGCTTTTTCCAGAAAGTCGGCATACTCCATGAAATACGTTCCTCCGCTTCCGGCAGGGCGTCGCGGAGAATCTGGCGGATAGACAGGAGGTCTTCCTGTTTATCCGCATCCTGACTAAGGATATATTCGTCAATCGTTTTTGGCTTTTCGCCACAGTAATGACTCTGGTCTTTATTCTTAAATTCCCTTCCGCATCTGGGACATTTCCACATAGGCTTTTTCTCGTTTTCCCTTTCACAAATTACCACTTCGACAACATCGCCAAAGCTCTTGCCGATCTGTCTGCGTATCTGTCTGGTAACGCCGAGGATGTAACAGGGCGTGCCCATTTTTACCACTTGTCCCCGGTACGGAACGCCGTCGAACGTGGCGTTTACGGGCAGACGCCCTTTGCCAAAAAGCTCTTTGATGTCATAGGGCACTTCTGCATAGGCGGCATCCATATTTTCGTTTTGCAGTATCGTTGCGCTGAATTTCAGATATTTTTCCATAGAATAGATTTACCTCCCCGTCTCCCTTTTATACTCCAAAATATCTCCGGGCTGGCAGTCAAGGACGTCACAGATGGCATCCAAAGTGGAAAAGCGGATGGCGCTTATTTTTCCGGTTTTTATTTTGGATAAATTAACGTTCGCAACGCCGACCTTTTCGGAGAGCTCTTTTAGCGACATTTTTCTGTCAGCCATAACTCTGTCTAATCTTAAAATAATAGCCATACTTTCCTTCATTCCGAAGCGTCAAGCTGAGGAATCGCGAACCGAATCTCAAATTCGGTTCTGCGATTAGGAAATTTGTGACGCTTCTGCACAAATTTCTGATAGAAAAATAAGGTCATCAGACTTATTTTTCTATCGTGTCACCTACCATGTTTCATCCACCTGATTTTGTAATTCGCATCCATATTCATAAAGCTTTATGATTCCCCAGAAGATAAATCCTGCAATGATGCCGAATCCGATGCTGCCTTGTAAAATTAGTAAGGTAAACAATACGGAAACAACTTTTAAATCCTTTACAATTTCCGGTAAAAACGGAGAGTAATCATTATAAATTTTATTAAATATTCTGGAAATAAAGTGCATGATGACAGTCAGCATCAGCGAAAACAGGACGCCAAATATCAAAAACACAATACATGCGTCTATCATCCTGCCTTCGTCTGCCAGTTTGGCAGTCAGGTAGCCCATATGGCTAAAATCAAAATCTGTCTGGGATGCGGCAGTCATTGTGCTGAGTGTATTGCGCAATGCAGACAGCACGAATATAGAAATCAAAAATATGCCGGTAAACATGCCAAATAGTATTTGAAAGATCTTTCCTGTTTTTCCGATGAGTCTGCTTGCCCTTTTTATGTCCGCTGACTTACCCATAATAGTGCCTCCTTTTATTTGCTATTAGAATCCCGATACAAGGATTATATGATGTTCTTTAATGAAAGTCAATTAAAATTTAACGTTTATCATTAAAATATTTTTGGCTCTTAATTTGTCTTAATTTAATTTGGTATTGTTGTTGATCTTAAAACATTATTTCTGCCTGTTTGCCATTTTATATTTCCGCATCTATTTGTGGTTATTCTGCGGGCTCATAGATCCCTTTTTTTAGGAAAATATGTTGACGATAGTATAACATAGTGTTATATTTAAAGCATGACAGGGCGTTATACATAAAAGGAGTAGAAAGAGATGTTGCAGAAATTGTCCGACGCGGAACTTGAAATTATGAAAATAATCTGGGAGAACCCCGGGGAGCCGACCTTGTTTTCCTATCTCATGGAGGAACTGGCGGCGCAGGGGAAGCCCTGCCAGAAAAATACGCTGATCGTCCTGTTATCCCGGCTTGTCGGAAAGGGGTATCTGGGTGCGACGAAAATCGGGCGGCACAACGAATATACGCCCTTGATTTCGGAGACGGCATATCAGAGGGCGCAGACCCAGCATTTTATAGATAAAGTCTATGAGGGGAGCGTCAAGGGGCTGGTCACCAATCTGATTGCGGGAGACCTTCTCACGGAGGAGGAGTACGAGGAGCTGAGAGCGCTTCTGGAAGGAGGGCGGAAAGGATGACGCAGATTTTTAAGACCGTTTTGTCCATGTCTCTGTCAGGGACTGTTCTGATTGCGGCTCTGCTTCTTGGCATCAGGCTTCTGAAAGGGAGACTCGGCAGACAGTGGCAGTATTATATCTGGCTGATTGTGGTGATGCGCCTTTTACTTCCTTTCGGACCAGAGGCAAGTCTGATGGGGCAGGCGCACCGGGCTTTGGAACGTATGACGGTGCAAATGAAGCAGGGTACGCAGGGGGCGTGGCTGAGCGGTGAGGACAGTGCCAATCCTGCGCAGGGTGTCGGGCAGAGCGCAGGGGAGAGCATAGAGCGGCGTGTCGGGCAGAACGCTGGAGCGGGCACAGAGTGGAGCGACGGGCAGGATACGGGACAAAACGGCACACAGGGCACTGTGCGGCAGGGGCTGGAAGCTGTCGGGGAAAAAGCGGAAGAGCCGGCGGCGGAGAATGACAGGATGATGGCTGACAGCTTACGGCAGGCGGATGGCAAAGGGGCGAGTCTGGGAACCGGACAGGTCTTTTTGCGTGCAGCAGCCTTTGCCGGTAACTATCTCTGGGTGATCTGGCTGACAGCGGCGTCTGGTATGCTGATCAGAAAAGGCAGCATGTACCAGAGTTATATTAGGCATGTGACAGCCGGAGCGGAGCCGGTGTGCGACACCGCATTTTTAGACCATCTCGCGGTGATGGCGGAACGGGCGGGAATTGGCAGACCGGTGGAGCTTTGCGTGAATCCTCAGGTTTCTTCGCCGATGCTCGTGGGATATTTTCATCCCTGTATCATACTGCCGGACGCGGATGTGCCGGAAAAGGATTTTCAGTATATTGTCATGCATGAACTGACCCATTATAAACGGCGGGATATCTGGTATAAATGGCTGGTGCAGTTTGCGGTCTGCCTGCATTGGTTTAACCCGTTTGTCCATTTGATGAGCCGGGAAATCGACAGGGCATGTGAGTTTGCCTGCGATGAGGCGGTGGTTGCGAAGATGGGGTATGGCTATGCGGCGGACTATGGGAAAACGCTGCTTAACGCCATGGCAGCGGGCGGTACATTCAGGGAGCCGCTTGCCGTCATTACCATGAGCGCCAACAAGGAATTGTTGAGAGAAAGGCTGGGTGCGATTATGAGTTTCAATAAAAAAACGAAGAAAGCAGGAATGATAACGGCGGGACTGACCGTGGGGATTGCTCTGGGAGCGGTTTTTATCGGGGTGTATCCGGCTTCGGCTTCGGAACCTGACAAAGCCGGAATGTCTGTAACTGATAGTGCTGAGGGGACTGGGATATCGGATAAAGACAAAGCGCCAGTTGCAAAGAATATATCGGAAACGGCGGTCAGCAAGGAAGCGGCATGGGCAGATGCCGAAAAATATTATAAGGCAGGCAGCCTTCCCCAGTTCTATATCGCATTCGGCGAACTGGACGAGAAAGCGCAGGAAAAGTGGCTCGACAGGATTTATGCAGACGGGAATCATCCGTTTTTTTCTGTCAGCGTAAAGCGGCTTGATGCGGACAGTCCGCTGGTACAGACTTTTGCACAGAAATTTTATGAGGATGATGAAGTGGCTTTTTTCTCCATTCTGGCGGATGAGATTATGAGCGAAGAGACGCTGGAGGGTTGGCTGGATCAGGCACTGTCAGATCAGAAGTGGAACTTCCAGTCGATGCTTTATGATAAACTGAACCGGGATGAGGAGAAGGATGAACTGGACAAAGCGCTGGAGGAGGAGCAGAGGGAGGCATACCGCCTGGTCGGCGTTACGTGGAACGGGAAAAACTGTTATTATGAAGGTCAGCTTGTCAACATCTTTCTGGATATCCACATGCCGAACCGTTCTTTCTATACGCTGGACATGAACCCGGCGGGCACGGTCAATATCAAAATCATTCGCTCGGCGGACGGACAGATCACGGGCGTGGCATATATGACGGAGGCGGAAGTCGCAGAGCTGTTTGGGGATATATATGGAGAAGGAGGAGAGGACAGCGAGGCGGATAAGACAGAAACGGAGGCGGACGCGTCTGACAAAGAATTTCCCCGGGAGATGACAGTGGTCATGCCTGTGTGCAGGATCAGGGAGGGCGTCGGAGCGGATTCTCTGGTGGTCGGTCTGCTGGGAGAAGGGGAGACTGTCACGGTTCTTGGGAAGAAGGAAGACACCGACGGTCAGATATGGTATCTTCTGGATCAGGAGTCGCTGACGGAGAATCCCGATCCTTCTGTGGAAGAGTGTTATATCCGTGGGGATTTACTGGAGGAGAAATAAAGATGAATACCTATATTTTTTTATATCCCGAAACTTCATTTTTTGAAGTAAACCTTGTCGCATATTTTATGAAAACGAAAGGCGACATTTATATCGTCGCGGAGGAGGAGCATCAGACGATCTGTACGAATGAAGGTGTCAGGATCCAGAAGGATGTCAGCCTTGCGCAGATGAAAGCAGAAAACGCGGATGTATTTATTATTTGTGGCGGTGAAACCAATACTATTAAAAATAAACCGCTTCTGCTTAAAACCATAAACCGGTGTATCGGGGAGAAAAAGATTGTCGGCGGTATCTGTGCGGGACGAACACTCATTGCGGAGGCTGCCGGGGACTTGGAATTTCCAGAGTCAACCTGCGTTTTGGACAATATCGTATTAAGCCCGGGCAACGAATACGTCGATTTTGCGCTGGCGGTGGGAAGAGCGGCGGATATTTTCACGGATGAGGCGGATTATCAGGAGACGGTAGACTATTTCAAATATTTTAGGTATACTCCTGTTGAAGAATAGAGGCAGCTTATAAACACGAAATATCTAGCGGTGGTTCTCCACCTCCACCTGCAAAATATCTGCAAACCGAATCTTGGTATTTACAATCTGCAATAACCGGCTGGTCTCGTCGATGCGGGCGACCAGACCGGTTATTTTGATGTATTCCCCCTTTTGGAAATAGACGACAGTCGCCATGTTTCCTTTGGCGAGCAGATGCATCTGTCTGTCCAGTTCCTCCTCCATTTCCGGAGAAAGTTCAATTTTCGGGACGAGAATTTTCTCTTTCGCGGTGAGGGCGTCCGGCAGCCCGCGCAGCGCCGCGAAGGGCATGAACTGTTTGGCTCTCTCGTCAATAGGCATTTTGTTTCTGGGTTTACTCGCCACTTTTATGTCCTCCGATCTGGTGATTCCGCTCTCTGGTGGTGGCGCCCTCCTGCAGATTCATGCCTTTCAGGATGGCGTCCTTGCCGAATTTATTTTTAATACTGATCACAGCCTGCTGTACTTTACGGTTTTTCTCAAGCTCTTCGGCGTCAACGAAAAAATTGTACTGATGGTATTCTTCCGGCATCACATGGTTGCACGTCAGGTTGACGCGGTGGATTGGCCACTCGGGGTTCACGATTCTTTCATAGAGGGATTCCACCGCGGGAATCAGGATGAGATCCGAGTTAGTGTCTGTCTGTAAGTCGGCGGTGCCGTGGGCGGACGGCGCGTTCATGCGGTTGGAGTAGCCGACGTGCAGGGTGACGGAGCGGGTGACCAGATTCTTTTCCACCAGATCAAGGCACAAAAGGTCCATCATTTCCTTTACGATGAGCAGCCCTTTGTCAAAGGGATAGTCGCTGCCAAGCACCTGCCCGCTGGTGAGGCAGTTGGTGCGGGGACGGTAATTTTTGATATCGGCAATGGTGACAGGCTCCCTTCCCCACGCATGGTCGATCAGAAGTTCCGCGTCCACCCCGAACAGTTTATATAAGAGATCTTCGTCGGCGGCTGCCACATCGCCCATGGTGCGGATGCCGAAGGTGTCAAGCCGTCTTGCCGTGCCGGCGCCCACGCGCCAGAAGTCCGTGAGGGGCTTGTGGGGCCAGAGGGTCTGCCGGTAGCTCTCCTCCGTGAGTTCACCGATAAAATCATCGGCGTGCTTGGCGGTGATATCCAGTGCGATCTTTGCCAGATACAGGTTAGAGCCTACGCCGCAGGATGCGCGAATGCCGGTCTGGACGAAGATATCCTGCATGATCTGAAAACCGAGCTGTCTGGCGGAGAGCCGGTAGAGCGAGAGATAATCCGTCACATCCATAAATGCCTCGTCAATGGAATAGACGTGAATATCCTCCTTGGAAATATATTTCAGGTAGATGGCATAGATATCCGCGGAGACGTCCACATACTTTTGCATACGGGGCGGCGCCACGATATATTCCACGGCTTTTGGAATTTCAAAAATGCGGCACCGGTTTTTGATTCCCAGCGCTTTCATGGCGGGTGTGATGGCAAGGCAGATGGTTTTCTCCGTCCTGTCAGGATCCGCCACGACTAAGTTGGTGGTCATGGGATCCAGCCCACGCTCCACACATTCCACTGAGGCGTAAAAAGATTTTAAGTCGATGCACAGATAGGTGTGGCTCATGTCGCGCTCCTTTCTGGAATACAGCATAGCATAAGAACGTATGTTTGGCAAGGGCGGAAAGCTGGAAAAATACGGGTCAAAAATCCGGCATACGGGAAGGAGAAAAAAAAGAGGACAAAATCCCAAATTAATGTTAGAATACCCTTATACATATGAAGGGGTAAACGGAAATGAGCGTTATCAGCAGTAAGGATGTCTATCAGATCATCCGAAAAACTCTCGGCATCATCAACAATAAGATTATGAATCATGGGGAGATCACGGGGTATATCTTATATAAGATGATGGAATATGAGAATACTTACACCGAGCAGAATTACACGGAGCAGGAGCTGGTGGATTACACGATGCTCGGCATTCTGCATGACATTGGTCTTTATAAGGAGGACAATGTCAAGAAGGTGGCGGATTTTGAGACAAAGAATCTCTGGCCCCATTCGATTTACGGTTTCCTTTTTTTGAAATATCTGTCGCCCATCGGGGACAGGGCGGAGGTTCTGCTTTACCACCATCTGGATTATAACCGCTACGGCATGATACAGAGCCGCTATCTGCATGTGACCGAGCTTTTGAATCTTGCGGATAAGATGGACACGGTCCTGCATCTGAAGGATGAGAAGCTGGAGCCGGATTATTTTTCAAAGTACCGCAATATCAAATTTTCCAGCGCGGCGATGGATCTTTTCCAGAAGGCGGAAAAGTGTTACGGGATTACGGAAAATCTCGTGAGTGGTAAATACAAAGAAGAGTTGGATGTGCTTCTGGCTAAGCGAGCTTTTTCCGAACAGTACAAAAAAGGCTTTCTGGAAATGCTGGTGTACACCATTGATTTCAGAAGTGAGCACACGGTGATCCACACGCTGGCGACGGTGAACTTTGCGGAGCAGCTTGGCAGGCTTTCCCGCGTCTCTGGAAAGGACCTCAGGGATCTCCACTATGGCGCGCTGCTTCACGATCTGGGAAAGATTGCGATTCCCTTACATATTCTGGAGTCCACGGGGCGGCTGAGCGACGACGAGATGAAGGTGATGAAGGCGCATGTGCGGATCACGGAGATGATTCTGGAGGGCGTTGTGGATGATGACGTTTTGCAGATTGCGGTCAGGCATCACGAAAAGCTGGACGGAACGGGGTATCACAAGGGGCTTTCTGCGGCGGACCTCAGCCTGCCCCAGCAGATCATCGCGGTGGCGGATATTTTGAGCGCGCTTTACGGCAAACGCAGTTACAAGGAGGCTTTCAGCAAGGAGAAAATCCTCGACATTATGAACGGCGATGCGGACAGGGGAAAGATCAACAGAAACGTGGTGACCACCCTTGAAAAGAATTATGACAGCATTATCGCGGAGTTTGAGAAAGAGAAGGAGAACACCATAGGGCTGTACTTGAAAATCAAAGAGCAGTACGCAATTATGATTGAGCGATTTAAACGATTCGATTAGAGCAAAAAGAAAAGGAGGCATAACACCCATGGAACAGGCAAAGGTATATTTTACATCTTTTAAGGCAACGGAACATGAGAATTTATTACAGAAGCTTCACCGTCTGATGAAGACGGCAGGTTTTGAGAACATCGACTTTGCGGACAAGTACACGGCGATCAAGATTCATTTCGGAGAGTACGGGAATCTGGCATTTCTGCGCCCGAACTATGCGAGAGTGGTGGCGGACTATGTGAAGGAAATGGGCGGCAAGCCCTATCTGACAGACTGCAACACGCTCTATGTGGGCAGCAGGAAGAACGCGCTTGACCATCTGGAGACGGCATATGTGAACGGTTTTTCCCCCTATCAGACGGGATGTCATGTGATTATCGGTGACGGGTTAAAGGGGACGGACGAGACACTGGTGCCCATCGACGGCGAGTATGTGAAAGAGGCGAAGATCGGTCACGCGATCATGGACGCGGATGTATTCATTTCCCTGACCCACTTTAAAGGACATGAGATGGCGGGCTTTGGCGGAACGCTTAAAAATATCGGAATGGGCTGCGGCTCCAGAGCGGGTAAGATGGAGCAGCACTGTGACGGCAAGCCGGAGGTGGACCAGTCCCTCTGTGTGGGCTGCGGCGCGTGCGATCGGATCTGTGCCCACGGCGCGCCCATTATTGAGAATGGCAAGGCGCATATCGACCATGACAAATGTGTGGGCTGCGGTCGTTGTCTGGCGGTCTGCCCGAAAGACGCGATTTCCGCAAGTTTTGAGGATTCCATCGCCATGTTGAATTACAAGATGGCAGAGTATGCGTGGGCGGTCTGCAAAGACAAACCGTGCTTCCACGTGTCCTTGATCTGCGATGTGTCGCCCAACTGTGACTGCCATGCGGAAAACGACATTCCGATCATTCCTAACGTGGGAATGCTGGCGTCCTTCGATCCGGTGGCGTTAGATCAGGCATGTGCCGACCTGTGCAACAAGATGGCGCCGGTGGAGGAGAGCGTGCTGGGTGAGAATCTGCACAAGCACGGAAATGAGGCGGGGCATGACCATTTCTTTATGACGCATCCCGACACGGAGTGGAAGTCCTGTATCGCCCACGCGGTGAAGATCGGGCTGGGGACGGATCAGTATGAGCTGGTGACGATTTAAATATAAAAATGGTTAGCAGAATGGTTCATTGGAACGGGAAATGAAAATATTATTATTGTGTCTAAATGCTTTTGAGACAATGGGATATTAGCAACAAAACAGGTTTGAATGAAAAACGACCTCCAACTGTCAGCTTTTATAGAGCAGTTGGAGGTCATTTTTGGTTTTTTTCCGAAACCTATCTTGCCTCGCCCGCGTGCGGGATATTGGTATGCTCAGAGATCTCCCGGCTAATCGTGCACAGGTCGTCAACAGACAGCCCGTGGATATCTTTGTTGCCGGTGATCCGTGCAAAGGTTTTTAACTCCTCAGCGGAACAACGCAGATAATTTTCCACCCGTTTTGCGGCGGCGTCAACATGCAGTCTTTCACGGAGCTTTTCATCCTGCGTCGCCACGCCTACCGGACACATGCCGCTGCCGCAGATGCGGTACTGCTGACATGCCGCTGCTACCATAGCGGCGGAAGCCACCGCGACGGCGTCCGCGCCCATGGCGATCGCCTTTGCGAAATCAGAGGATACCCGTAAGCCTCCCGTGATAACCAGATCAATATCCGCTCCCACGGCGTCTAAGTATTTTCTGGCACGGTAAAGGGCGTAGAGGGTCGGTACGCTGGTGGAATCCCGGACGATGGCGGGGGATGCGCCCGTTGCGCCGCCTCTGCCGTCTATGGTGATGAAGTCGGGCTCGGCGTATACGCAGAACGCCAGATCTTTCTCAATGCGCCCGGCGGCAATTTTGATGCCGATGGGTCTGCCCTCGCTTCTTTCCCGCAGTTCGCCCACCAGTTTCTTTAAATCATCCGCACTGTCGATGCCGGGGAATCGGGAAGGGCTGATCACGTCCTCCCCCAGCGGCTTGTTTCTGATTTTCGCGATTTCGGGGGTCACTTTGCCGCCCGGCAGATGGCCGCCCATGCCCGGTTTCGTGCCCTGCCCGATCTTGATTTCAATGGCGTCCGAGGTTTTTAGGTTTTCAGCGGTGACGCTGTACTGGTTCGGAACGTACTCAAATATGTACTTGTATGCCGCCGCCTTTTCCTCGGGAAGAATGCCGCCTTCCCCGCTGCACATAGCGGTTTCCACAGCGGCGCTTCCCTTTGCCATCGCGATTTTGGTCTCCCGGGAGAGGGCGCCGAAGGACATGTGGGAGATGTATACCGGCATGGCAAGCGTCATCGGTTTTTTCGCGCGTTTGCCGATCACGGTCTGCAACGATACCTCTGCGTGTTCATCCAAGGGCATCGGGTTTAACTGCGCGCCGAGTATCAGTACATCGTCCCAGTCCGGCATCTTCATCTGCGTGCCCATAGCCTCGATGGCGGATTTCCCGGTGACAGCCATCTCGTGGATCTCTTTCATATAGCGGTAATTGCTGTCCGTTTTTCTTGTTTCCGCGGGATAGCTTAAATCCAGATTCCCGTTTTCCTCGGAAACGGTCGGATTTGTTGTCTCCGCGCTGACGACGGGCTTTTCGGGTTCCAGAGCGTTAAATTTCTCCGGCGGCTGCTTGCAGATGGGGCATTCCGTCAGCTCAGAAAAGGGTTTTCCCTCTTTTTCCTCATCATACTCGTAACCGCAGATGCTGCATTTGTAAATCATAGTAAGTACCTCCTTCGTATTTTGGCATTTCGGACAGGGATCATAGATCCAAATTAGAATTATTCTAATTATAGTATAGTCCGATGCTTTTGTCGAGGGAGTATTATCTTGTCGGCATCTTGAAGTCTGCGAGCGCTCGGTTCAAATAATCGTTGAAAGGCTTCATCGCCTCAAAAATCTCTACCATCTTTGGCAGGAATGTCTCGATATCCAGCAGATCCTGATCTTTAACCGGGTATTCGAGATACCAGCTCTTACATTTCAGGTATTCAGCCTGCGGGTGCTCTTTGTCATAGCCGGACGGCACATTTTTGAGAGCCGTTCCCTGCACCGTGAAATATTTCGTGAAGGTGTCCGCATGGATGATCCGATCCCATTCGTCTGGATGCTGTACGATATAATCCCGTACCATGGCGGTGGCGTCCTTGAACATATCGGCAAAAAGCCCGCCGCCCAAAAAGGATTCATTGCCGGGCTTTATCATCAGATAATAGCCAACCGGGACAGGCAGCTTTCCCATGGCGCCGATATGGGCGCGGAAGGCGGGATTGTAGGGTGATTTGTCGTGGCTGAAACGGGTGTCCCGCACCAGCTTAAAAGTAAGGTCTTTCGGCACATTCTGAATGATACTGCCGTCTGTTTTTCCGATTGCCAGAATCAGTTCCTGCACCAGCGCTTCAAACTGTGTGTTTGCCTCCTTGTACTCTGTCTTGTGCTGGTGATACCATTCTCTGTTGTTGTTTTCTTTTAATTCGGATAAGTATTTGAAGATCAGTTCCGTGTTCATCATTTCCTCCCACTCCTTCTTTGTGTGTTTCATTTTAATCTCCATGTCACAGCTTGGCTGCGACTCAAAATCCGCGGATGAGCAAGCTTACGCTATGCTACGCATTTTTTACGACAGAAAGAGAAGTCGAGTTCAGAAAATCGTTCATAAACTGTCTGGTCTGCTCCGGGGTCGTATAGAGTCTGGCAAAGGAAAAATGTTGCGCCAGATCATCAATTTCTTCCATTGCCTCTTTTACGTCAAGTATAATCTGTCCCGTAATCTCTTCGGCGGCGGTGTAGTCCTGATGGGACGGGTGGATCCTGTGATTTTGAATCGCATAATTGATCCGGTTTGCGCACCGGCATGTCCCGTTTCCGTACTCGCCGCAGTATTCGCTCAGAAAGTCCGCCATCTTTTTGCGGACGCGTGAGAGACGCTGCCGGTACGCCTCCGGCGAAATCCCTAAAATTTCCCCGGCAATGCGGCTGTCTGTCTGAAACATTGTGCCGAGCACAAAAACCAGACGGCTGTCCGTGTCGAGGCATTGCAGCATCACATTGGTGCAGGACAGTTTCAGCTCCTCCGCAAGCACGGTCTTTTCCACATTCTGGGTCAGATCCGGCACGTCGTGGATGTTGCCGTTTTTGATATCCTCCCCGTAAAACTCGAAACTGAGCGGGTGCTGTGCAAACATATGCTTTTTGTAGTTTTTCAGATGGTTCACCGCAATGCGGAACACCCATGTGGAAAAGGCGCTTTCCTTTTTGAAGGAAGAAAGATGGGTGATGACCTTTAACAGGATATCCTGCGTTGCGTCCTCCGCATCGGCAAAAGTGCCAAGCATACGCAGAGACAGGTTAAAGACCAGATCCTGCACGCTTAAAATAACGGTTTCCAGAGACTCTCTGTCCCCGGCGGTGGCTTTGTTCACCAAAGCAAATAATTCTTCTGTATTTTTGTCCATAAAATTTACCTCCTATAACATTAGACAACGCTGCGGAACTTTTGTGACATCCTATTTTTCTAATCGTACACCAGATGGCGGATTTTGTATACAAACTGCCGGTTGATTGGGAGAGGTTGTTGTTGTCTTTTCCATCCATGACAAAAATACGTCTGTTAATGACGGAAGAACTTTAGAAATATGACCTGCATACCGAAATAAAATATAACAGAGACAAAGCAGAAACGCGGACATATTTCAGACAGAAAGGCGGTTATCATATATGAATATTTCATGGGAGCAGACCAGCAGTATTTTGCGCAGAATGAACACAGCTGGCATGTTAAAGAGCACGCAGGACAGGCTGGAACGGCAGGAAGAGACGCAGAAGCAGGTGGATTTTTTTGAAAAGCAGAAGGAGAATCTGAAAAACGTCTCCTGCGGAAGTGTGGAGGAGATCGCCGAGAAGCTGAAGATGTTCCAGTCCTATGAGGATCAGATTTCATCGATAAAGGCAGCTTACAATCAGGAGCAGATGTTCCACATTCTGGACGAGTCCACGGAGCAGGGTGAGAAGATTGCGGAGGCGGTCGAGGACACGAAACCCAAGACCCCGGAGGAGCGTCTGGAAGAGATGGTCGAGGAAGCGCTTGGCATCGAGGACGGCGGCGAACTCGAGGAGGCTATGGAAGAGCTCGAGGAAGTGGTCGAGGAGCTGACCGAGGAACTGGTGGAAGAGACCACAGAAGAGCTTACGGAAGCGATGCCCGAAAACGCGGAGCTCTCCGCGGAAGAGGTGGCAAAGGCGGCTGCCGCTACAGAGGCGGCGGAAAAGGAAGCCGCGAATGCGAAGGGGATACCCGAGGGGTATATGCCGTTTGATGTGAGACTGTAGACAAATGAGGGAATGGCTGACGTTTCGACGAAGACATTCCCTTTCTTATTTTCTTGTTTTGTGACGGAACAGGGGGGAAGATATGGGAAGATGGATGGCTGCGCTGATTCCAAGGCATGTGAGTAACCGTGTGTTGCTTATAGTTTATCGGCTTCTTACCGTTTTTAGCGTGCCGCGGTTTGTGAGGAAAAACCACTTGCGGGAAAACCGCATCCGGCTGGAACAGACAAACTGGGATTTCTGGCGGCTGCCGGCTGCCTATATCGAGAACCAGAGTGAGTGGAAGAAAATTCGCTTCGGCGTGGGACGGCATCTGTGTATGAGTTATGCCGGCTGTGAGATTATTGCGACTTACAATGCGAGGAAGGCGCTGGGCGATTCGATGTCGGAAAAGCACATGGCAGAGCTGATCAAGGAATACGAGGGCCGGGGCACGGCGCTCTGGGGCATGTTCGGCGTAGCGCCCACGGCGATCGCGGCTTATTTTAAGAAAAACGGCTTTGCGGTGGAGACGGCGGACGGGGCGGACACAAAGACTGTGAAGGAGATTGCCCGCAGAAACAAGGTGATGATTGCCACAGCCTACAATGACAAGAACGACATTATGGCACAGATCCATACTGTCTGCATCACCAAAAACCGGGAAGGAAAATTTGTGCTCCACAACGCATATCACAGGAACGATAAGGGACGGTTTTGTGAGAGCCGTCCCTATGATACGCTGCAGGAAGCGGTGCGGCACCTGTCCAGACGGGAGCCGAAGCTGATTTATCTGATCGGGATCATGTGAGAAGCTTTGCAGGCATTTAAAACCCGGCGCTTTTACAGTTCCACAACCTTCGTCGCCACCGTCTCCCGAAACCGCACGTCATGCTCCACAAAGAGGAGCGTGGGCTCATATGTCAGGAGCAGCTTTTCAATCTGCATCCGGGAGAACACGTCGATATAGTTAAGCGGTTCATCCCAGATGTAGAGGTGCGCGGGGGTCAGCAGACTTGCCGCCAAAAGTACCTTTTTCTTTTGTCCCTCCGAGTAGTCTTCCATGTTTTTCGCAAACTGCACCCGCTCAAAGTCAAGCTGTCTTAAGATGGCGCAGAACAGGCTCTGATCCAGATTCCGCTTTTTGCAAAAGGCTGGCAGGCTGCCGGTTAGGAATGAGGTGTCCTGATTCACGTAGGAGACCGTCAGCCCCGAAACGGTTTCACAGACACCTTTTTCCAACACGGGCATAGGGGAAGTAGGATATGCGGCGTCGGTCGTTTTAGAGGCGGCTTTTTGCAGGATCATCTTAATCAGGGATGACTTTCCGCAGCCGTTTTCCCCGTGCAGGGCAACTCTGTCCCCTCTGTGGATCTCAAAGGTCACATCGGTAAAAACGGGATGCTGTGCGTTCACATATTGCAGATGGTAATCCCGGACAGTCACAAGCCTTTCTTTGTGGTGGGAGAGGGGCGTCAGCCTTAAATCCACCGTCTTTTCCAGATCCTGCAAGAGTCCTTCCTTCTCCTTGATCTCCCGCTCAATTCTTTTGGACATCTGGGTGACCCGGCTCTGCATTTTCTTCGTTTTTGCGCCGATATAAGCTCTCGTACCCATTCCGCGGTCGTGCTCTTTCACCGGGTCAAAGCCGATCTTGGTGGCTTCGTTTTTGTCCGCCCATTCCGCGGTGCGTCTGGCGGCATTCTTCAGTTTCCCGATTTCCTTCAGATGTTTCTCGTTCTCCGCGATGACAAACTGGTCCTTCCGCTGTTTGTTTTCCCACCAGATACTGAAATTGCCGCTCTGTACCTCGATGGTCTGCCTGTTTAACACAAGGACATGGTCGATGCAGGCGTCCAGCAGGTCCCTGTCGTGGGATACCAGAATGAAGCCTTTTTTGGAAGCCAGATAATTTTTTACGATCTCTCTGGCGCCTTGATCCAGATGGTTTGTGGGCTCGTCGATCAGCAGGAAATCATTTTCGCCCGAGAACAAAACGGCGAGCAGAATCTTTGTCTGTTCCCCGAAACTCAATGTCACAAAAGGGCGGTAAAGGATCTCCGCATCCTCGCCTAACTGCGCCAGCTCGCAGATCACCCGCCACTCTTCACATCCCGTTTTCAGTTCCTCCAGAAAGGCGGAGGCGGGAAGCGGTTTCTGCGCTTCCGTGACAACGTAAGGAAAGTAATCGAAGGCGGCGGAGGCGCTGATGGAGCCCTCGTAAGAGTAGCCTCCCGTCAGCAGACGCAGGAAGGTTGTTTTGCCCTTTCCGTTTCTGCCGATAAAGCCCAGTTTCCAGTCGGTGTCAATGGAGAAGGAAACATTTTCAAAGATATCGTCAAAGCTTCCCTCGTAGGCAAACGTAAGATTCGTAACATTTATTTGTGACATACACATCTCTCCCTTCTAAAACTGCCGCTGGTATAACAAAGATTAAATTCATGTACCAGACAGCGGCGATTCAGAGAATGCAGGACATTCCCTGTCAAAGACTTCAGCTACGGCATTTTTGCATGACGGGACAGCTTCTGCCGCTGGGAAAGCGATGTCATATGCTCAGTCACCTCACAGGGAAATGTGATGCGGAAAACACATCACAAAAGAACGCACACAAAAAGAGAGGCGGCGAGAATATAATCCACTTTTGGCGACATGAAAACGGTATGGGAACGGATTCCCATACGGTAAAACCTTCATGCAATCAAAAGTAGATTACTTCTTCATCCTTTCACCTCTCTCTTCAAAGATAAAATCATTCTAGCATGGTATAAGCTTGTTGTCAAACAGGAAATTGCGATAGCATTGTGTATGCGCTTATGGTAGGATAGGGATATGGAACAAGCTTGTGAACAGGGGATTTCAAAAATGCAGCCAATAAAGAAATTAATTGTAATACTGGGTCCGAATGGGGTGGGAAAGAGTACGACTGCCAGAGCGTTTCTGGACCAAAATACAAGGTGCGCTTTTGTAGATGCGGATTGGTGTAGGACAATGAATCCGTTTTTACTGACTCCGGCAACCCAGAGGGCTGTTACGGAAAATATTTACTGTCTATTCAAAAATTATCTGCTCTGCGAGGATATTGACAAGATTGTATTTCCCTACGCATTTCACGGGGAACGGAAAGAGATTTTCGCCACGGCAGTCAATAAATTAAGGGAAGATGGAATCGCGTTTCAGATAGTTACCATCGTTTTAAAATGCGATTTGCAGGAAAACAGGAGACGCTGTGAGCAGGATGGGAGAGATGCAAAGCGCACGGAAAGAGGGATAAAGAATACATTTCATTTTTACGACGATTACGACTGTCCGTGCATGATAACGACGGAATTAAGTCCGGAGGAAGTGGCGGAGAGGATTGCGGAGATTGTAGACGGTAAATAAGCGTGAAATAATCCGGCAATAGATTTCCCGCTTGCGCATAGCAGAACAGGAGATTATAATTTAGTTACAATAACGTAATCACGATATCTCAAAACGGAGGCACCTATGATATTAAACTTTGACACAATCGAGGAACAAATAATCCCGAATTTCAAGGGCGGGGAGAAGGAATTTCGGACGCATATGTACACGGACGAGGCGTGCAAAATCATGCGGGCATCTTTAGAGCCGGGCGCGGCGATCGGCGTACATACCCATGAGGCGGACTGCGAGATGATCTTTATGTTGAAGGGGACGGGCGTTGTGCTCTATGACGGCGGCACGGAGACGCTGCCAGCGGGGAGCTGCCATTACTGCCCAAAGGGACACAGCCACAGCCTGCGCAATGAGAGCGGCGAAGTGATTGAGTTTTACGCCGTTGTGCCGAAAGCGTGAGAAACGCGGTGGAATGGGGATCATGACATGACAAAGAAAAAACAGGAAGTGGATCTGCTGCAGGGACCGATTTTGAAGTCGATGCTTCTCTTTGCGGTGCCCCTTTTCTTTTCCGGGGTGTTTCAGCAGCTTTACAACACGATGGACACCGTGATTATCGGGCACACGCTGGGTGACGAGGCGCTGGCGGCGATGGGCGCGGCTGCGGCGGTCTATGACCTGCTTGTGGGTTTTGCGCTGGGAATCGGCAACGGTCTTGCCATCGTGACGGCAAGAAGTTTCGGCAGCGGCGACGGGGAGCAGTTGAAACGTTCTGTGGCGGCGTCCCTTGTGATCGGTGTGGGCATCACTGTGGTGATGACCGTGGCGGCGCGTTTTATCTTATATCCTTTTCTGGAAGCGCTGCATACGCCGGAGGAGATTATTGAACAGTCTTACGCCTATATTTCCACGATCACACTTTTTATCGGTGTCATGTTTGCCTATAACCTGTGCGCGGGGCTTTTGCGCGCCATCGGCAACAGTGTGATGCCGCTTGTCTTTCTTGTATTATCGTCCCTGTTAAACATTGTGCTGGATCTGCTGTTTATCACACAGCTTCACATGGGTGTGCGGGGTGCGGCGGTGGCGACGGTGCTTGCGCAGGGTGTGTCGGTGTTTGCCTGCCTGTTCTATATCTGGAAAAAGGCGGATATACTCATTCCGGGAAAGGCGCATTTCGTCCGGGATAGGCAGCTGTACAAGGAGATGCTGGCGCAGGGCTTTGCCATGGCGTTTATGAGCGCCATTGTCTATGCGGGCACGGCGATCTTACAGTCCGGCATCAACAGTCTGGGCTATCTGGTGATCGCGGGGCACGTGGCGGCGAGAAAGCTGTTTATGTTTTTGATGATGCCCTATATGGCAGTCAGCCAGACGGTGAGCACCTTTGTGGCGCAGAATTACGGCGCGGGGCAGGTGGGGCGGATCCGCAGGGCGGTAAAGATTTCCTATCTTTGCGGCGCGGTGCTGACGGCGGGCATTACGCTTTTTACGGTGCCTCTCGCGCCGTGGATGGTGCGGCTGTTATCCGGCTCTACGGAATCGGTGGTGATTGAAAACGGCGCGCTGTACTTGCAGGTGGTGGCGCCCTGTCTGATGATTCTGGCGCTGTTAAATCCTTCCCGGCTTGCGCTGCAGAGCATCGGCAATAAGATACTGCCCGTCATTTCCAGCGTGATCGAGCTGGTCGGGAAATATCTGTTTGTTGCGTTTCTCATACCGCGGTTCCAGTATATGGCGGTGATTTTCTGCGAGCCGGTGATCTGGCTTTTTATGGATATCGAACTTCTGTGGGCGTTTTGGAGAAATCCGTTGATCCGCGCCGGAAGGGAAAGTGAGAAAGAATTATATAAGGGGTAAAATATGCGCATGGCAATGCGCGGAAATGAGGTGGGTATGAATACAGTAGAAAAACTGCAGGCGCTCAGAGAGCAGATGCGTCGTCGGAAGATAGCGGCTTATATCGTTCCGACAGAGGATTTCCACGGTTCCGAGTATGTGGGGGACTATTTTAAGACGAGGGAATATTTATCCGGGTTTACGGGCTCCGCAGGCACGCTCCTTGTCATGCAGGACAGGGCTTTTCTGTGGACGGACGGCAGATACTTTCTGCAGGCGGAAGCGCAGCTGTCGGGCAGCGGCATTGAACTGATGAAAAGCGGGGAGCCGGATGTTCCGACGCTGGCGGCGTTTCTCGGGAAGGAACTGAAGCAGGGGGATGTGGTCGGTTTCGACGGACGGACCGTGACGGGCGCTTTTGTGAAGGAGCTGAAGGAGAAGACAGCGGAGAAACAGGTCGCTTTTTACGGGAAGCGCGATCTGGTTGATAAGATCTGGGAGGACCGTCCGCCCATGTCGGCGGAGCCGGTCTGGGAGCTGGCAGTTTCCTACGCAGGGCTTACCAGAGAGGAAAAGCTTTCCAAAGTGCGGGAAAAAATGGAGGAGGAGAGGGCGGACGCCCTTCTGGTGACGGCGCTCGACGAGACGGCATGGCTCCTCAACCTGCGCGGGGATGATGTGAAGCACACCCCGGTCTTTCTGGCGTATATGTTTATTACAAAAAGACGGGCGATCGTGTGCGCGCAGGCGCAGGCATTTTCCGAGGAGATCAAAGGGGAGCTAAAGAAGGCGGGAATCACCCTTCTTCCCTATGAGAGCATAGAGGAACTTGTGGCGTCCCTTCCAGCGGGGCAGCGGCTTATGGCGGACGAAAATAAAGTCAGCTACCGGCTGTTACACGTCGTTTCCAAAGGCGTGGAAAAGATCAATAAACCAAGCCCCATCGCGCTGCTGAAAGCGGTTAAGACGTCACGGGAAATTGATCATATCCGCTCTGCCCATGTGAAGGACGGGGTGGCTGTGACCAGATTTATATACTGGCTGAAAACCCATGTGGGCAAGGAGGAGATTACGGAGATTGGCGCGGCAGAGAAGCTGGAGGCGTTTCGCTGTGAGGCGGAAGGGTATCTCGGTCCAAGCTTTGACCCCATCGTGGCTTACGGACCTCACGGCGCGATTGTGCATTACAGCGCAACCTTGGAGACGGATGCGGTTTTGCAGCCCAAGGGACTTTGTCTGGCGGATACGGGCGGACATTACAGCGAGGGGACGACGGACATTACCCGCACGATTGCGCTGGGCGAACTGACGGCGCGGGAGAAGAGAGTCTACACACTGGTATTGAAAGGGCATCTGCGTCTGGGCGCGGCAAAATTTATAGAGGGCGCCTGCGGGCAGAATCTGGACGTGCTGGCGAGACAGCCGCTCTGGGAGGAGGGGCTTGACTACAATCACGGCACGGGTCACGGCGTGGGGTATCTTCTGAGCGTGCATGAGGGACCTCAGAATTTCCGCTGGCGTATGAATGACAATGTGCCATGTGTGCCTCTGGAAGAGGGAATGGTGATCTCCAATGAGCCGGGATTATATCTGGCAGGGCAGTTCGGTGTCAGGCATGAGAATCTGGTGCTTGTCAGAAAGGGAGAGAAGACCAATTACGGGCAGTTCATGTATCTGGAGCCGCTCACCATGGTGCCCTTTGACAAGGATGCGATCGATGTAAGTCTGCTCAGACCATCGGAGAAAAAGATGTTAAATGACTATCACGAAAAGGTGTATGAGACGCTTGCGCCCCATTTCACGGGGGAAGAGCTTGTATGGCTCGGGGAGGCTACCGCGGCGGTGTAAGATGATAGGGCGCAAAAGAAGGAGCGCGGAGAAAAGCAGGCATTGCCATCTGAGGAAGGTATCAAGTCTCTGGAATGGCAATGCCTGATTCTTTTATTCGCTTTCGCTGTCATGCTGCCGGTGCAGGGTCGCGTTCATTTTTTTGATGTTGTGTCTGATGAAGGCATACTGTATCAGCCATATGATGGCATAATTACATGCGAACATGCCAAAATACTTTACAATGCCCGTCAGACTGTGCTCCGTCCAGTAAGTGATATAGGCGATCGGCATCATCAAAACGGTGATGAGCAAAAAGTAAATACCGGTCTGTTTGGCAAGCCCCCAAGTCTCCACGTCCCAGACCACGGAGCATCCGGCGCATCCGCCTCCCAGCAGACCGCACAGGAGCGCCTGCACGATAACGGCGCCTATTTCACTTCCCACCATTTCCACCAGTTCCGGCATACAAGGAGCGTAGTAACCGTCCGCCCAGATTAGGGAAGTGATGATCGTGAAGGTGTAGCCGATGGCAAGTCCCATGGGAAAACCGAATAGTCCGCGTGAAATAAATTTCTTTAACATGTCTTATACCTCACATTCCTAATATTTTTTTGATTTTTGAAACATAACGTCTGGAAACATAAGTTGTCGTACCGTTTGTCAGCTTCACATAGATCGTGCCGCTGAAACTTAGGTCGAAGTTTTTTACTTTACTTAAGTGGATGATCTCCGAGTTGGAGATACGGACAAACCGGGAAGGATTTAACCGCTCCTCCACTTCGTAGAGCCTGAGCCGCAGAAGATATTCTCCCTTGTCCGTCACCGCAAAAACTTTGCCCCCTGCCGCATAAATCCGAAACAGCTCATCTGGCTCTATGACCTCCATCTTACCGTCTTTGCTGCCGGTGAGAATGGGCGGAGTATGTTCGGACAGCCTCTGCATAAGGGTATTCACTTCTTCCGTTATGGAAGCGGTGTGTATGACGATTTTTGGCTCAGTACAAGAGCTGTCTATTTTTATTTCAACCTGCATTTTTGTGTTCACCTCCTTGTCACAGCGTTTATCTTTTTTCATGTATGCGCTGTTTTCCTTCTGTGATGTCATTATAGGAAAAGGGGATATTTCCTGCAACTGTTTTTAGATAGTCGGTTGTATATGGGGCATAAGTGGTGTATAGGTACTTGTCCGTCTGGTATTCTTTCAGTATAATAATTGCGTGTGGTAAGTCTCACGCAGGAGAATGCCAAAAATACGGCATTCTTTAGGATGAGCTTGCTCATCCGCGGATTTTGAGTCACAGCCAAGCTGTGACATGGTGGTTACTGCGACAGCAGGAAAGATCGTGTGGGAAAATGAGGTATCAGACGGAGGAAAAGCATGAGGGATGAAAAAACGGTTCGGGAGGAAATATGTGAGATCGGGAGAAGGATGTACGGGCGGTGCATGGTGGCGGCAAACGACGGCAATATTTCGGTGCGGCTTTCGGAGGATGAGCTGATCTGTACGCCCACGGGCGTTTCCAAGGGTTTTATGAAGCCGGAGCAGCTCTGTAAACTGGATCTTTCGGGAAAGGTGTTGGAAATGTCGGAAGGGTTCGGTCCGTCCTCCGAGGTGAAGATGCACCTGCGGGTATATCAGAAACGCCCGGATATCGCGGCTGTGGTACACGCGCATCCGATCTTTGCCACCAGCTTTGCGGTGATGGGAAAGGCGCTTGACGTACCCATCATGCCGGAGGTGATCGTCAATTTCGGAAAAGTCCCTCTTGCCCCCTACGGCACGCCCTCCACGGTGGAGATCCCGGATGCCATAGAGCCGTATCTTAAGGATTATCAAGCAATCCTTTTGGAGAGTCACGGCGCGCTCACATGGGCGAAAGATTTGCAGACGGCTTACATGAAGATGGAGTCGGTGGAGTTTTACGCAGAACTTCTGTACCGGACGACGCAGCTAGGCGGACCGAGGGTGCTGGATGAAGAAAAACTGGGGCGGCTGTATCGTGTGATTGGCAGATCGTGACGGGACGGTTGAGGGAGGAAAATTATTGAACAAAAAGCAAAGCTATATTGTAAGGCTGATTAGCTGTGGACTTATAGGTGCACTTACTTTAAGTGGCTGCACTGGCAGCAGAAACATAGAAGATACGCATAGAATTGGGGAGAATGAGGAAACTGAGGGGCAGAAAGAAATAGAAAATAACAGAGCTGGTGAGCAGGAGCCGGAGACAGAAACGTTTACGGAAGAGGCGGTAGCAGAGCAGGAAGTGGCAGAACCAGAAATAATAGAAGAGGACTGGTCAGCGTATTTTGACGGGATGAACGGAGCGGCGGTTATATATGATACGGATGCCCGGCTGTTTCACATATATAACAGAGCAGTTGCCGAAACAAGGCGTTCGCCATGCTCTACTTTCAAGATTATCTCATCCCTGATTGCCTTGGAGCATGGGACGATTGATCCCGGTGATTCTACGCGAAAATGGAGCGGCGAGGTATACTGGAATGAAAATTGGAATCAGGATATTGACTTTAACGAGGCTTTTCACGACTCATGTGTATGGTATTTCAGAGAAGTCATAGATGAGGTCGGGATGGAGCTGATGCAGGAAGAACTGGACAGGCTTTCCTATGGCAACTGTGATATTTCCGACTGGGAAGGAAGATTGAACACAAATAACAGTAACCGTGTGCTGACCGGATTTTGGATAGAATCGTCACTGACCATTTCTCCCAAAGAACAGGCTGAGGTGATGGAACGTATTTTTGGGGAGGATTCCTTCTATTCGGAGGCGGCGCGGAATGAGCTAAAAGAAGTCATGATGGTGGACACGCAAGGGGAAGCGGGAGTATCTGTTTACGGAAAGACGGGAATGGGTAAGGCGGAAGGGATCACCATGGATGCGTGGTTTGTGGGATTTTCAGAAAGTGCCGGGAAATCCATTTATTTCTGCGTTTATCTTGGAAGAACGGATGATAAAAATGTAACTAGTGCGGCGGCAAAAGAAATTGCCCTCCGGCTGGTATCTGATTATTTTGATATTTCGGGTATGTGAGAAAGCGGGTAAAATAAGTCTCTTAATAAAGAAATTTCTGTATAATATACCAAAAAATCGCTCAGACCTTACGGCCCGGGCGATTTTTCTGTCAAGGAAGTTTTTAGCATCCCTGTTAATTTTGTTTCTTCTGTAGAATTATGAGAAGAGTGATGCCGACAAGTAACATCAGCACGATGGCGGAACCCCATAGAAACAGCTCCTGTTGTTCCCCGGCTGGCTGTGCTACACTTTTTACTGCGGCATTGGAGTGGAGACTGACGGTAGTTCCCGTCAGGGCACCTTCTTCTTCGGGACAGAGCAGACCATAGGGCTCCGCATTTTCTGCTGTACCCGGTTCGTCCGAGACAGGCGGAATGTCTGCCCCGTCAGAAGTATCGGATTCCCCCGGTGCATTTGGAATGTCAGCGCTGCCGGAAGCATCTGATTTGTCCGGCGTATTCGGCGTTTCCTGCCCGTCAGAATTGCCCGGCTCGCCCGGCGCATCCGATATGTCTGTGCCGCCAGAAGTATCTGGGTTATCCGGGGTGTCTTGTCCGTCAGAAGCCTCCGGCTCGCCCGGTGCATCTACGCCTCCAGAACCATCCGGGGTGTCCGCTTCGTCTGAGCAATCCTGCTCTTCAGACGGGGTGGGAGTTTCCTGTGTTTCTTCCGCACCGGGCGGGAGAGAAGGGTCTTCGTCACCCGGAAGTGTTTCGTCTATGGTCAGCGTTTCATCCTTGGGGGCGCTGTCGGGGATGTCCTTCGTGGTGGAAGGGGGTGCCGGGTTGTTGCCCACAGGTTCAATTACTTTACATCTGCTACACTTATATTCTAGCGTCTTAGGATCAAGCTTAAAGTTGTGGCCTATTGCCGGAATCTTTTCCTCCCACGTTGGGCCGGGATAGGTAGTGCCCTTGAAGCGCACATTTGACGTATAAGTCCGTTTACCATCTTCTACACATGTTGCATCCTGCGTAATCTTACTTTTTACTGTTGCTGCAACTGCTGTTTTCGCCGTGCATTTTGTGCAGGAGAAAATCGCAGTAGCGATATTCTCTGTGGACGGATGGTCCCATGCGGGTTGTTTGCTTAGATCGTAAGTGTGTTGTTTTAAAGCAGGCTTGAACCCACTATCTGCCGTGGTAAGCTCATGCTTACCCTTCTCATCCTTAAAACATTTTTTGCAAGCTGTGCACATATAGAATGTTTCAGTATATATCGGGCCGGCGCATGTTTGTTCCGCATTTGGATCCGAATTTCCATTCATTTTTGTAAGTGGATCATCATGCCCCGTCCGCTCTTTCTCAACCACTCTCTTATCCTTAAAGGTAATACCATCCTTCTCCACAGTGGCTTTATAAACGGTTTCGCCATCCTCCGTACAAGTAGGCTCTGTTACCTCCTTTTTGATGGATGCTTTCAGTATAAATTCTTCCCCGCAGTCCTGACAGGTAAGAGTAGCCTTGGCGGATTCGTATTTCTTCCAGTTCCACTCAGGCTCCTTATATACATGCGTGTGACCGTCGGAGTTATCACCCGTGCTTTCCCCGGAGCTGGCATAGGCCGGGGAGGTATATGGAGCGGGAGCGGTATATGTTACCACCTTTTTATTGCTGTCGTTGGTGTAGGCAAAGACCGTGCTGCCGTCGCTTTTGTATGTCTGCGCCCGATATACCGTTTTTCCGCCAAAGCCCGGAAGGCCGGTTCCACAGGTCTGCTTCCAGACAACACTACCGCCGTTTCCGGCATTTAAAGCATAGCAGACTTCGCCCGACGCAAACTGCTGCTGCGTCATACCGACGCCGTAATTACCTTTTTCCGTGCCTGTGATCAGATAGTAGCAGTTCACAAATGTACTTCCAGAATGGTTATAGCCGCATATGCTTCCCACATAACTGGTTCCGCCGCCGATTTCACCGGTATTATAACAGCCGGAAACCAGCTTTTTATTATAACCGCAGATACCGCCTATGCTCGTTTCGCTTATTCTCCTTTTAGGAATGCGGGTTTTTATGTCGGTGAATGAGCAAAAAATCGTTTATATAGGTAAAATATAGCATAAAACCGAATCTGATACAACTGACACCGCATGATATTTGTGGTAACTGGCGAACTTTTTTGGTGCTGACCCGGTGGGTGCAGTTGTAAAAAGGGAGCCGGGTGGTATGTGAACCGTCGGCTCCCTAAAATTGCTTTGATATGTTTCTCTGACTTTATTTTACGGAAACAGATGTGATATGCGGGTTCACGCCCTCATACCAGTAAAGATACCCTTCCATATCAACCGTGTCGCCCACGTTTAAGCCTTTAACCGCCTGATATACGTCAGTGCTGCTGTCGCACAGGTAGGACTCCACCGTGAAGGTGTAGGTCTGTCCATCCTTGGAAACGTTGAAGTACAAGTCGCTTCCGTCCTCGCCGGAGCCGTCCCAGTTATAGAGGAAAGCGGCGCCGCTGTCGTCGGCAGCTTCCACGGTCATGCCCTTGAAGGAAACGAACTCATTCTGGTGATCGATCAGCTCGTCCTTGCCGAGAAGGTCAGTTACATCCGTGATGGGTGCAACGTAATTGCCGTCCAGAATCTCAATGGTTGCGCCTTCGGCAACTTCCACTTCGCCGGACCACTCGGTCTTGTAGCCGGTCACCTTGATTTTCGTGCCGGGGGTGAGCTTTTCGTAATCCGCCTCAGAGCAGACTGCGTTGTAAACGAAGTACGCGCCGTCCTTATCCTGTGTGTAGAGGGTGGCTTTATCTTCCCACCACGACTGCTTTGCCTGCACATAGGTCTCGATTACCACTTCGCTGTCAAGTGCGGCAGCCATGTACTCGTCGTGGGTCATCACGCCCTCGGATTTCTTGTCCTCGCCGCCTTTACCGCAGGCGGTAAGGGACAAAACAAGGGCAAGCGTCAGTGTCAATGCGATTGTCTTTTTCATAATATTCCTCCTCAATAGTAGCGTTTTTTGGTTGCTTCCACAGCGACGATTATACCATACTCAGTGGATAAATCAATGCTTTTTTCTCTTTTTGACAAAATCGGACAACACATAGAGCAAAATCAGACACCAGACAAACGCAAGCGCGGCGAGGAGAAGCACCGCGGTATGCGGTAACGGACCGAGCTTTTGTCTGCTGCCTGTCGCAATGTCTTTCTGGTCTAAGCGGTAGAGGGCGGTGACGTCTGCGGTCAGCGCGTCCATATAGGCGTCGTCCACCGTTTCCCCGCGCCGCACCGAGTTTGCCACATTTTCAATGAGCTGTCCCGCCGCATTGCGAAGGGAGGCAGAGCCGTTAAACACGGGCGTCACAAAGGTGTCCTCCGTATGGGAGAGAAGAAGCTTGGAAGCGTCCAGTTTTATGGAATAGTGCGTCTCGGTGTCTTCCCCGCTCCGTGACAGGTAATTCTGATAGGCAGGGGATTCCTGCGCCTTTACGGTGACGGGCAGATACCCTTCCGTCCGGGCGTAGCCGATCTGCACCTCGTCCGTCAGAAGATACTGAGCAAAGAGCCATGAGGCAAGCACTTCCTGCGGGGCGGCTTTGTTGAACACGCAGATGGAAGGACCCTGTGAAATCATCTGCGGATGTTCCGGGTCATACTGGGGCACCATCCGCACAGCCGTCTCAAAGTCCACAAAGGCGTCCTCGCTGATATCCGAGAGAGGCGCGTCGGCGCCCATCCATGTGGCGCCCGCCGTGGAGTCGATGGCGAACACGCACTGTCCCGCGTTTAGGAAATTGGCGGGGTAGCTGGAAATTTTAAAGGTGGAGAAAGCGCCGCTGTCCACATGATCCGCAATATCGTATAAAAAGGACTCCGTGGTATCGTTGAAAAGTCCGATGTCGCCCTCCGGCGTGGAATAATCCGCATCCCGCTGCTTTAAATACTGGATCATCATGTTGTCCGTGGATTTGTAGATAAAGGGAATCATCACATTCTGCCCGTTTAAGGCGAACGTGCCGTCCGCATTTTTCGCGGTGGCGGCTTCCGACACTTCCCATATAAAATCCCAAGTCAGCACGTCCGGGAGCGTGTAGCCAAGCGTCTCCACATAATCTTTGTTGATATAGCAGCACTCAGTGGAGCGCATGTAGGGGATGGCGTAGTGCTGGTTCTCCAGCACGCATTCCGAGAGAAACTGGGGAACGATCTCCTCCTGTGCGGGGCCGTCGTAGAGGAGCGCGCTTCCGCCAAGACCGTATTTTTCATCGGCAAAAAGCCCATCCAGAGGAACCACGGTGTTTTTCCCGGTCATGTAGGTGGCGATGTGATCCGGATAGGTGATGCACACGTTGGGCGTGGTGCCTGTGGCAATATTGGTGATCACGTCGCTAAAGATTCTGCCGTAGTCGGTGTAGAGCTTCATGTTGACTTTGATATTAGGGTAGAGAGACTCAAAGTCCGAGATTGCCTTTTTGTAGACGTCCGTCTGGTTTTTGTTGGTGTCGTTCTTTGCCCAGAAAGTGATCTCCAAATTTTTTGAGGTGTCAAATTCTGCGGGCACGGTAAATTCCGGCAGCGCTTTGGAGCCGTGACAGCCGGTGAGGGTCAGAATACCTGCGCCGGCAAATAGCGCTGCCAGTGTTTTTTTCCATTGCATTTTCATCCCTTTGTTCCTCCTCTCGCCACGCCGGACATGATCTGTTTGCGGAACAGCAGAAACAGAATCACGAGGGGCAGGGAAATCACGACCACAGCCGCCATCATGGCGGGGATGTTGGCACGTCCGAAGCCGTTTTCGCGGATCTCCTGAATGCCGTTGGAGACGAGATAATAATCCGCGTCGTCGGTGATCAGCCTCGGCCATACATAGGAGTTCCAGCACTCAATGATTTTTAAGATCGTTATGGTGACCAGCGTGGGTCTGCAGATCGGAATCATCACCTTGCGCAGGTATCGTAAGTCCGACGTGCCGTCCACCTTGGCGGCGTAGTACAGCTCGTCGGGAATCTGGGCGAAGTTTTCCCGCAGCAGATAGATATAAAACACCGAGGTCACCGAGGGCAGGATCAATCCCGTAAAGGTGTTGCGCAGTTCCAGATTGGTGATGGTGGTAAAGTTGGTGATCACCACCAGCTCATTCGGGATCATCATCAGCGCCAGAAACAGGGTGAACACGATATCCCTCCCCGCAAACTGGAGTCTTGCAAAAGCGAATGCCGCCAGCGTGATGACGACGAGCATAAGCGCTGTGGTGCCCACCGTAAAAATAAGTGTATTTAACAGATATCTGCCCAGCGGAACGGTGGTAAAGGCGTCTGCGTAGTTTTGCAGGGTGGGAGAGAGCGTGAAAAACTTCGGAATATACTCTGCGTTGTAAGCGCCGTAGTCCTTCACGGAGGTCAGCACCATCCAGTAGAAGGGAAACAAAACCACCAACGCCCAGAAGACGAGAAAAGCGTAGGTGAGGATAGTGAGAAAGCGAGATTTCTTCATTAATTTCTGTACTCCTTTTTATTATATCAATAAACTACGTTTGCGAAACTCAAGTCATTGAAGGAGAATGCGGGGCATACTCTGGATTGAGAGCGCAGGGTTTTCGATCGGTTAGTGATAGTGTACATGCTTTTTGCTGACCAGCAGATTGATACAGGTGATGGTCAGGACAATGACAAACAGAATGATGGCTGCTGCCGACGCGTAGGAGGGGTAGCCGCCGCTGTCCCGGTAAAGCATGTCGTACACATAGCCTACGATGGTGTTCATGCCCGCCGCGTTCAAATTCGTGCCGAACAGCGCCACCGCGTCGCTGTATGCCTTGAACGCGCCGATAAAGCCCGTGATGACCAGATAGAAGAGCATGGGGGAAATCATGGGCAGGGTGATCTTAACAAACATGCGCAGCCGCCCTGTGCCGTCCACCCTTGCGGCATTGTAATAAACCGGGTTGACACCCGCCAGCGCGCTTGTCAGTATCAGTATTTTAAAGGGCATGACAACCCATACCGTGTAAAAACACAGCACGAACATTTTTGCCCAGTAGGGCCCTTCGATAAAGTCCACGGAACCGCCGCCGAAACAGTGAATCAACAGATTCACCAGACCGTCGGAGTAGGGCGTTTTTTTGAAGAGAATCATAAACACCAGACCGACCGCCAGCGTGTTTGTCACATAGGGCAGGAAAAAGACGGTCTGAAACAGCTCCTGCAAGGGCTTGATCGAGCTGAGCGCCACAGAGATCAGAAGTGCAAGCCCGGTGGAGAGGGGCACGGTGATCATCACCAGAATAAAGGTGTTCTTTAAAGCCTGCAGAAAATAGGCGTCGTGCAGGACATAGGAGTAGTTGTAGCCGCCCATACCGTAAAAGGTCTGGGAGGCGGAATTGTAACCCTCCTCAAAAGAATAGATAAATACGTCGATTAAGGGATAGATCATAAATGCGCCCAGAAACAGGAGCGCGGGCAGCAGGTAGAGCCAGCCTTTCAGATTTCGGTTTTCCATAAATATCTCCATTCTGAAGCGTCACTTTATTTTATAGAAAACTTTGCCGTGACGTTTTTGCTGATATAATGTGGCAGCCATGATATTTGCGCTGTTCTTCCAAGGATTTTTCATGCTTGTTCATAGGCACATCTGGGTCAGACGGTCTCAAAGGGAATCCGCTGTCCCGCAGTCTTGTCAAAAAGGAAGACCTTCCGCGGTTTCAGCGCAAACCGAACCGTATCTCCCGAAAGATGTTCGCAGCTTTCCGCGTCCACGATGGAGCGGATCACGGGATTTTGCGAGGCGGGGTGGGTGGAGACGATGCTCACGTCCCGTCCCATGACCTCCGGCCTGCTTAGGCGGCATGTAAAGGAGCCGTTTTCCGACAGGATAAAGCCTTCCGGGCGTATGCCCACATGCACCGGCTGGTCAGATACATTTTTTATCTGAAGGACAGCCTCGTTCCCGATGAAAAGGGAGCCGTTTTCCACCCTCCCATCAAAGAGGTTGATAGGCGGCGTCCCAAGGAACTTCGCCACAAACAGATTGGCAGGATTGTCGTACACTTCCTGCGGTTTTCCGATCTGCTGCACCAGCCCGTCTTTCATTACCACGATCAGGTCTGAGATGCTCATCGCCTCGTCCTGATCGTGGGTCACAAAGAGGGTGGTGATTGCCGTCTTTTTCTGGATGCGGCGTATCTCCTCGCGGGTCTGGAGTCTGAGTCTGGCGTCCAGATTGGAGAGGGGCTCGTCCAGAAGAAGAACCCGGGGCAGTTTGACCAGAGCCCTCGCGATGGCAACGCGCTGCTGTTGACCGCCGGACAATTCCGCAGGCTTTCTCTCCAGAAGTTCCCCGATCTGCACAAGCCCTGCGGCTTCTTCCACCCGGGTGCGCATCTCCTCTTTGGAAAGTTTCTCTTCGCCCTTCAGATTTTCCAGAGGGAAGCGGATGTTCTGCTCCACATTTAAGTGGGGATAGAGCGCGTAATTTTGGAATACCATGCCCACGCCCCGCTTCTGCGGGGTGAGAGACGTGACGTCCTCCTCGTCAAAAAAGATCTGCCCTTCCGTCGGTTTTAGCAGGCCGCAGATCAGATTGAGGGTTGTGCTTTTCCCGCAGCCGGAGGGACCGAGGAGACCCACCAGTGTGCCGTCGGGTATTTCAAAGGTAAAATCATTTACGGCGATGACGTCTTCTTTCTTTTTATTACCTCTGCCTCTGCCGGGGAATTTCTTTGTCAGATGTGAGAGTACGATTTTCATATGTTTTCAGTCCTTTCCCAAATCCGCGAAATGGATTCTGTGTCTGTGGAATCATGGCGGCCGGTATGTCAGATGCCGTACTCGTCCCGCAAATCAGCGGATATGTGATCCAGATCGGGATAGACGAAACTCTCCGTGATGCCCAGCACCCGGAGACTGTCGATAAAGTATTTCTTCCGCTCGTGCGGGATAATAATTTTATAGAGCATATTTTCGTCGCAGATATCCTCCAGATGCTTTAGGGAATTGTGTACGGTAAAGTTGGAGTGCTGGGAGTACATCCGCAGATTGTTTTCCGTGGAGCTGCATGCCAGAATGCGGTTTGTCAGCTCGTGGTTGTGGTGCGCGTGCTTGAAAGCGGGCAGCAGCATTTCCTGCGTGGTGTCGGCGTCGATGGGATAAATGCAGTTGCCGAACCCTTCCTGCTCATTCAGAAGACCCGGCGCCAGCACCCAGACACAGCCGTCCGTATGAGACAGCTCTCTGTAAGTCTCCGTGGCGAAAAATACCGCGATCAGCGGAGACAGGCTCCAGTCAAGCATTCTGGTGGGCAGACCGTAGTGCTGCATCAGGGAAACCCAGCCCGCATAGTTGTGCTTTGCAGGGGGATTGTCGATGATCTGTCTGGCGCGGGTGTAAAAGTCGTTTGTGATATACCGCTCCGCCTCCAGCCGTTTTTTGCTGCGTTGGATGGAGGGGATCAGCGTGAGGGACGCGTTTTCCTCCCCGCGGTACCAGAGCCGCACGCCGTGTTTCTGATATAGACTGTTTACGAACTGTAAAAGCTCGTCGATGGTGCGTATTTCCTGTGTAATCATAATTCCTCCACATTTTCCGGGACCGTATTCTGCCTGTCCGATTTTGTTATAGACTTGGCAGCCCTTTTTTGTCATAATGATTATAGAAGATTTTGGAAAGATGCACAAGGGTTAATTGGGTAGGGCTGTGCACCGTGCACAGGGACGGAAGAAAAAGTGCTTAAATTGGGAAAATACGAATTTGATGAAGATCTGGAGAAAAGCATTCTGACAGTATCTGTCGGAGACAGGAAAAATGGGTCAGAATGGAGTATAGACTGTGCTTTTTTAAAATCCGTATATGATGGGGAGTCGGTCAGTCCGCAAATTATCATAAACAACATCCACACGAAAAAATACGATATCAGAAAATTTGCCGGGGAAACGTTTTCGACAAGAAACGTTGCGGAAAGCGATCAGCGGGAAGACTCCTTCTATTTATTTGAACATGAACCGTTTATCAAAATGAAAGTTAAAATTGTGGCTGTTGAGGGAGGAAGGGCACATATTACGTGCAGGGGAACTGCGGTTGAAGACGGCTATGCTTCGCCGGTCAAAGCAGTTAAGTTTACAGGGGACTGCTGGCTGCCGCTTGTTGTCAAAGGTCTTGACATGTCAGGGTACGGGGGAGCATTAAATGGGCTATCTGAGAATCAGAAGGTTGTAGGGATACATGGATTTAATCGAATACTTTTATGGCATCACCAAGGTGGATGTTTCTGATGAAACGGCGTTATTGCCCCGATATAATTTATTTAGTATGTACGCAAAGTATCAGAAGACATTTGATATGAAACATATGATTTTTATCGCATCCGTATATGGGCAGTATAAGTCCTGTCTGTTTGCGGGAGCAGAAATGCCGGGTGTCTATTATTTTGACACGGCAGAGGGGGAAAAGCGCATTTTCTATAAGTTCTGTGACACTTTTACGGAATTTTTGAATCTGGTGGTAACTGACGAGGCGTAACTATTATTTAAGAGGTACAATATGGAGCTGAATATCAATTCTCCCGCCTATTTCAGCGATCAGTATGGCGTTGATGACGAAGTATACAGGTATTGCCGAAGCCTGTATGCTTTCTTTCAGGACAAAGAATACAGTGAGACGTTGTCGGTCATAGGAATTACCCCGGTGATCGCCCCAAAAGAACTGTATGAGCAGGGGGTGTGGAAAGAGCATACAAAGGTCGTATCTCTGGGAGCGTGCGCGATCATCAGTATCAGAATGGATTTTGAAAGTTATTACGAGGCGGACAGCAATGGGAAAATAGAACTGATCCGGGAAATGATCGTTAAGGCTGTCAGAAAGATAAAAGCAAAAGGTAAGTTTGACTGGGAAAGATTTAGGGACGATCTGATGAATTTTTCAGACTGAGACATTAGGAAACGTATGGAGGGCTTATGAAACAGGAAAGGGGCGGCAATGGATTCTACAAATGAACTTGGCAGATGTTTTGAGCGGATTGGCGGTTACTGCAACAGTGCAGAATACGGGAAAGCGCGGGAAGAACTTGACAAAATCGAGCCATACTGCAAAACGCCTGCCGATAAGGCGCGTTTACACTATTCGCGCGGCTATATCAACTATGCGACGGTAAGCCAGCTTTCTGCCCTTCTGGAATATCGGAGAGGGCTGCGGGAAGATCCCACTGATCCCTTGAAACTGAAAAAGGATTGCAAATACGCCGTAAAACTGATCAAAAAGGAATATGCCGAGCTGCAAAGGGTAGTTGCGGATATCGTTAACATGATAAATCTGCGGTACCATGAGATTCCAGAGGAAAACAAAGCGGAAGTTGATGAGAAGACGTTTCAGCTGCTTTTGGGATTTCACCAGAGTATCAGACCGCCGCGTATTGACAATATCATTTTAGGATTTCCAAAAGAGGATATCTTTCTCGGATTCGGGGATTACTATGCGAAGCTCACAGGAGAAAAGCAGGAAGAGGCAAAACGATTTCTGGAAGAGGCGTATCAGATTACAGACCGGGAAAGTTTTTTGGCGTGTATCCGCGACAATCCGAACCTGCATATGGACGGTTATATCGACGATGCCATAGCATATCTGAATGATGAATCAGCTTTTGCTGTCGATACACTGGATGAGGATGAAAAGTTGTGCTTTCTGGCTAAGGCGGAGTTTGTAAAGTCGTTTGCAAACTATCTGCCAGATGCAGGCGTCATTGCATGGGATATGAGCAGACAGATAGGACTGACGCGGCTGGCGTTTGCCTGTGATATGATCAATGAAGAAGAGTACTGCCACGGTATGGACGACATGTCCCGGATATTAAAGGCGGGGCTTAAATCCTTTGAGGAATACGCGCGGTCATTTATATTCGGGTCGGCGCTATTTTTCTTCAAGGTGAAGTCTATGAATATCAATAAAGCGACCGATTTTATGTTCAGTATCTTCGGGTATCTGGATATGAGTGATCTGCGCAATACAAAGTGGATGAAGTAATCTGTAAGCCTGTCTGATCGGTCGGACGGTTATGCCGTCCGACCATTCTCATCATAATAGGAAATCAGTTGTTCCCGGCACCGCAGAAACAGTTTTCCGAGTTCCGGGTCAAAATGGGTTCCCAGCGATTCTTCTATGATCTGAAAGGCGCTGTCGTAGTTCATGCTGTCCTTATAACAACGTTTGCTGACCAGCGCGTCAAACACATCCGCCAGCGCCATGATCCGTGCCTCCGGCGGGATATCCAGCCCGGAAAGGTGTTCCGGGTAGCCTTCCCCGTTCCATTTTTCATGGTGGTAGTGGGCAATATTTTCCGCGATCTGGATAAAGGCTTCATCCTCAACGCCCTGCAGTACCTTTGCGACGATTTCCCCGCCTTTACCGGCGTGATCTTTCATTTCCTCAAATTCGTTCGGGGTAAACTTTCCCGGCTTTCGCAAAATGCGGTCGTCCACAGCCATTTTCCCGAGATCGTGCATGGGCGCCGCCTTTGTCACATAGGTGAGGAACTCTTTGGTAAATCCGTAAGCCGCCTCCACGTGCTCCAGTTCTTTTGTGAAAATCCGAATGACTTCGCTGGTCCTCTTTACATGGCCTCCCGTGCTGCTGTCACGGCTCTCGATCATGTCCGCCATGCCGAGCAGCATTTTGTCCTGCATACTGCTTATATGCGCCGTCTTTTCTTCCACAGCCTTTTCCAGTTCTTCGTTGTAATCATGTAAAAGGCGTATGTATTCCCTTCTCTGTGTTTCGTCCTCCAGTTCCACCATAAGCCCGATTTTTCTTTTTTTTGTACCATGGAATAGTGGTTTGATGGTGCATCTCAGTTCTTTATCTTTTGTGAGGATATAGTATTTTTGCGCGTCGTTATTGTGCGCCTTTTCAAGTCTTGCGGCAATATTTTCATACAGAAAAGGGGTCTCTTTACCGATCGGGTCATCCATGCGGAGGTCTGCGATTTCGGGAAGATATTCCTTTACCTTTTCATTGCAGCCAAGATACCGGTGCTGGTTGTCGAATACCAGATAGCCGTAGGTGCTGTGTTCTTCCAGTGCGTTTGCGATAGTATCCGATACTTCATACATGCCGATCCGGCGGATCAGAGAGAGGATCAGTATTTCGTCCAGCAGATAGACAAAGGTCATCCACTCAATCCGGGAATGCAGCATTCGCTCTCCGGCGTAGACACCGATAGATATAATCTGGGCAAGGAAAAGGGAAAGGATGACTTTGTAGGAAATCTTTTTCCGCTGGGAAAAGGAAGCCGCCAGTATCCACATACCGAGTGCCATACACAAAAGTACATAGACCGGATAAAGGCTGTGCATGGGACCGTACTCTTTTTCCAGGAAGGATACGCCGTCAATCTGGGTCAGAGAGACGCTGCTGTAAAAATCTGTCCGCAGGCCGACTTGAAAGACATAATAAATGACAACGGAGGCGAACAGGACGAGAAAGAGCAGCAGTACATGGTTTACCTGCCGGCGGCACAGATTTGCGATGCTTACGAAAAGCAGGATGGGAACGAGCACGCCGCCCAGATAGACCAGATTATTGCCCCGGATGGCGTTTTCCAGAGAAGAGGACGTGCAGATCGAGTAGTAGCCGAAATTTCCGATAGAGATCGCCACAAAAAGGAGCAGATAATTGGTTATTTTCTGCTTTTGCCCGATTTTTACCAAGAGCATGAAAAAGATCACAGACATGATAAACGCGATACCATAAAGCGGAATAATCATAGGAAATACCCTTCTTTCTGACAGATTAAAAACCTTTGACCGGTTTCATGTTTATACATTATACAGCGGGCATCAAAAAACAAGGGTTCTGGCAGAAACGTCAATTTTCTGGCAAAAACGGCGGTGAAAACAAAAGTGTGGCAATTGACAAAGGGCAGAAATAGCGAATATGATTAGGGTAAAAAATGCGGCATTCTCCGCAGAGCGGAATATAAAAGGGGTGTATGGTGAAACTGGCGTTTGTGGATGATGAAAAAGAATATACGATGGAAATGGAAAGGATCTGCCGGGAATTTGGTGTGGAGAACCACTGTGGGATTGAGACATGTTCTTTCTCGGATGCGGCGGCTTTTCTGGACGCCTTCCGGGAGGGTAGTTTTGATCTGGTTTTTATGGATATCTATATGGACGGTATGGATGGGGTTTCGGCGGCGGCAAGGATGCGGGAACGGGACAAAAACTGTCTGCTTGTCTTTCTCACTTCCAGCGCGGAGTTTATGCCGGAGGCTTTTTCCTGTCATGCCTTTGAGTATGTGACAAAACCTTTTTCTGAAGAGCGCATTGCGGCTGTGCTTGGGGACGCTCTGAAGGTGCGCCCGGACACGGCAAAGTATATAGAGATTCAGAGCGACAGAAGAATGGTTCCCGTTTTGCTTGGCAGCATTGCCTACGCTGTCACGGATGCGCATTATCTGGATATCGGACGGGCGGATGGCGTTACGCTCCGCAGCCGTATGACACTTGCCGCATTTCTGGATCAAATAGGAGAGGACGCCCGATTTATCACGATAAACAAAGGAATCGTCGTGAACGCCGACTATATTCTGACATTTGAGGATAACTGCTGTATACTGGAAAGCGGATTACAATTTCCTGTCCGGGTGCGGGATTTTTTGAAAATCGAACAGGCGGTGCGGGATTATCATTTTAAGAAAATACACGAGCGGCAGTCCCTCTCGGCGGGGCGGCATGGAAAGAAGGAGGGCTGACTATGGATATGGAAAAGTGGCTGCCTGCATGGCTGCAGCTTCTGGTGCTGCTCCCGGTTGCGATTTCCTGTTATCTTCCGGCAAAGAATCAGATGAGACATACGCCCTTAAAAACGGCAGGCATGTGTTTTGCCCTGTTGTTTCCCTGTTCCCTGCTCGGCGCGTGGCTCCATGGAACATTTGAGATCAGTGTAAACACCGTGCTTCTGCTGTGTCTGATACTTTTTTTCTTTTTCTACCGCCGCACGCTGAAAACAGATCTGCCCCGGGCGCTTGCCATATTCGTGGGTGTCTGTGCGGTACAGACTTTTCCGTTACAGTTCGCTTACGCATTTGACGCACGGCTCCATCCCCTGTCCGGGGCGGTACAGATTTCCAAGGAAGCGGCTCTGCTGCAGCTTATTCTGGCATGTCTGATGCCCATTGCGGCGGCAAGCCTCTCCCTGCGTTATTCCGCGTGGGCGGTTGACAATCTGGATATCCCTAAGGTATGGTATTTAACGGTAGCGCTGTCTGCGGTGTTTCTGATTTTTAATGTGCTGGCTGTGCCGCATTCTTACAGCACGCTTTACGCCGGGCGGATGTATTCTTTGTTTCTGTTGTTTGAGTGCGGCGCGCTGTCCGTGCTTATTCTTATTTATCTGCTTTTTTATCGGTGTGCCAGACTGATCATGGAACATGCCAGACTGAAGGAGCACACCCAGCTCCTTGAGATGCAGATGCATCAGTACCGCACCTTGCAGGATTACATGCAGCAGACCAAAAGACTGCGCCATGATTTCCGTCACCACCTGCGGCTGCTGTCCTCCCTTGCAGGAAAGGGTGATCTGGAGGGAATCCGGTCACATCTGGCAGAATACGAAATCCGAATGACGGAAAACGTGCCGGTAAACTACTGCGCCAACGGTTCGCTGAACGCCCTGCTTGCCTATTATCATGGAATGGCTGTGCAGGAGAACATTCGCACGGACATGAACATCAACCTGCCGGAGCCGCTGACCATCTCAGAACTGGATCTGGCTTCCCTGCTCGGGAATCTGATGGAAAATGCCATCGCGGGATGCAGAACCTTGCCGGAGAAAGACAGATATGTTTGCCTGACGGCGGAAGTGCGCCATCAGAACAGTTTGTATGTGGTTGTTACCAACAGCTTTGACGGGATCGTCCGAAAAGGGCAGGACGGGTATCGTTCCACAAAGCATAGCGGAAAGGGGACGGGGCTCGCTTCTGTTGCCGCCATCGCGGAAAAGTACCATGGGTCGGCGGACTTTTCCAACAGTGACAGGGAGTTTTTTGCGGATGTGGCTATGAAAATCTGAGAAATGATTGTAGAATATACTCTATAACGAAAACAGACTGACAGGAAATGATAGGGAGAAAGAAGGAACGATATGGATAAGAAAACAAAACAGAATTTGCTGATCGTGATTGTGGGAGTGGGATTATTCGCGGCTTTGATGAATCTTCACGCGGTAATCCTCTTTCTGGAAAAGGGCATAGGGATCATCCTGCCGATTATCGTCGGCGGTATACTGGCGTTGTTTATCAACGTGCCTATGATGGGCATCGAGAAACGGCTCCGAAAGCTGCTGCAGAAAAGGAAAAAACAGCCCTCCGACAAGTTTTACCGTCTCGTCTCGTTCCTGCTCACTTTTGTCTGCGTGGCGCTGGTGCTTACGCTCGTGTTTACCCTCCTCATACCGGAGCTTGTAAATTCCACGAAGGGACTTTATCTGCAAATAGAAGCGCGCCTGCCGGAGTGGATCGCATGGCTGGAGAGTCTGGACCCGGAGGCGGCATGGCTGGAGGAAATGCTTGCGGATATCAATCTGGATAAGATTATGCAGAATATCGGAGTTGGCGCCAATTTCTTTCTGGAGAGTGTGGTGAGCACGGTATCCTCCGCCGCGAGTATTATGATAACGGCGGCTTTCGGGCTGATTATCAGTATTTATCTGGCGCTTGGAAAAGAGCAGATAGGGGGACACGCCAGAAAGCTGTTATATGCCTATCTGAAGCCTGCATGGGCGGAAAATGTCCTTCATGTCAGCCGGACATTTGGCAGGTGTTTTGCCAATTTCCTGTCGGGTCAGTGCGCGGAAGCGGTAATACTCGGGATACTGATGTTTGTCGCGTTCACGATCTTTAAACTGCCCTATGGAAGTCTGGTCGGCGTGCTGACGGCAGTCTGCGCGATTATCCCTTATGTCGGGGCTTTTTTGTCCGGCGCGGTCAGCGTGGTTCTGGCGTTTCTGATCAGTCCTGCGCTGGCGGTCCGCTGTCTGATCGTCTATCTGGTGGTCCAGTTTGTGGAAAACCAGTTTATCTATCCGAGGGTTGTGGGGGGCTCGGTGGGACTTCCGCCGTTATACACGCTTGTTGCGGCAATGATCGGCGGAAAACTTTTCGGGATTATGGGAATTATATTCTTTATTCCGATTATGGCGGTGGTGATTGAACTGGTGAAGGAGGATGCGGGGAAGCGTCTGAGCCGGAAGGGGAATCCTGCCGTATAAAATCTGATACATCATATGAATATGGCAACAGGGTTATCGGTGATTATATTTGACACAGAATCAAATATGGTCACCGATATTTTTATCTAATTTGGTAAAATAGAGAAAAAGAATCTAAGATTTGGCTAAACAAGATTATGGCGGGAATGTGAGAAGAGCTGATGTCTGATGCTGTGACAGGGAGGTTCAGATGAAATATGTAAATGCAAATGAGGTTCTGCCAGAGGAACTGCTTGCCATGATACAAGAGCATTATGACGGCGGTTATCTGTATATACCGAAGCACAATGAGCGCAGGGCAACCGGGCAGACTGCCTATAAGAAGGAGCTGGCGAAACGCGATCAGCGTATTTTTTTGATGCACCTTGAGGGCAGGACGAAGGGACAGCTTGGAAATATCTTTCACTTGTCAAAGTCAAGTGTCAGAAGAATTATCGCAAAAGAAAAGGCGGGGTATCGGAATATGAAAGGAATCATAGAGGAAATTCTGCCCGTGTGGGGCATGGAGGGTGGACAGGTCGTGCAAATATACCCTTCCGCATGGGAGATCGACGGCTCTTATGTGATCAAGAGATACGAGGACAAAGAGCAGATGGAGAGAAACGGTAAGATAGCGACGCTGTTGTCCGCGTGCGGGATTCCGGTTGCGGAGACTGTTTGCGCCAAAAACGGGGAAAGTTATGCCGTGCACAAAGACGCATATTTCCTCCTGTCCAAAAAACTGCGGGGAAGCAATCTTTCCGACAGGAAAGACCTGACAGTTGCCCATAAAATGGGAAGCGCGATTGCAAGACTGCACGACGCTTTTTGGCAATGTGAAAAGAAAATGGCATTTTGGGATAACAGCCTGTTAAAAGAGATACAGGGTTGGGTTCTGGAAACGTTTGACCGTAACGGGTGGCAGATTCTTGACAGGGAAGCGTATGACAAGGCGGCAGAGGCGCTGGAGGCTGTCTATTACGAGCTGCCCAAACAGCTCATTCACAGGGATGTCCATTTCGGGAATTTTTTGTTCTGTGAGGGAGAATTGTCCGGCTATATTGACTTTGATCTGAGCCAGAGAAATATCAGAATCTTTGATGTCTGCTATTTTTTGACGGGGCTGTTGTCGGAGGAGACGGACGACGTCTTTACGCGGGAGGAGTGGCTTGCCAGTGTGAAAGCGGTGATAGCCGGTTATGAAAGCGTCAATCCTCTTTCCGAGAAAGAAAAGTCGGCGGTTCCCTGTGTGATGGCATGTATCGAGATGTTATGCGCGGCGTATTTTATCCGTGTGAAAGATACAAAGTGCGCAGCGGACGCCTGTCAAGTACGCCGAATGATACAAGACTGTGAGAGGGATATTTTGGCATCGGCAGGGGTGTTGTAGGAAACTGTGGATTCATCCGTGTTTCCATAAAGGTACGATATGATAACTGATACGATCAATGGAATAAGCCTGCATCTGCATACTGAAAAATCCCTGTTTTCTCCAAAACACATTGACAAAGGGACACTGGCAATGCTTTCAAATGTGGACTTGCAGGGCGGGCAGAAAATACTGGATCTGGGATGCGGGTATGGCGTGATCGGCATCTACGCGGCACACTTTGCGGGCGCAGAGAATGTGACGATGGCTGACGTCAATTCCGTTGCCGTCGCCTTTGCAAAGAAGAATGCCGCTTATAACGGTATGCAGGACATTTCTGTCTTTCAAAGCGATGGCTTTTCCCATGTCACGGAGCGGGACTTTGATCTGATTCTCTCCAATCCTCCTTATCACGCGGATTTTGGCGTGCCGAAAAGATTCATAGAAGAGGGATTTCATCATCTGAAGGCTGGCGGCAGAATGGTTATGGTCACCAAAAGGTATGCGTGGTACAAAAATAAGTTGCAGTCTGTGTTCGGCGGGGTTAAAGTGGTAGAAGAGGGCGGGTATTATATTTTTATCTCGCAGAAAAGGGAAGTGCGCAGGATGCGGAAGGAAAGGAAATCAGAACTTTCCAGAAAACTGCGGAGAAAGTACAGATGAACAGAAAAGAGGAAGGGATATGGAATTGGATGTTAAGGCATTTTGGAATGCGGTTCTGCAACAGGATGCAGATGCGATTCGCGAATATTTTCATTCGGATGCGTGGGTGAACTGGCATAACACGAACGAACATTTCACTGTAGAGGAATTTATTCGGGCGAACTGCGAGTATCCCGGCGAGTGGGATGGGGAGATAGAACAGATTTTTACTGCTGATACGCATATCATTACCGCCACCCATGTGTACAGCAAGGATAAACAGATGTCGTTTCATGTGACTTCCTTTATTCATGTTGTGGAGGGAAAAATAGCCTCTGTGGAAGAGTATTGGGGTGATGACGGGGAGGCGCCTCAGTGGCGGCTGGATAAAAAAATTGGAAGTAAGATTAGCAAAGGAGGTCACATGGTTTATTCCGATTGCTCCGTGTGATACAGCAGATGCGGTGGCGCGGTTATGTACGGCTTATGAGCAGGCAATTGCGAGCGAGAAAGTGGATTCTCTTTTTTGTGTATCCATCCTTTTAATGATGGAAATGTAACACAGAGGCACTTGCAGAAAGCGGCGCAAACAGCGGTAAACTGCTTTGTATATAAAATTGAATAACGTATATGCCAAAGGACATTTCATCTTTTTTGGTGGATGTCCTTTTCTTTGAATGTTTCTGTTTTTACACAAAATATTCGTTATGACTCCCATTTCGTGTAAATTTGAAATAACTGTTTTTGTTTTTGCTCAAAACAGTTGTAAATACTGCCATTTTGCTCTACAATAAAAACAAGGCGGTGATAAAATGGATTTATATAAAGAACTTGCGGCTATGCGCTGTTTTACGCGGGATGGACTTGCCAAGCGGCTCGGCTCGGCTAGCGCGGCAGCCTGGCAGATACGAAAGTTTTTAGAAAAGGGGTATATTGAGCGGGTTCGCCGTGATTTGTATGTGGTTATGAGTTTGGAAACCGATCAGCCGATTCCAAACCGTTTCCAGATTGCCTCTAGTGTGGCGGAGGATGCCTACGTTTCCCATCATAGTGCTTTTGAGTATTATGGCTATGCAAATCAGGTGTTTTATGAGGTGTATGTAGCAACAGGAAAACGGGTACGGCCCTTTTCTTATGACGGGATTGATTATTGCCCTGTGAGGCATAGGGGAATAGAAGGTGTTGTGGAAATGGGAAATGGCGTTCGTGTGACTTCCTTAGAACGGACAGTAATTGACAGCATTGCGGATTTTGAAAAAATTGGCGGACTTGAAGAGCTGCTGCGCTGTATGCTGCTCATTCCATCTCTTTCATCGGATCATCTGCTTTCTTCTCTGGATTTATATCATTGCGGAAAACTTTATCAAAAAACCGGATATATCCTTGAAATGTTTCAAGGGGATTTTGGGCTGTCGGATTTCTTTTTTGATGAATGTGAGAAACACTTGCCGGACAGCAAAACATATTTCAGTATCCAAAAGGATGGATTTGTGTTTCATAAGCGGTGGCGGCTTTTTGCGCCGGAAAATTTAAGGGTGCTGATTGATAAGGGGGTAAATGACTATGATGCAATATGACCGGATTACACTTGGACGGCAGGCAAAGGGACTTGGGTTTGCACGTGATACTTTAGAAAAAGTATGCCGGCTCGCGGATGTTTTGGCTTTCATGGAAAAAGACCCGCTGTTGTCAGACAGCCTTGCGCTCAAAGGCGGAACAGCGATCAACCTTACGATTTTTGACTTGCCCCGGCTTTCGGTTGATATAGACCTTGATTTTTCAAAAGAGGTTGAACGTGAGGCTATGCTGGAGGAAAGAAAAAAGATTACAGAACATATCCAGAAATACATGGCTGCGGCAGGTTATCAGCTTAACGCAAAATCAAAACAGTATCATGCGTTGGACTCTTTTGTTTATGAATATGTGAATGCCGGAGGAATGAAGGATAATCTGAAAATTGAGATCAATTATATGCTTCGCGCACATATCCTTCCTGTGTCCAGAAGGCGGGCAAACCTGCCCTGGCAGAAAGAACCTCTTACCGTATTATGTATTGATCCCCTTGAAATTTTTGGCGCTAAGATCGTGGCACTTTTAAACCGAACCGCAGCCAGAGATTTATATGATATTTTCAATCTGCAAAAATACGGATTGTTTGACGAAAGCGAAGAACCGCTGTTACGCAAGTGCGTTGTATTTTACAGCGCTATTGCGGCAGAGAAAGCGCCGGAAAGTTTTTCTTTCAGTCACATCATGCAGCTTGCCCCGCAGAGGATTAAAACAGATTTGATTCCGGTTCTGCGCTGCGGGGAACATTTTGATCTGGAATTTGCACAGAAAAATACGATGGAATATTTGAAAAGTTTTCTGTTTCCTGAGAACAGCAGAGAATTTGAATTCTGGCAGTCATTTAATAATCAGGAGTACCGACCTGATCTGTTGTTTTCTGATGATGAATTTCTGAATAGAGTCAAACGGCATCCTATGGCGCTTTGGAAATGTGGCGGCAGAGTAAAAAGTGATCCAAAGAATTAAAAATACATAAAACCATAAAAGAGCTGTCTGATACAGCAGCTACTTTTTGATCTTCCCATCGTACCATTGCCAGACGGAAATGGGAGAACGAGTCCATTGCTTACTACACCAGATTTGAAGTGCGTGTAGGAATTTTTACGGAAAATGAAGGTATCAGTAGCGCCTATGATATTGTAAAAAATATACAAAAGAAAAAGTCGGGGGCAGAAAAAGGAATGAGGTGGCAGAACTGAAACGGATTGCGATATGTGACGATGAAATAGGTACCTGCTCTGATTTGGAAAAAATGATCTTGGATTTTGCGGACTGCCGTGGTTTGCGGATTGAAACGGAAGTTTTTTATTCTGGAGAGACGCTTTATCATTCGATTGAAGAACAGTGTCTGTATGATCTTATTTTTCTGGACATCCAGCTTTTGGAGATGGATGGTGTTCAGGTCGGCAGGCAGATTCGGGAACATCTTGGCAACGATAAGATCAGCATTGTTTATATTTCCTCCAAAGAAACCTATGCCATGAGTCTGTTTAAGATACGTCCTTTGGACTTCCTGATCAAGCCGCTTGCCAAAGAGAATGTGGACGCTGCATTGGAGCAGTTCATAAGGCTTAGTGAAGCCAATAAAAATGAATTCTATTATCGTATAGGGAAGTCGGTCTGCAGGCTGTATTTGGACGAAATACGCTACTTTGCCTGCAATGGCAGGAAAGTTGAAATATATAGCAGCTTGGGACAGAAGGAATTTTATGGTGCCATGCAGGAGGTATGGGGGCAGGTGGCAGGAAAAGGGTTCTGGATCATCCATAAGTCCTATATCGTAAACACAGCGTTTGTTTCGATTTATCATTATGATTCAGTTCAGATGACAGATGGTACGCGTCTGCCGATCAGTCAGAAGTACCGAAAAACAATGAAAGAGAACTTAGCAGAAAGATATCAAAGGGGATGAGTCAAATGTCTGCCATGAAAAGCTTTGTTGTTATACTGGCGGCAGTCCGCATCTGTCTCTATATGCGCTGTTTTTTTACCTGCATTGGGAAGTATAGGGTTTCTAAGAAAATTGTAATAGCTGTCTTTGCGGTATTGTGGATATTTGAGGGGTTTCTTGTGGGCATTTCCCATATCAAGCAGGGAATCACCCTGATGGATCTGTTCTTTTTACTGGTGGAAATTCCGTTTTTGTCCGCGATGTCTTTTTGTTATCAAGGCAAAGCAACCAGACGGCTGCTGATGGCAGTTATCCTCCCAACAGTATACTGGATTGGTAAATGGAACATTGAATCTGTCTTGTTTGTGGCAGTTACTGACAGTCGCCAGTATTTGATTGCCACATCCATTTCCGTCAGTCTGTTTTTTGTTTTTGGGTTAATTTTGGAAAAGGCAGGGAAATCCCGGCAGGAACGGGAGCGTGAGCTGTTGGAACAGGAGGTTCGTATCTATGAGAACCAGTTTGCTATTATAAGGCAGTCACAGCATAATATCCGCGCCTTGAAGCATGATATGAAGCATCACATAAAAATGCTCACGGATATGGTATCAGAAGGTGAAAATGAAGCAGCGCTTAAGTACCTTGTGTCTATGGGGGCGTTTATGGAAAACAGTGAGGAACACGTCGTCACTGGAAACGAAAAGATTGACAGCATCCTAAATTATATGATTTCAAAGGCAAAAGGTTCAAGTATTGATATCTCTTGGAAAATCCAGATTCCGGAGCATCTGGATATCCCTGTTTTTGATATCAATGTGATTCTGAGTAACCTGTTTGAAAATGCCCTGAATGCCTTGGCAGATGTGATAGAACCGACATTCCACATCATGATGAAATATGACCGGGGCATCCTCTGTATCAGCACACAAAATAATTGTTCCGGGAAAAAACGGACATTCGGGGCTTCTGAGGGGCATGGGTTTGGGCTGAAAAACATCCGAAGGATTGCAGAAAAGTATCATGGAAGCCTGACGGTAACAGAGCGGGATGGGGATTTCCAGATCAGTGTCCTCCTGTTTTTGGAAGATGCAGAATGAATTTCTTTATATATGACATAAAGTGAGTGGGGAGTCCGGCAGAATATTCCGGACTTCTCATTTTTTACCCGCAAACGTTTAATTTTTGCAAGGCGCCGCCATAGAAGAAACGATCTGTTATGCTGAAAACATAAATAGTGCTTTGAAAGGAGTAGTGTTTATGGAGGCGCGGAAAAAACGGTATTGTTTGATTGACGGCATCAGGGGCTTTGCAGTTGTTAACATGGTGGTATTTCACTTTTTGTATGATGTATTTATTGTATATGGGAGGAACCCGCTTTGGTATGGACTTCCTGCAATCCACATCTGGCAGCAGATGATATGCCAGACCTTTATTTTTATTTCTGGATTTGTATGGAAGTGGGGGATGGAGGGAAATCTGTGGCGTGGTCTGCGGTTCAATATGTATGGTTTTATTATTTCGTTTGTTACCCTTATTGTTATACCGTCGGAAACCATTTGGTTCGGGATATTAAATTTTATGGGATGTGCAGTCCTGCTGATGTTCCCGCTCCGAAGGGCGGTAAAAAAAGTATCTCCGATGTGGGGATTGGGAATCTGTTTTGTGCTGTTTATTCTCTGCAAGCGGATACAGTATGGCTATATTGGGATTGGGGGAGGTATGCAGGTCTCGGCAGCATTTTATTCTATAAAGATTCTGACACCGCTTGGCTTCCCTTTTCCGGGATTTCGGTCAAGCGACTATTTCCCTCTGATTCCATGGATGTTTCTGTATCTGTGCGGGTATTTTTCCAATGAAATATTTAGGGAGAATGACACATGGAAAACAATCGCCCGGCATAAGGTTCCGATTTTATCCGCTATCGGGAGCAGGACGATTTGGATTTATCTGCTCCACCAGCCGGTGAGTATGCTGGTCTGCAGTCTGGTATTTGGTTAATGGAGGATGGTCATGGACACAGTACATCAGGCTGCCCATGGCGCGGCATTTTTCTTTTATACCATTTTATTTCCAGTTATGGTATGATAGTTCAATACTGGCATGAATACATTTTTGATCATAAGCAAAAGGAGGAAAACACGATGAAAGTTCTCATGATCAACGGAAGTCCGCGTGTGGGAGGCAACACATCCATCGCCTTAAAAGAGATGGAGCAGATTTTTGCGGCGGAGGGCGTGGAGGCGGAAACGATCCAGATCGGAAACAAGGATATCCGTGGCTGCATCGCCTGCGGGACATGTGCGGACAAAGGGAAATGTGTGTTTGACGACATGGTGAATGAGACGGCGTCGAAATTTGAGGCGTGCGACGGGCTGGTGATCGCGTCGCCGGTTTACTATGCGTCCGCAAACGGCACGCTGATTTCCTTTTTAGACAGGTTGTTTTACAGCACGCCTTTTGACAAGAGCATGAAGGTAGGGGCGAGCGTGGTGGTGGCAAGGCGGGGAGGCATGTCGGCGACCTTTGACGAGATGAACAAGTATTTTACGATCTGCGGTATGCCGGTGGCGTCCAGCCAGTACTGGAACAGCGTCCACGGCAGGGTGCAGGGCGAGGCTGCGCAGGATGCGGAGGGGCTGCAGACGATGCGCGCGCTTGCCAGGAATATGACTTTCCTGATGAAGAGCATTGCGCTCGGGAAGGAAACTTACGGTCTGCCGGAGAAGGAGCCTGTGCAGAGAACGAATTTCATCCGTTAACCTTTGGCAGTACATATTTTTCGGAGTAGAAGGCATACTGATCTTTGTAATAAGGGCTTTCCTTCTTCATTACGGAAAGGGAATGGTGCAGATTCATGCTGTTTTCCGCAGCGTCCAGGATGCAGATGGCGATGTTGGAACAGTGGTCTGCCGCCCTTTCCAGATTGGTGAGAAGGTCCAGCCAGATGAAGCCAGTCTCGATGGAGCAGATCCCTTTTTTCAGACGCCTTACATGGGCGTTTCGCATGTGGGTTTTCAAATCGTCGATGACCTGTTCCAGCGGTTCTATATTTCGTGACAGTTCCAGATCGTTTTGTACAAAGGCGCTACAGGAGAGCGTCATAATTTCTGATACGGCGCTGCAGAGCACGTCCAGTTCTTTTAAGGCTTCGGGGGTGAACTGCAGTTTTTTGTCCTTTAATTCTTCCGCGGATTTTAAAATATTGATACTATGGTCGGAAATCCGCTCCAGATCGCCGATCACTTTTAACATCATGGAGACGCTGCCGCTGTCGGCGTCGCTCATCTGATAGCTGCTCAGTTTCACAAGGTAGGTTCCCAGCATATCTTCATAGTGATCGCACTTTTCTTCCGCTTCCTGCACTTCCTTTGCGGTCTGCCTGTCATAGCGGGTCAGCAGTTTCATCCCGTTTTTCAAAGACGTGGTGGAGATTTCCGCCATTTCCCGCACCAGCGTATAGCATCTGTCCAGCGCGATATGGGGCGCGGCGAGGAGTCTTTCGTCCAGTATGGAGGCGGTTTCCTTCACTTCGGCGTCGGGGACGAGCTTCACCGCCAGCTTTTCCAGAAGGGCGGAGGTGGGAAGTAGTATGAGGGTGCACAAAATGTTAAAGGCGGAGTGGGTGAGCGCGATACCAAACAGGGATGCGGATTCATCCAGAAACGCGGGCTTTACAAACAGGGACACGGGGAGAAAGACGAGGAGCAGGATCAGTGTTCCAAGAATATTAAAGGACAGATGGACGACTGCCGCCCGTCTGGCATTCTTCGTCGTGCCGAAGGAGGAGAGGAGGGCAGTTGCGCAGGTGCCGATATTCTGTCCCATGATGATGGGCATGGCGGCGCCGTAGGAGACCTGTCCCGTGGAGGCGAGCGCCTGCAGGATGCCGACGGAGGCGGAGCTGGACTGTATCACCGCCGTGAGCACGGCACCCACGATGATACCGAGGACGGGATTTTTAAACAGGATAAACATCTGCTGGAATGCGGGCACGTCGGCAAGCCCCGATACCGCGGAGGACATGGCGTCCATGCCGAACATCAGGGTGGCAAAACCTAAGAGGATGGTGCCGGAATCCTTTTTCTTGCTTGTCTTTCCAAACATAAAAAGAAGGATGCCTGCCGTTGCCAGAATGGGCGTGAAGGAGGTGGGCTTGAGCATCTTGACAAAAAGGTTGTCGCTGGAAATGCCGCTTAAGCTTAAAAGCCATGCGGTGACGGTGGTGCCCACGTTTGCCCCCATGATCACGTTGATTGCCTGTTTTAAAGTCATCACGCCGGAGTTGACAAAACCTACCACCATCACGGTTGCGGCGGAAGAACTCTGGATCACGGCGGTGACGACCAGACCCGTCAGAAAGCCGGCAGTTTTATTCTGGGTCAGTCTGGCGAGCAGCAGCTTCAGACTCCCCTCCGCGCGCCGTTCCAACGCTTCGCTCATCACGCTCATGCCGAACAGAAACAGGCTTAAGCCGCCGGCAAGTGCCAAAATATCAAAAATATCCATAACCGTTGTATCCCCCGCTTTCAGTAACTCAAGGATAGTTTGCACATTCTTCTGTACTTTAAACAGAAGATGAAGGGAATTGGCTGGAATCTATATTTACTTGTTTTTCTCTGGGACATGGCTGGCAGGACTGTGATGACAACGGAATCGGTGTCTGTCACATAAACGCGGAGCCTGATGAAATTGCCAGTTTGGATATTTGTTTTAGCAGAGCAGGTCAGACTTGTTTCAGAGCCACCGCTTTTTTGATTGCCTCGAAGCTTTCCTCGCTTAAGTCGTGTTCCATCCGGCAGGCGTCCTCCAGCGCGGTCTTTTGGCTTACGCCGATGCTGACCAGCCAGTCGGAGAGGATGGTGTGGCGCTCCAGCACGTTTTCGGCGCGTTCCCGTCCGCTTTCGGTGAGCGTGATAAAGCCGTTTTCGGACATGGTGATATAAGCCTTCTCGCGCAGGTTTTTCATCGCCACGCTGACGCTTGGCTTGGAGAAGTTCATTTCGTTTGCGATATCTATGGAGCGGACCTGTCCCAGCTTTTTCTGCAGCATGAGGATGGTCTCCAGATAATCTTCCTGTGATTCGTCCGCACGGTGTCTGATATAACTCATAGGTTTCCTCCAATGTCCCAAAGGGGTCAGTGTAAGCCTTGCCGGTCTCTCGTTTCAGATACTGTCATCATACCATTTTCCGTGGGCAAAGACAACAAAAACAGGGGCGCTTTTGCGACATGCAGCTGCGGGTTGAAATGATCCGTGATGGAAATATTTTGGAAAAGGGGATTGACAAAGAAGGAGGGTTATATTAAACTAACTTTTGGTTAGCCAATACTAACCAAAAAGGAAGTGAGAGGAAGAACTATGATAGGAGCGGTTCGGAAGGGAGGCATTTATGAATCTGATTGATGCGAGAGTCGGAGAAGAGTACATTGTGAAGGATATCGAGGCGCAGGACGAGGAACTGAGATCTTTTCTCTTTTCGCTGGGCTGTTACAGCGGGGAACCGATTACGGTGATCTCCCATATCAGGGGCGGCTGTGTTGTTTCGATCAAGGATGCCAGATACAATATGGATACTGACTTGGCGGAAGCGATTTCCATATAGTCGGCAGGTTTGCCGCAGGCGCTTCGATCGCAGGCGTCTGCGCCGGACGTTGTAGATCTGCTTTGCGCAGTCTGGCGGGTGGTCGTTCATGGCAGGGGGAGCGACAAATTTTTTTGTCCGATAGTTAGTTAAAACTAACAGCGTGCCTGCAGGAGGAATCTGTGCTGCATAGGAGATTCTGCCCGCGCTTTGGCATTGCATGTTACAAAATCATAAAAAGAGAATAAGGAGGATCGATGAAATGAGAATTGCACTGACGGGAAATCCCAACAGCGGAAAAACCACGATGTACAACGCCCTCACTGGCAGGAATGAAAAGGTGGGAAACTGGGCGGGCGTCACCGTGGAAAAGAAGGAAAGCCAGATCAAGCGGGTTTACTACGACGGGACGGAGGAACTGGTCGCGGTAGATTTGCCGGGGGCGTATTCCATGTCGCCCTTCACATCGGAGGAGAATATCACCAGCACCTATGTGAAGAGCGAGAACCCGGACGCGATCATCAATATCGTGGACGCTACTAATCTGAGCAGAAGCCTGTTTTTTACGACCCAGCTTCTGGAGCTTGGCATTCCGGTGGTGGTCGCTCTGAATAAAAGCGATGTCAACGTGAAGAAGGACACGCAAATTGACGCGGCGCTTTTGTCTGAGAAGCTTGGATGTCCCGTATTGCAGACGGTTTCCACGGCTTCCGGGCATAATGGTCTGAAAGCCGTGGTGGAGAAGGCTGTCACGGTAAAGGGTATGGTACAAAAGGCGCCTTACCGGCAGGGTGAAATTGATCTGCATGACAAGGCCGCGGTGGAGAGTGCAGACAGAAAGCGGTTCGAGTTTGTGAAGGGGATCGTGGATAGCGTGGAGAAACGCAAGGTTTTGACGAAGGAAAAGAATGGACAGGATCGGATTGACGCTGCGCTCACAAGCCCTTGGCTTGGCATACCGATTTTCGCGGTGGTCATGTTTCTGGTATTCTATATTTCCCAATCCACCCTCGGCACGTGGATTGCCGACTGGCTGGTGGGCTGGATTGAAACCTTTCAGGGGGTTGTGGCAGGGCTTGTGGAGGATGCCAACCCTTTCTTACAGTCCCTGCTGGTGGACGGCATCATCGGCGGGGTGGGGGCGGTGGTCGGTTTCCTGCCGCTTGTGATGGTGATGTACTTCCTGATCGCGCTTCTGGAAGACTGTGGCTATATGGCGCGCGCCACGGTGGTGCTCGACCCGGTCTTTAAGCGGGTGGGGCTTTCCGGCAAGTCTGTGATCCCCATGGTGATCGGTACGGGGTGCGCCATTCCGGGCATTATGGCGTGCCGCACCATCAGAAACGAGAGGGAACGCCGCGCCACGGCGATGCTCACGCCCTTTATGCCCTGTGGCGCAAAACTGCCGGTGATCGCACTTTTTGTGGGCGCGTTTTTCCCGGAGACGCCATGGGTCGGCGTGTTGATGTATTTTGCGGGTATCGCGCTGATTTTATTGGGAGCGCTGTTAGTAAATGCGGTGACGGGATATAAATTCAGAAAATCCTTTTTCATCATTGAGCTGCCGGAGTATAAGCTGCCGAGTCTGAAACGGGCGGTCATTTCCATGCTGGGGCGCGGCAAGGCATATATCATCAAGGCGGGAACTATCATTCTCGTATGTAATACGGTGGTGCAGATCATGCAGTCCTTTGACTGGCGGCTGCAGGTGGTGGAAGAGGGAATGGAGCACACTTCCATTCTGGCGTCTATCGCTTCCCCCATTGCCGTTCTTCTCGTGCCGGTTGTCGGTTTTGCGGCGTGGCAGCTTGCGGCGGCTGCGGTCACCGGCTTTATCGCCAAGGAAAATGTGGTCGGCACGCTGGCGGTCTGCTATGGGCTTAGCGCGTTTATCGACACGGAGGAACTGGCGCTTGTGGGAGACGGCAATGTGGTGGCGCAGGCGATGGCGCTCACGAAAGCGGCGGCGCTTGCTTACCTGATGTTTAACCTGTTTACGCCGCCCTGCTTTGCGGCGCTCGGCGCGATGAACGCGGAGATGCAGAGCAGAAAATGGCTGTGGGCGGGCATCGGTCTGCAGATGGGAATGGGATTCACGGTGGCTTTTTTCGTGTACCAGACTGGCACGCTGTTTACTGCGGGAAGCGTTGGAAACGGTTTTGTCCCGGGACTGCTTGCGGTGCTTGCCATGGCGGCTGTGGTCGTATGGCTGGTGCGGCGGACGAACAGACAGTTTGCGATGGAATATGGGATGAAGAAGGCGGCGTAAGATTACGGCGTGTGGACTCGGAATGTCATCGGATATGAACGATGCAAGCGAAATAAAAATGGGAAAAGGAGAAAAGGATGACGAATTTAATTACGGCAGGGGTGCTGTTTGTGGTGATAGGCGTGGCGGGCATCTATCTCGTCAAGGCAAAGAAGAGGGGGCAGAAATGTATCGGCTGTCCTGCCTGCGGGCATTGCGGTACTGACCACGGGAATTGCCGGCACGTTTTATAAAATTAACTATATATTTTCGGATACCGAAGGATTAGAATAGAAGCATAGCGGACGATGGGAAACGGATGCGCGGCGCATATGGTGGAGAAAACAAAAGTGTATCTGCCAGATGTAGAAAGACATGAGAAATATATGGAGGTTTACAGTCGTTACCGCAGGGTGTATGATGCGGTTAGGGGGTTGTTGGAATGAGTGCGCGGTGGAACGCCCGCCGAAAACAACGCAGTAACTATGAAGCCGAAGGCTGGATAGTTATGAGGAAATGGGGGCATATGGATAAAAGAATTCTTTTTATAGGCGGCTCGCCATGTAGTGGAAAGAGCACTGTCGCAGAACGGATTGCAAAGAAATATGGCGCTTTCTATTTCAAGGTGGATGACTTTCTGGAGCAGTTTATGGAAAGGGCGGCACAGACGGGATATCCCGCCTGCAAAAAGTGTATGGAAATGACGCCGGATGAGACATGGATGAGGGAGCCGTCCATCCAGTGTGAGGAGGAGTTTCTGGTCTATGGTGAAATAGCAGCGTTTGTGTTTGAACGGCTGGAAGAGACGGACGCTGATTTGATTGTCACCGAAGGAGCGGCGTACACGCCTCGGGTTATGGGACAGCATGGCGCAGATGACTATATTTCGATTGTTCCCACCCCGGCGTTTCAGATTTCGCATTATAGGGAACGGGAATGGGTGCCCTACATCCTGCGGGACTGCACCGATCGGGAAGCGGCTTTTGACAACTGGATGCAAAGGGATATCCTGTTTGCCGAAAAGGTAAAAGCAGAATGCGAAAACAGAAAAATCCCCTGCCTTGTCAACGACGGTACGAGGACGGAGGATGAACTGTTTGCCACGGTTGAAAAATTGTTTGCGCTGACCGGCTTTTGAACACAGATGTTGGCAGGAAGGATGATCGTATGAGATACCAGAACGAATGGCTTCTTCTGGAAGCGGATGATATGGTTGACGAGATGGAGCACCGCCAGCCGACGGAAGAATTTCTGTTTTATGAGGCGGTGATGAGCGGCGACGTGGAGGCGGTCAGAAAAAACTGCGAGCAGGAGCGCTTTATGGATGATGAGGGCGTGGGGGTGCTGTCGCAGGACCCGGTCACAAACCTGAAATATCATTTTGTGATCACCACGGCGATGATAACGCGGCTTTGCAGACAGCGGGGAATGGAGCTGGAACAGGCTTTTCGGATGAGCGATTTCTATATCCAGAGTCTGGACCGCATTCATACCCTGCAGGAGATACGGCATCTGCATGACGAGATGGTACTGGACTACACGGAGAAGATGCGCAGGATCTGTCGCAGCGACACAGGCTCCCGCCATATCAATGTGTGTAAGGAATATATTTACGCGCATATCAAAGAGAGAATCACCATTGAAGAAATTGCGGAGCAGCTTGGCGTGTCCGCCAGCTATCTTTCCCGTCTGTTTAAAAAGGAGATGGGAGATTCGGTCAGCGCCTACATTCGCGCGCAGAAGATCGAGATGGCGAAAAACATGCTCCGCTACAGTGATTACACGCTGGCTGACATTGCAAACCGCCTTTCCTTCTCGACGCAGAGCCACTTCATCCAGCAGTTCCGGGAGCAGACCGGGATGACACCGAAAAAATACAGGGATACGAACCATATGGCGCAGTGGAATATAAGCGAAACGGGTGGCGGGGGCGAAACGGACGGCAGCTGACGCCGTATCATGCACAGGATGGAAAAAAGAGACATGGCAGCCTTTACTGGCTGCCGCGTCTCTTTTTTAGAGGTGCTTACAAGGTGAGTAAAATTTCATTCTGCGATTCCAGCATCCCGGCGGGAATGTAGTTGTCGGTTAACGCCTTGCCGTTCAAAAGGAGCTTTTCACAGCCCGTCTCGTGCCCGTTCGGGTTTTCCACAAGGATGTGAAGTTGCTTTCCGCGGAACTCTTTGTCGATTTCAAGGCGTTTCCACTCCCGGGGAATGGCGGGCGCAAGCCGTATGCCGCGTAAATCCGGGCGCAGACCGAGGATTCCCTCCACGCAGCCGACCATGACGGTGGATGCTGTGCCGGTCAGCCAGTGGACATGGGACCGGCCGTGATGCTTGCTTGCGCGTCCTTCGGTAAACTGTCCATAGCAGTAAGGCTCAATGTGACGGATTTCGGCAATGTCATTCTGGGCGGCGGGTGCGTTTTCCATAAAGTAAGTGAACGCGCGGTCTCCATGACCAAGCAGGGCTTCCGCCAGAATCAGCCAGCCCTGTGACTGGGAGAAAATGCCGGCGTTTTCTTTGGTGCCTTGATTGTAGATCACAGCCAGTGCGCCGTCGAAGGCGTGGGCGTGGTAGGGCGGGTCGATCAGGAGGGCACCGTATCTGGTATTCAGCTTTTCATAGACATTTGCCATGACCAGATCCGCCTGTCCGGCGTCCGCAAGCCCGCTGATGACGGAAAAGCTCTGGGGATTGAGCCAGAGACTTGCTTCCGGGTCCGAGGCTGCGCCAATACGCTTTCCATCCTCCGTAAAGCCCCGGATGAAACGGTCGCTGTCCCAGCACAGGCCTTGTATTTTTTTCTTCATTTCCGACTGCTGTTCGTCCAGATAGTCCACATATTCTCTGTCACCTTTAAATTCTGCAAAATTCCTTAAGATTGTCATGGCATAGTAAAACTGCAGCGCTACAAAGGAGGATTCCCCGTCAGCGCCAAGCCGCAGGCAGTCGTTCCAGTCGGCGTAAAGCCCGGCGGGCATCCCGTGGGGACCGAGGTGGTCAAAGGAGAACTGCACGGCGCGTTTCAGATGTTCGTAAACGCTTGCCGCATCCTTGTCAGCAAAGGGAATGACTTCGTCGAGGAATGCGGTATTCCCGGTCTCCGCGATATATTTGCAGACGGTTGGGAAAAGCCACAGCGCGTCGTCGGCGCGGTATGCCGGATGCCCGGTTTCTTCACGGTAGGAGGCATCGTCGGGGGTGTCTTCATGTCCCGGATTGTGGGTGAATTTCACCAGAGGCAGACCGCCGCCGCAGCTCACCTGCGCGGAGAGCATAAAGCGGATTTTTTCCACAGCCATTTCCGGCGCCAGATGGATGATGCCCTGAATATCCTGCACGGTGTCCCGGTATCCGTAGCCGTTGCGCAGACCGCAGTAGATGAAGGAAGCCGCGCGGGACCAGATAAAGGTCATAAAGCAGTTGTAGGCGTTCCATGTGTTGACCATGGTATTAAATTCCGGGCTTGGTGTGTTGACGTGCAGCCGGGAAAGCCTTTCATGCCAGCTCTGTTTCAGTTCCTCGATTTCTTTTGCGAGCGCGTCGTCGGGACGGACGTACCGGCTGATGATGGCGGCAGCCTCGTCGGAAGGTTTCATGCCGAGCAGGAAAGTGATTGTTCTGCTTTCACCGGGAGCCAGTTTAACCGAGCAGGAAAGTGCGCCGCAGGCATTTTCGTTGTAGCTTGTAACATTCCCAAGATCACCGCACAGGACGCCCTGTGGATTGCCGTAACCGTGATAGTTTCCGAGAAACTGTGCCTTGTCGCCGCAGTAGGAGGAAACCTTTTCTCCTGCAAGTGCGAAAAAGCGGGTTACCGTACATTTTCCGTCAACCAGTTTTCCGGCAGGCTGTTTATCCAGATTGTCGTGAATCTGATGCATGATTCGGTTTTCCTCAAACAACGTTCTGGTGATGAACAGGGAATACTGCAGGTTCACTTGATCTTGTTCATAGTTGTTGTGGTTTGTAAATTCAGCGTAACCTGTCAGAGTAAGATGTCTCGGGCGGTCCGAGCGGTTGGTTACTGTGAGGGTCCACACTTCATGGGTTTTCCCGAGGGGGACGTAGTATACCGCCTCGGAGGAAATGTCGTCATACAGAGTGGTCATTTTCGTGTAGCCCAGACCGTGCCGGCACTCGTTCTCATACTTGTCCAGATCCTTGCCGACCGGCTGCCATGAGGCGGACCAATAATCCTTTGAATCGTTGTCGCGGATGTAAAGATACCGTCCGGGTTGGTCGAACTGGTTGAAGACATAGCGCAGAATTCTTCCGTTGGCTCCCGATTTGGCAAAGCTGTAACCGCCTGCGTTATTGGAAATGATCGCGCCGTATTCGGGCGAACCCAGATAATTGACCCAAGGGGCGGGGGTGTCGGGCCTTTCGATCACATATTCACGGTTTGCGTTGTCAAAATATCCATATCTCATTTCATGTATTCCTTTCTGATCAGTTTATATTTATCCGGGTCTGCGAAGCGAATCCCACGCTCGGGCGCACTGGCGCTCAAGCGGTTGCTATGCAGGAAAATGCACAGCATTCTTTGAATCGCCGCTGCCGGGTAATAGTTTTTTATATAAGTTTCACGGTAATCTGGTGCGTACCCTCCGGCAGGCTGTCAAGCAGCTCCCGGGAGAGAAGGGCGGAGGCGTTGTTCTTCACGGGAAGGGCGGCGCCGTCGCAGAGGGCGGATTCCATGGCATAGTCGCCAAAATCTTTCCCCGATTCGTTCTGGCAGACAACGGTAAAAGTCTTTCCGGCAAAAGGAACGGTGATGGACACCTTGCCCTGCCCGTCAAATTGTCCGGCAAGCAGTTTCGGGGTTATCAGTAGTGCGCCGTTATCGCCGTGTACGCCGAACACTTCCGTGATCATGGTCATCATAAACCAGCTTGCCGCGCCGGTCAGATAGTGGTACATGCCCCGTCCGTCCGCCCGGAAATATTCGGGGATGCCCGGATAAATCCGGCTGGTATCAAAGTTGAGGGCATTGTCCGCAAGGGTTTTTAACGCTTTCCAGCCCTCCTTTACAAAGCCTCTGCGGTAGAGGGCGTTTGCGTACATTACCGTCATGTGGGAGAAAACGGCGCCATTTTCCTTTTCCCCGTAGGCGAAGCCGAACATTCTGCCCATATCAAATTTCAGTTCCTTAAAATTCGTGTTCAGCCGGTAGCCGCCGATTTCTTTTTTATAGAGGTAATGGTCTGCAGCTTTCACCATTCTGGGTATCTGGTCGTCCTTGGCGACGCCGCCCATCATGGCAAAGACCTGCCCTGTCAGCATCATGCGAACCTGATCGCCGAAGAAACCTTCCACAGCCCTGCCGTGGTTATCGTAATAGCTGTTAAACCATCCCTCTTCGCCGGTTCCTTCAATCCATTCCTGAGAACGGATATGGGATGTCAGCCAGTCCGCCTTTTTCGTCAGATTTTCAGCCAGAGCGGAGAGATAGAATGTCCTGCGGACGCCGGTGACCGTGTGGCGGCAGCGTGTGTTGTAGTTTTCTAAAATCCGATGTTTCTTGTCAATGTCGTCATAGACTGCCGGATCATCCGTAAGCAGGATGGAGATTTCCTCCAGAAGCGCTGCTTGGTGATTGCCGGTGGCGCTGTCTAAAAGCAGGAGGAGCGAAGCCAGATCCCGCAGGTTTCCGGCGTAGGCGCATGTAAACGCCACGCTCTCACCTTTTTCCGCCGCCATATCAAGCGCATCGTTCCAGTCCGCGCCGCGCAGCCGGTAGATATTGTGATCCCCCACCTCGTAGAAAGCGGCGAGCTGCTCAATCAGCAGGTGCTCTAAAATGCTGCCGGTGTAGATTTCATTTTTGTCCGTGAGCTGTCTGTTACCGCTGTCAGCCGACCAGAGCGTGTCCATGCCGGTTCCGCGCATGGACTGTGCATCCTTGAAATAGGGCACTTCTTTAAACAAGATGTCGAGATCCCCGGTCTGGTCAATGTACAGTTTTGTAGTCATAAGAGGCCAGAGGGCATGATCCATCCAGACGCGGGCGATGCCGTTTCGGTCCGCGATAAAATTTCCGCTTCCGTCCCCGATGATGGTGGCGTTGGTGCCGTCGATCCGGACGCCGCCGTAGTTTGCCTCGATCATTTTTCCGACGTCCTGCGGCTCCATTAGGAGCAACGACAGGCAGTCCTGCCACAGATCGCGCCAGCCCCTGCCGCCTCTGCCATAATCGTGGTGGGGCAGGAAGGAGCAGCCGAACAGTCGGCGCAGGAAAGGCTGGAAACATACCCATTTCATAAAGCGGTCAAAATCTTTGTCCCCTGTCTTTAAGCCGACGGACACCTTATCCTGCCAGTGCGCTTTTGTCTGCGCCAGCGCGTCCGCCACCTTTTTTTCCGTGTTGTATTTCTGACAGATTTCCTCTATGCGGCTTTCCTCATTTTCTACGCCAAACAGGATTATATAAGCTGTCTTATCACCGGGAAGGAGGGTTAGGTTTGGGAAACAGAACGCACCCATGGCTTCCCGTCCCCCGGAAGTGGAAGAGGCAGGAATGCCGGGGCGTTTTTCACAGACGGCGCGGGGATGGGTGAAAGTGCCGCCCTCGCCGATATATTCTTCCACGGTGGGGAAAAACCCTTCCGGGCCCTGCCCCTTTGCGGTAAAACCGCAGACATAGTAGGTTTTATGGTTGATGCGGTGCCCCTTCTCATCAAAGGACATGGTGGGACGGACAAGGACGCCGTTTTCCGTTGTTTTGATGCGGTGCAGCATGGAGGTCACGTTGCGGTGATCCCGGATATTGTCCGCGCTTCTCCCGTAAATGGGGATGGCGGCGTACGGCGTCAGGGAGAGCTCTTCGTAGGACAAGTTCCTGACGGTCACATACATAATTTCCACATTGTCGTCTTTCGGCACAAAGGTCGTGACAGACGTTTCCAATAGAGGGTAAGACTTGGAAACCCGCTTTACGGTATGCCACATAAAGCCTGCGCTTAACTCGCTTTCATCCTGTGAGGGAGAGAAGCGGTCGTTCTCCTGTCTGGCGGAAACGCCGGTGGCGGAATAAACGTCCGAGTCATATGTCACAAAGAAGAAGTTGCGGGTGGAACGGTTATTATGTAGATTCTCGGAACTGACAGGTTCCAATAGGAAGGTTTCCTGATCGGTTTTGGCATCGCCGCCAAGATTCGGTGTGACGCTGCTTTTTAATCCGGCTTCCGAGGCGAGGGGAAAATACAGATAGTTTGTGTTTTCCGGCTGCTTCATGGTAAAACTTCCGTGTTCATCAATAAAGGTAATAGGTTTCAATTCTGGGCGCTCCTTTCCGGGTCTGGTTTATTTTATTAAGGTAAACTTGAATGATAAAATTATAGAAAAAACAGCGGGAAAAGAAAATCAGAAATTTGAGAAAAATATCAGAATTTTGACATTAAAAACAGGCGGTTATTTTATACAAAAGTACAGTGAATACAGTTTTTGCATATGTGTCACGAATCTGATATTTTGTTAAGAATCGTAATATAATATCTTTTTTCAAACGGTATACTCGGGGTGTATTCAAAAAGGTGTGGCAGATGCATTATAGGAAGCAGCTCCACGCGCAAACCAAAGGAGGATATCAAATGAAGAGAAGATTAATCAGTGTTTTACTGGCTGCAACTGTTGTTGCGGGCACGCTGGCAGGCTGCGGCGGCGGTTCCGATGCGGGCAGCGCAGATCAGGGTACGGAACCCCCCCGGCAGCTTCCAATGGAGGCAGCGAGGACGCGGGAAGTGACGCAGCTACGGCGGGCGGTGAGGAAGGAAAGGTTATCAACATCTACAGCTTTAACGACGAGCTTCGCACACGCATCACAGCCGTTTATCCGGCGATCGAGCATACATCCGACGACGGCACCGTGTCTACCTTAAATGACGGCACAGAGATCCACTGGATCATCAACCCCAATCAGGACGGCGTATATCAGGACAAACTGGACGAGGCGCTTTTGAATCAGGCAGACGCGGCTGCTGACGATAAGGTTGACCTTTTTGCGGCTGAGCTGGATTACATCGTTAAGTACACGGATGCGGATATAGACGTAGCGATGCCCCTTGCCGATCTGGGAATCAATCCGGATTCGGATCTGTCGGACCAGTTCGCGTTCACAAAGACAGTGGCGTCCGACGCGAACGGCGTGCAGAGAGCGTCCACATGGCAGGCATGTCCCGGTGTTCTGGTATACCGCCGCGATATCGCAAAAGATGTTTTCGGAACCGATGATCCGGTTGAAATCGGGAAGAAGACGGCGGACTGGGCGACCATGAAGACAACTGCGGAAGAACTTAAGGCAAAGGGCTACTACGCATTCAGTTCTTATGCGGACACCTTCCGTACATACGGCAACAATATTGCGGGTCCATGGGGGGAAGCAGGCTCCACGACAATCAAGGTTGACCAGAAAGTTCTCGACTGGGTCAATGATTCCAAGGAGTGGATGGACGCAGGCTATTTTGATCCCACAGTAACAGGACAGTGGACCTCGGACTGGTTCACAGCAATGAGCTCCAGCGCAAAGGTATTTGCATTCCTCTTCCCGGCATGGGGCATCGACACGCAGATGGTTCCCAACTGGGACGGTGAGGAAGGCGCCTGGGCGGCTACCAACGCTCCCCTGCCGTACAACTGGGGCGGCACTTATCTTGTGGCAGCGACGGGAACGGACAATCCGGGGCATGTAAAGGATATCATCATGGCACTGACGGGCAGTCAGGATAACCTGACTAAGGTTGCGAAAGAGTACACTGAATTCACGAACGCGCAGTCCGTTATGGACGCGGCGGCAAGCAATGACGAGTTTAACTCCGCTTTCCTTGGCAGTCAGAACCCGTATGGCTATTTTGCAGATAGTCTCTCCAGCATCAAGATGGCGCCGCTGTCCGCCTATGATCAGGGCTGTGTGGAGCTGATTCAGAATGCGTTTGGCGATTATTTGCAGGGACAGATTGATTACGACACAGCGAAAGCCAATTTTGAGACAGCGATCATGGAGCGTTATCCTGAGATTACAGAAATCCAGTGGCCGTAATTTTTCAAATGAGTAAGAATGCGGTGTACCAGTTACGCCGCATTCTCAATGTAGGAAAGGGGTGTTGTTCGTGCAGAAAAAACGCAAATTAGTAAATTACGCGAAATGGGGATATATTTTCATTCTTCCTTTTTTTGCAAGCTTTTTTATTTTTTCGTTCATACCACTGGTAGACACCATCCGATACAGTTTTTATGAATATTTTCGCTCAGGAATCAAAGAAATCGGTCCCAACTTTATCGGGATGAAAAATTATGCGAGTCTGCTCCAGTCCGATATGCTGAAATATGCAGGAAATACTTTAATTTTGTGGGTAATCGGTTTTATTCCGCAGATCGTGATCGCGCTGACGCTCGCTTCATGGTTTGTGGATGTGCGGATGAAGATCCGCTGCCAGCAGTTTTTCAAGGTAGTCATTTATCTGCCAAACCTGATCATGGCAAGTGCGTTTGCAATGCTGTTTTTTACCTTGTTTTCAAAGACGGGACCGGTCAATTCCATATTGATGTCGCTTGGCGTGATAAGCGAGGTCATTGATTTTATGCGCACCGCACTGGGTGTAAGGTCCTTGATCGGGACGATGAATTTCCTAATGTGGTTTGGCAATACGACGATTATGCTGATGGCGGCGATCATGGGCATCAGTCCTGATATTTTTGAGGCGTCGGAAATAGACGGCTGCAACAGTGTGCAGAGATTCTTCCGCATCACGCTTCCCCTGATCCGTCCGATTCTTGCCTATACATTGATTACATCCATCATCGGCGGTCTGCAGATGTTTGATGTGCCTCAGATTCTGACGAACGGGCAGGGAAATCCCGACCGCACATCAATGACGCTGATTATGTTCTTAAACAGCCATCTGAGGAGCAAGAATTACGGCATGGGGGGTGCGCTTTCGGTTTATCTGTTCATCGTCAGTGGTATTTTATGCTTTATCGTATACAAAATGACAAATGACAATGACCCGGACGGTTCCAAGGCGGCTGCCAGAGCAAACAAAAAGAGGGGAGGGCGATAGAGTATGACTTCAAAATCATTTAACCGTCTGCGCACGGTTTTCGCACATGTGCTGTTGATCATTTTATCCTTTTTATGCCTGTTTTTCTTCTACATACTGATTATAAACGCGACGCATTCCCATGCGGAATTGCAGAGAGGCTTTTATGCGCTGCCCGGAACCAGCTTTTTGAAGAATTTCAACAGTGTTGCAAATAACGGGGAATTTCCCATGATGCGGGGCGTTTTAAACAGCCTGATTGTCTCCGGCTCCTGTGCGGCGATCTGCACTTATTTTTCTGCGCTGACTGCATACGGGATCTACGCTTACGATTTCAAGCTCAAGAAGGTGGCGTTTACCTTTATTATGATGATTCTTGTCATGCCCACGCAGGTTACCGCAATGGGGTTCCTGCGTCTGATTACAAAGATGGGCATGTACGATTCCCTCCTTCCGCTGATCATTCCGTCGATCGCGTCGCCTGCCGTATTCTATTTTATGTACAGCTATCTGGAATCCTCGCTTCCGCTTTCGCTGGTAGAAGCGGCAAGGATTGACGGTTCGTGGGAATTTCGGACCTTTAACCAGATTGTTCTTCCCATTATGAAACCGGCAATGGCGGTACAAGCGATCTTTACCTTTGTGGGTTCATGGAACAATTACTTCGTTCCGGCGCTGGTGATACAGTCAAAGGACAAGATGACCGTGCCGATTTTGATCGCGCTCCTTCGAGGCGCAGATTATATGAACCGTGATATGGGAAAAATATACATGATGATTCTGGTGGCAATCGTGCCGATCATTCTGGTTTATCTGCTTTTGTCCAAGTATATCATCGCGGGCGTGACGCTCGGCGGTGTGAAAGGATAGTTTTGTGTAACGGGTTACTATAAAGGCATGTCAGAAATTTAAGCAAAAGCCTCTTGTGTGTGGGAGGCTTTTGCTATATATTTGTTATCATAACAGGAAATTCTTCGTTTCATCGCAATACCCCACCTTATTTTAACTAGAGGAACAGACAAATGAAAAAAGAGAAACGCTGGTTGCTTTTATCAATTTTCATTCTGGCACTGTCTTGCGATCTGCCCGATACGGCTGCTACAGCTGAGTCTGAGCCAGAATCGGTGTCGGAATCATCTCTGGAGGAGGCGACTAAGCCGGAATCGGTGTCGGGCTCTTCTCTGGATGTGGAGCCGGACGGCATATCTTCCGCGGCGGAGAGGACTGTCAATTACCGGCCTATGGTCGGCATTGTGGTATTAGCCGCGGCAGCCGGAGCGGTCTGTTTTTTGGTATCCAGAGGGACGAAGAGATAACTTTCTTTATATATTTTTGCCGGGAAAGTAAACGTCAGGTAACAAATGTTGCCTAACGCTTTTTTTGTGCAAATAATATTATAAAATGGGAAAAAGGCAGGGGAGGAAAGTATGATGGAAGAGACAGTGCATTTGGACATTTTCAGGGTCAATGAGGAGAAGGCGAACAAGTACACGGCGTTTTGCACTTTCATTGCGGCGGTCGTAGCCGTGCTGATGTGGCTGCTTAATCTGTGTGGCTTTTTTATCGTGGACCAGAATCTGATGAACATTGCCATGCCCGGCGGCGTGGCGCTGTTTCTGCTGCCATCCCTGTTGGTCAGGGTGTGGAAGGGGGACACGCGGCTGCTGAAGTATGTCATTATGTGCTGCTTCATGATCGGGATTGCCATATTGAATTCCGCACTGACGATCCAGCTTGTACTGGCGTGGTCCTGTCCCGTGGTTCTGTCCTGCCATTATTATTCTCCGAAACTGGCGCATTTTACTTTGGCGGGCGCACTGTTTTGTATGTTGTGCGCCACGTATATCGGTCTGTACTGCGGCGTGTGGGATGCCAATATGATGCGGTCGGTGGATTTGCCGGGGGACGCCGCGTTCCGGGCGGAGTTTATCAGGGAGGCGACGGCGGCGGGAGACAATCTCTTGCTGCGTGTTTTTAACTTTTATTATATTCCCCGCGCCGCGATCGTGATCGTGGTGTATCTGATCAGCGTTACCCTTTCAAAGCGGACACATGGGCTATTGAAGAAGCAGGAGGAGGACAACAGGGAAAAAGAGCGGATCGGTGCGGAGCTGAATGTGGCGACACAGATACAGGCCTCCATGCTGCCCTGTGTTTTTCCGGCATTCCCGGAATATAAGGAGTTTGATATTTACGCGTCCATGGATCCGGCAAAGGAGGTGGGTGGAGACTTCTACGATTTCTTCCTCGTGGATGAGGATCATCTGGCGATCGTTATGGCGGATGTGTCCGGCAAAGGCGTGCCGGCGGCACTGTTTATGATGATTACCAAAACGCTGATTAAGAATGAGGCGCAGTCGGGGCTTTCTGCGGGAGCGACGTTAGAGACAGTGAACAACCAGCTTCTGGAAAATAATGAGGCGGGAATGTTTGTCACTGTATGGCTGGGCATTTACGAGATATCGACCTGCCGGCTGACCGCCGCGAACGCGGGGCATGAATACCCTGTCATCAGGCGCGCCGGTGGTGTATTTGAACTTTTGAAAGACAAGCACGGTTTCGTGATGGCGGGTATGGAGGGTGCCAAGTACCGGGAGTACGAACTGGAACTGCAGGCGGGGGATATCCTGTTTTTGTATACGGATGGCGTGGCGGAGGCAACCAACACAGAAGAACAGCTTTACGGGACAGAGCGGATGGTGGATGCGCTGAACAGTGTGGAAAACGCTGCGCCCAGAGAACTGCTTCTTGCGGTCCGGGCGGATATTGACCGGTTTGTGGGGGATGCGGAACAGTTTGACGATATCACGATGCTGGCGTTGCAGATCAGAGGATAAAGAGAACAAAAAGAAACGGCGCCGGAATTAGAGAAGGCGTTAAATGATTCTCTGGAAGGTATCACGGAACTGATACTTGAATGAGGCGGACGGAAAGCTCTCCATGCGGTTTGTGTGGGGCGGCATACAGTATCATCCGCTGGAGGAGGGTTTATGTTACAGATTGTAGAAGCGGATGTAAATGAGAACTGCAGAACGCTGCGGCACGGTTCGCAGGTATTTCACAACGCCCTGCGGGCGGTATTGAAGGGGGAAAGCCGGTTTCATGTGAGAAACGACGTGGGTCAGGATTATGATCTGGTCTATTTTCACAACAACGACGCGGCGGAAAAATCATAATAGATGGGATTGGGAGACAGCTTTGGATGAATCATGGAAAATAGATGAGCTGTTTCGGGATTTTGCCCGCGCAGAGGAGATCAACCGGCAAAATCTCCGAAAGATTCTTCTGGATAACTGTAATACGGAATACGGGCGGAAGATGGCGTTTATGCAGATCGAAGACGAGCGGGCGTATCGGGAGCGGGTGCCGCTGACGGTATATGAGGACTACGACGGGCTGTGCGAACCGATGCGTTATACCGCTTATCCGGTTTCGTACCGGCTTGCCACATCCGGGAGCACAGGCTTACAGAAGGTGTTCGCGCTGACAGAGGAGGCGCTGGAACGTTACGGTTCTTATATAGGTGAGATGGCTTATCATCATTACGGCGGCAGGCGGGGACCACATCTGCACACCAGCGTTTTTCGTCTGGAAAAGCAGGGAGATAATCTGCTGTCCGCGGTCTATCACGGCTTTCTGCGGGACAAAGGGCTTTTTGACCCGTCCGCCTATGTGGGTGGAGAGCGGTTGTTGTTTGCGCAGGATATCACGGATGTTTTTTATGTAAAGACATGGCTTTTGCTGTGCTGCCCGGATCTTGTTTCGGTTCAGTCCATTTTCCTGTATGACGTGCTCCTGATTATGCAGTATCTGGAGACAAACTGGCAGTCCGTGCTTTCGGATATGAAGACGCGGCGGGTTTATGGGAGCCGGAAAGGGGAGACAGCATGGACGCGGCGGGGGAACGAAGGGCAGCCGGATGCATGTCTGGATATAAAGATAAGGGAACAACTTCTCGCCTGTCTGCCTGAGGAAACCGTGCTGGCGCAGGTGGAACGCATATTGGAAGAGGGATTCGATACGCCGGTTTTGCCGCGGCTGTTTAAGGGGCTGCGTTTTATCAGCGGCATCGGCGGAAACAGCATGGAATTTCAGACAGAAGCGCTCAGCCGTTACAGCGGCGATGTGCCGGTCTGCTACTTTGCCTATGCCTCCTCCGAGTGCATGATGGGCGTCGCTCCTTATCCGGGGCGGGCAGAGTATGCGCTTTTGCCCGATAGCGCCTATTATGAATTTCTGGCGGAAGACGGGACATGGACACAGATGTCCGGACTTCTTCCCGGTATCTGCTACGAACCTGTCATAACCACTTTCAGCGGTCTGTACCGCTATCGCACGGGGGATTTGATCCGTATGTGCAGATACGAGGGGCAGACGCCTGTCTTTGAGGTGGTGGGCAGGAAACAGACCATGAATATAGCGGGGGAAAAGCTGGGCGAACAGATGATGCAGGCGGCAATTGCCGGATGGGCAAAACGTCTGAGGATCACCATGCCGGACTTCGCGGTGGGAGCCGGGAGGACGGTTCCGGGAAGGTATCTGGTATTTGTGGAGACAGCGGAAAACCAGACCGGGGAGACGGAAGATGCCGCTTCGGAATTAGACGGCATATTACAGGAAATGTCCGGGGATTACCGGGATATCAGAATGCTGGGGATGCTGCGGGAAGTAAAGGTCATATTCTGTCGTCCGGGATGTATTGCAGAGGCGGCAGCGGGAGAAGGGCACCGCAAGCACCATACATTTTTAAAGAAGGAGCAGACGGAAAAATTGTTACATATGCTCCCACAGGACTGGAAAATGACGAAACAATGTGAGATGAAAACATGAGGAGAGAAAACAGTAAGTTTATCAGCAGTCTCTATTTTCGTGGGCTTTTTCCGAATGTGATCGCCGTGCTTGGCGGTACGGTCAATGTGTTCTTTGACGGCATCTTTATCGGCAGGAAGCTGGGGGATGCAGGACTGGAAAGTGTAAACCAGTGTCTGCCGGTGTACCTGCTTCTGTGTACGGTCGGTTCGCTGTACGCCTCCGGGGCGTCTTTTCTGTCGGCGCACGCCATCGGAGAAAATGATGTGGAGGAAGGGAAGCGGATTTTTCAGGGCGTGCTGCTTGACGCGCTGCTCGTGGGCGGAGGTTTCTGCCTGCTCGGATTTGTTTTTGCAGGACCGCTGGCAAAACTTCTGGGGACAGCGGTTTCCATCCCCTATGTGTATCTTTATCTGCGGATTACGATGATCGGCGGGATCGCCAAGATTATGCTGTATATTCCTTATTTTTACCTGCGGCTGGAAGGCAGGGACAAACAGTGTATGACAGCCATGCTGACCATGACGGTTTTAAATATTGTGTTGGATTATATCCTCCTGTTCCCTCTGGATTTCGGCATCGGGGGTGCGGCGTGGGCAAGCGTGACTGCGACAGTAGTGGCGGCAGGGATGAGTTTTTTCTTTCTCCTGTCGGGAAACGGCACTTTCCGGCTGGGGTTTCAGAAACTTCATATGTCAGACCGGGCGGCAGTTTTTCGCTTTGGAAGTCCGATGGCGGTGAACAATATGCTGTCCTCCGCACGGATTTTTGTGGTGAACCTGATTTTGGGATCCATGGGAATCGGCGGGCTGGTATCGGTCTTTGCGATCGCCAATAACCTGAATGAATTTTCCATCTGCATTCAGAACGGTGTGCCGCAGACAGGGGCGGCGATGGCTGGCATTTTTTACGGGGAAAAGGATTCTAAGAGCGTCAGGGCGGTAGTCAATATAGAGCTCCTTTCTGGTATCGCGCTTTCCTTTCTGTCTGGTGCGGTTCTCTTCCTGTTTCCGGCACAGATCGGGCGCCTGTTTGGCAGCAGCGCGGATTGCGGTTTTGCGGTCAGATGCCTTGCGGTAAGTCTTGTGTTTGCCACAATGAACAGTGTGATGTCCTACAGCTATAACGCGGTGGGACAGCTTGCGGCGGCGAACATGGTTACGGTCAGCCGGGGATTTGCGGCAACTGCGGTATTTGCCCTGTTGTTCCGGGGACTGGGGGAGCGCATCTGGCTGTTTTATCCTTGCGCGGAGATCAGCACCTTCCTTCTGCTTACGGCGTGCAGTTTCCTGTTTGCAAAAAAGAAGTGTCTGACGCCCTTTTATCTGCTGGATGATACGCTGGAAAGAAGCGGAAACGCCACCTCCTTTGCGGTAGCCTGCAATGACGTGGATATCTGTGAAGCGAGCGAGAAGATTCGCTATTTTTGTGGAGATAATCACTTTACGGATAAAGAAACGATGACGATCAGTCTGGCGCTGGAGGAACTTCTGACGATCATTACGCACGAGTCCTGTCCGCCGGACGGATTTATGGATGTGCGTGTGCTCGCATGGGATGAAAAGCGTATTATAAGAATACGAAGCGGCGGCAGGCGCTATAACCCGGTCGAGGCGCAGGACGGAAGTCTTATGTACATAGGCGTGAAAATGATATGTGCACTGGCGGAGCGGACGGAGTATCTGAGCGCGCTCGGCGTCAATACGCTGATTATATATATTTGAGAACGGCAGATATTGCGGCATTTCCCGGAACGGGTTTGCTCGTCCGTGGATTTTGAGATTCCGCGAAACAGAATTACGGAGGTCGGTATGAAAAAGAGATCGAGGCTTGCCATAAAGATGGCTTTTGGGATTGCTCTGCTGGGGGTGCTGATCTGTGCAGTCAGTTCCCTGATCGGCTACCACCAGTATAAGGCTACCATCGAAAAACAGTATAATGACACGGCGTATCAATGTGCGGAGGTGGCGCTTTCCTATCTGGGCAGGGATGAACTGCAGGAGTATGCACGGGCTGTCAACGATTTCCATAACGGCCAGATGACACAGGAAGAGCTTGACAGCTACCGGGAAAGGGAGGCATATCAGCAGACACAGATGCGCATAGAGACGCTTAGAAAGGCAATGGGAGCCAATGATGTGTTTCTCTTCGTGCTGGACAGACAGGAATTGATGTCTTATACAGGTACACGGGAGGGATGGGAACCCTTGTATTATATTTTCGACAGTTATACGGTGCCGGAGTATTCCTATACGCTGGGGGACAGCGGCAGCTTTAACCCCGACTATATACAGGAACTTTATGACATTGCCGTCACAGGAAAACGCTCGGAGAGTTATTTTTTCTCCGACGGTGATTACGGGTATAATACGGCGGCGATCGAGCCGGTGGCGGATGAGAACGGAGAGGTGTTTGCGCTGGCGGCGGTGGAGATTCCGATGGTAACCTTACAGGTATCGCTCAGACAGTATCTGGTGTATGCGGTGCTTGTGACGGTGGCGCTGATCGTTCTGTTTATTCTGGCGTATGTGATGTATCTGTATCGCTATGTGGTGCGCCCTATCAATCAGATCGCGCAGGGGACGGGCGCCTTTGTGGAGAACAACAATCATATGTCCGAACTGCTTGCGCAGATTAAGACCAATGATGAGATCCAGTATCTTGCAGAGAGCTTTATGAAGATGGAGAGGGATATTGAGACGTATATCAATAACCTCACAAAAATTACGGCGGAGAAGGAGCGCATCGGCGCGGAACTGGATGTGGCGACCAATATCCAGAAATCCATGCTGCCGTGTATTTTTCCGGCTTTTCCGGAGCGGGAGGAGATCGATATTTACGCGACCATGGATCCGGCGAAGGAAGTGGGCGGGGATTTTTACGATTTCTTTATGGTGGATGAAAGGCATCTGGCAATCGTGATGGCGGACGTGTCCGGCAAGGGTGTGCCGGCGGCGCTGTTTATGGTCATCGGCAAGACGCTGATCAAGGATCATACCCAGACGGACAAAGATCTGGGAGAGGTCTTTTCCGAGGTTAACGACCTTTTGTGTGAGTCCAACAGCGAGGGACTGTTTATCACGGCGTTCGAGGGCGTGCTTGATCTGGTGACCGGGGAATTTCGGTATGTCAATGCGGGACACGAGATTCCGTTTATCTGCAAAGAGGACGGTGTTTATGCGCCCTATAAGATCAAGGCGGGATTTGTGCTCGCAGGCATGGAGGGCATGAAATATAAGTGCGGCAGTATGGCGCTTTCGCCCGGAGATAAGATTTTCCAGTATACGGACGGGGTGACCGAGGCAACGAACAGCGCGCAGGAGCTCTACGGTATGGAGCGGCTGGAACGTGTCCTGTCAGACAATGCATCGCTGTCTCCCGCGGCGCTTCTGCCGAGGGTGAAGGAGGACATCGACGCCTTTGTGGGGGAGGCGCCACAGTTTGACGACATCACAATGCTCTGTCTGGAGTACAGGAAGCGGATGGAGGAGGGAAGCAGATGAGCGGGCAATTATTTCGGAAATCCAGTATAGAGCGGATTTCGTCGCCGGAACAGTTAAACGAATATGTGCGCGTGTCAAGTCCGGGTGTGTGGATGGTGCTTACTGCGGTGATCGTCCTTCTTGCCGGCGTGTGCTTCTAGGGCGTTTTCGGGCATCTGGATACAAGAATTGTCAGCGCCGGGACAAGCGAGGCGGGCGTGCTTACCTGTTATGTCAGGGAAGGCGATATCGACGCGGTGAGGCAGGCGGCGGATGCGGGGATGGAGCTTGTCGTGTCCGGGCAGTCCTTTTCGATCTTTGAGATCAAGACAGAGCCTGTGGCGGTTTCGGGAGATACGGATTCCTATCTGCTGTATCTGGGCGGTTTTCAGACCGGGGAGTGGGTGTATGAGGTGAAGGCGATGACCACGCTTACGGACGGCATTTACGAGGTTTCCATGTTAACAGAGCGTGTTTCGCCTATGTCCTTTTTGCTGAATGGAGAGTAAGACGATGAAAAAACCTGTGGAAAACGGTGTGGCGAAAGTGCCGGTGGTCATGCAGATGGAGGCGCTTGAGTGTGGGGCGGCGTCACTGACCATGATTCTTGCCTATTATGGAAAATGGATTCCTCTGGAGCAGGTGCGCGCGGACTGCGGCGTATCAAGGGATGGTTCCAACGCGAAAAATGTGCTGCGTGCGGCGAGAAGCTACGGGCTTACGGCGCAGGGATACCGCTATGAGCCGGAAGATCTGAAGCAGAACGGAACGTTTCCATGTATCATCCACTGGAATTTTAATCATTTCGTGGTGTTAAACGGTTTTAAAAAAAATAAAGTGTATCTGAATGATCCCGCCTAGGGAAACTATGCGGTTTCCATGGCAGAATTTGACGAAGCGTTTACGGGTATCTGTCTGATGTTTGAGCCGTCGGAAAACTTTGTGCCGGACGGATCCAAAAAGAGTATGCTCTCCTTTGCCGGAAAGCGGTTAAAAGGCGCGGGGAGCGCGGTTGCGTTTGTGGTGCTGACCACGCTGATCACATCTTTGCTTGGCATTATCAATACGGCTTTTTCCAGAATATTCATGGACAGGCTTTTAACGGGGAAAAACCCCGAATGGGTGACGCCGTTTCTGTTTGCGCTCGGCGGAATCGGCATCCAGCAGAGAAAGATGATGAACGCCGTTGTGGCACAGGAGCTGGTGAACACGCTGGCGTCGCTTTTGTTAAACACGGTTATGATGGTGTTTTATTTTATCGTTATGATCCGTTACAGCGTCATTCTGGCGTTGGTCAGCCTTGGTTCCATTGTGATCAATCTGCTGGTGTCTGATATCATCTCAAAAAAGCGGGTCAATATTACCCGCGTACAGATGCGCGACGCAGGAAAGCTTGCGGGCGCTACGGCTTCCGGAATCGAGATGATCGAGACAATCAAGGCGAGCGGCGCGGAGAATGGATACTTTGAAAAGTGGGCGGGCTATCAGGCGGGGATGAATGCTCATGTACGGTAAAGAAGCAAGCAACCGAGAACAAGAGATAGACCGCCAGTACCACACTATTCCGAACCAAAGACCAAAAGACAAGCACCGTGGAAATGTGTATAACTTGCTATTCCGTCATGGAAAAGTCCGTTCACAGAACATGGAAAAGCTAAAGTGCAGCTTTCCCACATTCTGCAAACAGACTTTCCCACAACTCCATAAGACAGCAAGTTATGCACATTACGCACAGTGCCGACTACTACGGAATCCCCCTTATTCTTTATCATATAAAACCAATTTTTATATATTGACATTTGGATAAGACTGTAGTAGTCTATATAGTGAGGACTACTACAGTCTTATTTGAAAGGAGTGTATATTACATGGAAAGAGAAACTATAAAACTTTTTGATTCCGAACTAAAAGTTATGGACATTCTTTGGAAAGAGGGGAATGTACCGGCAAAGCATGTTGCAGACGTTCTTACAAAAGAATTGGGTTGGAATAAAAATACTACCTATACGCTTATTAAGCGTTGTATAAAAAAGGGGGCTATTGAACGTTCTGAACCTAATTTCATGTGTCATGCGCTTATTCCCAAAGAAGAAGTACAGGAAGCTGAAACGAATGAACTGATTAACAAAATTTATGATGGTTCTGCGGACAAGTTATTTGCCGCACTTTTGAGTAGGAAGAAACTTTCTGTTGAAGAAATTGAAAAGCTGAAAAAAATTGTTGCTGATTTGGAATGAGGTGATAAGTATGACTTTGCTGGAAGTGAGTTTTTTCGGGGCTGTTTTTATTATAGCGGTTGTGATAATTCGGGCAATAGCAATAAATAGTCTGCCTAAAAAAACGTTTCTTGTTTTGTGGGAAATGGTGCTTTTGAGATTGGTTATTCCGTTTACTATTCCGTCTGCGTTTAGTATATATACGCTTATTAACAACACTATATCTACGCCCACATTTTTTGAAGCAGAAACAAACAATGTTGCTTCTGCTGTATCACGGGAATATTTTGTAGTGATACAAGGTATAGAACAGCCAGTGACAAATATCCCGTTTGTTTCTGTTCGGTTTGTTGTTTGGTGTATTGGAATGATACTTTTTGCCGGATTTTTCATAGTATCTTATTTACGTTGCCGGATTGAGTTTCGGACAGCTTTACCAGTCAATAATGCCTATGTAGAACAATGGATAAAAGAGCGTCCTCTAAAACGGCGAATTTCGATTAAGCAATCTGATAGAATTTCCACACCGTTGACATATGGTGTTTTACATCCTGTTATTTTAATGCCAAAGCAAACGGATTGGAAGAATATAAACCAGTTACGATATATTTTCTCACATGAATATGTGCATATTTATCGTTTTGATACCATTACAAAGCTGATTGCTACATATGCCCTTTGTATTCATTGGTTCAATCCTTTGGTTTGGGTAATGTACATTCTTTTTAACCGCGATATTGAGCTGGCATGTGATGAAAGCGTAATAAGACAATTTGGCGATAAATCTAAGTCTGCCTATTCGTTAATGCTTATCAGTATGGAAGCAAAGAAAAGTGGTCTTTCACCACTTTGTAATAATTTCAGTAAAAATGCTATTGAGGAAAGGATTACCGCAATTATGAACACGAAACGAACGACAATTATTACTCTTTTATCTGCCTGCCTTATTGTACTTGTTACCGTTAGTTTGTTTGCTACGTCTGCAATAGCTTCAACTGATAGCAAGACGAGTGATACGCTTACTATCAATGACCCAAAAACAAACACAAGTGATATTATTGCAGATGTAAAAGGCTCTACGATGATTATTCATGAAAGCGCAGACATTCTCCATTACGAAGATGGCGCACCTTATATTCACGATATACTTACAAACAATACCGACAGTACCATTGTAGAAACCCAATATTGTATGTTGGCTTATAACGAAAACGGTTTGCCACTAAAGCTATATTGGAATTTCCTTGACAGCAGTGCGGAAAGCAGCTTTGAAAATATTGTTCGGACAAAGACAAACATTTTACCCAATCAGACCGAAGAATACCGCGGCGGCTGGTCACTATATGACGGTGAAATCATGGAGGATTTTCCGAAAGTTGGGAATGGTGAAGCGAATCAGGTTGCATATTCATTGTTTTGCTTAAAGCAGGTTGTTTTTGAAGATGGCACAATTTGGAATAACTCCAACTATGAAAACTGGTTTAAGACGTATGCGGGAAAAGAAATAGCTATAGATGAGTTACAAAATTATTATCCATATGAATACGAGATAGAATCGGACTGAAAACAGTAACCGTAAACCATGCACCACCCTATGTGGGAGGAGGCCGCTGAAAAACATACCGTTTTTCAGATTTAAATTTCAAATACACAAAAAAATCCACCCGTTTCGATTATTCTGGTGGATTTTTTGTGATTCGGATAAAGTTTCCGATTATTTCAGATGTCATCTCTGTTTATTTTTCACTTATCAGCTTAATGATCCGTTTGAGGTTTACTGCAAATATAGTCATTGCCCCCTGTATCTCCATGTTAATAAGGCCTGATGATGTCGTTGTGTCATAACCATGCCTGTGCTTTAACTCGCTGTTTTTTGCTTCTATCTTATAG